>Ga0307517_10000754_pt1 | contig 55788 bp, 56 predicted proteins | sample 23_EM_MG_FD_194515 | JGI IMG/M metagenome (GOLD analysis project Ga0307517, IMG submission 194515) | Populus trichocarpa ectomycorrhiza microbial communities from riparian zone in the Pacific Northwest, United States - 23_EM | ecosystem: Host-associated > Plants > Roots > Unclassified | place... | reverse complement strand
GTGGTGGACGTCGTCGGGACGTCGAGGACGCAGGGGTAGATAGGGAATGGCGTCCGGACGTGACGTCCGGCCGACGTCGCGTCCAGAGTAACGGTTAACGTTCTGAGCGTCCTGAGCGTCTGATGCATGGGACGCTCAGGACGCATATAATAATTTTTGCTGATGAAACGAACAAAAAATAACCCTTTACACCAAATCAACATCAAAACCACAAATCCAACATACCCCCATAGCCAACTGCACCCCGAGCGGTTCACCATACCGAATGAAGAATCTGCATTATTAGTAAATCAACAATAACAAGGCGAACCTAGGTTTCCGAATTTCCAGTGCTCACACACCAGGCGGGCCCCTCTAACATCTGGACAAGGGAAAAAGCAAGCCCTGCCCACCTCAAATCGCATACGCGAGACACGTCCCTCGTCAGGTCACCCCTCGCCAATCCGGGCTATCTCCTTCCTCTGCCACCCCCCACTGGCCAATTTTCATAGTCTTGGCCAAAACGCTGGGCTGGGTTGAAAAACATAGGAAATCCAGGGTTAACCACTCCCCTTACTCTTCCTCTCGGCCCAACTGGGGCTCCCGCTACACTAACCATGCCCCTTGGCGCCCTCGGAATCGAGGTCGCCACAATTATCCCTTCCTCCACCACCTCCTCCACAACCTCCGCCACACTCTCCTCCACCTCACTCTCCTCCTCCACACATGTTCTCCTTCGCTTACCCTTCAGCAGCCTCACCAATAGTGTTCGTTACAGGGCCTCCGGGGCCCCGAAAAACGCGGGCCCCCGGCCCAATTCCCCGCCCCGCCCAGCTGAACGGCCGGGGGCAGGCCGTGTTTTTCAAGGGTTCCCTGCCCCTGCCCCCGGCCCTGCCCGTTCTCCAGACCGGTCCTCATTAAAACAGGTAGTGAGAAACGGGGGCAGGGCGGGAATCACCCTCAAAATAACCCCCCAGGCCCGTTGTAAGGGCGGGGCCTGGCGAGTGAAAACCCGCCCCGCCCCGCCCCGTAACGAACTCTACTTACCAACGCCACCTCATTCTCATCCACCTCCAACGCCACTCTTGACTCAGCCACCGCCTGCTTCGCCACAGGCGCCACCCACACATCCTCATCCTTCTCCGCCACAATCACTCCACGCATCCGTTCTAAGGGCTCAGCCACTACTTGTGGCTCAGGCTCCTCGACCCTATCAGGCGAAGCCACCTCAGAACTCACCGCCTCTGCCTCTTTCTTTCTACCATCCGCCTCTTTCATCAACAAATGATTCCTCTTTGACAAGACAGAAACATGATGTCACAACTTAGATACTTCTTTCTCCAAGTCCATAATCTTCTGTAAAGCGGCCGAAGCCACTAAACCCGCCTTAGCAACCTTAGTTGCCGAAAACGTGGTAGAACCTCGCTTAACCATAATTAACAGATACCATGTAGTTAATGGAAGATGAGGGAGTAAAAATAATAGATGGAAGAGATAAATCTATCTTCCAGTGATGAAATTAGAGTAAGTGTAGGATGCTCTTAAACATAAGACTTGAAGCTGTCGTGAAGTGGGGTCCAAGAATCTCGATTGGTCAAAAACCAGAATGTGATTGATCACACCGAGGTGCAATTTCAATGACTGTGGTTGTAAGCGACGTGGTGGATGTTCGCGAGACTTATCCAAAACCCCCGGTAAATCAGGAGCTTATCATGCAGTCAGCCTGAGCAATTGAGAATGATGCTAGAACGTCAGGAATTGCCCCCTTCGGATTGAGGCAAGACAGCACTGGGGAATATTCTACACTACTCTTCAGCCTTCAAGTTCAGACAAGGAAACAAGAGAATTATGACAGACCTCACCCGAGGAGAAAACACCAACGTCAAAGGGAAATGTTCTCAATTTTTTCAGCCTTTCTGGTGGGCTGAGAACCCCCTCCTGGTGGTGTTGATCTCACTCTCACGACACTACCACAAACTACCACATACTGGTAGAGCAGTCACTTGAATCTCTAGCATTGGGGCGGACGGAGCGGGGGGGCGGTGGGGTTTCGTGGATTGACTTTGATGAGGAGGCTTCTTTTTGCACCCAGCATGAGGGGAGGTATTCGCTGCCACTAATCTCCTCGAAGATTCGCAAATTTCCGGCACAGAATAGACCGACAACCGCATTCTGATCTTCAGTAATGTGCTCCCCTGTTCTTACTATTTTTACAATCACTTCCACCACCATCAGCATTTGCTGTCCGCGACTGTCTTAGCTAGAGGCGCTCAACAGAACAGACCGCCCCCAAGACACCATCTCATTCCCCGGCCAGAACACATGCCCAATACCCAGGATATGAATCTATATCTACCCCATAATATCTCCAGGAGTAAATCTATAGTCCGATCATCTAATTCAGAAGTTATGAAGAATAAATGAACACTTTTATCTGCGCGTGGATCAACAAGACAGAGTACCAAGGCTCGTTGTCATCTCCCCTGAGATATGCAATGCTGGCACAGGCATTTCTATCGTAACCGTAATTTTTATAATAACCTTCAAATTAACTCTCCATCTATCACTCTCCCTACTTCATCCACAGTGATCCACTTGCAAACAAGGAATTTGATCTCTTCTCCAATTACTAACAATAGACTTCAAGACTAATATGTCCTATCAGCCACTTCTCAATATACCAGACCCAATAGTGGGCATAAAAAAATGAAGGTCTCAAACCCCTCCTTCCCCCCTCCCCTTCCCCCCCCCCTCCATGCTCCCTCAGCAAGAGAATAATAATATATAATTATCACCTTTGAAAGCCTATTCACTTTATGACCTCAAGTCATTTGCTAGCAGCAAACCCTCTACCCTGCTGTCAAGCTCCGGGTCAGGAGAGATATTTGGAGGCCTAGCGGGTGGGTACTACCATCGAAGAGGTTTCAGAGTCTCAGACCCGAATGGTAATATTTCAAATACACAACTGAGATTTTGTCAAACATCCATTACCCAAGATGATCTTGTTCCAACTCTGTCATGCCCCATGGCCAGTATCATTTACCGTGACTTCTACATGTATAAAAGGAGACTCAGAGACCAGGTAACAGATGAAACGCTTCTATCCAAATCTGGCATGATGTACAGCAGAGCTTAGATACACCAAGATAATTAAATACTGGAACCCCCTCTAGGCATTATACTCGGCAGCAGTATCAGCAATCGGTATGCTAGCCCTCCAGTTAAAGATCAGCTTTATTCTCTGCTTCAGTATGTCTCTCTTCCTTATAAGTTTCTTCCATCTTTCTTCTCCATTCTCACTCCCTTTCACCGAAACCAAATCTCGCTCCCTATAATCTTTTTGATGATTAACTAAATACTGAACTAAGGAACATTCACCATGCACCTTGGTTTAAAAAGGCAGAAGCTGTTGGTGTATATTCGTAGAAATTGGGATCAGGGTAATTGTTTTGCTTCTACATAAAAAGAGGCTTTTAGGTAAAGCTTTTCTGGCCATGATAATTTGGGTTGAGAAATGGATTTTGATAACAAGTGATGTTTTTCAAGTACACCTATATCTTGAACCAGAATTTTGGAGTCTGAAGCTGGAAACCTCTTATCAAGCTTTTCAGCCTAAGTTTGTGGCCATCTCATACCAAATCTATAGTTCTTATCAGCTATTGAGTCAATAACCCCCGCCACTCTTATTTCAAGTCTATTTCGGGAAGATGAACAACCAATTCCAGTTGGACAGAAAGAGTCAAAACTGTTAACTGCCATTTTAGGAGATCTTGGAGATGGTGTGAATGCACAAAGAAGATCAGGTTCCGAATCTGCTAGTGCAAATGCTTGCTGGTCATCTGTAGAAATACATAGTGAAGGTTGAAGATCTTTGTGTGATCAGCCTCTATTATCCAATAATTAGTCAAATAGCACTTTTACTTCAAGTTGTAAGATGGAGGAGAAACTAACCAAGGTGAGCTGCAATGTCGTCACAGAAGGCGTTGTTCTCTTGAGTCAAGTGTATAACCTGCTATATATCATACTCTAATAATGCATATAGGTCTTTCCAGTGCCTAGAATCCTTGTAGGATATCTTGGTTTTCCAATCATATATTCCCTATGCACAATGTATCGCTCTAAATGCAGTCTTTAACTTTTCACTTAACTCTCCCAAACTTTATAATTCCGCCTGCTCAAGCCTATCTATAAACATCTTGAATGGTGGCAACGATTTTTCCATTAAATAGCTATTCTTGTTGATAGTGTAGTGGTAGATTCAGCTCAAAATCAATAGTTGATACTTGCTCCCAACTCCTATCGGCATGGACGGTCACCGTGATTTCTTCTTATAGTTTACCCATTGTTCCGGCTTGTCTCCTTTCTCTCATTCAAGTTTCAAAGCAAACTCTGTTTCTAATCTTGGTAAAAGGTCCCAGGTTCTTTAATAATCCTACTGTAAGGACTTAGTCCAACAGGCACCAACTGTTGACTTCTTTGTAAGTGAGTCTCTTCTTTTGTACCCAAGATATACAAGGCACTATTGCTTCAGATAGTATGAGACTGGCTTCGTCATCTTGGGCTAGAACTATCTCAATAGTAGTATATCGGTGGCCCGTACTCTGAGATTATTGCACTGGTCTCTGGGTGATCTTTCGTTATCTCCCTAGCCAGGAGATCAAGGGTTGGCTTCCTAGGTTCTCATAGAGGAGATGTGTATGTAATGAGAGAAAGAGTAATCATATTGCAACTTCTAGTATAGAAAAGTACTTAGATGGTTGCATGAAGATCCTATCCCCTTTGTCCAGACTAAACCCTTATCCTAGCATTTTCCCACAATTATAACAGTGGCAGTCGCAGGAAAGAGTGGAGTTCACACTTAAATTTCGGCAACTACAACAACCAACTTACTTGCACTTTCTAAGCAAGAATGACTACACATCTTTATATGAAACTTAATATAATACATGTTTAAATACTAAGCTTGTAGCTCATACTTAATTGGTCCACTTTTTGCCTGCTGAAGTTTCTCTAAACGCCTGGGCATTCGATCAATCTATGTAGAAATCTGACCCCATGGCAACCCTTCCCAAATTTCCTGTGCAAGAGATATTGTCTGTTCCCGTGTATGGGGCCGTCGGTGGGGGTCCTGGCACACTCTCCTAAATTGCCACTTCCATAGGGGCCACACGTTCTCAATGGGATTGAGATCAGGTGAGTGTGCAGGCCAATCTAAACGGACTACTCCCAACATTTTCCTCCACCGGCTCGTTTCCACAGAGGTATGATATGTTGCCCCATCTTCAACTGTCCTGCAACCTTCGCTGAACCCTCCTAATTGCTCATATAAAGGGACGATATGTGGTACCCAGATATGGTTCATATAGGTCTTGGAGTTTGGCACAGTAGTGGTTGTGGTCTTGCCATCACGCTTGGTAATAGTTCGAACAGGAAGAGGGACAAGTTCTGAGTGGCCTTTAGAGGTGAATCCACCCCAGAAGCCAATAGCTCTAGGATCATGAATGAATGTTGGTGCAAGATAGCGTGCTTGGTGGGCGGTAGGGTTGTCGTCAGACATAAGTGCGTATATGTCGTTGTGAACCACAGCTAATGTATATCTCATGGGTATATACATACTTCTGCCACCACTGTGGCCCCATTAAGCGGTACTCACACCTGAAGAATCTTCTCCTCTTCATAGCTAATGGACTAAGCCATGATAGATTTCATCTAGCAAGATGGACATAGAACTGGTGTTTGCAGAGCAGGTCGCCAACAGTCCGTTCACCGATTTCAGGTTGAGAATCGGCAACGATTTCAGCAATGGTTGAACGGGGATTTCATGTAGCTAGCTGCAGGAGGTACCACTTATCGGATTTGCTCAACTTTTTTGGCTGGCCTTTGTGGTGGGAATGGCTGAGTGACCCGGTTTCCTTCCAGTGATCGAAAACCTTTTTTGCACCTCATGCCGTAACTGGAAACTCACTCTCAATTGCCATCCAGGATCCCCTGCGATTTCGTGCTTCAACAATCCTGGATCTTTCTGAAGTGGTTAACTCTGGTCTTTTGCCTTTTTTAGAGAAAGGCATTTCGTCGGTAAGGAGCAATGGGTGGAGAAAGCGGGGGTGTTTCTCCCCAGCCGCATGTGCCAAGCCCTAAGTGTGAACTCCACTTTTTCCCGTAACTGGTGGTGACTCATCACCTCATGTCATGCAACCTCTATAACTTATAACAAGTCATATTGTGAAATCAATCAGCTGACTCTCCTGAGTTGTAACATGTGGACATGTTCCGGTAACGGTATACAGGAGCAGGCAATGCAGGATCTCCAATGTTTAGTTGATTTATATTTGGATTATTTGATTGGATTTCAGCTCCGCCACTGTCTCTGAGTCACATAGGCTATACTATCGTATTGCTATGTTTAGTTTGCTTTGCTGGAAGTTTATATTTAGGATTCCGAGTATGGAATGGTCATGTAACACTGGTGAAGGCTGAGCCTCGTCTGTTTCTTTCTTTGGTCTTGCAGGATTACAGGATTCCAGTATGTGCGCGGCTACTGGTAATGATCATGATTGCAGGAAGGCTATCACTCTTGGGTTTTGTATTTAAACCAGTCTCCTGTCTAGCAGGAGACAGCAGACTTCGACAGACCTTCAGTCTAAGAATACACTTGGTTGAACAGCGATCTCTGAGTCCACTTTGTCCTTCAAACTATTATCCTTCTAGCTACCGGCCCCTTGAAGCCTCCCTTACCACCAGCGCTAGCAGGTCTACCGCCAGTTCTATTGTATTTTCATTAGACAGGAATAAACCTGTTACATGAGTCAACTGCGCTCTATCTCTAACCAATCAACACTCAACAAACAAATAATGTTTCCACTTGGGTCACGTTTGTCAAACCCATGACCTATAATATGAGTCATGTGCAAAATCATTACACGATCTGACGCCACAATCATGAGTCCCAAAACAATTAACCAATCATAATATTATCATAAAAATCATCCACCACCGTACAGTTTTGTGAGATACTCTGCCTCAAGTGACTTCATATCATAAAACCAATCCAACTTATGACTAAAATGTATCAGTCATTTGAAATATGCCTTGCTTAGTCACGATTTGTGGCAGATTCGTAGATGATATTCTCAAAGGGAGTCTGTCACTTTACCATTTTCCACCACGGTTAAACATATCTTTCTTTCTTTCATCTTCAACTAGAGTGCAGCAGCAATAACTTGGCGCCCTGCTTTTGAAACTGATATACTTGCCAAGGCATCAACCAGAGGAAACGTCCTCCTGATACCCTCTGGATCAGTTAACATTCCGCCAACAATTCCAGTTTCCATAATTTTGGCAGCACGATCACTATGATCATGGTTAGTACTGACACACTTGGCTAGTAGAGCCGCCATTGTATGTGGATTATATGGTGGTGCAATTGTTGGCAACCGGAGGCTCGCGTATGCTAGGTATGGCAATTTTCGGTCCTCAGTTCGGGCGACTTAGAAGGGAATCGTTGTGCTTGGGTAGGGTCTTTGAGGATGTTTGCTCATGGGAGAAGTGTAGAAGCAGAAGAGTAAAGGCACGATATTGATGCTTTCGTATTTACTAGTCAATTGCAATCTGTTCTTATGACGCTATAGTTCCTCAGATACTCAAAATAAGCTCTGGTGTTCCCGACCGGGGGGTGTACTCTAACTTATTTTTGCAGGACCTTGCATCATGATACATCACTCATAATTCATCGGGGTCCGCTCTTGGAAATGGTACTATACTCCATGTGGCCGCTGTGATATAAGTACGCACTAGCCGAAGGATGGGCAAGCTATGAGAGAGGGTTTGACCCTCTACTTCCTTCTTGTCTTTCTCGCTTCACACCCTTCTTTCGGTAGCCAACTTTCCTCGAGCCTTTCCTATCCATCAACTTATCACAATCAATCATCTTCTTCATCACCGTTTAAGCCGTTTCACCCCACCGCATAAAAATTTCCCCTTAAACCATTACCTTCGAAGCCATCACTTTCAACATCCACTGCCGCCATCTGCCACCCCCGGCCGTCCCTTGCAATCCCCGCACTTTTTGTCCACTCTCCCTAGCCGTCATCCCTAATACTTACAGTCGGTGGCCACCCCCCGCAGTTCTTTCATACACCCTATAGTCCTTTCCCACATCTCACTCTCTGATGCCCCCTACGGTATGCCCACCCTCCCCCCCAATAATCTCCTCCATCGGGCCATCTCCGCTGCAGTCTAGCCGAGCTTTGTCTGTCCCGTGCGCCCTGCTATCCTGATAAAGGAATGGCGTATGAGACCCAGCAGTCAACGCTGAGGATGGCAGACTCCTAGGTAATTTTCCCTACACATGAACCTACCTGGATGGGTGGGGTCAATATGACTAAAAGGATTTCGGCAGTGGAAGGGCGGGTACGAATCGCGGAGGAAAGTCTCGCAGGAATCCTGCATAACGTTAAACAAATCGACCCGCGGCTCAGGGATCTAGTGCGGGCAGCGGAATTAGAGCGGGGGATTGGACGGGCAATGCCTGTGGAGGGTCAATTAGAGATTTATGGGAGGGGTGTGGCACAGGTCCCAGTCCTAGGAAACCGGATTGAGAGAATAGAAGAGAGCGTTGGGCCTGTCGTTACTTAGAAAAGAGGGTGATTACCCTCGAAGGTGAAATTGGGTCAGCGGTTAGCTTGGGCAAACAGAGCACAGCCCATGAGGTCCAGATCGAGGAAATGGGGCAGACTTTATAGGAATTAGCTTCAATGATTGAAAGCCTTGGGGGGGGCGTTTCGTCGGGGAGGCGGCAGGAGGGCAGCAAATAGGGGCTGGGTGGGGGGCGATAACATCCTTGAGCTGGGGGGTGCAGTGGGGAGGTGGGGGGAGGTGGGGGAGAATTATGGGGGTGATGAAGCAGGGAGGGGGGGTGGGGTGATATGAGGGCACAGCTATGGCTGCATTTTTTCCTTCTCCTGTAGTTATATTTTTGGTGTAATAATATTATTAATGAGGTTCCTATTATCCATAGTAAGCTTGTATGACTTACCACCATGGTTTATGCCAGAGGGTTTTGTCGACGGCTTCTTCGTCGTGACACCGAGAAGCGCAGCGTAAGAATCCGAAGATACGGTACAGGTTCGCTGGATCAAAGAGAGCATTGGAAATCATCATCCACAACAATTGGACGAACTCGCCCTGATCGGGGGATCCCACGGGGGGAGATAGGAGAGCGAGATCTGCCAAGTGACAGAAGTTTTACCAGACCCCGGTAACCTATGTGTCAATACTACTGGTCCATAGTTCGAAACTTCTTTCTAGGATGAAGGCACCCCCACAGCTTCTGCTGGTACGGAGTATGGGGCTATTGTGAACTTTGGAGATATTGGGAAGGGCAATCAAAAAAAAAGGTGCTAGGGGCTTAGCTCAATAGATCCGGGGGTGATTCCATTACCGGCGACACGAACATTGCTCCAAAAAGCTACCCCACCCCCTAAACGGCAGACCATACAAACTGTGGAGCCGGTCGGCGATATCGAGACTGTCAGAGAGCGATTACAGAGTGTCATGGGGACAGAACCCAAACATGGCCACGGTTGAATCGCAGCCGCTGGTCATAAAGAAGCTGCCTGTGAAATGGTCCAGGCCCTGAGTTAGGGAGTAGAAGAACTACTTCGATCCTTGATTTGTTTTTCTCACTAGCTTTTGATAATTCAGTGCTCACCGGTATAAAAAGCCCGAGCCATGATATCACCTTGGCCAGAAATTCCACTCTGGGAATCAAGCTGTCCATCGACAGGATGGTGAAGGTGCAAGCTTTTTTAGGTAAAAACCTAGACGGAGTCGCTTCATTTTCCAAATTACCGAAGGAAACCGCCAAAATAGATTCCCTCAGGATTACCCTTATCGACATTTACCTTGATGAGCAAGGAACGGCGATCGCATTTGATATGGGCAGCACCATATTCTGCAATCTGCATTGCTTCCTACATCTCTAAGCCCAAGCAGGTGCTCAAGGCAATGCCGAGAAAGCTTTGGCATACTTGCTCACACATGAGCTGACACATAATCTCCTTTCGGTCAATACTGAAAAATATTCCTTCATATGCATATCCGCCACTTACTCTCCTCCCCTCCGGCTATTTTGTCACCAACTAATAGAAAAAACAATTCAAAGTTAAAACAATCTATTCACCAACATCACTGCGTCCTCCACAACTCACTACGGGGATATCCGCCCCAGGGCAGAAATAAAACCTCTCTCTTGGGATCACTACTGCTCCGTGCCGGCTCTAAGTTGGGTATCCGTGAAATACTTAGTCAACAGGGTCCTTTTCTAAACAGCAGTGGGGGCATCTGTGGGCCCTATATTTACTTTTCTGATCCAAAAATGTCAGAGCTACCTCCCCGAAGCTCTTACCACCCTTTCCCTAGATCTCAGCTGCCTTTATGTAACCCCTGCTTACTACTCAGTGGCCTGGCGACTTGATCATTCCTAAGTTCTTTTCAGCAAATCTCATAGCTTCCTCCAATGACCCGTCTTTCAGCAAAATCCTCCATAAATCTCGCTCTTCGTCCGTCACCACAATCTCCTTTATTCCTGCCGAGGTGAAACCCCAAAAAGAAGATTTCTTAGGATCACTACAAAATCCCAAAACCGTCGTCCCCGGGCTTACCAGGTTTTGCTGAAACACAATGATATCATCTATTCAATGAATGGGGTAAAGAGTAGTGTCGGTAAGCGCCAACACATGATGCTACTGGGCTATCTACGTTCTGAAGAGAATCTAACGAAAGTCATTTTGATGTAGACAGGAAATGGGTGCCAATGTCAAAGTTTCGCTGCGCGATGAGAAGCTTCCCGCTATAGATCCCTTGAGGCGTGAACCAAGCAAATGATCTCAGAGGTTCATCCTCCTCAGAAGATCCCGGAGATATTTAAAGTATTCTATGGCTAGCCGACGTGTCATGGAAACCTTGAATTACTACATTAGATTAGTTATTCGCAAAGCACGTGAGAATGCTGAAACGTAATTGGAGCCCCGGGATGAAAAAAATTAACTCAAATATCGATCCCAAGATCGGAACCCCGCTGCAATTTCCCAACCTAATGCGTTAGCTGGGCTGGGGCCAAAACCATCACCCTTCTCGATTGTTGGTTCCCTGGCAATCTGTCTGCCCGCTGCCCAGTGACTCAGTGATTTTCGGGAGTCTTGCAGACCTGTTTCAAGTGCCTCTCAACCTTTCTCATGAGGTTATCTTCCATGCCCCCAATCCAGGTTCCATATATACACTCATTCTTTGTTCCTATGAAGATCTCCCGTTTTGATGCACTTTGAACAGCGGGTGACCAGGTTTCTCACTCTGTGTGAAGGGATATAAAGCGTGAAACATGTCGAGCGCCTGTAAACTGTGAATGGAGATAAAAAGTTCTGACCGTGGGCAGTATTATAGCTATGAGTAAGCAGGAAGCTGAGGGGGGAAGATCGTGGGAATAGCACCGACTTCTGATATTTTGAGGGGAATATCAATGCCTGGAGAGAAAACTATTAGCTGTGAAGCTTATATGAGAGATTTTCTTACACTATTGACTTCCCGAGGGAAGGTAAATCTATCAGTAGAAGCATTCCAGAAGCGAGGGCGATTATGAAAACATTATTGGCAACCTGAACAGCAACAAAGCCCGAAGCCATTGGAATTGATGCTGAACGTGTTCAACCTGGAATACCTGTAACTAGGTCAATAGCTACAATAAAGACCCTCTCTGGTCATTCCCTTCCCTATCCATACAGAACATTCACTAGTTCCACGCAGTAACCTAACCAATTACAGATACCTCGCTTACCTCTTATGTGCAAACGAGCCGCTTTCCCCCGCACCTCTAGTCCCTTCCTTCAATCTCCATCCTCTCCTTCAATATCTCTTGGTCAGCTTTCTCAGAGGTGCTTCTTCCTCACCCCACAAATGCTTCACTGCCAATATTGAGCTTACCCTTCCGGGAATAAATCTCTAGCCCCCTTCATGCCGATCGGGGCTCCGCAACCACCTCCTACTCTAGAAAAAGTGATTCCATCCTCCTCCCCCAACACTTTCTAGTAAGTTTCTTATTTAGAACAGAAGAGGAGGATGGGTGATATAAGGGAAAATTATGTTTGGTTGATAATTCTTTTTCTTCCCTCTTTTACCTCCAACTCCCCCAAGAGACGGGGGCAAAGGGGTGGAAATAGCAATGTGAGCCGCTTTACTCAATAAAGATTCTAAATTCCCACCACCACCACCCTTTCTCCCTTAACGCACATCGCCAGTTCCGACTATTCCGCTAAATGCAAGATTAATGGCAGGGCAGGAACAAGCCTGTTGCTAATTCAAAAGGAGAGAGATTTTGAGCGCTACTAGGCAAGATATTTAACCAAAAGGGTTTGCCCGAACACATGAGAATTCAACTGTGATGCTGCCATTAGTCCCTTGTCCACCTCTGAACCTAAACCTGCCAGCTCGCCTGCACATTTCTTAAATTTCCTGAGATATCTATAAGGCTCGCTGATAAGAAATAGCATAGTAGTTTCCATGTGAGAAGGAGTATGTTGATAAGTGGTAAATTGACACTGTCCTTCCAGCACAAACAGCCCAAAGTCTTTTCCAGGAATCCCAACAAACAACTCTCGCCCAGAAAATCAGTAATCTCCTCATTAAACGGCTCAATTTGTTCACTCGTTACTAATCTTGCAGAGTCCGCTATGATGACTATTTACGACAGCCAAAAGCTTACTCCCCCCCTAAAAAAAAAAGTGTTCCTGCTGTCCAGTCCTTCCGTCTTTGGTCTGGGATGAAGGATAACAGCTCAAAGTCCGTGTTTTAGAGGGCACCAGGACGGATGACGCCCGGGAAGGTCAGAAGCGGTCAGACAGTAGCGGACTACAGTCATATAGCCTAGACCTCCGGTACTAGCCCAAATTAAAATCATGCAACCCGAAACGAATAGTTAGAACATCATGAGATATCACCCGTGCCACATCCGACCGTCCCCGCTCAAAATGGCTGTTTAATGGCCGCACTGTTGGGCCTCTGAGTTATATGTACGCACTAGCCAAAGGATCCGCAAGCTACGAAAATTTATCCATGCTCCTGTTTCTCCTTCCCTCTTGCCTTCTCTCACGGCACACCTTTCTTCCAGTTCACAACTTTTCTCCAGTCTTTCCTTTCCATCCACTTATCAGAAGCAAACCTCATCTTGATCTCCACTAAGCGGTTTCCCGCCGCTGGGTAAAACCCCCTCCGTAAATCATTACCCTCGTAGCTCATATTCTAAACAGTCCCCTCCAGTCCCGCACTAGCGCTTGCTGTTCCTCACCACCACCCTGCCGTCTGACGCTCTCCAGAACACATCCGTGGTAGCCGCCCATGCCCTACTAGATTCAATAATTGCCAGGCTCTGCATGACCCGAATGTTAGGAACTCGAACCTACAATTGAGGGCGTGTTGGGGAAGGTCACCCGGCTCATGTGTCATGTGGTAGGGGGGCACGTTAGGTAACAGCGGACATGTCCCGTAAGAGTGAGAAGGCCGACAGTCAGGGGATTTGTCGGATGAAGGAAGGTGGAAACAGGAGGTGGACAGAGTTATTGCAGTTTGCTTTTTAATTAAAATTTTATTTAACTACATTACATGAGCCGCCGTGGGGCCTTGCTAATGGATCCACACAACATGAAATGGAAAAAAAAGGTAATTAAACTATTTAAAATACTGTTAAAATTGCAGACAGCAACCAGCTGAGAGAAACCCCTATATAAAAAAAGGAAATACACCTCAGAAGCCCAAGCACCCCCTATCTTAGATACCATATTAAAGAATAGCAGAAAGATTAGCTCAATTACAACAACTACCATTACCATCATTCAGGGCAGTGTTCCGAACCGTCCGGAGTGCGCGAGGAGCGGCTGGAATAATGCCAAGAAGTAGGGACGGGATAGGACCGCTAGGCCCAATAAACTATATTTTTATCAGTATAATATAGTGAGACACACCAGAGAGGGGCAGCTCTGGCGGAGGGCCCGGAATCTGACTAGGACTATAGGTAGTATCAAAAGACGGCAGGATGTAGGAAATGTCTAGAGTGTATGAGGAAGGCTTGCCGGTGATGGCCACTGACGGAAAGGGTGAACAAAATATGAGGGGGACAGCAGAGGACGGCCAGCGACTTCAGACATACCACGAGTGATAGATTATGATTCCAGGTAACCAATAACAGTAAAAGGTATTCTTACAAAAAAAAGATTAAATAGATCGTGAAGTGCTCTGAGTAAGAAAATTAGACTGAGCTAATTGGTTCCTCTAACAGTCTTATTCTCCATTTCAGACTCTTCTATAAATCTTTCGGTTTCAATGTATTAGGAATTTCACAACAAAGCAGTGTTACCGGTACCACTAAAACTGACTTTCAGAAGAATAGAGGGAACATTTCGAGGCATTTTCCGCGATCGAAATTGTGAACTAGAAGTGACTGAGTGTATCGGCTGAAAAGATGTAACAGAAAAACTCCAAAGTGCCCTGCGGGGCCCCGCTAGCGCGTCCTGTCCTACCTCCGTCTGACCTATTCCTTCAATTGAGTACACTGCAGAACGGACGGTCCACCACTAGGGGTCCTTCCGGTCCTACCTCCAGGACAGATACTGACTGGACAGCACGGAACACTGATTTCCGTAAGAGATCGCTCATGGCAATCACAACCTCTCATGAACTACATCATAGTTACAGACTTACAGTCCAGCATCTCATGCTTGTAGCCGGTCCGGAATTCCTGTAATTAACCAGCTGCAGTAAGATTCTCAGAACTCTACCATGTCTCTCAGAGATAGCAAGTGATGGGGGGTGTGGGGCTTTGTTCAGGCTGTAGGGCGTTATTTCAGATGGACGCCATCAGATCATGATCGGGTTTTGCTCAAATACTCGAGTATAGTATGCTTGATCACCTCGAGCACAGGGATCCCTCTATCACAGCTCGATCGGGCACAAGATCTATTATCTGCTCGGATGTGCGATCATGGGTATCACTCGACTATGGGTTTGTAAACACGATCATGACGGATCACTCTTCATCTCCATATTCTCGAAATCAAAAGTCAACCACAAATACCATCGTATTTATTCACCCCGCCATGTTTCGTTTTTTTCGCCTCAACATCAACCCTAACAGACTATTTATACCAATTCCCCAGTCCAGCTCAACAATTAGGATTTCATCTATTTCCACCATATTCGTCCACATAGTCTTCAGGGAGTTGATCGATATAGTGGAGGGAGAAGTGAATCGCCTTCTGGCCATTATCTACCTGGCAACCATTGGTATACTCAAGGTCATCCATTTGCTGGACAATCAGTATCATGGAGCTCCACTTTTATTTGCTATATTAGTCCACACTAAAGGTGAAGAAACTTTGAAATTAAAAAGCTTCGGTGTTGGGGAAGTACATCGCGGGTGCTGTTTCATAAGTGTATCATAATAAGAGGTGAACTGCCATATGATTCTCAAGAGTTCAGGTGGTTCTTAATGGGGAGATCGTCTTCTAGCTTTGGTTGCGATATTACCACATATTTTCTTTCAATCTGCAGCTTTTCCCCAGAGATATCCCTCCTAAACCCTGGTTAGTGGCATCTCCTAATTCTTTGTTTGTTCCTTAAGCAGCACGTCTATGTCTATTGAAGGTTAAGATATTTTTATAATTTCTCATTTCCATTTTCGCCCAAGTTGCCTGTGTGATCCGGCCAGGTCGCTTTAATGAATTCACTACTGTGTCCCGGTATCATTGCCAGAAATCATCTTGCAGAGGGCGGGACTTAAGGGTTAGTTTTTTCATTTTTTCATTTTTTCATCATGTTTTCCTGAAGATACTGAGGTGATGTTGGGGTCATTGTCTGTAATAGCAATTTCACTTCTGGAGGAGTAGCTATCGCTCACATGAGTAATTGGCTCGGTATCATAACATCTAACACTCCTCTAGAATAACCTTATAATAAAGTACCGTGCTTAAATTGAGCTTGCTCTGAAATTAAGAACATCCTCCAATTCATATATTATAACTCAGAAACATCCTTCACCTGTGAGAAAATCCCTGGGCCATACCCCTACATGAGAACCAAAGGGCGGGAAATATCATAGGACCCCGTTGAAACCATCGGCAGCTGCTTGGGTTTGGGTCCCTTGTTCGGCTATGGCAGCATTTACATCCCATTTCCATAAAGGTCCTGCTCACCACCTCCACCTCCATCCTCCCACTCTTCCTCCTCGGCCACAATCACTAGGCGACTTCCCAACTTCAGCCCTATATCTTCGACTTCCACACCTGTACCTCTATACACCCTTAAGGCTTTTCCTCTTCCTTTCCAATCTACGGCTGGAACATTTTCCTCCTCCACCCAGGCCTATTCGACAACTTTCCCCTTCCCTTTCTTCCCCTTCTCCTCTGCCATCTCAAATTATTCTCGAACTCTCTGGTAATGCTCCAACTCCTTGGCGCTAACACTACCCACCGATTCACTCCCTGCCGGTAGAAAGTCCTCCTCGCCAATTCCAACAGCTCTTTTGGTGTAGCGATGTTGTCAAAGAAGTATGCTGTTGAAAAGGGCTCCCCCCAGGTGGGAGATAAGCGCTGGGTCTTTTCGTCAGGGGGGTTGGCTTGTCATGTCATTGCCTTGAGCGTTGCGTCGGAGCCGAGTAAAGGTCAGCGCTGGTGTAAGTGACAGGGAGGGCTTTGGGTATGCTACCGAGGGAGAGGGTTTGGGAGAGGGTGAATCTATAGTGCTGGTTAGTCGAGGGAGGGAGAGGCGAGAATAGAGGTGATGTACTTTCTAGTATGAGTCCATCATGGTCAATTGTTTGTCGTGAGTGTCTGAAACACCAAGATACAGTCCTGCATTTTGTCAATCCTTCCGGGCCATAGTAATGCTGGGTCAAGTACATCCAGAGGATTGGTTGCTCCAATAACGAACACACCCCGACCACCTTCTGCACCTTCGCTCATGCCATCTAATACTGCCAGCAACTCAGAAACAGTCCCGTCCATGACACCCCCGGAATCACCCTGATTACCTCTTCTCGGGGCGACAGAGTCCAATTTGTCGATTAACACATCACAAGGCTGTGCATCCCTAGCCCGCTGGAAAACTCACGGGACACGACGTTCGCTTCTGACTCACAGATGCACATATTTACTAGTTCTGGCCCTTTGATGGAAAATAAATTGAGGGAGAATTCCGTGGGGATCGCCTTTGCCAGGAGTGCCCACCCAGCCCCGAGAGGTCCGCCGAAAGTATTCCAGAACGATTGAACGAGTCTTCATCCCCTATGGGAAGAGTTTTGGGCGCTCGAGCGGGAGTTTGATTGTTTCCATGACGGTGCTCTTTATATTTGCGAACTCTCCTACATCGTCCCACCCCACATTCGGGATCATCGGCACGCCGATCGAGTCTGAGAGGTTCCTGCGCGCGGCTTCAACAGCTACATGGAAGTCGCATTTTAGGTCACTGGCCGTTTCTTCGCCGCCCGCTATTTCCAAGTCCTTGACTAAGACGGGGCCCTCGGGGGAATTTGGATCTCGTTGGCGAGCATGGCACCTCCTCGCAAGCATCAAAATGCGGCCCTGGGATGCTGCGACCGCACACTCGACTACTTCCACGAGATCTCCTACCACTAAAGTGGTTGTTTTAACAGCGATGTTTCCGAGATCATCTTCTTTTGCCAAGGCAGACTCTTCGCTTCATATACTATTCCTTCCAGGAGCCACACCGTCTTAGTTTTGTCCGGAGCTCCGACTTCCATCCTGTTGGTGAAGATATTGAGGGTGTTCTCTGATAATTTGTCAACTTCTGTCGTTGTAGCGATGATGATATGCATTTGGCCCATAATGTCTTTCAATACTTCTCCCATTGGTGCCGCTGTAAGGGCTGAGTAGGACGCAGCTTTCTTTACGGCAGGATAGCGCTCTGTCAACACTAGCCGGCAAGATATCCTCTGTCTTTATGTCCCGGGGGCCACCATCGGAGATGATATCGTAGGCGTCTATGTGGAAAACATGAACACCAACATCAGCCGCATTTCATTGCAAGTGTTCGTTTACCAATAGAGCTTTGCGTGCTTGTCAATAGGATCTCGATGGATTGTATTCCTAACTGAATAGCTCTCTGAGAGGTAGCCACAGTGGCCAATTCCCTCAGGCGTCGCGGGGTCCGATTGACATAGCGCCCTGGCACAGTCAACGCGGGTGGAACCCCTTGACCGGTGGCCAGTCGTAGAGGGGGCGGATGCAGTCCAAGATAAAAACCTAAGTTGAAGTGATAGTAGCCGGTATCTTCCGTCACTCAGGCCCAGCCTAAACCATACCAGTTCTTACCGGATCAACAAATGCTACTCCACCCCAGATGCGGTCATCCCCCTTGTCCCCCCTATCAGGTATTCTCCTCCCAAGCGGGTTCCTCTCGGGGACTTCTTCTGATGAGCCAATACTGCCTACTTTGGACCACACCACGTAAGTTCTTCTGCTACCCCCTTCTTCCACTCTCCCTGTCAAAGGTTCCTCCATTACACAATCTCCGCCTTCACCCCCGTAAAGACTCCGCTCAAGGGCTTCTGCAATTCCCACAGCAATCACATCCCCCTTGCCGATCAGCCTTCTATCAGATTCGAAATATGATTTAGCTTCAAAAGTAGTGAAGACTCAAGAGCTCTGTCAGTCAAAATTGATGATGCTATTCGCAACAAAGTGACTGCCTTCCCAGCTGGAGGGAGCAGGGGGCGGGCTTAATTGAGAGGGAGCTGTGGATAATGGCGAAAGAAACCACATCAGAGAGAGTCGTAGTTGGAAAAGATGACGCTAGGTTTGCCGAGGAGGATGGGGGAAAGGTAGACAATTGGATCCAAATCCTTCTTGGAGTCACCATCAATGAAAAGTTCCTTGCCGTTGCCATTTGCACTGCAGCGTCTAGTGGACAGGCCGGAAGTCTCCCAGCCCTCTGGAAGAGAATTTATCTTGACTGGACGCACAATCTCGAAATCGGACCCTCAGCTCGAATCGTAGAGATGTCTCTGGAGTAGTGATGAGCACGATCATGATCGAGCAGATCACGGGGGCCATGCTCGATCATGATCTGATCGAGGGGACCCTATGATCGAATGATCGATGAAACTGTTGTAATATTCGAACGGAACTCAAACGAAGAAGTGATAATAGCAAAAGAGTCAAGATAATAGATTACCGTGAACTACTAGTTTCAATGACAGGAACGATATAGACAAGCTATATAGTGAGATGACTTGGTTCCACTTCCACCAAGTCTCCGTAACAAAGAACAAAGGCACTGAAAGAAAAAACATATAAGAACAAAAGAAATAATAAAGAAAGTAAAAAGAAGTCCGGAATTGTACCTTGCTTGAGAAGAAATACAAAGACGTAGAAGAAGAATTTGAGAGGAGAAAGAAACCATATCTGAGAGGACTAAGAAACCATATACGAACAGAAACTGGGGAGCCCTGATCGAGTGATCGATCATGGTCACTGCTCGAGTATGATCGATTTTGTGCCCACCAGGGACTTAATATTCATTCAATACGGATTCCGAGTATTTTCACTCGTGTTATAACAAGAATAGAAGAGCCATACCCTATCGTCCATTTATGTATCACGGTAATTTGTGGCTGATCCAGAGTGTGTAGAAGCCCGGATAGGTTTCGACTCCCTACTTATTGTTGAATAAATTTATTGAAAGTCATTGGTGGTATTGACTATTTGCCATAGACTCGAAACGATGGGAGTGATGACCTTATTATAAAGTCAGCAGTCATGATAGTTTGTTGATCGATAATTTGTTGAGGAGCTAACAAGGTAAAGTCCGGCCAAAATAATTGGTATCTAGTATACCGGTAGAGTCCCTTTATATAAGTTAATCGCATCACCCAATCACTAAGATTAGTAGAGTGATCGGTCATGAGCCAAGATGCTCGAGTATACTTGATGATGGTCGAGCATGATCGAGCAGTACCCATGATCGAGCAAAACTCGATCATGATCTGATCGTGCCCATCACTACTCTGGAGGACCTGGAACCTAACCTACTACCATTCACCGGCTGAGGGCTGATAGTCGCTCCATCCCCGCATCCCCGAGCTATAGCCTCCACTGCCTTGGTAAGAGCCAGGGAAGACGCATCTATCAGAGGGACTGTTGGATTGCCTATAGGGCATGTGGTTAGAGGGTTGAGCGGAGATGCATGTATCATATGCGGATATGCGGCTAGGACAGAAGCGGTTTAGGGCAGGTAGTTTCTTGTTCTTTCGACGGTTAGGTATTTACCCACAGGTTGTTGTTTTCACATCTTATGCCGCTAGGCATAGGATATTTCCTTTATGGGTTTGTTGATGTGTTTAGCCACAGGGTATGAGGTATCGGGTATTTGGTTTTATTGTTTCTTTCATACCCTTTGTCACTAGACATATGGGAGTCAGCACACGGCAGGGCATAGGCCTTAGGATCACAGAGGATCATGGGATATCAGGATGAGTTTAGATTGTTTGTGTTCAGTAGGGATCAGATTTAGTTAGTTGCATGTGTTTCTTTAGAGTGAGTTGAGGTTCGGGAGTGCTTTGTGGTTGTTAGTTAGACGGAGAGAGATATCTCCTGGCTTGTCCGTAGCTAGAGAGGGGGTAGCCATCGAGACAACCGTTTCGCCCTCCTTGATCGCTCCACTCAGAATCTGTCGTGATCGCACTTTCGTTTCCTTCATCTTTTGTGCTTTCCATTAGCTTCATCAGGGACAGGCAGAGATATTCAAACCCAGTCCCCATACAAACAGCCCAACTTTGCTAAATCACCAACTTTGAACAATGCTCTAGCTTGGCAATCGTCTTGTTCTTTTGGTTTTGGGTGTAATAGGCCAGATGATATCAGCCGAGGTAAGGGCTGGGTAATGAACTCCTTGCTTGCGCTGGTCGGGGCTGGTGAGGCAAGGGTATTTGGGGGCTGGTAGCCATTCCGTAGATGCGGAGGGGTAGAAATTGAGACCGCTGTCCACCCATAGTTGTAGGAGCTGTAGGCCAACGAGATATTAACCAGGTTTAGATACCATTTGTTCTATCACATACCTATTTTTTCAAAGACTGCCTATTTCTCCCCAAATTTGTTAGAGGTGGCGATTGTGATTGCATATTAGCTGAATGGTGCGCTGTGCCGGGAGCTGGCATCCGTGAGCCTTTGTAGGATCAGATGGTCAAGGTTCTGATGGGATCTTGCTCTGCTTCTTTGACTGAACTTGTTGTCGCTAGTAAACTGAATTTTTGCTTTCTTAATGGAAGACTTGACAAAATTGATTGAATAGTTGGCAGCACAACAGTTCCAGTAGCCCCTGTCTCACATGCATGCACAGGCCAAATTCCTCCATACTAAGCTCTCTTTGCAAGAATTTGATGTTTTGATGTGGAGTAAGAGAATAATTATGACTGGAAGCATGAGTGTGAAACTATTGTTCCATCAGCAAAAGGAAATAGAAAAAAACAGTTGTTTGTTCATACATATCCAGTGGTTAGAAGATTCTTGAGGATATCCAGATCTACAAGCTCTACTGTGAGAAGAGCAACCCTGTAGGCTGCTTGTTCAACCTTTCTACAGGAAACCATCTGAAAAAAACATACTAGCTGGTCTTCTCTAACAAAGACACTAGGGTAGAGAGTAGAACTTAGTGTCATTGTTGCAAGCGAAAACACTATTGCGGTAAAGCAATTAGCACTATACACATAGGTAAATTTGCTTCCTAATGCAAATCTCATATCCAAGCACATCTATATAAGAGTGATAAGGATTCAGAAGTTGTGGGAATTCGATAGACATAGCCCTCTCATTCCAGTCAATCTCTCTCTCCTTGCTAAAATTAATTTCCCCCTAGTCATGCATTAAACCATTAAATACCTCAACTAGTACCATACCCACTTTATTAAACAGTGCAGGAAATAGAATAAGAGTTCTAAAATAAAGCTTCTAAAGTGGGAAAAAATAATCTGATAAGGGAAGCAGTAAAAGTATTTGGAAGGAGAAGAAAAGAACAAGCAGGACATGTTAGATTAAGGTAGTTGTGTTATGTGACAGAACACTGCTACAGAGAATAGCAAAAGGTTGTTTATGCAGACTTTCCAATTAGCATTTGACATGGGTATAGCATTAGGTGACAATGGGCTTGTGCGGCAGGGAGATCATCAACACTACATGCATTGAACTTTTCAAGTTCATCAGGTTTATTATTAGGAGAAAATGCTAAAATAGTCTGAAAGTCTCTCTTATTGTTAGTGTCACAAATCGTACCTAATCAAGGCAGATTGCACATGACTAATACTTATTAGTCATAAGATATGTTGATTTAAAATTATAATATTATTTGACTCATAGTATTATTACTATGCAATAGTGAGTCATTGTTATATTATAATTATCTGATTAGTTTAGGACTTACGATTGTAACGTCAGATGATGTAATAACTTTCACTCATAACTTACATTACTAGTGATGGGTTTCATGCATGTAACTCATTGGGTCAAATGAATAGTTTTGTGGGCTTCAATTGGTTAATGGATGTAGCGCAGTTGACCCAAAAGACTCAGCTGATAAACCCCACACTATGACTCACTATGAGTCATAAAGGTTATGTGATGTGTGATGATGAGTCAGTAGGATTAAGGGTGTGGGAAAATGCCTATATAAAGACTTGGTTGGGGCCAAGATAATATGATCTTCATGAAACCATCTAAGTACTTTTCTATACTAGAAGTTGCAATACAATTACTCTTTCTCTCTTTATATACACTTCTCCTTTATAAGAACCTACAAGCGAAACCCAGGAACTATTGTAATAGTTTCAGAGCACAGGTTAAATATATAGAACTGTTGTGATAGTTCTACAAGCGTGACGATCCACACTTCTTACCATATGAACAGATATTATCCTTCAAGCCAAGCAAGCCACTCTCATAGTATCTGAAAAGATGGTACTTGTTATTCCCTTGGTACAGAAAAGTGAAACTCACTTACACAGGAGGTGACAGTCATTTCCTGTTACACAACAGCTTAACTATAAGATTGTTACATTCAGGATACCATGGCCAAATAAATCTTCCCAGGGTGTTAGCAGGATTGCCCTCTTGTTGATCACTTTGATGAAAGGTTCAAAATCTAAAATAATTAGCAAAAATCATAACCAACATTTAGAAAAGGTTTATACTAAAATATTGTTGAGTATCAGTATAAGAAATACCAAATAGTGTGCCAAAATTATGGGTGTACAAGAGTTCACCATGTGCCATGATGAAGAATCAGTGACTATATTACCACCATGGGCAGCAGTATTGCAACTCATAATCAGGGTGCCATCCTAGGCCAAATCAACTTTGGTCATTTTGCAAGACTTGTAGTAAAAGCAATTATGGATAGTAAGGGCTGCCAGTATTTCACATAGTCGTTCCAGTACTTCAGCTTTTTCTCAATGTGGTACTAGTTATTGATCCTTCTCCACAAGTGGTTCCGGTCTTGAACCTTTTTATGAACTGGTTCAAGTTCTTGTAAACTGTTCTCTGCTTTCATCCTTTTCTCAACATGCTTCAAAAGCTCCTTCTTTATTTCCTTCTATTCTTGGAAAATACTGCTATCTTGGTGGTTGACAGAGAAGTAGTGTATACCCTTGCCACAACCAGATGAGTTGTTTCTAACATCACTTGACAAGTCCTTCAAATGAAGGACAGCTGACATTCTTTCCACATCTAGATGCTTTTGTTTATATAGCTGACAGGCCACAAGAGGTTGAAGGGTTTGCAAGGTTTAGGGGGTGTTTGGCACACTGTGTGTTCAAATAACCGTTATTTCAAAACACGTTTTGCAGATTAGATTGAGATCAGATGTTCAACAACCCAATCAAAAGAGAGGAAAAGGCATTACATCATCTGAAAATGTCCTTATATAATCCCTTTGTATGGATTGTGATTGGTCTATTCAAAATCTGAATCTAAATCTAATCTGCAAAACGCGTTTTGAAATAACGCTTATTTGAATATATGGTGTGCCAAACACCCCCTTAGTGTATGTGTCTTGGTGGAAAAGTGAATGGTAGGTTGAATTGGATGAGTGAAGCATTGTGGAGAAGGTCAGTGCATGACATTCATCAAAATAATATATTGTATTGATGATAACCTATAATATTCATTAATATCAAACTGACTAGACCTTTATGAAAGAGGATATAGATATCTGTCGTTATCAATGGAAATTTCATTGTTTCAATATATTGAAGAGAAAAATGTACATGTAAAGAGAATAAGATTGTGTGATCCGTTAAAGTTGAAGATTTTCACTTTTTTCCACGGGAGATTGGGAACAGATAGAGTCATTTCCTTTTTTGTTCCCAAGGGATTGGTAAGGGATGGAGAGGGGGAGAGAGGAAGAAGGAAAGAGTGTTAACTTGAACTGTTTGGTGCCAACCCAATTTGCCTTGGAAAGCAGTATGATAGAACAACTCCGACCTAGCTCAGAGTTGAACCCTATGCACGTATTTCGCACTGCCAAGCCGTCCCCTGTTCCAAATTATTTACTATACACTTAAGACGTCCGGAACCATATCATATCATACAAGCAGAGAGCGAAACCCAGAGCACAGCGGCCAGACCTTACCCCGAACCCTCCGCTCCTAACTATCCACCCTCTAGAGACCCACCTCCTTCACCCCCACCATCCCACACGCCAGCGAACATCCTCACAGCCAATGCAACTTTCCACAGACTGGAAAAAATCGCGTAGAAACCCCCCGCCCCATTTTACGCACAGAATTCCTATGCATCAAACACTCCACCATCTTCTCCCCATCCCCAGACCCGTCTGGCGTTCATAGCAAGCGTTGGAAAAGCCCCGCCACGAGCAGCGGGTAAAATTCCACGAGTACCGCGCCCGCTTGGCGGGGTTTTTCATTATTAGGTTCACCGGTTTTTTGGCAAAGGTGGTAGGCAGTATATGCCTGTAAGTGCCAGCTTACCTATTGCTAATTCGGGACCTATCCACATCTCTAGAATGCCAGTGTACGCTGAAAAAGTGTATTTGAATTCTGGGAGTGGTGTGAAGTGGGCGGATACATGCGTCCAGGTATTTGGAATCGCCTTGCCCAAATGCCCCTACCCTTGCCAGGATTTGACACGCCGAGACTGAAGCGCCGGCCCCCTGGATCGAAGATATGTTGAAGTTCACATCTGGTTGTGTGTGTTCTGCGAGACAAGGTACAATAGCGAGCCGAAGTCGTACCGTCCTACAAGTCCGTTCTCAAAAGCACAAAGGCTCATGGATACCGCCATCCAAGCTGTAACTCGGTCCCATTCCCGAAGAGCCTTAAGTGTGGGCTTTACGCTGTCTTCAATCCCCACAAAGTACAAGGAATTCGGTTTCTACCATACTGATAGCGAGTTGATAGTGCCGAGGGCAGATCCGCTCCATTGGTCAGGAATCTTGCCACAGTGTGCGCCGGAATAACCTTAATCTGCCCCTCGCTGAATAGAAGACTCGAGGAAGCGGAAATAAACTGTGCTCGGATCCAGGAGATCCCACTTATTCCAGTACCCCAGAAACCCGAGTCCCGGGGGCTCATTCCCAAGTGGAATTCGACGTGCTAGACCCTCGTGTTGGGTCGCTCCCCGAGTAGTTTACTGCGGGAAGGTATTGGGCGATCCAAGATACAGAACTGGCACGGCGTTTTTTGAGGTGCGAGTGAACCTGCTGCTGATGAGGGAGATACCTTTCCCGCGTTGCGGATGGAATATATTACAGTGGGGTGTGGGCAAGGGGCCCGATATTGACGTCTCACAAGCTTTGTCCATTGGGTAATGGAGAAATATGTCGCGGCATCTAGTGTGTACTCTACCTGTCCCCAGTCATTCGCAGAGTCGCTTCTCAGTATGATTGCGGGGGGGGGAACCAAATTCTCTCCCCCAGTAGCGTAAGGAAAATCAAAGAAAACTAACAGCAACCCCACAGCAACCAACTCAGAGTCACTCCGGTACAATTGCACCATCTCCTGGGTCCACTCAGGTTAAGAAACAGCCCCTGTTCCGCCAAGGTTAAATTTCGACTTCAGTCCCCCAGAACATGAGTCCAACTCCCGACTTTTATCATCCAGATCCTCTCCAGTAACATTCCTCCCACCAAACATACCCAGCCCGTCCAAGATTTGTTCAATAAGTACCACGGAACAGCCATTGCGACATCATCTTGCCAGGTTGTATGCTAACTATAGCTACGGTAGCTACTAGTCAGTCATGAGTCTACCAATCCACTCCTCCAAAATCCCCTGCCTTCTGCTGACCGGGGGTAGTGGGAAAACAAAAGCTAAGCCAACCCGACGAGGAAAGCATGGCTATATGCTCAAGCGTCTAGAGGCCAGTGGTATCTACTTCGAATTCAAAATCGCCGTCACCAGCCTACATAGGTGTTAATAATATGGAACCTGTTGTTTGATAACCGAATTAAGAGGCAACACCCTCCCTGTTAATTCCAGACGCCAGTGATCAAGACGCCAGTCAAGAGTAAATCCAAATCGCTCCAACAAAGCTGGTGCACGGGTAGGCCGCCATTTAAAATGCAATGTCCCGGGGCCCTGCATCGCTGTATTCCGGCAGAGTTAATACATTCCACCCCGCCGACAACACCCCTCAGCCAACCCCACAAAATTCTGATTGCGGATTCGACCTGGGGGCTCAGCCTCTCGGGAAGCAACTTGGCCCATGGTCCCCGGGTGTATGGTTCTGGGTCTGGGTGGGCCGCGGCGCATGAAAGCAGTTACCCTTGTGGTCTCACTGTATGACATAACGGTTATATGCTTAAAAATTGGATCTGTCGAAACTCCTGCGGGTATTCCTCATACCTTACCGCAAGCCCCCGCCTAGCCCTCTTGCATCCTGCTTAATCACCTGCTGAGAACAACCCGTCACCAACCATCACTCGGAAAAAGGTTTACCAGACATCCCCCTGAAGAAGCCTAGTAGCCCAGAAGATACTAGAACATGTCCAATCACTGGGAATCCAAGGGAGAAGACCTTAGGAAGACAGCGACAGGCTGTGAGCACAGCTGATAAATGTCAGGAAAGAAGACATGCGGCTGAAGTGACGCTCGGAACATTTGAGAAGTGCCAAAAGTTATTCCGGGAGCCCACCGCTAGGCGGCCCAGCGCAACGATAGTTTGTGCAACGAATGGTCCCAACGTCCGCATCAATCCTACAGGGCAATTCCAGTTTTCATCTTAAACCGCCGAGCCGACACCGACAGCTACGGGGCAGGGAAAACCGAGATCTCCTATCCAAGCAGGTATCACTCGCATGCCTACAACCTATCTATACTGCCAAAATAAAACCCTTGATCTTGGACAATTCCACGCATTCCACTCCTACAATTCGGCAAGTGGGATTTCTTCTCACCCATCGCCCCCGAATTTTTTTCGCCCAGGTAACGCAAACCTTCAGTTTTCCGACCGCACTAAAATTTCGTCTTCCAGTATCCCAAAATGTCGATTGTGGGTACACTCGAGGAAATAGGTTCATCACATGTAATCACTCGCATAACCACAGGCACCCCAGTCCCAAACTCCCCAATTCAGTCTCCTCTAAATTTCTCACGTCTCCACTTCAGTAAACTTACAAATCTAGCACCAGCTAACATCCATTGCATCCATTGTTTCGTAGGGCCTTGAGCTGAGAAATTCTCCGTGGGGAAATTCTCCGGCTGTCGAAAGTATTGGAAATTGTTGAAAAAGCTGCGTTTGAGGTTCGTGGGACAATCAAATACTCACAAGCTGTCCTGGTCCCTGGATCCTCTCTGTTGGTCGTTCTCCACCCTAGGCCATGATCCATTTAAAAAGAGAAACCGGTACTCTAAAGAAGAGTGAACCCCTGGGAAGCTACGAGGCTCAACCGATAATCTGGGGTCTATTTCCCACTAATGAGGCTTTGGATTGGAGATGTGCGCTGTGAGATTTGCACCAGAGGTGGAGGGTGCCCCTTACACCAACGCGAGGAAAGGGTTAGGTAAGGCTTACACGTTGCCTCTGTGGCTAGCAAATGATTTAAGTTATGTATTTGAACGCATTAATTTTTCTAAATCGAGCCCCTTTGGAGGTTGGCTGGGCCATTGTGACTGATGGCTTCCGCAGTCGGAAGAGTCCACCCATGGTTGGGCTCCTTATCTGGTTGATTATTCGGAGTAGATCCACCAGTGGCCATTACCAAAATAGCAGTCCAGGGAGGCGCAATAAAACAGCAGACAGGTAAATCTCCGGGTTGCAGAGCGGAACTAAATCTGCAAACTTATAGGGCTGCCAGCATCCCCTGCTATCCCAGATCTACCCGGCGAAATTGAAGCTGGGGGAAATTCATTCCCTGACAAAGGAGCCGGTGGTGGGGTCATTGTGCCTAGCTGCGCAGATTGTGAGGGGCATTATTCACGTGTTTTATTACATGAATGGTTTCTTTTTTCTTGACTCCTATTGTTCCCCTTACTCAATCGGTATTCGGGGGGTCGGCAAGCTAATTCCGCTGATCCCATACAATTCTCTACGGGGGCAGGGATTCTGTTTTTCCGATTTTTAATGACCTCCCCGAGCACTTTAAGTTAACCCAGGCTTTAGTATGCGGCGCCGGTATTCAAGAGTGGTGCTTGTCCCAGGCCACGAGCACAGGCACTCTAAAGCAAGGTGTATCATTTGTACCAGGTCCCAGATAAACACAGGTTCTTCACCATGTAATGTATTGTTTCCCTAATCCCTACTTTCGGGTACTCTGGCGTTGGACGAGACTATAATTCCACAGCACTAGAGTACCGGTACCTCCTATAAGTAGCTCACTAGGGCAGCAGGATATGAGGCATGTAAGCAAAGTGAGACTTTGCTCCAAGGGACTCTCCATGTCGCACCACCCGCAACGAGGAATACTTGTGCTTGCACCGTATATTGGGTCTCGTAAAGACTGTGACCTTTATGTGTAGCAGAACATGTTAAACTTTGGCAGTCGCGCGCCCAAAATCGAACGGATGCCAGCCTAATTGTAAAATCCTCAACCCCTAGAAAGAGTGCAATAAGAAACCATAGTGAAACCCGCGCCGAGAAGAGGAGCTATTCCCTATAAGAGGCCATCGACCCAAGCCTTGTCCGCCCCCCGCTCCGTGTCCGTCCAGGAGGGTTTGCGAGCTAAATCATCAGAGATCGAGTTCAGCATCACATTATGCGCAGATGTGTGGCGCTGGCTGCAAATTCAGGTGAGCAGCTTGAACCCTTTGACGAACAGCACGCAGCACAGCACCAGGTCGAGCTTCTACGACAGTTCTTCTCAGCTGGGGGTCCAGTTCCCAACCTAAAGCATTGTTCCAAGCAGCGGAAGGATCGCCGCAGTTCTGCAGGCTCTAAAAATTTCTCGATTCGGTCCTGCTTCTTTCCTTCCTTTCCCCCAAGCTTTTTTTCCACTACACACACTTTATCAGCCAAACCGTCGATTTGATGCAGACAAGCCGGTTGCTTAACCTACTGTGTGTGCAGCTCCCCCACAGCCTACCGGATAACTTTGAAATCTTGTCGCGAGTGTCAAATACAGCGATACAACGCCCAAAAGAGCGGCTTGCCCCTCCCTGTCTGGAAAAACCCACCTCCTGATATTTTTTCCCCAGTTTCTTGAAATTGCCCAGAATCACACGACTTTTATCCGTGTATTCACTCCCTCTCCTTTCCCACCAACCCCCAGCCCGCCCTGTCGATAGCTCTAGACTGCGATTAACCCCAAATTCACCTTCTCTTCTAAACTCTTGCGAAACCTTCTACTACCGCCGCCGCCATCGCCCCGCCTGGCTCCTGTTACCGACCAGCCGAATCCCTTTTCTCCATTTCTCCATAACCACCATCTTGGCTGCACACTCCGGATTGAAGACGGAATAGGCTTTTTCGTTGACTTCCTCTCGTTTTCGCCTTTCGCTCGCTCCTATTTTCTTCTCCTATATGCTACCTGACAACCCGGCAAAAAGCTAGTATCGCGATTTCATTGCTCGCCCTTTAGGCTACCTTCACTGTGTGGTGGGTTTGCAGAGTCGAAGCGAAAATCCCCGGGCGATTCGACTGCAAGCCTGTGTCTTGTGTGTTGTTGTAACCACGACAAACAAACTATCTTTCGCAACCAGTACCTCGAGGTACTTGCAGTACCTTCCTCCCCGAATCGTATTCACGCGACATACGACGGACAACCCACAAATGTCAACAAAAACGCCTACTCAACAAGCTCAGGGTGAGCCAGCTCTCGAGACCACTGATACCCGAACCCACGACGAGACATCGGCATCATTATCTGTGGGTACAACTGGAATCAACCATACCTCGCAGGAACGTCTGGCCCCAGACCAACCATCCCCTACTACCCCTATCATCTCGAACTCATCCCAATCTATTGAAGAGCCCAACGCACGGCCTCCCTCGCCTCTTACCCATCCGACCGTTGCCCACGAGCCTACGCTCCCTACTGCCAACAATGCTGCCACCGTTTCCCCCGGGTCCAGCACGGAGGATTCTACACCTCTACCTCCACCCCCGGAAATGAAGCCGCCTTCGTCTTCTCTGCCCATAACCCCCTCAAAATCATCCCTTTCGATCACGTTGCTCCTCATATCTGGCGTGCGCCATCAATTCGTTATAAACGAACCCTACCTAGAATCGCATTCCGTGACGGGTGGAACAGGGAAGGACTCATTAAAAGACCCATTTGAGATGAGTGTCTGGCAGTTGAAGGAGTGTATTTGGAAGGATTGGCGGGATGGTACGTTTTCTTTACCTTTCCTGGATCCAGCCACCGTCCTCCACCAATAGCACTAGAGTAAGCCACTAACCTCTTTTTTCTCGCACAGAATGGGACCAGCGGCCAGCAAGTGCTCTCTTTATAAGGCTCATTCATTTTGGCCGGATGCTTGATGACAAGCAGCATTTGAAAGGTACCAATTTCCCTGTGCTAATTATACTCGAGTTGCTCGAGTATATACTTGGGAGATGGGGATTCTCACGACTAGAATAATAGACTGCAAGCTCAACCAAGATTCACCAAATGTTGTTCATATGACTATTCGTCCCGCAGAAACTGGAGACGACGAAATGACCCAACGCAGTGCCAAGGTTGGATTCGGATCAAGGCAAAGAGACGATCAGCGCTCTCCGAGATGTCGATGCGTTATCTTGTAAGGATTTAGTGGAAATGGAGGATATGAAAAAAATTGGGTCGATATGGCCGTTCGATGGGTTGGCTGGTGGGCAACTGCACATGGGAGGTGTCAAAAATTATAAACCAACACCGGAAAACGCTCCCTAGGGATCGCCGGTTTAAACAGTTGCTCCGTTGTGTGCATATATGTGCTTTCTGCTGCTGCTATTCTTTCTTTTTATTCCTTTGCATTCCCTTTATTTCTTGCGTATGGAGTCTGTGTTAACTATCCTTTTCTTATCACCTCAAAGTCATGGTAATCTATTCGTTGTCTCGTATCCCAATATTTTTTCCTTGTGTTTTCCATGCTGCGCGCCTTTCTCGGTGCCTCTCATTGCACTCGTTTTATTATTACCACTTTTGATTTTGGGAAATAGTTGTGGCATTATCAGGAGTTGTAGAGCGACTTGCTTTGCATCACGTATGTTTCGTCTCTGGACTAATCTTAACTCGTACTCATCTTAGTTTGAAAAAGGATGATATTCAGTAAGATCCACGGTACATATCACATAGGATTTCTCGGATAATTTTCCATAGAATCCGATGGTATCTACATATATTTCGTTGAAGTCAGAATCCCTCTCTAAGTGGCATCGCGTGATCCCTAAAACCTTAATCTTCGCATAACTTGAGTAAGGGCTCTGATAGGCCAAATATCGTTGTTAATTCACAAGACGACACAAGCACAGTGGGATGGGATGGGGGGGGATCTTTGTTTTTTTTTGTTTGTTTTTTTCCTTCCCCCCTCCTTTTTTTTTTTCCTACTTTTACGGCGTGTGGGAGGTATCCATGAAGGGTAAAAGACCTCCAAAAAAAAACGTGTAGAATCACCACTCCCCGGATGAAGGAGTGTTCCACGGCTGTCCCTGAGTGCCCAAAGTTTAGTTAGATCCAATGTTCGTTTCCTTGGGTCACAGGGGAATACCGACATTGGCCACATTCTCAACCCGACTCAAGTGGTTCCAGGTGTTCGAGGGACATATCGATTTCCCCTCACTCTTGTTGGTTGGGGTAAATGTGGTGCTCATCATCCCAACGTGTATCTACTGGTTACATGCATTCCTAGGTTTGGGTGGGATGTTTGGAGCCAAGGTATCGGGGGGAGGCAACATTGGCTGGGCGTTTGCCTTTGGCGTGGCGGGTGGCGTTTCTGAGGCGCAGGCATCATCTGATAATGCTCCTCTGACAGATCAGATAAACAATGCCCGGTTTCTCAGGGAGCGGCAGGACAACACCTCAACCCCCACCGAAGGAAGAAAAAAAAAAGAACCTCCAACAGAGCCCCCCAATAACCCTCAACTCACTTGGTCCAGCTTATCATACCAAGCTTTTTGACTTGGTCCTTTACCTCCTCCAACATAAGAACAAATCCTACGCTGCTTTAAATTTCCTTGTCACAACATCGCTTCATTCTCATCACCTCTCATTTCACTTCACACACACACACCACAAACCGCAATACCGCCGACCATCGGTCATGGAGTCCCCAATCCTCCGTCGGTACGAGATCGAAGAGCTATTGTCTCTCCGAGATTCACCCTTAGTTCAGAAACCTGCCGGGCTTCCCCCAATTGAAGAATGGATGGGGTGAGCTTTCCCTGATGTTTTTTCTTGTGTTTGCTTCTTGCTGCGGCACAGCTTCTGCAGTGAACCTTGAGATACCTGGGCTGACAAGTCCTCAAGAACCACCCCTATTAGACCACAGACTACACGGTCGCGCACAGATGGAGACGGCCTCCTGGTCAACCATGAAGACGGGGCCAAAATGTAAGTGTTCCTTAACGCATGTTGTCCGCCAAAGCTTAACCTTCCCTAGCGGTATGACGTCGACCCGTCGGCCATCTCTATTTGAAACTCGTCATCTCTCTCGCCCCTCACGTATGTCCCCTATGTGTCATCACATCTCGAGTTTAAAACTAAACCACCGGTTCGTTTGCAGTTGCTGATGACATTGTACTTGGTCCACCCAAAATGATGTTCGCATCCTCGTCCACTCGAACACCTTCTGGAAAGTTTGATCATGATTCCCAAGTTGCTTCTTTAGCCTCGCCAATTATCGATGAGGATCGTGAAAGCCCCCGTTTCGAGCGGTTTAGAATGGGTGGGAATATCAGGCTTGGCAAAGAGATGGACAAGGATCGCCCTGAACGCAGTAGCTTGCGCAGTGACCATACTAAGCGAGGCTTCGGTAGAGAGGATTCTGAAGGTTGGACTAGTGTGGCTTCTTCTCGCCAACCTCGTAAAAGCTTCGGGGCGGAAGACGGTGACCGTTTCCGTGGCGCTGGCGATAGGGGGAAGAGGGAAACTCCATGGGATAAGGACCGTCCACCCAAGTACGACAATTTCGGTAGGGAACGTGAGCATCGTCCAAGAGGGAGAAGGGATGAGGCAAGTTGGTTGCTCGAAGATCGTGGTATTGACAGAGGAGGAGACCGTGACCATTACCGTGATCGCGATCATCACCGTTATAACAGCAATAGCAACAGAAACGAGAAGGACCCCGAATGGATGGATTCAGGCCCAGGCAATGAAGATAAGACTGGCGATAGTAAGACTGTGCATTCAATGGAGGAATTTCAACGTTGGAAGGAGAGGATGAAGGCAAGCAATGCGCCAGAAGACAAGAAGATCAGGGTTGAAACTCCGGCAGAGACACTAGGGCAAGACAAATTCCCCAAGGAACCTAAAGGTGGTCAACAGAGTCCGAAGGATGCTGAAAACACGCATTTCGCCGTCGAAGGTTAGCCCCTATACTAAATTCGAAGAATGCATGTGCGCTAACACAATACAGAGCCGGCAACAGCCCCAGCGGTTGTGGAGAATGGGGTTGACAGGTTCTTTGGTCTCTGGGGTGCTCCGAGCGCTAGCAAAAGTCCTGAACAGGACATCTTGGGGAATGCGCGTCCGGAGACAAAAACTGCCGTCAAGTCTCGCTTCACCTCTTTTTTTACCCCCCAGGAGCCTGTCTCACCAAATATTCCAGAGTCTCCTATTGCCGCCAAAATTCCTACCCCAGCAAATGAGTCCTCTTCCGAGGACAAGGAAGGTTTCCAGCGTATACTGAAGATCCTAAGCGGTGTCAGCCTTGGAAGTTCAGAACCAGTTTCTGTTCCATCTTCTGGGGTGACTCGTCCACCCCAACCAAGTGTTTCTCCATTGGCCTCCCTAATGCCCTCGCATCCACCCCCTTCGCACTCTCAGCAGGCACCTGTTACTTCTCCCCCTCATCGGGACGCTAACGCAGACTTTTTGATGCGCCTCATGCATCAGTCCCATCAGTCCCAGCAAAATCAAGCTCAAGGCCCCCCTCCTCCTCCCCCATTGCACACCCCGTATGGCGGCCCATCTCAAATGCCCCCTCCTCCTCCAATATCAACTAGTCCTCACAACTTTCAGAGAGCAAAGAATAACCCACTTTCACCAGCATTTGATGACCCTGCCATCACCGCTTTTAGGCAGCGTTCCAACCAGGAGTCTACAAGCCCTATTCTTCCTAGGGGCCCTCCTCTTATAGAACAGCACGGCCCTCCTGGAGGCTGGAATCATCATCACCATCAGCAGCAGCAGCAGCAGCTATCACAGCAGCAACAGCAGCAGACACAGCAACCTCCTCCCCCAAATCACCGCCAGGTAGCGCCACCACCCGGATTTGCAAGACCCCAGCAACAGCAGCAGCATCACCAAGGTCCTCCACCCCCACCTCCTTTTCTTGGCCCTCCTCCTGGTGTTAACGGGCCTCCCCCAATGCCATTCGCGCTGGGCCCTCCCCTCACCATGCCTCCAAACTTTGGGCCTCCTCCTCCGTTCTTTGGGATGAACGGGATGAACAGCTTGAATGGCCATCCACCTCCACCTCCACCCCCGCCTCCGCAAATGAATGGGCCCCCACCACAGGGCTACCATCCCCAATTCCATCACCCCCACGCCGAACCCCATGGGCCCCCCATCGGTATTCATGGACCTCCATTTGGATTTCCCCACGATGGCCTTAAACACCCTCAACACCCCCACGGTCCCGGTAACCCAAGGTTCCCCAATGAGCCGCTACATCGCCAGCTTCGTTAGTTTGACTGCTTCTCGGCTGTCATGCGGAAGATCAAGCTGAAATAATACTTTGTCCCCCACCATCCCCCATAACCCTTAGTTTCGCAGGACTCCGCATCTCATACCCATCTCGTATGAAAATGCACGCTTTACCTCGGCTCTTCTATCTCTATCTTTATCTCCTTTTCTCTTGATTGGTCTGGTTTTTCTTTTACACTCGTATCATGCACATTTCCTTGGCTAATTCCGCTGTTCCTTTCAATTTCTCGACTGTTGATGAGGTCTCATCTGTTCTTGCTATCATTTCTTTAGTGCCATGTAACCATACTTCAGTTCTGATAACGTTTCTCCCCGCTCTTATATTTTTCTTGCTTCTTCTTTCCCTTCATTTTCCGTTTTTCATCCTCTTACCGGGTTGGTCGTTGTCGGTGCTTGTTTGGCGATTTTAGGTCATTACTACCACTCCTACTTGGCTTTTTTTTCCAGTTTGCGGCATCTGGTACCTTATTGCGACGGTTTTTACGGTATGTTTGAAAAACAAAAAATCAAGCTTTTTTTCTTTTCTTATGTTTGTTTCGCTGGCTGGTTAGTTGGTTGATTGCACTACTGTGGGTTTTGTTGGTTTGGGTCTTTTGGCACAGCGGTTTTCCGGTAGTGTTGAGCCCGCGGACGGAGGCTTGCTTTGTTGGTTGGTTCGTGAGTGGAGAGAGATCTTGCTTGGGTGGGCCTGGGCGAAGTAGGGAGATGTTGCGATAGCAGTATCGATCATGCGAAATAAATCTTTGCTCGAGAGCTCGATACCCTTCTAAAATATTTCATGACCTTTCGGAGATATGGTGAGAGTAGAGGCCTTGCTGCATTACTTCCTTTGGACACATACCGGCGCTGCGAGTGATATTTTGTGCAGATAATGAGCAGAGCACCCACTCGAGTACAGTCTTGTCCGCTAAGTCTTCATACCTTTGACCCCGGCATATCAACAGAGCCCAGAATTAGCCCAGTCATCATCCTATTACCGACGCGTCAGACAGTTTGTAGATAAAATAAGATTTTATCCCACCCAACCCACCCATCTGTAGGGCGTTGGTCCTAGCCTGCGGCTTTCCATCTCGCTAAGCCATAGCAAAAGTGTAGTGTAAGACACGCCCAGACATACCACAACTATCATACCCACCCACCCGCCGACAATTCTGTAGGGAAGGCGGAGGAGTTAACTCACAGCGGATATTTCCTTCCTTCCTTCCTTCCTTCCTCCCTTCCTCCCAATCCGCCCATCGCATGTCATCCCCAAACGACGAGAAAACAATACAGCCTCCTCTAGTGTCGCGAGATCCCCACTCCGGGAGAATAACCTCTGTCTTTGTATCACAGTCTGATTGGTCGAGGTTTGTGTGTTTGTTTGTGATGCCAATTTATTTTCTGTGCGGGCATTTACTCGCAGTTGCGAGAAATCTCGCCATGGTGGAATGGACGGTAAAGTTATACCAGATCTCACAACCACTACAGCACAAACCCCCGCCACCGCCATCATCATCATTACCCCCCGCGATAGTGCAATACCATGCCAAATACCACCGGGCGCGATATATACACAACATAGCACAACGACAAGTATGTATACTAAGCACGGTGCGAAAGATCCGACCACAGAAAAAACACCAACTGCAGAAACTACGCTATGCTATGCTGCGTTCTGTAAGGTAAGGTTGCCTTAACCAACCGCTCTGCTCTGCTCTGCTCTACAAGTATATATCATACTCCGCTCTCCACACACGGTACTACTTATAAACCACACCAGAGCAGCACCGTAGCACCACACCGGCCCCGTTCATTTCCACAGACTGGACCACCACCACCACCACCACCACCACACCTGCCGCGTTGCCACAGGGTACGCACAGTATTCACTACATATTATCATACCCGCCGAGAACACAGCGCGAACCGGCCGGGCCCCGTCGCTAACAGATGTAAATAAACTTGCTTCGCGGAGTGGGGTGGAGTGGGGTGGAGTGGGTGCGGACCTCTCCTAGGTTTCGAATGTTTTTCTATATTGCGGCGACTTGGTCTATCATATAATACCGTACCCCAGCTTGGTTAGTAAAGTTGGATGGCGCGGGGAACAAGGGGAATCTGCATCCCTTTGCTGGCCCGATTTTTGTTTTTTTTTCGATGTGGAAAAATCCAATGGCAGCATTATGGGGCGTTGTGGGTTATGTTGTGGTGGTGTGGACCTGGATCTGCCGTCTAAACACGATATGCGAGTGAGAACTGGTGAGGTGAGAATTGGTCAGTTCGGGATATATCGGTGAGTGAATCGTCCATCATACATAGAATATACATCCGCTTAACGGAAGCAGTGTAGAGTGATGAGGGATTGAGCAAGCACTCGAACGCTCACAGATACCAAAAATGGGAAGGGGAAAAAGGGGGGGTCCAATTCCCGTCGTGCAATTCACTGGCTAGCCAGTTTGATAAGCATTCTCATTTTCATATTACCCTACCACTACTTCACCGTCTCAGAGTATTTTACATCAGGGATATACACCCAATCCACCCCACCCCACCCATTTGACCCAACCGATCCTATCAACCCACCCCACTTTCATCTCGAACCAAGACATTACACTAACGCAATAATACCCCAGCAAAAACATGACACAATACGTAGTTAGTGCAGACCCCCCGACCCCCACTCCCTAATGACTCCTGGCACAAGCAAAAGGCACGATTGAAAGCAAAAACATAGCGATAGACCAAGGAAATAGGAAACCAAAAAAAAGGAAGAAAAGGGACAGGTGGATATGACCATATTTAGTGCGGCTAAGAGAGTGATAGTGGCAGCGGCTTTCGTTTGTTCGTTTTGTTCGTTTATATGTTCGGTATGATATTGATTCGTCCCGCATGCAGTGTCGATACCCGCACGTTATCAAAATTCATTCCTCCCGCCCCCTTTCCCATATTCTCCACCCAATCAAACAGGCAATGACCTTCCCTCACTTGAGTCCCTCCTCCTCCTCCCATCCTCGGGCTCCACACTCCTCCTAAACTTCGATCCGAAGGGGATCCACCCACTCTTCCCCTCCCAATACCTTCTATTACACGATACCAACGCCCTCCCCAGAGCTCCCTGCAACCCCTCTCCATAATTCCTGCCCGTAAACGGCGCTTCCCCAGGGGTGGCACTGCCCCTAACAACCTCCCTCGCGAACGCCATGACAATGATTACAAAGTAGATCCTGATCAACCATATCACCGAAATGATAAGAATACTGGTCGAGCCCTCGGGCTGCAGCACACCAGACGATAAGAATGAAGTTCCCTCACCGCTACCGATGACTACCGCATCCTGGCCCGATGTACTCGGATAGGTAACAACGCCCGCTTCGGAAGCGTTAAATTCCGAGGATGCGAGGCCAGCAGTGCCATCTATTGCCTCACCAACAGACCCCACCGGGAGGATTACAGAGTTGTGCTTCGAAGCCAGGGCCAAAAACCAGGATATTCCGAAGAGGAGAGTGTAAAGGGCGTTAACGAGAGAATCGGCGAGGTAGAGGTATGCAAACGAGATGGCAGCGAGGGGGTTCCGTTGATGGAGTTTCGGGAGAATATAGATTAAGGCTCCGAACATCAAGAGGGAGTAAAAGTACATGGATAGTTGCAGTGTAGATATCTCGGCTCCTGCACCAGAGCGTCGGGTTAGATAAGGAGGTGGGGGGCCAGGGGGGATAACACCACCAGAAGAACAAAAGAAAGCAAAAACGTACCTATAAGCATAGCCATAATACCGTATAGACCGGAGATTTTATTGAAAAGGGTACACACAAGAATGAGCTCGGTTCCATGCTGGAGGTCTAAAACTCCAAGAAAATGCTACACGAAATCGGCATCAATGGGGGGGGGGCAAAAGCAAAAAGAAAGAAAAAGAGGAGAAGATTCAACAAACCGTTGGCCGCGGCATCCGCAGAAAGCGAAGTAACAGAACCATCACTCAAAATACCAGGGGGGTCGCAGAGCTCAAGGTACCGTTCGCCGCAGTTCGTTATGAAGTCTGTAGCTGGAGTGGTGGTGGTGGTGGTGGTGGTGGTGGTGAGGGTGGCAGTGGTGGCGATGGACGCGGGTTGGTGACGAGAAGGGAAAAAGAAAGGAATGGAAGGAAGGGAAACGGGAAAGCTCGAGCCAGGGTTCACCCCCAGCACCGGCAAGGCGTGCGAGTGTCATCCGGGAGCTTGAGGCTCTGTCTATCATAATATTATCATAAAAGAAATATCATACATTTTCAAACACTTGGCCAGCGGCTGCCTGTCTGCTCACCAGTCCCCCCAAAGCGTGAGCGAACGGATACGAAGACCGAATAAAGATTGTTACCCCGGTCGGAGACAGAAATGAAAAAGTTGGGATTCTCCTTTCTTTTTTCAAGACATGCTGGCCGGGACTGCGGTATCGGAGACTTCCGGTAATCATTTCGATTAGGAGATTTTACCGGTAATAATATGCAAGTCGATTGTCGGAGGCATTAAGCCCCGGGGCTTGAAAAATGTTTATGCAAGCTTTTTCTAATGGAAAAAGACTCCTGTGTGTAACGCCTCTTTGCACACAGATCAAACTCGAAACTCGGCACACGAACTGGAAAAAAGGGTTTCTCCGATAAATCAAGCTCCCCAAAATATGATACCAGTCTAGCCCCCTATCAATGGAAGAATATCATACAATTCAGGTTCCTTCTCATAATAATATTATAAGGTATTATAGTATCACCATAAACTTGGATTATGGAGGTATTCCTTCATAACACCACACAAAGCGCAACACACAACAAACCCCTTCACACCCGCCACTCTCCCGGATCCACATGCGCCAAATCTGCAGTCTGGCACCCAAGCCAAACCCAGGAACCGGGAACTTCCCAGATCCCCTCAAAGCATGACGCCAGGGTCAACCGCACCCACAAAACACTATCCGCAATCCACCGAAAGGAACGAAAAAAATAACAAAAATGGGGTAAAAATAAAAATAAAGCATTATTATTGATGATTCCTCTAACTCTATTTTATCCCACCAACGCCCCGACGATACGAATAATTATTTCCACCTGTGCTCGTAAGAAATATGAAAAAGAGATGGTGTAAAAAGTAGGGAAAAATCTAAGAGATATTAATGCCCAGTCCGGTCCATTCCGTCCATCTATTGCACCATCTATTAATCCCACCAACAAAAGAAATGACAAAGAGAGTGTGAACGCAAGAGAATCGAGGGAACAAGTGAGTAGGAGTAATAGAGTATAAACCGAGCTCCTAGTTTACGTCGCTATGGTACCTCACTGGTCCTTGAATACGGCGACAAGAACTCCGTCTCCCTTCTTGAGCATAACCCGACTACCCACACCACACTCATGATCAACAACCCACTCCCCAAACTGTGCTTCCCTCTGCGGGAAAGAGAAAGGGAAGGGGGGAAACAAACCTGTCCTTAAAAATAACAGCTCCAACACCCTCCCCATCAAGCGCATCCCGTGACGCAACCGCTAAGAAAGTCGCGTCATCCTCAGTAGCTTTACCCGCCGCTGTCCTCCTCGCCACCACCGTCAGCGCTTCCGGGGGGGGGACGAACGGTGTACCGGAACGGAAAAACCAACCTCCCAGACAAATTCCCGTAGAGCTATCAATGAGGAGGGCTCCTGTTACACCTTGCGCTTCCATTCTGTCAAGTCGTCGTTGTCAGCCAACTCGGAGGAAGCGGGAGGGAAGGAAAGGGTATACGAACACACTCTCCAACCATCTACAAATGGCCGTTGGATCCATTATTTCTTTTTCCTTTTCCCCAAAGTGTCGTAAATACCGGTATTGGAGGAAACAAAAGGTGAAGCTGCAGGAGAGCAATAATAGATGCACTATATGTCGGTATAATGTGTGTGTGTATGTAATGCAGGTAGGCAGGAAGGTGGACAGGAAGGTAGGTAGGTATGCGTCCGTCTGTTAAGTAAAAGAAGGAAATGAGATTCCCGGGAAACGAATAGAAGAAAGAAAAGAAAAATCCAACCAACAGTGAAAAGAAAAAGAAGAAAAGTGAGAAAGTTGGGGCTGGACTGGATCGGATTGGAAACGCGTGTGTGTGTGTGTCGGTGAAACAATGGCAGGATTTGGTACGGGTATGATCGGTAAGGTGAGAAAAGCGGTTGGTACCGCAGGGTTGTGTATGTGGTCCAGGGTGTTGGGAGTGAGAGGTTGGACAGATAGGATCGGTCGGAGACCAGCCTTGTCGTTATATAAAAATTTTCCGAAGGGAAAAAAAAATGATGGAAAAATTTGTTCGTGGATACCGGTTCGAGCACCGGTATGGGACAGCGTTTTGAGGTATATACATGTGTATTATTATTATCATTTCTTTCTCTCCTTCTCTATGCCTCCCTTCCCTTTCGCTGGGGCAAGTGTGGGTAAGGGTGGGCGATGAATTGGGTATTGTCTTGAGGTGTTTTCCAGCAAATAATCTTCTTCCTTCTTCTTCTTCTCATCTCACAATGCTCACTCGCACTGTGTGTTCTGTGTGAAAAGTTACTCGACGGCAGCCTTCTATGCTGCACAGTACCGGTACTACCGCTGCCACCCGTCACACAGCCAACAGCGACAGCCATAACAACAACGCAGAGCTTCCCTTAATCTCCTCTTCTATGGAAATACCTTGACTACTCACTGTACTTGTACTGTACCGGCACACACATACATGCGCACCGTTTAATTCCTTCCTCTCCTCTCCCTTCCCCCGTTCTCCCTTTTTTCTTCTCTTCTCTTCTCCGCTTCCTCCAAGAGTAGCGTACTCATCCAGTAGCAGCACACCAAGCTGTCTGAGGCTCAACTCTCACAATCCCCTCTTCCCATTCGCTGGGCGGGCTATCGTATGACTTTAGACCAGTAGATTACCCGTATCCCTATCCGGCCAGTAATATCAAAAATCCCGAGATGGGTTGTGTGGATAAACCTATGATGTTGAAGCGACGGGAAAGGTTGTGAACTTTGGTGGCACTCGAGTGAAAGTGCGCAAATTGGAAGTTGTGGGTATGAGGGATACCCTGGGGTACAAGTAAGGTTAGACTCGGGCCTTCACAAATGTGTTCAAGCACAAGTATGATGCCGCATGCGCAGGGAACGCGTTGACGTATGATATGACACAACCCCTCCTCCAGTGACGGAGGGACCCGCTCGATCAACACCAACACACCACACCAGCACAGCGCAGCAGGGTACAGCACAGCACAGCACGGCGCAGGACAGTCAGAGCAAATCATGCCTCGAGCACTCCCCTGGGCGCGAGACCCCTCTTCCACCTCCGCCTCCTCTTCATCAAAGCCATCCACCAAACCACCACCACCCTCAAAGAAAACAAAACCCAAACGCAACCCCTCCGCCTCCCCGCCCCACCGCAATGCTCCCAAGAAGGCAGGCCCGGCCCCTAGCGAGGCAATGATCGAGTACATGACCCCCCAAGACGACGTGTACATAATGGTCGAAGATGAACTCTTGACCACAGCACAACTCTACACACGCTCCCTCCACCGCGCAGAATACACCAAATTGCAAGCCGCCGCGGCGCTCAAGAATGCACACCGGATCAACGACATACAGCGGCCTGTGGATGGGGTTACGAGGATGAGTCGGGAGGCGATTATGCGTGGGAGGAGGGGAGCGAGGGCTGCTGCTTTAGGACTGGATGGGGGTGGGAGTAGTAGTGATGAGGATGAAGAAGGGTGGAAGAAGGGGGCTCTAGGGAGGCTGATGAGTGGGGGGGACAGCGGTGATGGCCATGCCAAGGGGAAGCTGGGGGAGAGGTGGAAGGGGAGGGGAGGGGGAGGGGGAACGAGAGCCGCAGCGGGGTTTACCGATTCACATGTTGCAAGTGGGGGGGCGGCAGTCAGGGGGGCTAAAGTTAAGGTGGAGAAGCAGGAGGACGATGAGGATATAATGGCGCCGATACTCCGGTTTCGAGAAAAAGAAAGGGAAGGTAGAAATACCAACTCTTATACCTCCGCTGTCGGTACAAAAGTCAAGCAGGAGCAGGCCTCGGATACAGACACACCGTCAGACGACGACCTCGACGCTCCAGTTCACTCCTTCCGCGCACCCTCCGTACCACCCTTATCTTCCATCTCCTCCTTCACCAACAACCGCAGCCAAGCCAAGCCAATAAAGCGCTGCGATTCAATCCCCCCCCCAGCTCCCTCCACCTCCACATCCTTCTCTAGCACTGCAACCACTTCTACATCTCATACCACTTCGGCGCCCCAATCAAGAGCCACTTCGTTTTCGAAAATCATAGACCTGGACAATGACCCGCTGTTCGCGCTACCAAAGCCGCTGGAAAAGAGTAGTACATACCGCGGGAAATCGATGGCCGCCAGAAGGAGGGCAGAGAGCGAGAATAGTAGAAGCGAAACCGGAGGTGGGGAGATGGGGGACAGGCAGGAGAGGGAGAGGGAGAGGAAGCTGTTTGATAGTTTAAAGTCATTTTGAGGAGCGGGTTGGGCTGGTTGTGTTTGGCTGTATCATACTCAGGTACTAATATATTTAGGGGGGGGGGGATCGGGAGTCTTCACGTAGTGTATTTACAATAGCTATTAACCAGGCGAACAGGAGGCTTCGGGAACGGTGTTTTTGGGGATTTTCGGAGTATTGTACCACCAGAATCCTGTTTGCCCGTCTACGCTTTATTTTAGAATAGAACTATCCAGTGTTAATTCCATACCCGAGTACCACTCAACCCTGAATACTATCACTTGTGAGCATATATAGCACGGAAGCCCGACCTCTCTCCCCCTAAGTTCTGCTTGGCAGAACTTGCCGGAGAGGAAAGTTCAGGTTGGTAGTCGCTGCCCAACCCACTAACCCGTTTTTCAGCATCACTAAGCATTTTATAGCACCGGTTCACCGCCATTTCCCGAATATTCCCCGCCCCTGAGTGTGCGATCGTTTTCGTTGCATATAAGTTTGCTTGGAAGTATTGCCTTTCTTTTCACTACTCGTCACTCGCCGTGAATCGTTTTCGCCGGTGTGAAGTCTAAAAGAAACTTCTCCCATCCACACCAGCTCTTTTGTGCACCACTGGCCCCATACGGGCCACAGAGAATATCATAAAAGGTTCGTTCGTAATCTCATTTCGATGGTGGGGGGGGGGGGGGGGGAACCGGAGTTTAGCCAAAACGCTGTCAGTGAGATGTCTTGTTGGGCATTTACAGCGTGGAGTTCTCTTCAGACTTATGATGAGCATTACTATTCGGGTTCCTTCTAGTTCCCACATTTTGCCATCCGCCACAAGCTTTTCATAGCTTTCGGGTAAACTAGCTTTGATAATAAACCTAACTTCGTCTACCCCTCTATCATTTGTAACCTACCTCAAGTGCCAGATCTGACACTTTTTTTTGAGACACATCATAATATTTGCCTTGGGAAATAATAAACTTCCGGTTTCTAGCCATCTGAATTTAGTCCGAATACTGGGTGGGAGTCTGCTAAGAAGCCTGTCCATAATCGTTGATATAACTTTTTCGTATGATACATTGGACTTGCCGTACTCTATATTCGGCGATAAGTAACGAGAACCATGCAGTATACGAATACTCGGGAAATCTAGAACTGTTGAGGATAAATAATTCGCGAGGGGTAAGAAGAAGAAGAAGAAGAAGCATCTTACCCTTCATCTTTTCATCATCATGTAAGAGTTTTTAAAACTCAATGAAATCTCTCATTGAAATTTTCATACTTAGCGCTTGCCCGCAGCCCCGGCTGAGGACCGGAAGGCTCCCCCCCTTCCGGAATGAAAGTCCGCTGCATCTCTGAAGGTACTCGTGGCTGCGAGAAGGCTTACATATTGGGTTCTTAATAGCTATGGCTTGCATAACGGTATTCTTGGGGCCTGGAGGTGGAGATATGCGGCCTCTGGGAATGGGGGTAGGTGGGGTAGGTAATTGCCGACAGCGTTAGCTGGGCCAATGGCTAAAGTTAATATCTGGCGCTGTGTATTCTTGGTGCTGGCCGCGGCTCCAAGAGTGCTCTGTCTCGGTAGGGGTTACCTACCAGTATGTGGAGTGTGTTGGCTGGGGTATGCTAGTGGTGAGTAGGATGGGTTTACGCACGCAGTGGCTGAAAGTTGGTATTGTGAAAGGGTGTGTTGTTGTTCGCGGACTTTGTTGGAGAGCAGCTGTGAGCTTCGGAACATTAGAACGTTGAATGTATAAACAGTGGACCGTGTCTGGGGTTTGAAGGAGAGCTAACGAAACCAGGCTTGTCAAGCAAATACTTTGAAGCACGGGTTGCCCTTGTTAGCGAGAGGTTATCAAGAGAAGCGCAGCGGGTGTCAGCGGCTAAGGAGATGACTCCTGTAGATTGGCGAAGGAGGATGAGTGATTCCTTGAGTAAATTTAGGCCTCCAGAAGAAAGTTGAAAAAATGTAATTTATCGGTGGGTGTGTAAGGGAGCTTATAGTCTACGAGAACTCGGAGAAGGGTTAAAGGGGGTGAAATGATGAAGCCACCGATAGCCACCGTACTACACACCAGCCCGATTGCCCTCTGTACTTGGGTATGGCCATAAGGATCAGAAAAAACAATCGGTAGTCAGGTGGGGCATTATAAATTTAGTAGGAAGACAGTTTGTACTAGTGGAAAGATTCCGGTCCGGGCCCAGCAGACACCAGAAACCTGTCATAGAGGATTATAGGCATCTTCAAGTATCAGCATACGGTTCGATTCATTCCTTTATATGACTCCCTTAAAAGAACTATTCCGAAAACCCTGATTCATTCCCTCTCCGAGTCAGTCTCAGCTCACCCATATACTATCTTAATAAGAATCCATAGTTTTAGAATCACCGCTGAATACAGAGCGCAACCGCTCCAGGTTAATGGCATTATGTAGCACTCCCACTTTTCCTGCATAATACCCCTAATCGATCAGCGCTGCTGATTTTTGTCTCGCCACCCAATGTTTTCCGCCGTTTATGACCGCTGGCCATACCCCGAGTACTCGAGTGGTTGTGGAAGGTTGTGGCAGGCATGTGGAAGAAAGCCTCACAAAATTTGCGGTATTCTGAGCACTATACCACTTTGGAGCTGGGCCCTTCCGATCCCGCGTTCTCTAATAGGCCAGTTTCCAACATAATATTATAAAACTAAACTGAATGTCACAGGCGCAGAGGGAATACCAGAGGAACTCAAATAACCGGACAATGTCCTAGGACATTGGAGTCGCCTTTCCTAGTAGGGTCCAGTGATTACTTTCTTCCCTCTTCATAGGTCTGTGAGGTGGGGTACATTAAGCGGTACTACTCTTCTGGTAAACCCCATCCGCCTTCTGCTTAGTGGATGCTGTACTGTACTTATCCAGCACCCAGGGGTTTATAGGTTTGTATCGTCCCCTATAAGTTGCTTCTGAGCCCCTGAGATCTTTTGTTTTCGTTCCTTCTTAAATCCGTTATACTTCTATATTTCTATCTATTTTCTACTTGCACTTCCCAAGTCTTTATTTCAAAACCATTTTGGGTTTAAATATATATCTACCCTTCAAGCGTAAATTACAGTATCATAGATCAATCATAGTAATTCCTCAAGACAACATTACTAGTATCATAGTGAGATAACATGCATGGGAGCAAGTAGGGAGGCTCGAGGTCTCGAGTGGGCCTTTGCTGGTATTTCTCTACAGCTGTAAAACTGAGCCCGTTGACCCGCGTGTTTATCCGATCTGCCCTACCCTCTGACCTATTTGAGCACCCTCCATGGCCCAAATCCCCCAGCTATATTTCATTGTGATAAGATTACCCTACCGCCAAGCCCCCACCACCATTCTTCCGAAAAAATCCATGAAAGGGAAAGTCCACAGCTTCGCTCATTCTCCACCACCACAAACCACCCAACAATAAGGCCACAACCTCATACACGAAAATGGGGAAGAGCAAACTTGTCTGTTCTTCCTTCCCTCCCTTCCCAGATGGCAATTGTGCAGTCAATAGCTAATGTAACGGCACAGAAAACCGCCCTACTCAGGCACCAAGGCCGCGACCCTATCCGCGAAAGGCAAAGGAAGATATCTAGGCGGCGGCCAGAGGGCTTACGCAGGCAGAGCGGCGATGAGGAGGAGGGTTCGGAGAGCAGTGAGGCGCCGGAATTGGTTGATATAAGTACTTTGGTACCGGGGGAGGGCTTGAGGTCTGCTATGAAGAAGACGGAAGGGAAGCTTGCCGAGCCTGATTCTGCGGAGGAGGAGGAAGCCGACGACTCCGATTCCACCAGCGGGGGCGAAGAAGCAGAGGAGGAGGAGATCGCCGACATCCCCCTCTCCGACATCTCCGCCTCAGACCTGGACTCAGACACGGACCACCCCCCCCACCAAAAACTAACCACAAACAACACTCTCGCCCTCACCGCCTCCCTAGCACGTATATCCCTCCCGCATACCCTCCCCTTCTCCGAAACCCTGCTCATAACCACCCCGGGTCCCATCGTCATCCCAGACATCCACGACGACCTAACCCGTGAGCTCACATTCTACAAGCAAGCCCTCAGCGCGGCCAACGAGGGCCGCGCCAAGATCCTGGCGGAGGGTGGGCGGTTCAGTCGGCCGGTGGACTACTTCGCTGAGATGCTGAAAGACGACGAGCACATGGGGAAGATACGGCAGAAGCTACTAGATGAGGCGGCGGGGAAGCGCGCGGCGCAGGAGGCGCGCAAGCAGCGAGATTTGAAAAAGTTTGGGAAAAAGGTGCAGGTAGCGAAGTTGCAGGAGCGGGAGAGGGGGAAGAAGGAGATGTTGGAGAGGGTTAAGGTTTTGAAGAGGAGTATGTCCCCTTTCGCCTCACTTTCATTACCGGATGGGTGATAATTGATGGGGGAGTACATGTAGAAAGACAAGGCGTGGAAGTAGAAGCAACCACTGAGGCAGATATGTTTGATGTAGCCCTCGAAGAGGTTGTCAAGGGCGGTCGCGGTACCACTGGGGGTGGCATCAATCACAAGCGCCAGAAGAAGGATCAAAAGTACGGCTTTGGCGGTAGGAAGAAGTTTGCGAAGAGCACCGATGCTAAATCCTCCGGCGACCTTTCCGGCTTCTCACATAAGAAGAACAGGGCTCAATTCACCGGCATTAAGAAGAGGAAGCCGGCTATGAGGCTAGGCAAGAGCAAGCGTGCCGCTGGCGGCGGCGGCGGCGGTCGGAAGAGGTAGCTAGATAGCGGATGGACGGATGAATGGATGGATAATTAATTGTACAGCGTCCCGGCTTGCGGATTTGAAATTACAAAAGTTTGAATAGAATAAAATTGTATATTCTATCATTGAAACTATTACTGAGACGCTCAAGCCCTCACTTAACCGCCTCTCTCCCACCCTCTACCAAAATCCAATTTTACAAACCCAAATCCCACACAATCAAGAGGGGAGCCCTACTACGCCGGTGGCAAGAAAGCCGCGAACAAAACCCCCTGAGCAAGAGCACAACAAACCATCCACCACGCAATCCACTTAGCACGGGCATCGCCAGCACAAATCGGGCACTCAGCCCACCAGTACCAGACAACGCACCCACTCCTCAACCGTGTGATCTGTACGTGGTATGCTAAGAGCGCCATGGCCGCTAGCAGCACCCGGGGGAAAGCCGATTTCCCAAGGACGGGCCCAGCGCCGCCCTAGATAGCCCATATACAGGAGCAGATGAAGGCGATCAGCACTGGCGTCGCGAGGAGCAATAGCGGGATGTTGGAGATTGTCTAGTATCGGAAGATGTCCACGTTCCCGGCTTAGTTAATCTCGGGCCAGAGAGTGGGAGGAGGAAGAATGGAAAACAAGCCAATTCCGCTCCTGCAGAAAGAGGCAAATGCTAGGAACAGTGTCGCCACACCAACTCCTGACCTTCCCCGCCCCCGCATCAGTAAGGCAGTACCTCCCGCAAGCAACCACGGCGGAAACGCCAATCCAGCCCCTACGAGCACACCCCCCCCCCCCACCCCAATCCCCAACCCAACCAACCTCCCCACCGCCCTCCACCTCTCACTCACCCCTCCCTCCTCCCCAGCCATCAACCTCCACCCAACCATCCAAAAATCTAGCAGAAATACAGCACCGCTCAACACCCCATTACTCCGCACCATTGTGGCCAAGAGCATCCAAATGCCAGCAACCACTACCTAGCGACGCACATAGCAGTACAACCCCGAGAAGGTCAGCAGGGCAAACAACGACTCGCTGTACGGCGCTGAAAGGAAGAACTCAGCGGGTGAGATGACCTGCAGGAGCACTGCTACGAGTGATAATTCCTTACTGTGAGGGAAGACTCGGCGCGTAAGGGCCTAGAGCACCGCTGTTGACAGCGTTTGCGCGAGGTTTACTAGCAGGACGGCGGAGGGGGCGTAATCATAGGGCTGTGGGTAGATCTAGATACTTGAGTGCCGGGGAAAGGGCAAGTGATTATTAGCTCCCCCATCTCTAGTATGTACTAGCAAAGGCCCACTCGAGACCTCGAGCCTCCCCACTTGCTCCATGCATGTTATCTCACTACTAGTGATGTTGTCTTGAGGAATTACTATGATTGATCTATGATACAGCATGGTTGTTTACTCATGGAGCTATCTTGGTTGTCATTGGTAGTGGGTTTCTTGCGTCTTCCCAAATCTCCCCTCTTTTGTCTTACATACACAAAAGTCTTTTATTTCAGGTAAACTGCATCAATTAAACTGGTCTTACAACAACTCTCATTTCCCGTTTCCTTTCCTACATTCTATAAAGCTACTCCCAGCACCTTCCTGACCCAATTAGCGGTTGCGCATACACTTTGTTCCGCCTGCCGCTCACATTTGTAAAGACTTAAGCGGTCATAGTAGGTCACTCGGAGAGTGAGAGGTCATGACAGTGCTTCTATGTCGCCGGAGGTGTCCTATATATACGCGAACTTGACTTTACAGAAAAAGCTCCTCATCCTCAACACTGCTCATATTCTCTCCCATCTTCGCTCAACCTCTCCATCCTCCCACACAACCCCTTCGAACTTGCCCCAAAACCTTACCGCCTTATTCTCTTCCACTGTCTTCCTCGTCTTCCGTAATCCTTTGCAGTACTGGCACCATATTCTGTTTCGTAATCATCTTAGTGTGACACTGATCTGTCCCAACCCCTAGCTGGCCTTAGTTCCTAACCTCTGTTCTGGTTTTGATGCTGCAAATGGAACCTTTCTGACTTTCAACACCATCGTCCTCAAATTCGTTCCCTACTCGAATTCAGATCTCTGTCAGCGCCAGTTGCGAATCAACCATACTGGTCGGTTTACACCGTGTTGTTGCTGACACTGCTGGTATAAAACCCGACCTGTATCATATAGTAGCCCAGGATCAGAGTTTGAGGAGCCAATGTATTTGGGGGTGAGATTATAGTGCCATCTGCTGATGAAGGAAATATCTTACTAAGGTCTGTTGCGGTATTGGAAAGCGTCTAAATTGCTGAAGGGTGTTGTCTCGTTGCTGACTTATGGTCCTGCCATGGTCGAATTTCTTCACGTCTGAAAAACCCTATTTGACACTTCCCCCAGGCCTCGCTACCTACCTGGGGGTCCAAGGCTTTTGGGATAGCTGAAAATAAGTTGTCTTCTAGCCACCGACCTCTCCTTGCGCAAACTTTCTAATATCGCAAAATTCGGAAGGCTTCCTTCCATATGCTAGCCACAACCTGATGGTATAATAATCCCGGTAATTGAGCGCTGGGTTAGGAGCAGAGGGAGCGCAGGCCAGGGGAAGAGCACAAATGTGTAGAGGAAATCACATGAAGTGTGGGCAAGCAAACGTTCTAAGGAATGAACGGATTTATAGAGCCTATCCGGGGAGACATAGGGCTATCACATGTGCGAGCGGAGTCTTCACTACTTAAGGTGAACCGTAGATAGCAACCAGCCTTCAAAGAACATACAACTCAACATCTTTTCAGTTAACACACTTGCACACTATGGTGCCACCTCCACCACAACCCTCCACTACTGAATTATTCTACAACTGCAACAGCCACCACACCACCTGCCTTTTCCATATACTTTTTCACGTTTTTATCTTCGTTTGCTTTTCTTTCAAGCTCTATCCGTATATCTACTGTCATCTTCCTTGACACCGAAGATATGACTTCTATTCGCAACATGGAGGTTCCAGCCATCAGGGGCCCCACATCTGAGTCTGTATACAGTCAGGAGTGTTTTCAAAAATTCAAGGACTTTCATTCCGGGAAAGGTGCTTTTAAATCTTCTGACAGTAGAGAGAAAGCGGTAGTTATCAACATCTCAAAGAGAGATTTCCTTGATTTCGGGTCCTTAAACTTTTGGATGGAGATTATGAAGGCAAGGACAGGTGAGATACTTTTCATTGCCTCTTGGAACTTATTTGCTAAACTGTGTTAGGATTCCAAGATATTTGTATAACTTGTCATCCTCGACACTCACTTTTCAACCCATGTCAAGCAGTATCCATGCAAGTGTTATATCGACTATCCACGAAGGCTTTAGTGTCGCACGTCGCAGTCTTCCAATACACATCCAGGACAGAATGAATATAGCGAGAGACCAAAGGTACAAGATATTTGGGGGTATATACACTGGGTCGAAGAATGTGACAGATCTGGCGCTTGACATCAAAAACGATATCGGAGTCCGTGAGGTCAAGTTTGTTGCCGAGGTTGGCTTCTCAGAGACCTATGAAGATCTGGTTCACGATGCAAAGTTGTGGCTTGAGGGGAGTGAGACTTTTTCGCTTGTCATGCTTGTTAAACTGGAGGAGGATCCATGCTACCGGTGCCCGATTCGGAACCTTACCCAGAGCGAGTTTGCCCAACTAGAGTTCCCTCCCATGAAGGAAATTAGGTACCAACCCTTCACGATTAGTGGTCCATATGGGCCAGCGGAGTATAAGGGATTCAAGTGGGTTGGGAAGATTTCGGGATTTTTGGAATTTTGGACGCTTGATCCTGACACAAGATTGGCTTCGCGTATTATGACCCGCATGGTAAGTAACCCTTTAAAGAATGTGAGCTATCCAAGCTTACCCATGTAGAATCGCCTCGATATGGGAGAAAATACCCAAAGCGATATTAGGCTCAGCCAACTGTTTGATGACGGCGATACGAGTGGCTGTGAAATCCACTTCGACTGGGGTCGGTTCCTCCGTACGGTAAGGCAAAGCATCCGGGTTTTGGTGGTGGATCGGTGTTATGAGATGCAGAAAAGGCGTGAGGGGCGGGCCAACGTTTTGGGCGATGACTACCGACCTCCCTCTCCATCAAGGTCCGAATAGTGAAGCTTAGTGGGAGTTAGGGATTTTAGAGATCATGTTGTTTGATATCATAGGTTGTGTACGGGAGTGTGGTTTTTTAGTCATAGAGCTGTCTTGGTTGTCTTTGGTAGTGGGTTTCCTATGCCTTCCTAAATCTCCTCTCTTTTCTCTTATATACACAAAAGTCTTTTATTTCAGGTAAAGCGAATCAATCAAACTATTCTTACCACAACTCTCATTCTGCCTTTCTGTTCCTACATTCGATAAAGCCACTTCCACCACCTTCCGGACCGAATGAGCTGTTGTGCAAACACTCTGCTCTGCCCGCCGCTTATGGGTTTCTGCTCGCCGCCTATCGATTCTAACTTTTGTAAAGTGTTGGAAATGATCCGTGGTTGACTCAGTGCTTTAAGCGGTGAGCGGAATAAAGCGTTTCCAGATCGCCTGATGGGTAGAGTTACTGTGGACAGAACTTCACTGAGAGTGAATACAAGAGCGAGATTCAAAGGGAAAATGAGAGTCGTGTTAAGAGCAATTTCGTTGGTTTAGTTTACTGTGTAGAAAGAACTTGTTGAGTTGAGTTGAGAGAGAAAAGAAAAGCGAAACGAAACAGAGTGTAAAGAAGACAAGTGAGCCCCATGGCCGGTGGCAACCAAGCTAAACGTATGACTAAGCTTTGGCGAACAACCCAAGATATCCAACACAACATAAGGACTTGAGCCGTCATGGTTGGTCACTCGGAGAGTGAGAGGCTATGATCATGAAAGCCCCCGGGGGGGTTACAATTGCTTAGGTGGAGAGTGGGATGAAATGAAGAGTTTTGGAGAGGCAGAACCCACACTATTCACTTGAGTAATATCATTGCTGCTGTCCCGACAGAAGAAATAGCCTCCTCAGCTCCAGAGGATTCCTGAAAGGAGGACTAAATGCTCAATCTTTTTCCGGAACACCCCTTTGTTCTCATCAACGACCTGCCCATGATTTCGAATAACTATCCACTTATCAAAAAAAACATCCTCAATATACACCTAGTCTAGCTATAGACACTGCCACACCCCGAAAATCAAGGTCCTCGTGCATGAAATAGAACATCAGCCCTTTTATAGGGCAGAGCCACCCTCCCACCACTTCTCGGCTAGCTCCTCTCTAATACCGAGTCCCCCGGGAGAACTATAAAATGGGTAGGGGGGGGGATAAAACGAAACGAAACGAAAAATCCTGATAATCATTATTAAATAGAGAAATCACTACGGCGAAGATAGAGTCCCAAGCATGATATTACTTGCACATAACCCTTCTACCTCCTCAAGCACAAAATCCTCGACACATCGCACAGCACTCCCCAAGTCTTGATAACTCTAAAATTTCCCATACTCACTACACTGGTGCTATAATATTACAATATCATGGGAAACCCAACAACACCAAATAAGTAGATCAATAACCCCAATCACCACCATTGGCAAAGTTGCCATATCTAGCATACCGTAGTACCTCGCAAACATAACACCAATACACACTGAGCCCCCTTTTAAGAATGGCTATGGATGAATGGGGAAGAACGGACGAAACTGCGGGATGGTGGAGCGGTGGGATGGTGGAGTGGCGGTCCAGCAACTACCAAACTATACGCCAGGATTAAAGCAACACTAAAGACAGATCGCCAATACACAACTCTAAGAAAACAACTTCACTTCTATTCGTCGGCTCTTTCATGCTCATGACTCTACGATGCTCAATACTCTTCTAATTAAACTAACTAGGGGCAAGGACGGGAGCCTAAATCAAAACAACAACGGTGCCATCCTCCGATCCTTCTGCCTTTCGATTGTTCACGACACAGCTCCATTTCCTTCCGCGCATGTTCCCCTTCCATTAAACTATCATGCTAACAAAGAACAAAATAAACTTGACAAAGAAAACTTCTTCACCCTCCAAAATCTCCACATATCCAACTCTCCCTTCCGGTGATGCACCGATCCCTAGCGCATACTTGAAGGTTTGTTGAACAATACAGGCATAAGGTGTGCATATGCGAAACATGCCGAGCAGTATCAAAGAACTTGCTCCATCCAGAGGCCATGTCTGAACTTCTTGGTGCGAATGACATCTGGATAGACTGTGTTTATGCCCGATAGGTTGAGCATGTTGAGAACATCTGGGGGTTCCGACACCCCACCATTATGGGGGAGACAAAATATCATACCACAGCCGTCAACCTCTGGCATCGCTCAGATGCACAATGCCGAATTACTAGAACAATTGAACCTCACTCTATGGCGTTGGAGTTGCCTTTGCTGGTAAGGCCTGACTCTTTTTTCTGTGCTAAACTCAGTCTGATGGGGTCAGTTTTTCGCTATCCACTCGCCCCCCTATCCGAGAGAGGGAATTTTAGATGTCTTAGCCTGAAGTTCAAATTATTCCAGTAAATACTGTACATCCCAACATGTGGTTTTCGCTATATATGCCAAGTGCCAGACCTGCACCATACATACAGCTACGGTGCCACTGGGGGATACGTTCTGCCTGCAATGGGCATTCCTGCATCTTACCTCTCATGTGTTATGGGGTGGGGGTGGGCAGGTGATATAACTTTCTCGAGTTCAATACGGTCAGTTGCTCACCTATTACTTGGAGATCTGAGAAGCTCAAAAGAAGCGAGGTTCTTGATGTGTATGGTATATTATTCGGAATGGAATGGAATTTTTATGATAACAGAAACAAAAGGTCAGGATTTCAGTAGCTCTACCAGGAGTATATATAAATTTCTGGCTCCTGGGTGGACTGTGGTGCAGTGGTTAGGTTTAGATGTCTTGTTAACAAACGCATGGTTTTAGACGTTGAAAACTGGTTTATCTGAGGCAGCTCGATGGGGAAGGCTCTATCTTCATATCTCCAAAGTGGATTACAAGTGTAGGGCATATAGCGATCACGTGTCCTGCTCTGTGATCTGACAAGATTTTAAGGTTAAGGATATTTTGCTGGTAAGCCGCTTTTGTTGTGCGAGGGTTTTGTGCCAGACAATTCTACTAGCAGCCCTCTGATAATATCAAGATTTGGAGGGCTTCTCTCCACATGCCGCTACAGCCTTCATTTTGAACTTGGGCTCGAAACGATATACGGCGAAACGAAACGAAACGGCGCCAAGGAATCACACCTAATACGATCGCACACAGAAGCGGGGGAAAAATCTCTTCTCTTCACAACAACAACTGCTCGC
>Ga0307517_10000753_pt1 | contig 55829 bp, 42 predicted proteins | sample 23_EM_MG_FD_194515 | JGI IMG/M metagenome (GOLD analysis project Ga0307517, IMG submission 194515) | Populus trichocarpa ectomycorrhiza microbial communities from riparian zone in the Pacific Northwest, United States - 23_EM | ecosystem: Host-associated > Plants > Roots > Unclassified | place... | reverse complement strand
CACCATAATATATATCTTAGCTGTAGTAATGTAAGCGGTGTACAGGTGGAGCCGAAACACAAACTAAGTAAAAGAATACACGGTAGTGTTATGAAATGCACATAGGAAATATAACGGAATTTCAACAGGTTGTTCGCCTGCTGGCGGACCAGGTCCCCCTGCGTTTGCAAGTGCAGCAGTTGCAGTTGCCAGGGCAGTGTTCGTGTTGGTCAACGCAGTGTTAAGGGTAACTATGGTGGCTCTGTCGCGCTCTAGGTCAGTCACGCTGGCTCTGTACCTTGCCTCCAGTCCATGTCCCTCGGTAAGTAATGCATCACGTTCTTCGGTAAGTGCATCCCGTTCCTCAGCAAGCGCTTCCCTTTCGTTTGTTAGGCTTTGAGTGCGTTGTTGCAGTTGCTGGAAGCAAGGGTTTTGTTCGAGGGGTGCAGTGGTGCCTTGTCGGGAAATGGAAGGGAGTGCCGGGAGCCCGTTGAGTCAAGTGGCGAGATCGCGCGCAGTGCGGAGCTGTTGTCTGATTCGATCTTCGAGTAGTTGATGAAACTCATCGTTCGTAACCGCCGACAACTCGGTCAAGGCAGTCAATGCAGGGGTCAAAAGTTCCACACGTCGAGACATGGTGTTGTGTGGGTGGATCCTCGTTAGACACTACCTTGTATAACGGAGTCTTGGCACTGGACGTTAGTCCAAGGCACACAACGACAGGAAGGTCCTAAACGATAACACTCGTTTAGCGTGAGGGTTCGGAGATGACAATCTCAGGTCAAGGCTGATCGTGTAATGATAGATCAGGGTCAGGCTTCGTGGGTTCTTGGCGTGGAACTTGGATATCAGAATAGAAGACGTTATATTCTGAAGTACAAGAGTCGTGAAAGAAATACCAGGTAGCGTAAACAATCAAGAAAAATAGGGGGCTTTTTTTTTTACTTTTTTATTTTTTTATTTTTTTATTTTTTTATATCATATATTCGTTGTTAAGGTACAAGAACTCGCATGGAGCGCTAGCTATGGCGAAAACAAAACCCAAAATCCAAAACAAACAAACAAAGGAAATATCAGGCACCAAAACTCTTCAACTGGGGTCCGTACCGGTCCCAGGCCCACACACGGGCTCGAAATTAAAGCAAGTATGACAAAGGAATCCCTCCCTCAACCAACGGGCAGCATGAAAAACAAATATATAAACCTAGCTCTCCTGAAACGACATAAAGTACCCAAAGGAAACTACATTAGACGTGAGGGAAGAAATAGAGGAAGCGGCGGACGTTGGGCGCGAGAACATGCCCGGGGGGAAGGCTATAGCAGTAGATTTGATGAAGCGGGCCAGGGCTCCCAGCAGGGCGGCCGAAGACCATACGGGGCGTCAGGACCAACATTGAGGACTGCCTGAAGGTGGCGAGTCCTGCTAGGTTCCTTGGCCGAGCAGTGGAGGATGGCGTGTTCGAATGTTTCGGGGGCACTCTAGGACCTGAGGCACGTGGTGGGGACATCGCTGTCCCAGGAGGGGTGGGCGCGGAGGTAGCTCTTCCCAGATCTCATCGGGTGGAGGCGGCCCGCAAAAAACCTGTCAAGGCCCATGAACGGGTGAGGCTTAAGGGAGGGGCGGTATGGGTACCTGGCCGGATCTGACGTGGCCTTGTCCCATTCTTCCATGAGGAGGTTCTTGCACTTGAGTTTGAGCTGGGGGTAGGAGCGGCCCCGCAGGGGGCTGGGGGTAGTGGTCGATGAGCAGGTGCTGGGAGGTGACTGGGAGGGGGCCCAGCCCGTCAGGGCCCAGGAGGAACATCATGGAGTGTGGGAGGGCGTCGAGGGGGAGGTGCGTCCTGGTCTTCGCAGGGGGCCTTTGCCGACTCCAGGGGAGGGAAAGTCTGGCCCCAGGGTTGCCGCGGCAGAGGGCCCTGTGGTCTGGTGAGTGGCGGTGATGGGATGGAGTTTGCAAGCAGAGTGGAAGTCTTGCCGTTGCGGGGTTGATCTCCGGGGGGGAGCACATAATCCTAAGGTTTGCCAGGCGCCGTTTGTACGCGAGGAGAAGTTCGAGTGGTGGGAGGCAGGCATCGCTGGCCAGGATATCCGATGGGGTAGACAGGAAGCAGTTGGTAGTCCATCTCTGCACCTTGTGCCAGAACGCGGTGAGCTTCCTGAGCATGTGGACGGTGGGCCCGAAGACGTCCGCGCCATAGCTGAGGATGGGGAAGAGGAGTGAGGAGGCCAGTCTATGGCAGAGGAAAGGGGGGAGGCCGATCCCCGGGGGCAGAGACATTTAACAGCCACGAAGGCCGCCTGGGCCTTGGCCAGCCTTTTGACAAAATGGGGGGTAGTGGAGATCGAGGGGGTCAACCAGTAGCCTAGCCACCTGACCTCACTCTTAGGTGTAAAGACCGACCCGTCAAGGTGGACCGGAGCATAGGAGTTGGGGTCTCTGTCCCTGGACGTACGCCAGTGGATGAGTTCTGTTTTGGGGACCGAAAAGCCAACACCCAGCCTGGATCCCCTGGTCTTTAGCCAGGCATACTGCTTCTGAAGCGTCTGGATGTTGTGTCGATAGGACGCAGAGGAGACTGTAAGACCGAAGTCGTCCACATAAGAGAGGGAGAGACCACGGGGGATCTCGCAGTGAAGGCGGGAAACATAAATAACAAACAACAGCGGAGAGACTGGGGACCCCTGGGGAGTACACACCGAAACCGGGGCGAAAACTCTGGGGGACCCCTGGTATAGGAGCCAGCATGTCCTGCCGGAAAGAAAGGACCTAGTCCATGACACTAGATACGGGTTGACCCCTTTGGCTCTGAGAATGCCGCAGAGGGAGGAGGGGTTGACATTGTCGAAGCCCCCCTTTATGTCAAGAAAGAGCGTGGAGACCTTTCTTCCAGCCATCTGGAGGGTCTTCACCTCGTGGGTGAGGGTGGTGACCGCGTCTGAGGCTGAGAGTCCAGCCAGCGAGCCGCATTGGTGCGGGTTCAGGAGGCCGGTCGCACGGGCCACGGAGGAGAGTCTAGAGTTCATAATCCTTTCTAGGATTTTCGAAAAGGTCTCGAGTAAAACTATTACACAGAAAGAAGAGGGAGAGTCGTAGGAGGGCTTGCCATGCTTATCCAGCACGATGCCATCGGCTCTCTTCAGGGTGAGGGGGTGGGACCCGTAGGTCACTAGAGGTGCAAGTAGATCTCGGATCAGGTGAGGGGCCACACGGTGCACCCTTTTCCATACCGAGTTGGGGGTCATGTCAGGCCCAGGGGCCGACGTCGGGGAGGAGCGGGCCAGTGCCCTGCCGATCTCGTCCTGGGACAAGGGGAGGCATTCTCTGAACGGGAGCAGGATGGTATCCATGAAACTGGTTGGTAACTGGGGAAGATGTGATCAAGGAGGGCCTTGTTGAGTTCTGGTGGAGTGGAGGCGCCCGGTAGCTCCGGGAAGCGGGGCGGAGGACGGCCGACGGCTAGTCTCTTGGCTGTCCACACAGTCTGTGGGGTTGCTGAGGCCAGGAAGGAGGACCAGTGATCCCTCCTTGCCTTTTTGATGGCTTTGAAGTAGGCGGACCTAGCCACCCTAGCAGAGGCGAGGAGAGCTGCGTCGAAATGGTCACGCTTCGAGGAGCGGAGAGCGGAGCCGTAGGCTTTTCTAAGCATTGACAGGAGCTCGGACCACCATGGCTTGGAACGATATGTCACCCTCTTGTGTGGGGTGTCTAGGGCGAATTGGGACGTAACTCTGCCTAGGTTGGTGCTGAACCAGATGTCTAGGGAGCGCGTGGTTGGGAGGGGGGGAGGGGGCAGAATAGTCGTGGCTTTCAGGGAGGATTCCAAGGAGGCCCAGTCGGTTTGGGCCCAGTTCGGGGTTGGGGGAGGGGGCCGAAATCAGGGGGCATCAAAGCGGAGGAGGCTCCGTATATGGTCAGATCCAGTGGAGGGAAGGGGGTGGGACCACTCTGTGAAGTATGGCGCGAGGAGAGCGCAAGCGAAAGCAAGATCCAGGACGCCGGGGCGCCCAATGAGTGACATGGAGAACCGAGTGAACACACCCGGGATGTTGAGGAGGGAGAAACCTAGATCCGTCGCCCTATCGAAGTAAGGGGTCGAGGTGGCGATCTCGTCTTCCTTGAAGGTTCTGAGGGGGTCAGCCGTGGGGTGGTGGATGTTCAAGTCACCTAGGGTGAGGGTGGGAAGGGGGCTGGAGGGGAAGATAATGTCTGGTGGAACAGAGTGGGTGTTGTTGGAGCTGCCTTTGGTGCTGTAGGAGTTGATTATCGTGAAGGCGGTGGTGGAGGGGTTGAAAAAGCCATCGGAGGTGAAGAGGTCAAGGGCCATGACATCCCCCCTCCGGAAAAACCGCGGTAGAAGAGAAACAGTCGCTAAAAAGGAACTATAAACGTAAAAAGCAACCCGCGGCTTACAGCCACCGTTCGTAGGTGGGGAAAAAGCAGTAAACAAATTAAACGAGGGGAGTTTGCCCCTGTAGACCGGAGGGTCTTGCAGGGCGACAATGGAAGCAGGGTGGGCCAGTTGCGTGAACGACCCGAACAGAGAAAGGAACACATCTCAGCTCCCGAGGCAGTTGTGTTGAACGAGGGTGAAGGGTTTCGGAGGGGAGGGCGAGACCTGCTCACCTTCCCGGAAGGGTTGGTTGTACTACATTAACGGGCCAGGCCCGAGTTGCTTCTGCTCATAGGTGAAGGGCTCTGAGGCTCCACGGGGGGAGCTATCCGGAGCCTGGTGCGCGCCTCACAGAGGCCGGAAGGATCGTTGTCTTTCTGGCCCTTGGAGTAGCCATCTCGAACGCCGACTGGAGGGAGCGGATGGGTGAAGGGGGGGGCGAGATGTTCCTGTCGTCGGCTTCCGTGTCCATCTCGTCGCCGGTTGGCGGCGGGGGAACGACCTCGGTGGCAACGGTTGAACAGCGGAGAGGGGGCGGTGACGGGCGGCTTTCGCAATCCCTATTGGTGGCAGTATGGTCCGACCCACAGTTAACACAGCGGGGAGGCGAGGAAGAGAAGCAGCCAGGAACACCCTTAGCGTTGCCACCTCCAGGGCAGGTGGAGTTGGGACACCGGTGCATGGCGCAGGTGTGGTTGAGGGAACAGATGGGGCAAACGGGATCAGTTGAGGGGCATCTGGGGGCGACATGGCCGTAGCCCCAGCAGTTCTTGCATTGCATGTACCAGGTGGAGGAGTAGGCGCGTTCGATTGCGCGCGATCGAGAGAATAGTCGAATCGAGGAGCCCATTGTGAGCACGTCTCCAGGGTGGACGGAGACGATGACGGAGGTGGCAGTCTTGCCCTCCCTGGATCATGTGTCGGGGTTGAGGTATCTGGCGGCGAGGATGCGAATGTTTTTGGAGTTGAGGATAGACTCCGCGAGGCACGGGAAGAGCTCCTCGGGGTCCTCTGGGAGGAAGGCAAGCGGAAGGGAGTGGATGGCAAGCTGTGCTTCGTTGGGGGCGAGGCGGAAGGGCAACCAGGGAGACTCTCCCACGGGGAATGACTTATTGAGCTGGGAGGAGAGGGCGTCGAAGTATGGCGCAACGGCAGCAGCGGGGGTGGCAGTGTCGGTGACGAGAAGGGTGACTGACACTCGGTCGTTAACCTTGGTGGTTACTGCGAGGGGGAGGATACAGTTCGCATCTCTGAAGACGCGAGCGGCTATCTCGGGAAAAGTGGCAGCAATCAGGGGCGCTTGGGGGTGCTCGGAGGGGGAAGAACGAGGGGCGAAGAATCTCCTTTCGGCCGTAGGGAGCGACCTTGGTGCCTGGCTTCCAGGGGCGAGGTTACTGGCTGACGCGACTTTGGCGGCCGTGAGGGAGTTCTTAATGTTCTTGCCTTTCGAGGACCCCTTGGAGGCGGCCTGGTCATACGAGGGTTGGGGCTTGGGGAAGTCCGGGGCAAGGTGACCCGAGATGAAGGTGGTGGGGTCGGGGTATTGTCCCTCACGAAACGCGTTGGCCTCCCAGGATTCCGGGAACTTGTCCGCGTAGTCACGGGGGTTACCATAAAACGCCCGTGAATCCGGGTCATACCGGGGGATGTCAGAATCGAATGAGGAAGAGGGGGCTGTGGCAGGGGGGGGAGCGCGGGCCTTCGCCCTAGGCTGTGCAGGGAGGGGCGTGGGTCTCGTGATGACACTGGTCGGGGGAATAGAAGCCCTAGTGGGGGCCTACACCGGGGGTGCGGGGGCCGCTGACACCCTTTGTGACAGGTCACGTAAGGAGGGGTTGATGGGAGAGAGCTTGCTATCTAGCGCTGAGTTGGTGGGGAGGGTTGCCACGATTGAGTGGATGGTGCCTAATTGGGTTGTTATGGTGTGCAGCTGACGCGTCATGGACGCGAGGGCGTTGAGAGCAGAGCAGGAAAGCGGGACGAGGATCGTCTCGCTGTCCGAGAGGCTGGAGAGCTGGTTGTCGTCGAGGATCGGGAGTTGAACGGGGGAAAGGTTTAGACTTTGACGGGTCTCGCGAACAAAGTCACGGATGTAGAGGTGGGTCTCTGAGAGGTCTGGGGTAGAGGATCGCCTTGAGGGGGCCCTTGACGAGGCACTCGAGGCAGGGAGGGGGGGAAGGTCTTCCATGGCGGAGACGGGGGATCAGGGACGCGAAGCCTGAAAAGGGAGAGGGGATAAAGGGGAGGGGAGATCGTGCACTGAACGACGTGGAGTTGTGATTTCAATGACTGGAGGTGTAGAGGGCGCAGAGCGTGAGAAAAATAAGGGGCTTTTTTTTTTTACTTCTTTTTACTTTTTTTTTTACTTTTTTTTTTATATCATGTATTCGTTGCCAAAGTACAAGAACCCGTATGGAGCGCTAGCTATGACGTAAACAAAACCATAACCAATCCAACGACCCGCTTCACCCCCTCATTGGAAAAATCAAACCCCTCTAACCCAGAGCCCATCCTCCCCCCCTCATAGCACCCAAGACGAAAGCAAGACGGAGCAATACCTTCCTCCCGACACGTAAGGAAAGACAAGTATAGGAAAGAAACCAAGGAAAGACACAAACCCTTCGGCGGGCCCCCCTCAACAAAAGAAAAGAATCTTACGGCCCAGGGCCGACGGAGCGGAAGGATAAAACTACTGTTGCCTGTTGCCAAAGTGAATTGCCCTAGCCATCGTAGCTTCGGGGCAAGACCGAGAGACGGGTGGAGTGCCCGTTTCACGGCGCGCGACAGACTTTAGGAACATCCAAGGACGTAGTGCTATACCAAGGAATACCGTAAGCATCACGAGTTGCGACCGTAGAGTAAATCGCGTAGCGGGTGAAGAAGGCGAGGGGAGCCACCCGGCGAGGAGAGCCACTCAGCAGTGGAGGTGCCAGCTATCGTGAGGGGCAGTAGGGTGCCAGCCCAGGAGGCAGTAAGGTGCCGGCTAAGGCAGGATGCAGCAGTACGGTGCAAGCGGATCTAGGGCGTGGGAAGCGGAAGTGGGAAGGCTCGCCAAAAACCGAGAAGTACGAACGCGGAGGACCGAAACAGGGTCATGATTTTTCATACACCGACCGTACCAACCGAGCAACTCAGGAGAGAGTGCAATACCAGAGAGCAGGGCCACCAGGGCAACTACTTCACCAATAGCCCGAGACTAGCGACCGCGTGTTGACGAGGAAAAAAGGGTTGCTGACCGTGCAAAACGCGAAGCGAGAGGCGTCGCGAAGTGCGGGGTAAAGGGTAGGAACATCGACGCGAGCGTGCTCAACGAAGACGAACGGAACCAGGAAGGAATCCATAACCCCAGGAAGGGGAGGCCAACGGCCCCAGAGAAAGCGAAGAGATGAAGGCGTGATAAACCCGCCACCAGATGCCACGGGCGGGGTAGATCAGAGGCGGAGGACACTCTCACGATGATTTCCCATGGTGTGGAGATTGCCATCGCTGGAGGTGAAGCGGACGGGAAAGATGAGAAAAATAGGGGGCTTTTTTTCTTTTTTTTTTTTTTCTTTTTTCTTTTTTTTTTTAAGTAATATATTCGTTGTTAAGGTACAAGAAATCGCATGGAGCGCTAGCTATGGCGAAAACAAAACCCAAAATCCAAAATGAACTAACACAGGAAATATCCAAAATGAACTAACACAGGAAATATCCGGAACACAACTCTTCAACTGGGGTCCGTACCGGTCCCAGGCCCACATACGGGCGCGAAATTAAACCAAGTAACATAAAGGAAACCCTCCCTACACCAGCGGATAGCATGAAAAATGAAGCAAGAAAACCTAGCTCTCCTGAGACGACATAAAGTACCCAAAGGAGACCACATTAGATGAACGGGGAGAAATTGAACCAACAGAGGAAGACGGGCGTGAAAACATACCCTGGGGAAAGGCTGTGGCTGTAGACCTGATGAAACGGGTGAGCGCGCCCAAAAGGGGTGCCGAGGACCATACGGGGGCGTCGGGTCCTAACTCAGTGACCCCCTGAAGGTGGCGGTCTCTGGCTGGTTCCTTTGCCGAGCAGTGGAGGATGGCGTGCTTGAAGCTCTCGGGGGCTTCGCCGCACCTGGGGCAGGTAGTCGGGCCTTCATCGTCTCAGGACGGGTGGGCGCGGAGGTAGCTCTTTCCAGACCTCATCTGGTGAAGGCGACCCGCGTCGAACTTGGAAAGGCCCATAAATGGGTGGGGCGTCAGCAAGGGGCGGTAGGCGTATCGTTGGGGACCCGGCACCACTTCCTCCCACTCCTCCAACAGGAGTTTCTTGCAGAGGAGCTTAAGCTGCGGGTAGGAGCGGCCAGGGGGAGGGTCGGGGTAGCTTTCTAACAGCAGGTGTTGGGAGGTAACCGGAAGGGGCGAGCGGCCGTCAGAGCCAAGGAGGAAAAGCAAAGAGTGGGCGAGAGCGTCCAACGGGAAGTGAGTCCTGTTCTTGGCAGTGGGTCTCAGTTGACGCCAGGGGAGGGGCAGGCGGGCACCAGGATTTCCGCGGCAGAGGATTCTGTGATCGGGGATGTGACGGTGTACCGATGGTGTCTGTAGCGAGGACGGAAGCCTGGCAGCGGCGGGGTTGATCTCCGGGGGGGAGCACATCACCCTCAGGCCGGCCAAACGGCGCTTGTACGCGAGGAGGAGGTCTAGCGGGGGGAGGCAGGCTTCCAAAGCCAGGATGTTGGTAGGGGTGCACGTAAAACAGTTAGTGGTCCATCGCTGGACCTTGTGCCAGAAGGCAGAGAGTTTTCTTGTCATATGGACAGTGGGCATGAAGGCGTCCGCGCCATTGCTGAGAATTGGAAACAAAAGTAACGAAGCCAATCGATGGCACAGAAAAGGGGGCAGGCCCATCCCCGGAGGGGAGAGCCTTTTGACGGCCACGAAAGCCGCTTGGGCTTTGGCCAACCTCTTTGTGAAGTGAGCGGTAGTTGAAAGGGAGGGTGTGAACCAGTAGCCCAGCCAGCGGACCTCGTCCTTGGGGTGGAAAACTGACCCGTCTAGGTGTATTGGGGCGCGGGATACAATGTCCCTGTCTTTGCTCGTCCTCCAGTGGATGAGTTCGGTTTTTGGGATCGAGAAACACACGCCCAGCCAGGCCCCCCTGGCCTTAAGCATAGCGTACCTCCTGTGTAAGGATTGGACATTACGCCGATAGGACGTAGAGGAAACCGTTAGACCAAAGTCGTCAACATAGGAAAGGGTGAGGCCCTTGGGGATCTGGAGGTGGAGTCGGGAAAGGTAGATGACAAATAACAGCGGGGAGACTGGGGAGCCCTGTGGTGTGCCCACGGCAACTGGGGCAAACACCTTCGGTGAACCTTGGTATCGGAGGCGGCACGTCCTGCCAGTCAGGAAGGATCTGGTCCAGGAGACGAGGTAAGGATTTCCAGCTTTTGCCTTGAGCATGCCCCCTAGGGTTGAGGGGTTCACGTTGTCGAACCCTCCTTTGATGTCGAGGAAAAGTGTTGATACTTTCCCGCCAGCCATCTGGAGAGCCCTCACTTCGTGAGTCAGTGTGGTGGTCGCGTCCGAGGTCGACAGACCGGCCAGTGAGCCGCATTGGTGTGAGTTGAGGAGGCCTGACACACGGGCCACGCAGGAGAGCCTTGAGTTCATGATCCTCTCTAGGATCTTCGAAAAAGTCTTGAGCAGTACGATAACGCGAAAGGATGAAGGGGAGTCGTAGGAGGGCTTCCCTGGCTTGTCAAGTAGAATACCATCGGCCGCTTTGAAGGTGGTGGGGTGAAAGCCATGGGCTATCAGCGGGGCGAGGAGGTCCTGGATTAGGTGCGGGGCCACCCGATTTATCCTTTTCCATACCGAGTTGGGGGTCATGTCGGGGCCGGGGGCTGACGATGGTGAAGATTTGGCTAGGGCTCTGCTAACCTCGTCCGATGCCAATACCGGGCAGTCTCTGAACGGGAGCAGGATGGAGTTGAAATTTCTGGCTGGTTCGCCGGGAAAAAAGTGATCGAGGAGGGCCTTGTTGAGTTCCAAGGGTGTTGTGGCTCCTGGCAGTTCGGGGAAGCGAGTGGGGGGGCGGCCTACAGCGAACTTCTTCGCCGTCCAAACCGTCTGGTAGGTAGCTGTGGCTAGGAACACGGACCAGTGGTCCCTTTTGGCTTTCTTAATGGCATTAAAGTAGGCACTTCTCGCAGCCCTCGCCGAGGCAAGAAGGGCCGCGTCGAACCTGTCCACCTTCGAGGAGCGGAGGGCGGAATTGTAAGCCCTTCTGAGCCGAGAGAGGAGATCGGACCACCATGGCTTCCAGCGGAAAGTAACCCATTTCACCGGGGTCTGGAGGGCCAATACGGCTGTTACCTTGTCCAGGTTTATTTTGAACCAGATGTCCATTGTCGTGGTAGTCGGGATGGGAGGGGCAGGCGAGATACGTGTCGCCTTGAGGGAGGACTCGAGCGAGGGCCAGTCCGTCAGGGCCCAGTTGGGAACGGGGGGGGGAGCGCGAAAAAAGGAGGCTTCAAAGCGGAGGAAGATTGGGATGTGGTGGGAGCCAGAGGAGGGGAGGGGGTCGGACCATTCCGAAAAATAGGGAGCTAAAAGAGGGCAAGCAAAAGCAAGGTCAAGGACACCGGGGCGCCCAATGAGGGACATTGAAAACCGAGTAAAAACACCCGCGACGTTAAGGAGAGTAAACCCCAGTTCTGTGGCCCTGTCAAAATAGGGGGACGAGGTTGCAATCTCGTCCTCTTTGAAACCCCTGAGGGGGTCTGCTGTGGGGTGGTGAATGTTGAGGTCACCCAGTGTTAGAGTGGGGAGGGGGAACACAGGAAAAATAATATCTGGAGGGACGGAGCGGGTGTTGTTGTTACGACCCTTTGTACTGTAGGAGTTGATGATTGTGAAACCAGTCATGGATGGGTCAAAAAACCCGTTGGGGGTGAAAAGATCTAGAGCCATAGCATCCCCTCGACCGAAGAACCGGGGCAGGAGGGAGACAGAGGCCAGGAAAGAACTATAAACGTAAAAGGCCACGCGGGGCTTGCAGCCCCTATCGGTGGGGGGGGAAAAGCTAGTAAACAAATTAAAAGAAGGAAGTTTGCCCCTGTAGACCGGAGGGTCCTGCAGGGCGACAATGGAAGGAGGCTGGGCCAGTTGCGTGAACGACCCGAAAAGCGAAAGAAACACATCCCAGCTCCCGAGGCAGTTGTGTTGAACGAGTGTGAAGGGTTTCGGAGGGGGGGGGGAGGCCTGCTCCCCGCCCCAAGGCGAATTACTGTACTGCATTAACGGGCCAGGCCCGATCGGTTTCTGCTCATGGGAGAGGGGCTAACGGGCTCCGCGGGAGGGAGCGGCCGGCTGCCTTGGTTGGGCCCTAGAGGGGCCGGAAGTATCGTTGTGCTTCTGGCTCTTGGAGTAGCCATCTCGAACGCCGACGGGAGAGAGCGGGTGGGTGAAGCGGGGGGCGAGAGGTCGTTATCGTCGGTGGCCGTGTCCATCTCGTCACCAGCGGGCGGCGGGACAACGATCATTTCGGCAGCGGTAGAACGCCTGAGAAGGGGCGGAGACGGTCGGGAGTCACAATCCCTGTGAGTCGCAGTGTGGGGCCCTCCGCAGTTGGTGCACCGCGGCGGTGAGGAAGTGTAAGAGCCAGGAGTAGCCTTAAGGTTGCCACCTCCAGGCCAGGTGGGGTTGGGGCAACGATGCATGGAACGGGTGTGATTGAGGGAGCAGATGGGGCAGACGGGACTGACGGCGGGGCCTCTGGGGGCGACATGGCCGAAACCCCAGCAGTTCTTGCATTGTGTGTACCTGTTGGAAGAGTATGCACGCTCAATTGTCCTAGAGCGGGAGAACAGACGGATCGAGGAACCCATCGCTGGGACATCCCCTGGGTGGATGGAGACGATGACAGACGTGGCCGACTTTCCTTCCCTTGACTGTGCGTTCGGGTTGAGGTATCTGGCGGCGAGGATGCGTATGTTCTTGGAGTTAAGGATAGACTCCGCGATGCAGGGGAACAGCTCCTCGGGGTCTTCCAGGAGGAAAGCGATCGGGAGGGAGTGGATGGCAAGCTGGGCTTCATTGGGGGCGAGGCCAAAGGGCATCCAGGGAGATTCTCCCACTGGGAAAGACTTGTTAAGCTGGGAGGAGAGAGCATGGAAGTAGGGCGCGAAAGCTGCGGCGGGGGTGGCAGGGTCGGAGACGAGGAGAGTGACTGACCCTCGGTCGTTGACCTTGGTAGTGACTGCAAGGGGGAGGATGCAGTTGGCATCCCTAAGGACGCGGGCAGCAATGTCTGGGAAGGTAGCAGCTATGAGCGACGCCTGCGGGTGTTCGGAGGGTGAGGAACAGGGAGCGTAAAATCTTCTCTCGGCCGTGGGGAGCGACTTAGGCGACTGGGGGGCAGGCACCATGTTGCTGACCGACGCGACTTTGGCGGCCGTGAGAGAGCTCTTATTCTTCTTGCCCTTGGGAGCACCGGAGGCGACCTTGGCATACGATTGTTGGGGTTTGGGACAGTCTGGGGCTAGGTGCCCAGCAATGAAGGTGGTAGGGTCGGGGTACTTCCCCTGGCGGAACGCGTCTGCTTCCCAAGAGTCGGGAAATTTGACCGCGTATGCACGAGGGTCGCCGTAAAAGGAGCGTGAGTCCGGGTCGAAGGAGGACGAGGGGGCCGTGTTCTGGGGGGGGGCTCGGGGCTTGGCCCGGGGAGGGGGCAGTGTCGGAGCACCAGACTGGGGAATAGGGGGCTGTGCAGGGGCTGGACCCTGTCGTGTGGTAGTACCGGTCGGGGGAATGGGAGGCCGAGCAGGGGCTGGCAGCAGGAGGGGGGGGGCAGCTGACAGCCTATGTGACAGGTCACGTAGGGACCCGTTGATGGGGTCGAGGGTACCCTGGAGCGCTGTCCAGGTGGGCATGGAGTGTACGGCCGCTTGAATGGTGCCCAATTGGGTTGTTATGTTGTCGAGCTGACGCGTCATGGAGGCGAGCGCGTTCAGGGCGGAGCAGGAGAGGGGAACGAGAATCGTTTCTCCATCCGAGAGTTCAGAGAGCTGGTTGTCGTCGAGGATTGGTAGCTGGACCGAGGTAAAGTTAAGACGTTGGCGAGTTTCACGAACAAAGTCGCGTATGTAGAGGTGAGATTCTGTGAGGTCCGGGGAGGATGACTGTCTCGAGGGGGCCCTAGATGAGTTCGTCGAGGAGGGGAGGGGGGGAAGGTCTGGACGAGGGGGAAGGTCTTCCATCTTTACAATGGGGGATCAGGGACGCGAAGCCTGAATGGCCGGGAGAGTAAGGGGGCGAGGGGGGATCGTGCACTGAACGACGTGGAGTTGTAATTTCAATGACTGGAGGTGAAGGGGGTGCGAAGCGGGGGGGAACAATAGGGGGCGGAGCCCCCTTATATAGAAGGAAATCCTAGCACAGCCTTTGCCGCCCGACTCATACCCTAGTATGAGTCGCATATCCGCATAACCAAGGAAACAATACAATTTGTCGTAAACCTTACACTGGAAATCCCTCATAGCAACTGTGTAACAAAAGAAAGAACACCAAAGTTATCCCGACACGTATCTCATCAGGGGACCGTCAGACAGGTGACTCTAGGATTAGTTCTTCGGGATGCTAAGCAAACCGGTGGCTGACTATATGGGAATCGTGAGTTTCTCCGCATTGTTGCTTCGTAGGAGAACATAAAAGCATAGAATTGCTCCTCTGTAATAATAGGGGAGGAGACACTATTCGCTAATTCGCTATGAGGGATATCAGTAACAGCAACAGAATTCACCTGAGTTATGATCAGATTGGAATAGAGCCAAGTCGGTGGCTGCTCTGGTTCTCTAACTTTCTGGTTAGGATGAAATGGGTCGGGCTCGCCTATCTCGTTGAATGAAAATTTCACTACAGTTAGACCTTTGAAAAATGAGAAGTTAGGGGTATCCTTCAAGTCGAAGGTAACTCGCTGCCGTCTTTCCTGATCTCTGATGCCTTTGATAAAGGCAATTGCGAAGAGTGAATCCATGTCCTTCGGAATCTTCCTGGAAAGCTTCTCTACCCGATGGACATATTCTCAGATATGCTCCTTCTCTCCCTGCATTAGTGATAACATTTCGTTCTGCATAGCAAAGAGTGAGCATGCTTGGGCAGCTTTGACTCAATAGTGGTTACGGAACTCAGCAGCTATCTTCTTAAAGTTCTTCTTGTCTGCTTCTGATAGTATATAGTACCACCAGTGACAGGCATCTCTGTCTCGCTCTAGGTTTTGATGGAAAAGACAAATCTGAGATTTGTTTGATGCCTCAACAACACAGGGAGTAATTGTGAGGTCCCAAGAGAGGGTCCCGGTTTCGACATTATGGAGATATTCGTCTACGTCCTCGCATATCTCTGTGTTGCCATCGTTACACGAATTAATTTTGATTAGTGTACCCATTGAAGAAGCGAGAGGGGAAAGGGCTTATTCAATAACCGTTCAGAACTAGGGGATACGGGATCCTGCTCAGGTAAGGAAGGGGAAGAAAAAGGAAGGTCGGGTAGATAAGAAGAATAAGCTGCTCTTGATCAAACAGATGGAAGCTGCCCGTAACTGTCAAGCCGTTCTAGATGCCTATCGATAGCCTTGCTACAGCACGAGAAAACTGTATCCTCCAGATTGCCGGTTTGTATATAGCAAACACACGGAGAAAGGGTCTATAATAAGACTAGATAAAAGAGGGTTTTAAAAGAACGGAAAGAAAAATACACGTCTCTTAGGAGTAGCACCCAAGCATCCGTTTCAGAGCACCACTGAGAAAAGAGAATTTCGTCCGGGGTCCACTCCGCCTGAAGAAGGAAAAGAAAGGAAGAAAAATGTTCCGGAATGGGAAAATGGGAAAGCGGATGTGAGAAGAAGCAAAGCAAAAGGTATCGGTGATCAAACACTATTCAACGTAAAGTTACTTCTGTCTGAAGTCTGTAGAATAATAGATGAAAGCAGGCACTCAATTGCCGCAAGGTTTGTCGAAAAAGGCTTGCTCCTTTGCTTTCTCGCTTGTCACTGTTGTTGTATTCACGATTGTCCGCTCCTTCTCTAACCACAAGATGCCTTAAGGGCTTATTTAGCGTCCGCTATCACCCATGGCCGGGCAACGCACCAAGACAACGAAAGCCATCGCTCACCTCTCTATCTACTGTAGCACGCTATATAAACCGTAAACACACTATAGAGCCCATGTTCCCCATTGCAGGCCCCACAATATCACATCATCAGATTTACAACAGATTAACTAGTAATCTCATTTGAAACAAGAAGATTATAGCCTTTATGATTAACCCAAACTTCTAAAATTAGTGGTAATAAGGCATTTTGTAGGATTTGTAGTTCTGGTTCATAATTCAAAAATGTTAGATGATCAAGATACACCTTTACTGTCTTATACAAATCAAACAATGAATTGATATCATGCAATATAGTTATCATTTCATATAATATTTCTTGATGCAGATTTGCATTATTTCTATCTCTCGTATTGGATGTAAACTGTGAATGAAAAAGGAATAAATGTGCAAACTTAAGAGTAAAGTTGATTACAGGCCTCTGGGGCCACCAAAGAAGAGAATCTGTGGCCTGGTACAGCACATATATTTTCAGATTCCCTGCTCCAGTCCCCGCTTAGGGCCCGACTCATCCTTTATCCCAGTTCCTGTTAAAGATTAGTTGTCACAACCGGGCCTGTCTAGTGTATAAAGATGGGTGGCTTGGGAATAGCAGTTGGGCAGGTATCATCAGAAAATTATCACTTTCCGGATAAGATCAGCCTCAAAGTTGGGCCTAGCAATTGAAAGCCCACCTGATAACCAATAATATCTTAGAAGATAGTTGGATAAGACATTCAAAGATTTTTGGAGATAATGCAGTTCTGCATGGATTTGAAAAACCAGTATCTCTACTTCAAGATGTAGTATTCTCTCATCTTGTAAATGCTGGGGAGATTTAAAGAGCAAACTCTGATTCTAATCCTGAACCCAGTTTTCAAAGTGCATGCTATCATGTTCCTCCTTCAATATAATCTTCTGAGAGTATAGTGATTATTTGGCAAGTGTGCAAGAATTGTATCTTCCATCATAAAGCTGGTCTCAAATTTAAGAATCTGGCTTACTACTTGGATAGCTTCACTTCTCAATTCTGAGTGAGCTCTAGCACTTAGAATATGAAATATCCATACAACCCAACTCAGAGCATTTTCAACTGTGAATATGCCGAGTGAAGGCTAAAGGAAGTACAGAAAGAAGATTATTTAATAAATATTGCTGCTGAAGAGATGCAGACTCATTTGCCATTTGACATTGATCGGCTTGGCTTGTACGCATCTAAAAACCTATTAGTAAAATTGAAATTAAAAATATATAGTCCAGTAGTGTGAATTCCAAACAAATTTAGCAGTTTTCTTAGAAACTCTGAGTACCCATTGTTGATATCAAATTCTGTGAGGGATTTATTTTGCCAACAACTCCTACATCTTTGAGATTGTATTGAAATTCTAATTGTAGAAATTTGCCTGTTACATAGTAGGTGGAAAATCACAAAGACTTTTACCTTCAAGTTGTATGTACTGGGAAAGAAGAAAAGTTCAGAGTGGGAAGCCTTGAGGATATACTGGTATTCCTAATCAACATCTCTTATATGTCTTGTAAGTAAACTGGTATTGGAAAGCAATAACGTTTTGGCATCGTTGATAGTGAGAAGCAATATTTTGAGAAAATATAGTCTAAGTAGCTTATGTATCAATCTGGCTTACCAATCACATATCACTAATCAAATATATTAATTTTCTATATACAATAGGCATAATATAGGTCTAACTACACATATGTGAAAATGATTTGAGATTACTAATTAAATTATTTATTCCTTATCAGATGATCAGATCGGACTTTTCAAAAATCATTGTTCAGTACAATACAAGATTTAAGTGGGCCAAATAATTTCTTTAAAAAGTCATAAAAATTATAAAAATAACCTAAAGTGTCTGGTTATTTCCCCCTGCTTTTTCCATAATTTTCGAGGATGAACTGAGACCTGGGGTGAGGGTTTTAGTGATTTTCTTCCAATTCTTCGCATAGGTTACTACTCAAACACACCACATTTAAGTGACGACAGATCAGCCCACTGATATCGTACCTGACTATAAGAAAGATCTCAAAATCTAAAAATCAATTAGGGTTATTTTCCCTTTTTTCAGTTTATTTTTTGAATGTTTCTCTACCATTTTATGATGGGCCAAAGGTGAAGTAATTCTTTGCGAAGGTTTCACTTTTTCGATGGCACATTTCCCGGCTGATCGTATCCGAAAGGTTTGTTGCAAAGTTCATGGTACTGAAAAGGTTTGCCCATTTTGTTACATTGTTACACATGAAAAAGAACTGAGCACCCGCGGATAACTATTTGATTAGATAAACGACTTGGAAGAAGCACTTGATGTTTGGGGGGCGCGTTCAGTTTTTTTTTGATATGATAGCTTTATGTGAGAATACGGGGCATAAGTTTTGTACACATATAATACCAGTAAGATGAATCGGAAGATTGAGGGAGGCGAGATCCAGTTGCAAACTTGTGGCAAATATACAATCCTACCCCCGTTGTAGCTCTTCTACACGATTATATTAACTTGATTTACTGGGGACTTCTTGAAGCCCTCCAGACCAATAATATGCAAGTGTTTCTCCCTTGCCACTTGATCTTGCTTCCCCCAGTTTTCCGATTCATCTTACCGGTACTCGGGTGTCAGGGCCAGTCCGCGAACGCCAGGTTTTATTCTGAGCATGAGCTAAAGTGGCAAATATCCAATGGAAACCGTGAATGGATGGTTCAACCAATAGTAAAGCAGAAAGTGTTCGAGGAATTCTTCTGGTTTTCAACACACACCCGTTAGTGTGTGCATTATTCCCAATATCGTCGTTAGCGTTGTTAGCCGTGTGTTCGTGGACTACTGTAGCCCTGGTATCTAGTATGTGTAGATTCCACAAGCGAGGTTTGCTGCTCTCATCCCCTGTGGAACCTGGTCAACCTAGGCCATGTGCTATTCAGGAAGAGCCTCAAGCGCCACCAGCAGAGCCCCGACTACTCGAGTATGTTACAGAAGATCTACCGGCATCCATAAATTACCTCATCCTAAATACCCGTATTCTGGCAAAGATTGGATTGGCACTAGTGAGGACTTTCTTGAACCTGTCGAACCAGTGCGGCCTATATGTTTAAACTGCGTCGAATTGGTCTTCTTCACACCCCCCTTTTAGCTCGGTTAGCTTAGTTTCGCGCTGGCTCCAATCCCACTTTTTTGCCAGATTATCCCATACTCTACTCGTGCGTCTTTGCCAAGAATACCTCCGTTAGCCGAAAGTGGAGTACTTTCTGGGCTCAGTCCGGATTGCAGGACATGAAGAAAACCTACTTCTACAATAAAGTATTGCATATGATGAATAAACAATCATCTCCGAACCCATATACCAAACATCCACATTCTGAAGAGTAAAAGAAAACAAGAAACCGCCGTGATTCTTGATTAGGTTCAGAGGGGTGTATTGAGATCCAAGGGACCATTGGCACTGTGTATGCAAGAGCACGATTGGTACAAGTATTCTTTGCTCACTGAAGTTGCCACTAGTTGTTGCTGTCGTCAGAGTTCACATTTAGTGCACAAGTACCTAGGTATCGGCTAGCAGAGGTATTCTTGGCAAAGACTCGCGAGTAGTCCGTCGGGTGCCGCGCACAAGAGATCTGGTTAAGAAAATGACGAGATATGGGAAGCCCATTTTCCTTAATTGAAAATGGATTGATGGCATTCGGATGATGGAGGTGCTATCAATCGTGTGCTCGTGTTGACGGGTGGATTCAATAATCTCTTATTAATAGGTAAAAGGACGGTGCCAATCGGGTGAAGGGGTTCTGGTATGTATTTTCTATGGAGGTTGCTAGCTAGGGTTCGCCTTAAGTATGATACCGCAGTCAAAACTCTGCTCGTACATGTGATAGCCCTATGTCTCCGCATATACCCTAGAACGTTACTGATGTCCACACTTCAGTGTTCCTTCATACATGTGAGCGCACCCTTTGCCTCCGCTATCTCTGCTCCCATACAGTGCTCCAGTACTGGGATTATTATGCCAGGTCGGAGAGTATTCTTGCTTAGGTAGAAATAAATTCCTTGGCATTTCAAACTGAGACATATTCCACCGATCTCTTTTCCGCATCGACGGACTAAGGGAAACGGTAATAGTAGCAAACCGCTCTCTCCTGTGTAACATGCAAAACTTAGGCGCCGGACGTCCATAAGAGGGGTCAACAAACGGGCAGGCTCAGCGAACACAACACTAAAAGTGAGTTAGTAAGAGTTAATTCAAGCGGCGATTTTTTTTGGTCTGTTCGTTGACTCCCGTGTTCGTTGACCACCTTCCTCCTAGTCTGCAGGTATTCCAACTTTCCAATTTGACTCACCGTAGGGTACAGTTAGATTGTACCTGGTGACGCAACATAATATTATCATAACGGCGGATATGCCCTTAAGTTTTTGGCAATTGCCCTACCCCCTACCTGTCAAACCATTAACTCTTGACAGTCCTGTATTTCTATATAAACCTTCACTCATAGATAGGGGATGCATCAAGCCATTCTTCCACCACCTCACCACAATCGGGTTCCACAAAAACACGGATTATAAAACTACTCAGTGAGCATTTTCAAGCCCACATCCTGCAGCTAACTGGAGGTAGAGCGCAGGAGACTGACTTGCAGAGTTCACAGGTTGCCTTGGTGACTGTTACCTGAACCCACCGACAGGTTCATAGCATCAATTGGAGTTAAAATGAAAAACAGCAGGTCCTCCCCATCACCCTTGGTACCCACTCTAATTGAAATAGTATTCGGTACCGTCAGGGCCCTGGTCCGCCCCCATACAGACCAATTTATCTCATGCGGTTTCACAATGGCTGCAGCCTGCTACATCATCAGTGACAGTCGCAGGGGCCGCCGCGAAAACACTTCCGAACGCAAGGCAGAAATCACTGGCTTCGTGGCGGAAATCAAGAGCGAAATCACTGCCTTCGGGGCGGAAATCAAGAGCGAAATCAGTGGCATCAAGGCTGAAGTCACGGGCCTCAAGGCTGATATTGCAGTCATACGTGACAAGGTAGAATACTGCCAGTCGATGGTCGTGGAAGGTGGTCACCATATCATGAAGGCTCTCGATGGGAATAAACAACCGATACGGCAGTGGCTTCAGGAGCTGGAGGATCGCAAAGAGGGTCGTAAGATGGACTGCAATCCCACCCGGAAGGCCAAATGCTAGTAAGCTGCAGATTTCTAATCTAACTTAACCGATATCTAATTGGTGAAAATTGTCTCTATTTAGCATCTGTGCGGGTTTCAACTTGCTACAGTGTTGAGAAGGGTTGGGGGAGGGAGGTTGGGGATTATTTTATTTTCTTGTCCTCCTACTTCAAGTTGTCCTTTCACCCTGCTCCTTTTCTTTATTCGGTTCGGAAATAGACATATTCCAAATTCAAAACTAGTTTAATCTGTGGTTTTGTGAACCCCTTCCTCGTAAACATTATTGTTCCGTGTGGTCTTGGATAGTGCATTGTTACTGTAGTCCAAAGTTGTAGTGCTGTATTGCTGCGTTCATAGAGTTTAACTTTAACCCACTGGCTCTCCCTGGTTACCCTTTCTCCCAAATCTCAGGTTCCCATTCTTTTCTTTATTGTTAGCAAAATCATCGATTCTGTACTTTTAGTCGGCTGATAGATTTACCTGGCTGAGGAATTCTTTAACTGGGGCTGGGGCTCGGAAATCCCCAAGCTCAAACCATGTTGCAATTGATTAAATATCGTGGGACCGAATTTTCCGAGAGGCTGTCAGGCACAACCAAGAGAGCCAATGTGTTCAGGAACCAAGAGAAATACAAATACAAATGCTATAGTATTCACCGCACACTTGTTGGAAGAAATATATATATATATAGCAATTTACGGAGAGAAGAATCAAATATGACCGAGTGAAATCTGCAAGTCATGAAACCACAACCAGGACCACCAGGACCACCACCCCTCCACAAACCAAAATTTAGAGAGCTTTGCAAACAGAAACTCATAAATCCTCATCCAACCGTGCAAGCAAATATCCAAAGATTAGCAGGAGAGTACGGTAGATATCCGCATTCCCACCTCATCGGATTCCCCCGGTAGTGATCAAAAGGGGTGTTCTGTCGTCATTACCTGGCTGGTCGGGATTGACCTCTTCCTGTTCACATAGAATTTTCACCACTTCTTCTTGCCCAAATAAAGCAACCCGCCCGAGCCGACATTGACCTCTGCGCGTCCGAGTAATATTTCCACCACTGCCTCACGATCCATCTTGCAGGGATTGACCCACTGTCTGGGCAGTGCCGGGAGCGAGATCCCCGATCCACCCTCAGCTACATACGAGAGTGGTGTGCCGCCATTATCTCCATGCTAGGATTGACTTCTTCCCGTTCGAGCAGTAGTTTCACCACGCCCTCGTATGCACCCCAGGTGGTATAGGAGAGCGGTGTTCGGCCGCGATTATCTGCCACATCGGGATTGACCCTTCCCGTTCGAGTAGTAGTTTCACCGCTCCCTCGTATCCATGCCAGCGGCATACGAGAGCGGTGTTCGGCCCCCATTTTCTGCCACATCGGGGTTGACCTCTTCCGGTCCGAGTAGTAGTTTCACCCCCCTCGTATCCACCCTTAGGGGCATACGTGAACGGTGTTCGGCCCTCACTATCGGTCAGGTCGGGGTTTGCCTCTCCCCGTTCGAGTAGTAATTCCACCACCACCCAGATCCACCCCCCGCGGCATGCGGGAGTGGTGTTCGGCCATAACTATCTGCCACGCCGGGATTGACCTCTTCCCGTTTGAGTAGTCGTCTCACCACTCCCTCACGCCCAGCCTGAGCGGCATACGAGAACGGCGTTCGGTCATAATTATCAGTCACGTTGGGGTTGACCTCTCCCCACCCGAGTAACATTTCCGCCACTCCCACATGTCCACCGTCAGCGGCATGCAAGAGCGGTGTTCTACCGGCCGTACCTGGCACGTCGGAATTGACCTCTTCCCGCCCCACTAATAATTTCACCACCACCTCATATCCATTACGAGTAGCCCTTGCAAGTGGTGTATAACCCATAAAATCTCCTCCGTTGATATCATAGCATTCTATTTCTATCAAAGTAACCACAACCTCAACAATTCCGAAGAATGATGCGCAATGTAGTCCATTGAACGGAGAGCGCGGATAAAATCCCCAAATATCCAAATTTGGCACCCACCCCAAAAGCAACTCTGTCGACACCTCGCCATAATCTTCCTTTAATAGCTCCACCGCAAGTGATATCGCATAGTTCGAGAGTTCCCTTTTCGCATGGACTTCCCAGTATACTGAACAGTATGATAGAAACTGGGCGCCCCGGGCACCAAGAGTAGAAGCAGCCGAAAGGGCTCTATCCTGTCGCGAATTTAGATAAGCCAAACAGATTTCCGCTATTACCGAGTGAGGTCTGCTGAATACATCGGGGTGAGTGGCAAGATACTCTTGAAGAGTAAAGTGGATGAATCGAACAGTTGTCGCCTCCTTATCCACTGTAACAAGCCCTTGACAGCTGCTAACCAATGTCGATATCAAAGGAACGTTTTTATTATTGAAATACGTGAAGCCCAGCTTGACTGCTAGGGCGTGGCAGAGCTCATCCGCTTCCAACGGTCGTTCCGCATGACTTATCCACATCAACGCTGCCATCCCGAGTCTTGATTTATCTCCAGCTTGTGCCTTTATCCGCTCAATAGTCCCGCCATAAACATCGCCTAACTCCAATCCATCCGCCATTCGGATAAGTTTTTCCCGTCTCCCATAGATTGTCGATTCATGTAATATGGCATCGACACTCAAGGACACTCGTAGAAACCTAGATGCATATCCATTAGCAGATGGTGTGGTGCAGGGTTCCCCGCATCATGCCCTAGGTACATTTCCGACATTCTTTCGGGGATCCTCTCCAGAATTTCTCCCTCCCAAGTCTTGTCCATTGCCTCCGGGGTTTCGTCCCCATCGAGCTTGATACGAATGTATTCGATGATATCATCTTTTTGGAGCCTATGGATACACTCATCACTCGTCCAGATAGGTGCCTTTCAACCTCAGCCCGAATATGAAGCCTTCCAATAATGAATATTCGCATGGACTGGGACTTCTCGAGAATATGTTTTAGCGAATCAAGGACCTTGACTCGATGCACCGCTTCACATTCGTCCAGGGCGTCTATGCATACAAGTGTGCGCATCGAGGACGTGATAACCTGTAGCATCCTCACGATATCTAAAAGGGGCAGTCCTCGTCCGCCTACGGCCCTCCTCTGCTCCTGAAAGGCCTCAGTGTTCGCAAGCGGCAAGGTCGGCCTGCGGATAACCGGCCGGCTTTCAGTCCGGCCAGGTCAGGCCAGTGTGAGACAGACCCTGGCTTTGTAGGCCAGGATTTGGGGACGCTTGCAGGCTTCATGGGTGCCTGGCGGCGGCGGCAGGCTTTCGGTATATTCCATGTGACAAGTCAATATTTCGTTGATGTGTGGGTGATATCTGCAGATATCTGCAGGTGCCGCCAGATATCTGAAGATACCCCCAGATCTCTGAAAATGCCCGCAGATATCTGTTGGTTGTTCAGGCTTGCGCCACACCATTTAAATTTAATAATAATATTCTGATAAGTTTTAGATATCCTGGTAGACAGAGAGGAGGTAGTTGCTTGTTTTCTCTTATCACCTGATTTATTGCTATAGCACGTTGACAAAATTAGGGCCTGTTTGGACGTAACGGTTCCGTTCCGTTCCCCCATACAAATCGCCCTTTCCCTTCCCATTCAAAGCGGAGAGAAGGCCATTTTCACAGTAGAAATGGTCACTAAACAGGCCCTTAACCATTCACGCATGATGGACTGCAACGGAACTCTCCTGATAACCTTGCCCTTTCAACACCACAGAGAAATTTCCCCAGGTCGGATATTACTCTCTCCTAGGTGTTCTACTATGTATTTACGTTTTTTAATTTACTTTTTGGTTTTCATACGAGTGGGGCTGGTGGGGGAGCGCTGTTCTCACGTTAGTTAGCCATGAGCACGATCATGAGAGCAAGGCTGAATGGAAAGAAAGTTTCCTCATGGGTTGCGCGTTGACCCACTCTTTTGCGGCCATAACTCTTGGCTTTTCATCTCCTTATCTTATCTCAATCACATCTTATCACTCGAAAGCCTGCAGATATCTGCTGTTGTAAAATGTGCTTGATTCTCGGTGAAAAAGGGAAGCCCACCACTACCTTCCTTTTTCCATCTCGGGCAGGAAAGAGCTACTAATATACACAATGGACTTAGCAGTCACACGAGACACTGTGTCCTATACCATATCGACCATTCTCCTACCATGGCGTACTAGTGACACTTCCATCTCTACATTCATCTACTAGTTGCATCTGATGCAGTCAACCTCAAGTAATTCGATCCTGAGAAGCCACATTTTCCAGTCCGCCGAGGCCCGGTCAGCTAGGACCTGAAAGGTGGCCGCAAAAAATGCCTAGGCTAGCCGCCCTAAACCCAAGCCTGACCGGACTGGCCGCTTTCCAACGCTGAAAGCTTTTGATATTTCCTCTGGAACCTTTTCTAGTTGGCTAACGATCTGCTTCAGCAAGGAACCCAACACACTGGTCACAGACTGCTCCTTTCGGTCTGCGAAGTCACAGTAAAAATAGGAAACCGCCGTGTTTTGTCTACTATCTCATTGCACAACCTATCCACTACCAGTGAACTAACATCACGGCTTGTTAGCACTTGTTCTCTTTTTCTCTCCCAAGAGTAGCTCTCGTTACCTGATAAATGTCTTACCGACTCCCCGAGCTTCATAACAAAACAAGACCCCCTTATCACCTTCACTTCCACTACGATAGTCCTTCTAGCTTCTGAATTCTTCAGTTTGCATGAGCCACTCCCCCACATTGCCGACGCGGCGCTCCCGGATGTCCTGATGTCATAGCTTAGGCTCTAGGGGTGATAGCCAAGCTGGGAGTTGAGCCTGATCGTCGGCGACACTGTCGTTATTCTGCACATTCAATGAGTTGTTATTATTGAATCTGGTGGTGTTATTGATGGTACTTGTATGTTGAGACATCTTCTACTCTTTGTCGTTTGCGCCGTTGTAAGTTAGTTGTTGAGTACGGTCGGTTTATGGCGCTCTTGCAAGCTGAAGAGAAGGAGGGACTTTCTCAAGAAGAGCGGGGGTCTCCTGGGGCTAAAGCACCCTTGCAGTTCTCACTTGATAGAACGGGAGAAAAGCCTCGCACCCTACGGAGTATTGTAAAAAATAGAAAACCTTTTCTATCATGCATTCTCACGCATACCTTTCCCATACCTTCCTTGGCTGAGACATACCATCCAAAAGGGTTCACATAGCAACAAAAAGCAAACTCTCAATCGAGTATCAGCAGTTTCTTTATTACTAGCAAAAGCCCCCTCCAGACCTGGAGGTTTGTCTAATTGAAGTATTTAATTGCCATTATTTGCAAATGATTACTTCACTCAAGACATCATGATTCAGGTTCCAATTTAACCTCTCACAGCCACTTATCACTTATCAATGGCATATATACTTTAGATGAAGAACAGAGATTTTTCAAAATGTACATTTTAGAAATACAATTACATTATAAAAGTTCGAAGATAAACTAAAAGTGCAGCTTAATCCACCCCTCCTCGTTGTCCCAATTGCCCAAATTTACTTCTCTTTTAACTACAACTGCATGTTCAATCCACTATATTGTTATTTCATAACATCTTAATTCACTATTTCCTGGACTTCTAAAGCAAATCTCTTGGAGTTTCTGATTTGTGACCTTAGTTCAAAGTATTTTAACTACCTTATTTACTAAAGGAACATCATAGCCGCATGCAAAGGGTTTTATTCCTAAGGTAAAACTTGAATCGTAAACAATAAGAATATCATCTGGGTAATAAACAGCATACATAGGCTAACTAAGAGAGATAAGGGTTATGAGGTACAACCTAGCAGTGGTTAATAGTGAATGTTGCCAGAACAATATTATCTAGAATCGGAATCTCAAAGAATTGACCATTAATTTGTTATCAAGAGAAAGGTTTTTCATTTTCCTGAAGAATTGTTTATTCTACAACTGCATTTAAAAAATCTTTGGAACATTAATTTGGTATATGATTGCTTTTACTAAAATAGCCAGCAGCATGTGGAAACTTTGGATTATAAGGGCTATAAATCATACATGATTGGATAATTCCAGCAAGTTAGCTAGATGTTTCTGATATGGGTAGTAGTAACTCATCACTAATTTTTCTGTCAATATTCTCAGCAGTTAAGAATTGCTTATTTGTCTTGAGAAATAATAAACGATACATATGTAGAGGAAGCTGTTTCCAATACACTATTGTCCAGAAATAGCTAGAAAATTCTCCAAATATATTATATTTTTTGACTTCACTCAGGAAAGCTGTTTTCTAGAGATAAAATGCTTAGATTATCAAGTCTGATTAATCAGTGGCTTTCTGGCCCAATAAACGTTCTCTCATAATCTCTTTCAGTTTTGGATTTGAGGTAAATGTGATGAAAAGAGTAAGACGTTCAAAATAATGAACTATTGTCATGCTGTCCTGAAACAGTGGCTGCATAAACCTGTCCCACACTGTATAGCTAGAAGGAAGAATAAGAGAATGACTCAAGTTTTCTGACTTCATATTCAGACCATGCAACACATAAATCAATCCATTATATACACCTGCTTGAAGATTCTTTTAATCTGATCATAACTATTAAAGCTAATTCTGATTACAGCATCTCCAATCATGAGTAGAATTCATTAGTACAGGGCATGCGCAGGCCTGAAAAATGCGGGCCTATAGCCCTTTTCCCCACCCCTACCAGCTCAACAGTCTAGGATGGTGAATCTTCCAATTTATTCAATCCCACAGTCCCTGCTCCTACCCTTCCTCTAGCAACCCTCAAGAATAGTCCCTATTTAAACTTGGTAGTAGTGACAAACAGTGTCTCATCTAGTGAATAAGTTAGGTGGGCCAGGCCTATCAGCGGGGCAGTACTGGGATTACACAAATAATATCCCCCTCAGGCATGTATACAGGTGGGGCCTGGTGAGTAAAAACCCACACTGCCTTACCCTCAGGCTGTAATGAATACTATGTATCTGCCATATACTGTTGGAAATATTATTGAGAGAAAAAGAGAATTGCAGTCATATTTGATTGAGTAGATAACTGATAGGGCTGGAATGCATATGAGGGTAGGGATGTTATCTGAGGTTGACAATTTGGCTTCGATAACTCAAGGGCCCAATGCAGGCCAATGTACCTCTCAGGAAATATTTCAACATAGTGTAATCGCATATATTCTGCATGATTTGCCCGTGCATTTATGGAGGAAAAGCTCTCTAAGGTATTCTACATTAAACTCTTTCTTTGTAAGAATAATGTTATGAATACCACATCACCAGATTTACAATGGATTAACATAGTAACCTCATTTGAAACAAGAAGATTATAGAATTTATGATTAACCCAAACTTCTAAAATCAGTGGTAATAAGGCATTTTGTAGGATTTGTAGTTCTGGTTCATAATTCAAGAATGTTAGATGATCAAGATACACCTTTACTCTCTTATACAAATCAATAAAAGAATTGATATCATGCAATATAGTTATCATTTCTTATAATATTTCTTGATGCAGATTTGCATTATTTCTATCTCTCATATTGGATGTAAACTGTGAATGAAAAAGGAATAAATGTGCAAACTGAAGAGTAAAGTTGATTACAGGCCTCTGGGGCCACCAAAGAAGATCTGTGGCCTGGTACAGCACATATTTTTTCAGAGTCCGTGCTCCAGTCCCCTCTTAGGGCCCAACTCATCCTTCATCCCAGTTCTTGTTAAAGATTAGTTCTGACAAGCGGGCCTGTCTAGCACATAAAGATAGGTGGCTCGGGAATAGTAGTTGGGCAGGGATCATCACAAAATTATCACTTTCCAGATAACATCAGCCTGAAAGTTGGGTCTAGAAATTGAAATCCCACCTTGTAACTAATAATATCTTAGAAGATAGTTGGATAAAACATTCAAAGATTTTTGGAGATAATGAAGTTCCGCATGGATTTGAAAAACCAGTATCTCTACTTCAAGATGTAGTATTCTCTCATCTGGTAAATGCTGGGGAGATTTAAAGAGCAAACTCTGATTCTAATCCTGGAGCCAGTTTTCAAAGTGCATGCTATCCTGTTCATTCTTCAATATAATCTTCTGAGACAATAGTGATTATTTGGCAAGTTTGCAAGAATTGTATCTTCCATCATAAAGCTGGTCTCAAATTTAAGAATCGGGCTTAGTACTTGGATAGCTTCACTTCTCAATTCTGAGTGAGGTCTAACACTTAGAACATGAAATAGCCATACAACCCAACTCAGAACATTTCCAACTCTGCATATGCCGAGTGAAGGCTAAGGGAAGTACAGAAAGAGGATTATTTAATAAATATTGCTGCTGAAGAGATGCAGATTCATTTGCCATTTGAGATTGATCGGCTTGGCTTGTACGCATTTAAAAACTTATTAGTAAGATTGAAATTAAAAATATATAGTCCAGTAGTGTGAATTCCAAACAAATTTAGCAGTTTTCTTAGAAACTCGGAGTACCCAATGTTGATATCAAATTCTGTGAGGGATTTATTTTGCCAACAACCTCAACATCTTTGAGATTCTATTGAAATTCTAATTGTAGAAATTAGCCTGTTACATAGTAGGTGGAAAATCAGAAAGACTTTTACCTTCAAGTTGTATGTACTGGGAAAGAAGAAAAGTTCAGAGTTGGAAGCCTTGAGGATATACTGGTATTCCTAATCAATACTTCTTATATGTCTTGTAAGTAAACTGGTATTGGAAAGCAATAACGTTTTGGCATCATTGATAGTGAGAAGGAATATTTTGTGACAATATAGTCTAAGTAGCTTACATATCAATCTGGCTTACCAATCACATATCACTAATCAAATATATTAATTTTCTATATACAATAGGCATAATATAGGTCTAACTACACATATGTGAAAATGATTTGAGATTACTAATTAAATTATTTATTCCTTATCAGATGATCAGATCGGACTTTTCAAAAATCATTGTTCAGTACAATATAAGATTTAAGTGGGCCAAATAATTTCTTTAAAAAATCATAAAAATCATAAAAATAACCTAAAGTGTCTGGTTATTTCCCCCAGCTTTTTCCATAATTTTGGAGGATGAACTGAGACCTGGGGTGAGGGTTTTAGTGATTTTCTTCCAATTCTTGGCATTGGTTACTACTCAAACACACCACATTTAAGTGACGACAGATCAGCCCACTGATATCCTACCTGACTATAAGAAAAATCTAAAAATCTAAAAATCAATTAGGGTTAGTTTCCCTTTTTTCAGTTTATTTTTTGAATTTTTCTCTGCCATTTTATAATGGGCCAAAGGTGAAGTAATTCTTTGCGAAGGTTTCACTTTTTCGATGGCACATTTCCCGGCTGATCGTATCCGAAAGGTTTGTTGCAAAGTGCATGGTATTGAAAAGGTTTGCCCATTTGTTACGTTGTTACACATGAAAAAGAACTGAGCACCCCCGGATAACTATTTGATTAGATAAACGACTTGGAAGAAGCACTTGATGTTTGGGGGGCGCGTTCAGTTTTTTTTTGATATGATAGCTTCATGTGAGAATACGGAGCATAAGTTTTGTACACATATAATACCAGTAAGATGAATCGGAAGATTGAGGGAAGCGAGATCCAGTTGCAAACTTGTGGCAAATATAAAATCCTACCCCCGTTGGAGCTCTTCTACACGATTATATTAACTTGATTTACTGGGGACTTCTTGAAGCCCTCCAGACCAATAATATGCAAGTGTTTCTCCCTTGCCACTTGATCTTGCTTCCCCCAGTTTTCCGATTCATCTTACCGGTACTCGGGTGTCAGGGCCAGTCCGCGAACGCCAGGTTTTATTCTGAGCATGAGCTAAAGTGGCAAATATCCAATGGAAACCGTGAATGGATGGTTCAACCAATAGTAAAGCAGAAAGTGTTCGAGGAATTCTTCTGGTTTTCAACACACACCCGTTAGTGTGTGCATTATTCCCAATATCGTCGTTAGCTTTGTTAGCTCTGTGTTCGTGGACTACTGTAGCCCTGGTATCTAGTATGTGTAGGTTCCACAAGCGAGGTTTGCTGCTCTCATCCCCTGTGGAACCTGCTCAACCTAGGCCATCTGCTATTCAGGAAGAGCCTCAAGCGCCACCAGCAGAGCCCCGACTACTCGAGTATGTTACAGAAGATCTACCGGCATCCATAAATTACCTCAGCCTAAATACCCGTATTCTGGCAAAGATTGGATTGGCACTAGTGAGGACTTTCTTGAACCTGTCCAACCACTGTGGCCTATATGTTTAAACTGCGTCGAATTGGTCTTCTTCACACCCCCCTTTTAGCTCGGTTAGCTTAGTTTCGCGCTGGCTCCAATCCGACTTTTTTGCCAGATTATCCCATACTGTAGTCCGTCGGGTGCTGCGCACAAGAGATCTGGTTAAGAAAATAACGAGATCTGGGAAGTCCATTTTCCTTAATTGAAAATGGATTAAGGGCATTCGGATGATGGAGGTGCTGTCAATCGTCTGCTCGTGTGTTGACGGGTGGATTCAATAATCTTTTATTACTAGGTAACAGGACCGTGCCAATCGGGTGAAGGGGTTCTAGTGTGTATTTTCTATGGAGGTTGCTAGCTACGGTTTGCCTTAAGTATGATACCGCCGTCAAAACTCTCCTCGTACATGTGATAGCCCTATGTCTCCGCATATACCCTAGAACGTTACTGATGTCCACACTTCAGTGTTCCTTCATACATGTGAGCGCTCCCTTTGCCTCCGCTATCTCTGCTCCCATACAGTGCTCCAGTACTGGGATTATTATGCCAGGTCGGAGAGTATTCTTCCTTAGGTAGAAATACATTCCTTGGCATTTCAAACTGAGACATATTCCACCGATCTCTTTTCCGCATCGACGGACTAAGGGAAACGGTAAGAGCAGCAAACCTTTCTCTCCTGTGTAACATGCAAAACTTAGGCCCCGTACTTCAATAGGAGGGGTCAACAAACGGGCAGCGAACACTACACTAGAACTGAGTTAGTAAGAGTTAATTCAAGCGGCGATTTTGTTTGGTCTGTTCGTCGACCCCGTGTTCGTTGAACACCTTCCTCCTAGTCTACAGGTATTCCAACTTTCCAATTTGACAGTAGGGTACAGTTAGATTGTACCTGGTGACCCAACAAAATACTATCATAACGGCGGATATGCCCTTAAGTTTTTGGCAATTGCCCTACCCCCTACCCGTCAAACCATTAACTCTTGACAGTCCTGTATTTCTATATAAACCTTCTGTCATAGATAGGGAATACATCAAGCCATTCGTCCACCACCCCACCACCATCGTGTTCCACCAAAAACAATGATTATAAAACTACTCAGTGAGCATTTTCAACCCCACATCCTGCAGCTAACTAGAGGTAGAGCGCAGGAGGCTGACTTCCAGAGTTCGCAGGTTGCCTTGGTGACTGTTACCTGAACCCGCCGACTGGTTCATAGCATCAATTGGAGTTAAAATGAAAAACAGCAGGTCCTCCCCAACAACTTTGTTACCGGCTCTAATTGAAATAGTATTCGGTACCGTCAGGGCCCTAGTCCGCCCCCATACAGGCCAATTTATCTCATGCGGTTTCACAATGGCTGCAGCCTGCTACATCATCAGTGACAGTCGCAGGGGCCGCCGCGAAAACACTTCCGAACGCAAAGCAGAACTCAGTGGCCTCAAGGCAGAAATCACTGGCCTCAAAGCAGGAGTTGCTGGCCTCAAAGCAGGAGTCGCTGGCCTCAAAGCAGAAATCACTAGCCTTAAGGCAGAAATCACTGGCCTCAAGGCAGGAGTCGCTGGCCTCAAGGCAGGAATCACTGGCCTCAAGTCAGAAATCACTGGCTTCGGGGCGGAAATCAAGAGCGAAATCAGTGCCATCAAGGCCGATCTTGCAGTCATACGTGACAAGGCAGAATACTGCCAGTCGATGGTTGTGGAAGGTGGTCACCATATCATGAAGGCTCTCGATGGGAATAAACAACCGATACGGCAGTGGCTTCAGGAGCTGGAGGATCGCAAGGAGGGCAGTAAGATGGACTGCAATCCCACCCGGAAGGCTTAATGCTAGTAAGCTACAGATTTCTAATCTAATCTAACCGATATCTAATTTGTGAAAATTGTCTCTATTTAGCATCTTTGCCGGTTCCAACTTGCTACAGGGTTGAGAAGGGTTGGGGGAGGGAGGTTGGGAACTATTTTATTTTCTTGTCCTCCTACTTCAAGTTGTCCTTTCACCCTGCTCCTTTTTTTTATTCGGTTCGGAAATAGACATATTCCAAATTCAAAACTAGTTTAATCTGTGGTTTTGTGAACCCCTTCCTCGTAAACATTATTGTTCCGTATGGTCTTGGATGGTGTATTGTTACCGTAGTCCAAAGTTGTAGTGCTGTTTTGCAGCGATCATAGAGTTTAACTTTAACCCACTGGCTCTCCCTGGTTACCCTTTCTCCCAAATCTTATAGTACCATTAATCTATTTCCGATTAAAAAAAATACCTCCCAGATCCTAGCACATTTTTAACGAGATCTCTAGTGAGTAGCATCTTGCATCCAACGTACTCGAGTATTACGGTATCCCACAGTCCGTCGGGTGCTGCGCAAGAAATCGGCAAAGATAAGCCTAAAGATGACCGCCTAGTTTTGCTCTTCACTGGTGGTCGACAAGCTCCTCGGTACCCGAGGCGTGGACATCGATGCGGAATAAACAGTATGAGCAGGTGCAATTTCGCAACTAAGTTCTCGGGTACTAGCACATCAGGGCAAGCATGGTGAAATACGGCTTGGAACGGTGCTGTGTGGGCAACATCGAGAGCAATCCCGAGATGTCTAAAAATGATGCCTTCCGCCGTGATTGCACCATCAACACCCTCTTTTGCGACCTGCACACTGAATTAGCGGAGAACTTCACCGGCCCTAGCATACAGGACATTGCCGCCCGCGCAATCCGCATCCTACTACCCCCAAAAGAAATATTCGCCCACGACCTCCTTCGCGTCATCCTCTTAATCCGCTTTGCTTCACATCTCGACTTCACCATAGTTCCCGAAGGTAAGGACCCTATGAAACTCCCGGAAATCAAGGAATACGACCCCTCATTAGTGCTGGCATAGATTATCATTCACTCCAACTACCGGTATCGATGGTGACTAATCCTGGATTCGTAAAGAGCACCTCCACCCCTCAACGCCATGACTTATAATGTCCGGAAGCCGCCTACCAACTCTCACACAACATGTTGGAAACTGTGGTCACCGTTGCGCTCTCATTTTCTCTATTGCTGCAGTCACGACTGACATGACCGCTTGCGTAACCCCCTGTCCCCTCTCAATATCTACGCCCCTCTTCTTTCTCTCCCCCCTCTTCTCTTCTTTCCTTTCTCTATTAATCTTCTTCTCTTTGTTCAACAAGTAATACAATCCGTTCGCTCACTCTGGGGACCGCTCTCCTTTTGAACATGTGATACCGCCCGCTTCCACTTATACACTCCCGATACCTCTCAACACAACCGCCCCCCCCGCTATACACACCCAAACCCACTCAACGAATCCCACTCCCGAGTGTCCCGCATTGAGGGAAAACGCGTTGTATGGGTGGACGTCGGGATGTGAGAGAGAACTTGTTCATTCTCAGATGCGTGCCGCTGCTAACTAAATAGGACTAACAAACATGTGTGCGCAACCGGTGGTTTGCCCTCAACTCCCTCCTATGCTCTCCACTACACAACTAGGGCGGTTGCCCGTACCCTACTACACTCAACAGGAAGCCGAAGGCTTCAAAAAACAGAATCCCTCCAGGGAGCAAGAAAGAGGCCGGGCTTCTCGATCGGGTTCAGGACCTAGAGCGCCAAGTACTGGCTTTACAGGCGGCATATAAAAAGTTGGAGTCGGAATTGGGGACGGAACGGGAAATTTTGGCAAGGGGGCGAAGTAAAAGTCCTGAATAAGGAGGTTAAGAAGGACAAATAAAAGGAGACCGAACTCTCACAACAGCTGAGTGGTGAGTAGGTGGACGAGCTTGCGGAAATCCTAAGTCCTCCCCCCCCTCAGGATAACACCCAAGATCGTTGTGCTAACCCCATCAACTAGTGGCCGGAGGCTATAGCTCAACGGAACATCGCAGCCCACCAGACCACGGGTGACGAGGTGGTGACCATCCTCCCCTATTGGGGGAGAGACTGGGCACGTTCTGGAGCGGGCATTCAGGTCGCTCTGGGGGACATCCCCGGGGGACTGGCCCAATGCCAGTCCAGAACAGAAGGGGCTCGTGCTCCGCAATTGTAACTTTTTTTTTCATTTTCAGACATATTAGTATTTCTTTACACAGTCACTAATGGAGATGGGATAGGTAGTGTGGGGCATAGTATCGGCCAAGCTTAAACTAAATCGTTTCTTGTATATTTTAACTTTTTTTTTTTTTTTCTATGTCCGGGCGGATTACTTAGCTAGCTAGTTAGAGAGGCAGAGCGGTGGGTTGAGGGATTACGAAGGGCTAGCGAGGATCCAGAAGGGCGGGAGAGGAGGCAACGGAGACAAAGGAGGAACACAGACATCGGAACATGTGCATAGACAACTTTGCTCTTGTGTTTGATCGATAGGTATCGACTTTTATCTTCCAGGTTCTTTGATCATCATCGACGATTTCTTTAACTTTGCCTTTTGTGCGAGTGGCGATTGCCCACTTTCGGCTTTGTTTTGGTTCCATACCGTGATATCCTTTCCCTCTTCTCAGCTACGCTTTTGTGGTTTCATTTGTCTATCTTGCTACTCAGAAGGAAAGTTCTTCCCCGGACGAAAATCATCGTTTCGGTACCGATTGAGAGCTCGATGCCTTAGGCTAGTAGCCCCCCGTGAACTCCCGCCGCGCTCACCCTTCTCCCCTTCCGTCAACTTCTCCCTCCTCCTTGTAGTTGCGGTCCTGGGTTGTGCCACCCCTCTCCAACTGTCAAAACCCGATGGGATTGATACCCTGGGTATCCCACTGTGGAGAGGGGGGGGGGGCTCGAAGTTATAGTATTGTGTTCGGGTTTTATTTATTTCATTTTTTCGTTTTTCTCCTTTTTTCATTTTCATTTGTTTTATTGTAAGTGTTTTCTGTTTCATTGTAAGTGTTTTTGGTTTTGTATAAAAGGGGGATCTGTACAAAGAGTCAGAATTTGTATTTTTAAGGTGGTCCGCCACCCTTTTGTATTAATTGTATTATTAGTTATTCAAATGATTGCAACCCCCGACTTGGATTCCTTGGCTATTGTCCAGATATTACTTTAAGCTTGATTTCATCGTTGTGGTGGCGGTGGGGTGTGTGTGTGTGTGTGCTTCTTGTAAGCTGGAAACACTCGTAAGGTCTTCAATGGACTCATGGCGGCGATGAGCCATGCGAGGTACTTCCAGTTATTTGCCTTTAGGAGTTTTGAAATGGGGGGCGTATCCGAGGGGTAGGTAGCACACAATCTCCGCGGCGATCTTCATATCTTGCGACGGAGTGTGGGGGCGTCTTGGACTGATGGGGAGAATATCTCGTTGTAGAGGTCTAGTTCGTGGATTAGACCAAGAGAGGCATGGGGATTGGGTCCTTTGAGCATTTTTTCGATCTTACTGCCAACGGGCTAGCGGGAGATTATGTTTTTCAAGGTGGACTGAACAGGGGGAGGGGGGGGGGCCGAGTTAGTTGGTATGAGTGATAATCTGTGTCTGCACGCAGGAGGAGTTGTGTTCCTTGATCTCCGGGAGTTTCATGGAGCCCTTAGCTTCGGGAACTATGGTGAAGTCGAGATGTGAAGCAAAGCGGATTAACCAGATAACATGAAGGAGGTTGTCGGCGAAGGTTTCTTTTAGGGGTAGTAGGATGCGGATTGCACGGGCGGCAATGTCCTGTAGGCCGAGACCGGTGAAGTTCTCCACTAATTCAGTGTGTAGGTCACAAAATAGGGCATTGATGGTGCAATCACGGCGGAAAGCATCATTTTCCGGGATTCGGAATTCCTAAGGCCGCGGTCAGTATCCCCCATGTGATAGTTGAAGATAAAGTGAAACAAATCGTTTGCTGAATCCGAGTATCTTCAGAACAGTTCCCTCTCCTCACATTGACAAAGTCTATATCCAGCCCAAGAACCTTCGGAATAGCAGTCTCTAGATGTTTGGACATCTCGGGATTGATCTCGATATTATTCACACTACGCGATTCGAGGCCGCATTTCTCCATGTTTGCCCTGGTGTACACCGGGAACTGAGTTGCGAGATTGTACCCGCTCATACTGTTTATTCTGGCGCCGATGTCGACGCCAGGGTTCCGAATAGTCTGACCGGTCAAGTCTTGGAGGCAAGACCAGACTGGCCCGTCCTGGTTGATGTCGATGACTGGACCCGACTAACTTGGGTGGTCCGGTCCGGTTTGGACTGGTCCCGGACCAGCCTTTATAAAAGATCACATGAGAGTCATAATGGCACCCAGGCCAACACTCCCTAAGAATAGATGTGTAGTTATAGTAGGATTTTAAAGCCGCTTGCCATGGTATAAATCAACAGGCCCTCAATACAGGTTGATAGAACATCCTGGAGAGGATAGCATGTAGTGGAAATGCAATTACCCGACGGATAAGTCGCATTGAATACCGGTATTGTGGCAGTTGGTCATGTAATATCACTCACTTAATGCTAGGGTTCGAATGGTAAGGTACGGTAAGTTACCATACGATACAATACGGTAATATACGGTAACGTACGGTAAACTTACCATGCGCCGTTTACCGACCGTCATAAAGTTCCATATCATGATCTTGGATCTTAGTGCGATACTCATGTCATAGCCAAGAATGCCTAGCGGTAGCTAATATTTTGTGGGTTGGGTTGCTTCAGCTTGATAAACACAGAGGGCAGAAGACAGGATTACCTAACATCAGAATCTAAGGTGGGAGAGGCCGTTTTCCGGTATTTTATCTGCCTAGTGTAATTTACGTAATTTACCGTATGGTATCAACCGTGTAAGGTACAGTAACGTACCGTATTTTTCGAACACTACAAGTTAATGCAGTAAAAATTTGTTAGTATATGATTTCTTGATCCTCTCAAATATGGTTTATTTCTCTTCTCAAATGCTGCTTTCAGCTCTCTATGTTTTCCACGCTCGTTCCTGGCTGAAGCCTAATGTGCGTTTGTTCATTGTTACTTTTGTTCTTCTCAGGCTACTTCTTTGATAGTCCTTTTTTCTCCTTTGTGAAGGGATCGCAGTGGTAATAGCTGAACTCAACCACTGTTCTATATAGCTGAGATATGTCTTCCTTATTATTCAATTGATAAGCGTTGTCAAAATAAAAGATCTCAACTACTTCTATTATCACTTCTCCGCCCAAAACTACCGATCTCATATCGTAACAAAATTGTTCGATACTTGAGAACGTATTTTCGCCACCCCTAATCAAAGCGAGGCACTATCACCACCGTATAATCCATAGAAACAATAGGTTTTATTAAGAATTGCCGGGATTTTTCCGTATTTTACAAATCAATTCAGGGATTTAACAAAAAAAAAATAGGTTTTATTAAGAAAAGCTTTATTTGAAAGTAACATATTGTGATAAAAATAGCATATCCTATTGCTTGGCCGGCCTGGTCGGACTAGTCCTGGTCGAGTCAGTTTCGATAATCCTGACTGTCCAGTCGGTCTAATTTCCACCATTAGACTAGACTTGACTTTCGACCGGACTAGCTAGTCCAGTCCAGTCTTCCGCCGACCATTCGGAACCCTGGTCCACGCCTTGGACACTGAGAAGCTTGTCGCTGACCCAACCACCAGTGAAGCGTAAAACTAGGCGGTCGTCCTCGGGTTTATCTTTGCCGATTTCTTGCGCAGCACCGACTAGGGGCTTGCTCAGGGGGGTTTCCAGTGTTCCCAACCGTCCCGTCCGGACTGCAGGGCCCTGGCGTCCTATAGTCCCGTCCGTCCCGGGCGGGGTTGGTATGGACGGCCGGGCAAGGCGTCCGTCCTCGATATTAACTGCAGGACTGTAGGTTGACGGCCGGGCCCTGCAGTCTTTCTGGAAATGGTAAGTTCCGGTAGGGCCTGGCCGTCTTTGGAATTGACGGGGGTCACCTGTAGGTGCCCACCGTCACCTGCAGTCCTGAGTGAGGACGGGCGTCACCTACAGGTATTTCATAAAAATACCGTAAAAATACTTTCGATTGGCTATCTCCGTCAGCTTATAATAGGTTTAGTTTGACAGGTTAATAGAATTGCATGTCGGTTAATGAGATTTAATAATGCCCTGATGGCTGATCTTATCCCGCATATGAAAGCACCAACCCTTTTGAAGACTTCTAGGCAGTAGATTCGGAGATAGCAAACGATAGGAGTTTTTACGGTATTCATAATCTGTGATTGTTCTATCCGCTTAGCTGTTGCTTCATACTTTTGATAAGAGAAGAAAATATGCTTGGAGATTTGGAGGACAGAGCGGTAATATTAGTCGGGGAACTAGGGCAGGTTCCGGGTGCCCAGAACTGGGATCGGATATGAGTGCACAGCTTGGTTGATTGATGAGAAAATTTGATACCTGATACCCAAATATGATGATAGGTTGTAATAAAGATATTTCGGTTCTTCAAGCACAGACTCCCGGCTCGGAAATTTAAAAATAGCAGTTCAACTGAGACACCTGTAGGGCCCGGCCGTCCGTCCCGGGCATGGGTTAGGACGGACTACAATTTGGCGTCCGTCTCGTCCAAGGGCCGCAAATTTGGCGCCCGTCCCGTCCTAGGCAAAAGACGGACGGACTGGACGCTTGGGAACACTGGGGGTTTCCTTGGGTGAGGGGGCTAGGGTGCGCGGGGTAATGGGAGGGGTGGGAATTGTCATTGTACTATATCTATTTGAGGCGTGGGTTGGGGGACAGAGGATGTTGTGGTAAGGGTAGTGGTTAAGATTAGCTGTCTGCGATTCTGATCTGGTTTTCTTGCCGGGGATGGAGAGTGGGTGTGGGCCCAGGCCATTAAGTTAATACTCGTGGAGAGAGAATTCTGGGAGAGGGTAAAATTGTGGCCTTAGGAGCGGTGGAAGCGTGAGTTTGGCTTCACTCATTATTCGGTGAGTGAGTCGCAGGAGGTGCTTGTTGTCCTGGAGATCTTTTATGGGCCGCTATGGGGGGTTCATTGCCTTCTGGTTATTGGGAGCCACGAGAGTGGGAAGCTCTGTGGTCTGTGGTTGGTAAGGTTTAATTAAGCCCTGCTACCGGTACCGGTATCATACTGGAGCGCAGTACCGTAGATCCTTCCTGTCTGCCATCCTGTCTTACTGTTGTTGAAAATCACGGGTAATTACTCCCGGCTGAAGGATAATTCCTTTGTACCTTTCCTATCTTGTTGATCATTGGCTACTAGTTTCCTTTGTCACTCCTTACAAATCACAGCTGAGGACTTGGCATGCCCGGTTTGTTCACTATACCGTAAAAACTTGAACAACTGGACTCTGGCTATATATTATGTCGTTGGACTTTCCTCTCTCACTAAGGTCAAGAAATTAATTCCTTCCTTCTGTCTCTGGGCTGTATTTTTGCTGTATTTTTTTACCTCCATTTTCTAGAGAAGGAAATTCTGGACTGCATAGCACACAGTCCAATTATTCAAGTTCCTACGGTATATGAGGATTCGCATATATGGCTTGCAATGATCGGTGGGAAGAGCGGAAATGGGAATATCTGAGGAGCAGGAACTGGGATTCTGCTGTTGTTTTAGTATCTCCGGGTGGGTTCCAGTGTGATGCAAAACTCCACCAATTTCTGGTGAACAAAGGTATAAACATAACCCCTTTATGATGGCCTTATTTAATAGAGTGACGGCGCCCCGCGTAAAAATCGAAGTTGGGAGTTGGAAGTTGGAACTCTTGGCGAAATTTTGAGAGGGAAGAAGACTCCTTCACAGCAAGAAGTTTGTGTCATTGCGTATTTCTTGCTTTTCTCAAGCGTTGCCTTGGGCATGGCTTCCAAGGCTTCGAACTTCTGACTTCTAACTTTGATTTATGCAGCGGGGCGCCGTCGCTCTATTTACTCGAGTGGGAGGTGTTCCTGAGACTGCAAAGCTGAGCGACCGGGAACTATCTAGATTCTGGAAAGATTAGCGTCGTGGCTCATGAGGATAGTTCGAGTAACGATCATTGTTTATAGCAAAGCCCCCCTGCCGATGATAGCTGCTCCTACGAGTAGAATGGCGAGGCTTGTGTCATAGGCTAGGATTTAGAAACTTGTGCATATGATGCCTCATACTGCAGTGCCTATTAGCTAATGTTCCTAGTTTCGCGCGTTTCGGGAAAAAATAATAATATTTATTGGAATGCTCTTGGCACCTTAGAATACCTGGACATGAGGCGCTGTTTTAACAGGCCCCCGCTTCCCCCTCAGCCGACTACCCTAAAAATCTCCTTCGCTTCAACAGAGCCAGCAATAACGAGTCGAAGATGTCTCAATATAACTTCAACAATAGCGCCCACTGCCAAAATACTACAAACTCTTATAATACTACTACTAGTAATGTGTGGAACAACTGTACTGTCGCTGATGATCGGTCTCAACTGCTGGCCTGGCTATCACCCTTGGAGGCTGGCTTACGACATTGCGACATTCAAGAGCGTCGTGTCAACGATGTCGGAGGATGGCTTATGGAGACTGAGGAATTTAAAAGATGGTGCGGATTGGGTGGGGAAGGTGAAGGCAATGAAGCAGTTCTGTTCGGCTACGGAAATCCGGCAGTCGGCAAGACATTTATTTGGTAATAAGGGCTATTCTCGGGAGAGAGAAGTGAACCCGTGCTAATAAGCCGCGATGATAGTTCGCTCGTAGTGGACTGGTTGTGCGAGTGGACTAGAGGACAACCCACGACCGTTACCTGCTTTTACTTCGACTTTGCTGCGCGAAAGGAGCAGACTGTCACCAGCATGCTAGGTTCCTTGGTGAAGCAGATGATCAGCGGAACGGGAGGGGTCCCGGAAGAAATATGGCGGGCCTTGCGAGGGCAGAATGAGGCTGTGAGCGGGCGCAGACCGCAGCTCGGTGATATCGTGAAGATGCTGCAACTCATCACGTCTTCACGGCGCACGTTCTTTGTCATCGACGCTCTGGATGAATGTACGGCTGTGCAGCGATATCGGCTTTTTGATTCGCTGAAAGAAATCCTGCAGAAGTCCCCGGGTACCCGAGTATTCCTGATCGGGAGGTCCCACATTCGGGCGGAGATTGAAACACGCCTCGCCGGACGAGTGATAAGTGTGTCTATTTGTCCCACCAGAGACGATATCATCAGATTCCTCCGTGTCAGACTGAGCGAGGATGAGACACCAGATGCCATGGATTCGAGTCTAGAGGCAGAAATTCTAGAGAAGATTCCCGGAAGCATATCGGAAATGTGGGTAGCAGCAAGGGCGCTGGGAATCCTGTCCTATACTATTAGCTAATATGTCTATTTAGGTTTCTGCTCGCTTCCTTAAACATCGATGGAATCTTGCAAGAATCGACAGTATATCGGAGACGGGAAAGGCTCAGCAAAATGACTGATGGATTAGGGCTGGAGGATGTCTACGGTGCGACGATAGAACGGATCCAGACGCAGGGTGGGGATAAATCGAGACTTGGCATGGGAGCTTTGATGTGGATCAGTCATGCGGAACGGCCGTTGGAAGAGGATGAGCTCTGCCATGCCCTAGCAATCGAGTTAGGCTCCAGGGATTTCAATGCCGACAATATCCCTTCGATAAAGACATTAATAAGCTGCTGTCAGGGGCTTATTACTGTGGATAAGGAGGCATCAACTGTGCGACTGGTCCATTTTACGCTCCAGGAGTATCTTTCCGCCCATCCCGATATTTTCAGCACACCTCACTCGACAATAGCAGAGATATGCTTGACATATTTGAGTTCCCAACATGTCAAAGCCCTATCAGCTCACCGCCCCCACCACCCCGATGAACTCGTGCCCTTTCTATCTTATTGTTCTTTATACTGGGGAGTTCATGCGAAGAGGGAACTCTCGGACTACGCAAGATCACTCGCGACGGAGTTTCTTCAGGAATATGATAATCACATATCCGGACTCTGCCTTTTACGGCACTTAGACTCTCTTGGTGTTAAGCCCAAATCTTACCACCCCCGGTTTGGTGGACTACACTGTGCCTCGTTCTTCGGGATTGTTGAGGTTGCAGCTACTTTGATAGAAATGCAGGGTTATAGAACTAGCGAAGACTATTTTTTGGGAGATTCTCCACTTGCATGGGCTGCTCGTAACGGACATGAGGAAGTGGTGAAAATGTTACTGGAGCGGGAAGAGGTCGACCCTAACGAGCCGAATGGTTTAGGCCAAACCCCGCTCTGCTATGCAGGGGCGAAGGGACATGAGGCGGTGGTGAAACTACTCCTCGCGCGGGAAGAGATCAATCCCGACTGCCGAGATAATAACAACCGAACGCCGCTCTCGTATGCCGCTGGCTATGGTCATGCGGGGGTGATGCAAATTCTACTTGAGCGGGAAGAGGTCGACGCCGACTACACAGATAATTTCCACCGAACACTCCTCTCGTATGCCGCTGAGGGAGGATGTGAGAGAGTGGTGGAAATGTTGCTCGGGCGGGAACAGGTCGACCCCGACGAGCCCGATTGTTGTGGCCGAACGCCGCTCTCCTATGCCGCGGAGAAGGGAAATGAGAATGTGGTGAAAATACTGCTCGGGCGGGAAGAGGTCGACCCTGAAAAGCCGGATAATGGAGGCCGAACGCCGCTCTCGTATGCATCTCAGGGAGGGCATGGGAATGCGGTGAAAATGCTACTCAGGCGGGAACAGGTCAGCCCCGAGGGGCCTGGTAATGGCGGCCGAACACTGCTCTCGTATGCTGCTGAGGGAGGATGTGGGGAACTGGTGAAACTCTTACTCGGGCGGAATCAGGTCGACCCCAACGAGCCGGATTCTTATGGCCGAACGCCTCTCTCGTATGCCGCAGAGAAGGGAAATGAGGAGGTGATGAAAATACTGCTCGGGCGAGAAGAATTTAACCCCGACTGCGCGGATAATAGCAGCCGAACACCGCTCTCGTATGCAGCTCAAGGAGGACATGGGAATGCGGCGAAAATGCTACTCAGGCGGGAACAAGTCAGCCCCGAGGAGCCTGATAATAACGGTCGAACACCGCTCTCGTATGCTGCTGAGGGAGGATGTGGGGAACTGGTGAAAATCTTACTCGGGCGTGAAGAAGTCAGCCCCGGAAAGCCGGATAATGGGGGCCGAACTCCGTTGTCGTATGCCACTCAGAGACGCCATGGGGAAGTAGTGAAAATGCTACTCGGGCGTGAAGAATTTAATCTTGACTGGCCAAATAACGGCGGCCGAACTCCGCTCTCGTATGCCGCTGAGGGAGGGGATGGGGAAGTGGCGAAAATGCTACTCGGGCGGGAAGAAGTCGATCCCGAAAGGCCGGATAATGGCGGCCGAACACCGCTCTCCTATGCTGCTGAGGTGGGGTTTGAGGAAGCGATGAAAATGCTGCTCGGGCGGGGAGAAGTTAATCCCGACTGCCCAGATAATGACGGCCGAACACCGCTCTCGTATGCCGCTGAGGGAGGGCATATGGAAGTGGTGAAAATGCTGCTCGGGCGGGAGGGGGTCGATCCCGGCGAGCGAGATAATGGCGGCCGAACACCGCTCTCGTATGCTGCTGGGGTAGGGTTTGAGGAAGTGACGAAAGCGCTGCTCGGGCGGGAAGAAGTTAGCCCCGACTGCCCAGATAATGACGGCCGAACACCGCTCTCCTATGCCGCTGCGAGTGTGTTTTCAGGGGCCGCGCACAAGTACGCGGAGGTGGTAGAAATACTTCTCGAGCGAACAGAGGTCAACCCCGAAAAGCCAGATAACGGCGGCCGAACACCGCTCTCTTATGCCGTTCAGGGAGTGGGCGGGGAAGTGGCGAAAATGCTACTGTGGCGGGAAGAGGTCAACCCCGACTGCCCAGATAATCACGGTCGAACACCGCTCTCGTATGCTGCTGAGGGAGGATGTGGGGAACTGGTGAAAATCTTACTCGGGCGGGAAGAAGTCAACCCCGACGAGCGAGATAATGACGGCCGAACACCGCTCTCGTATGCTGCTGAGAGAGGGTATGAGGAAGTGATGAAAGTGCTGCTCAGACAAGAAGAAGTTAACCCCGACTGCCCAGATAATGACGGCCGAACACCGCTCTCCTATGCCGCTGCGAGTATGTTTTTAGGGGCTGCGCACAAGTACGCGGAGGTGGTAGAAATACTTCTCGAGCGAGCAGAGGTCAGCCCCGAAAAGCCAGACAGCGGCGGCCGAACACCGCTCTCGTATGCCGCTCGGGGGGTGGGTGGGGAAGTAGTGAAAATGCTACTCAGGCGAGAAGAAGTCAACCCCGACGAGCGAGATAATGGCGGCCGAACGCCGCTCTCGTATGCTTCTCAGGGAGGGTATGAGGAAGTGATGAAAGTGCTGCTCGGGCGGGAAGAGGTTAACCCCGACTGCCCAGATAATGGCGGCCGAACACCGCTCTCCTATGCCGCTGCGAGTGAGTGTGTAGGGGCTGCGAGTGGGTGTGCATGGGCCGCGCACAAGTACGTGGAGGCAGTAGAAATACTTCTCGAGCGAGCAGAAATCAACCCCGAAAAGCCAGACAACGGCGGCCGAACACCGCTCTCGTATGCCGCTCAGGGAGGACTTGTGAAAATGGTGGGAATTCTACTTGAGCGAGCAGAAGTCAACTCTGAAAAGCCGGATAATGGCGGCCGAACACCGCTCTCGTATGCTGCTCAAGGAGGACTTGTGAAGATGGTGGAAATTCTACTTGAGCGAGCAGAAGTCAATCCCGAAAAGCCGGATAATGGCGGCCGAACACCGCTCTCGTATGCCGCTGAGGAAGGACGTAGGGAAGTGGTGAAAATGCTACTGGGGTGGGAAGATGTTAATCCCGACTGCCCAGATAATGGCGGCCGAACACCGCTCTCCTATGCGGCACCGGGTCAGTGTCTATGCCACATTGAGGATTATGCAGCGGTGGTGGAAATGCTTCTCGAGCGAGCAGAGGTCATCCCCGAAAAGCCGGATAATAGCGGCCGAACACCGCTCTCGCATGCCGCTCAAGGAGGACTTGTGAAGATGGTGGAAATTCTACTTGAGCGAGCGGAAGTTGGCCCCGAAAAGCCGGATAATGGCGGCCGAACACCGCTCTCGTATGCCGCTGGGGGGGGGCGTAGAGAGGTGGTGAAAATGCTACTCGGGCGGGAAGAAGTTAATCCCGACTGCCGAGATAATGACTGCCGAACACCGCTCTCGCATGCCGCTGAGGAAGGACATAGGGAAGTGGTGAAAATGCTACTCGGGCGGGAAGAAGTTAATCCCGACTGCCCAGATAATGGCGGCCGAACACCGCTCTCCTATGCGGCACCGGGTCAGTGTCTATACATTGAGAAGTATGCGGCGGTGGTGGAAATGCTTCTCGAGCGAGTAGAGGTCATCCCCGAAAAGCCGGATAATAGCGGCCGAACACCGCTCTCGCATGCCGTTCAGGGAGGACTTGTGAAGATGGTGGAAATTCTACTTGAGCGAGCGGAAGTCAGCCCCGAAAAGCCGGATAATGGCGGCCGAACACCGCTCTCGCATGCCGCTCAGGGAGGACGTAGGGAAGTGGTGAAAATGCTACTCGGGCGGGAAGAAGTTAATCCCGACTGCCCAGATAATGGCGGCCGAACACCGCTCTCCTATGCGGCACCGGGTCAGTGTCTATGCCACATTGAGGATTATGCAGCGGTGGTGGAAATGCTTCTCGAGCGAGCAGAGGTCATCCCCGAAAAACCGGATAATAGCGGCCGAACACCGCTCTCGCATGCCGTTCAGGGAGGACTTGTGAAGATGGTGGAAATTCTACTTGAGCAAGCAGAAGCCAACCACGAAAAGCCGGATAATGGCGGCCGAACACCGCTCTCGTATGCCGCTGGGGAAGGGCGTAGGGAAGTGGTGAAACTGCTACTCGGGCGCGAAGAAATTGACCCCGACTGCCCAGATAATGGCGGCCGAACACCGCTCTCTTATGCCGCTGCGGGTGAGAATCCGTACCACTTTGAGAACTTCACGGCGGTGGTGAAAATGCTCCTGGAACGAGCAGAGGTCATCTCCGAAAACCCAGATAATGGCGGCCGAACACCGCTGTCGTATGCTGCTCACGGAGGAAATGAGGAAGTCGCGAAAATGCTACTCGGGCCGCAAGTACTCAATCTAGATACCCTAGTTAATAACACCCAAGAACTGCTCATGTTCGCTCCTGGGTACCGGTATTCCTATTCGAGGGCCTTAGCACTCAGACAGCCAACCTCCCGAAGCCGTTTGACCTCATGGAAATCGCAGCGATTCCTTCCCTTTTGAATTCTGGTACTTGCAGAAGTTATCCTTGGCATTATACTTTGGGGCGAACGAAATCCCGTGGTGTGAATTCACATACTGTCCGTTGTCCCGCCCTTGTTAATCTCTCTATTTAGCTTAGCCGAGTCAGGACTAACGAGTCTCCGTGTATAAAGCACAGTGCAGTTCCATGTTCTATCATTGTGTGGGGATTCAGTGTATGACTTTCTGTCTTCATCCTATCGTCTATAACTTTCATCAAGCTGTCAACCCTCGCCTATCTACTTTTCTCATGTACAATTTTTCTTTTCTTCCTTTTCTCCTCCCACCACTCTCTTTCCTGCAGAAAAATATATACTTGCATAAGGTGTTTTTGTTTTTTTAGATAGAGATAGAGGATAAAGCAATGTACCATAGCATCGGGATTGCGAACAAGCCGTATAATACAATACCTAAAATCGTGGATAAATTACCGTAAATAATCCAGCTTAATTAACGGTACTGAATTTAACTTGCCAGCCCTCGGTATAGATATCGGTATCGACTGTACCGGTAAGGGAGGCGCGTCTAGCAGCCCTTGTTTCCATATTCCTCATCACAATTTTTCTAATGATTGGTCTGGTAGTGGGAAATATAGTCGCTGAAGAAGCCTACCATGTTAATTAAATTTAGCAGGATCCAGAGACTATGAGGTCAGCTCAGTCAAAGCTGGGTTGACCGCGGTGGATGGTCAACATCCCAATATTAGCTCCCATACAGCGGGCAACAAACATACATATAGAGTAGTCGCTTATCGCAAGTCTACTTGGCCATAGGCCCATAGCGGAGGGTTTCTTCATGTCTGCCGCCACGTGTTAAGAAAAAGAAAGATGATGTCTTTCCACTCGTGCTCTTAGGATGCCGGCATATGGGTTGATGTCATAGGAGAGGTATCACTGAACCTACTAGTCTAATAGCACTGTTTGGTGAGGAATTGGAAGGAGAGGAAGTGTCATACTGGAGTTTCTATTTCTTCACTTCTCTCGCCAGTTTTTCTTTCTTAACGATAATATTATAAGATTATAAGATTATTGTAATGGTGTTAGAACGACCTCAGAATACAAGTTTTGCTACAGTAAGGGCGGTACTGTGGGAGACCTCTCATGTAAATTGTGGAGGGGAGCGTCCTTCCTTGTTGATTGCTCTGGTACAGCACAGAAGGGACTTAAAATACAGGACAGAGACCAATTAGCCGTGTTATGAAAGTCATCAACGTAACTGGCCACAATATACCCGTAGGCCATACATACGCCCGACGGTGCAAAACTTGGATTGGGTTGAATGGTTTTCTCTTGGAGTTGGTGCAAACCCCACCAGTTTCTGGTAAACAAAAGTGTAAACACAGCTCCTTTATGATAGCCTTACCGTATTTAATGTTGGAAATGGCGCTGCTCGCCATATTGTTACATATTTCCTTTGTTGATTGGGTAACTTCTGGGAGTGCGCTTGTTTATCTGGCTTCGGATGTGCGCTGAGGAGTCGGACGTATGGCTTCGGCTTCGGGCGTTTGTTTAGACGTTCGGGAAAGCATTTCCTGTGCAGGAATGCAGCCGTCGTAAGGGAGGCGGAAAGGCTGTAAGGCAAACCGGAAAGGATGTAGGGGGTTTTTGCACCCGAAGGGAACCTATGCGAATATTGTGAGCAGTAGCGTTCGTTTTCCTTTTGTTAGCCCGGGGGTGCTCACAGGAGAAGGAAAGACTCACATGGAGTAGCCCGGTGGCTTATGGCGGGATCGGGTGTTATTGTTGATATGTACTCCTGCCTTCGCCGATTAGTTAGAGCACAGAGCGCATTGTGGAGCTATAGTTGAGCGTGAGACTGCTGTTGTTAGCGACAAGAGATTTTTCCCCGCCTTTGAGTGTGCGATCGTTTGGTTGTGAGTTGCTTGGCGTTTCACCTCACTGTTTGTCACTGGTTGTGTTTCGTGATTATATTTACTTGTACTCGAGTAAATTTATACTGTAGGTGTCGTCTATATCCACGTTTATCATTTAAGAGGTGTTCTTGGGGGGGGGGGGCTGGGGAGCTGAGCAACTGAACACTGTTGAACACTAAATTCCGGAAAGGTTAGCGCTGTTACTGTAGTGATGAGAATAGTTCGAGTTGCGATTGTTGTACCGGTAGCACGCTCTCCGCGTCCTTAGAAAATCAAGCTTCTTTTTCTAGTCCCGGGGAACACATACATCAACACACAACTAACTCGCCCCCCCTGTTCGGTCGGCCCTGAAAACCAAAATCTCCCGGGAGCCCTTCGGCAGTGAGATCAAAAAAGAATGGTCAAAGGGCGCAACCCCCATGCCGCTCTGAGGGTAATCCATTCCCCAATATCGTCCGGGCGGCGGCGTTCTTGGATGTCACGTAGACGCCAAAGTATCGATGGTGACTAGTCCTAGATTCGTAATGAGCGCCTCCACCCCTCAACACAACTCCCCCACCCCTATACACACCCAAACCCACTCAACGAGTCCCACTCCCGAGTCTCCCCCATTGAGGGAAAAAGTGTTCAATAGGTAGACGTCGCCGATGTGAGAGAGAACTTGTTCATTCTCGGATGAGCGCAGCTGCTAGCTAAATAGGACTGACAAACATGTGTGGGCAACCAGTGGTTTACCATCAACTCCGTCCTATGATCTCCACTACACAACTGGGTGGTTTCCCGTACCCTACTACACTCAATAAAAAGCCGAAGGCTTCAAAGGAGAACAGAATCCCTCCAGCAGGGAGCAAGAAAGAAACCGGGGTTCTTGATCGGGTTCAGGCCTTAGGGGCTCAAGAACAGACATTAGGGAGGAAATATAATAAGTTGGAATCGAAATGTGAAAAGGAACAGGAAGATTTGGCGAGGGAGAGGGACCAATAAGAACCGTGAAGGATACCGTTAAGGAAGTTTTTAAACAACTAATAGGTGGTAGGGCGCAGTGGATCTAATCCTTCGTTTGACGAACGATGCAAACACTTTTATTGATACGAATAAAGATGACGAACAAAAGATATAAGAGAAGAATCAAAGAATAAAGAGATCGTATACAATAACGAATGACTTTGACAAGACAAGAGATAACCGTAGGACTGTGAGCGAAAATGCGATGATCAACTGATAATGAACAAACAAAGGGAAGAACAGGCTATCTTATATCCTCCTCAAGTGAAAACCTTCCTCCCAGATTTCTCTCCCACTTTCCGTCCCTAGGTCGTCCTTCTTTTGCGTTGTACCGATTCGTATCCGAGGTAGAAGTATCGTGCCCGAGGGTAGTGTTATGCCACCTGTCGAGGGTAGTGTCAGTCACCGAGGGTGAGGATGGATGTTCGGCTCTTGCTGGTGTTTGTGTTTCATCGTTGGTGAATCAGTGTTTGGTGATGTCGCACCAGATATGCAGGGTCAGGGTGTTCGGTAGTAAGAAGCTAATAGTGGTGGAACACTGGTGAAGCTACCGTTCGTTTTAGGCTTATAGCTGATCGTAGCTGCATTTCCCATCCAGTGGGAATATATGGTGAGCAGCCTAAAGGGGTTAATTTCCAACAGAAGTTAGGGTATGAGAATGAAGAGCAGGTAGCAGGGCTCACGGATATTATAAGTCCCCCCCCCTCCCCCAAGATAACGGCCAAGATCGTTGTGATAACCCCGGAAAATAGGGGCCGGAGGTTATCGCCGAACGGAACGCGACCGCACACCAGACCACGGGTGACGAGGTGGTGGCGATCTTCCCCTATTGTGGGGAGAGACTGCGGTGTGTTCTAGAGCGGACATTCAGGTCACTTTGGGGGATATCCCCAGGCGACCGGCCCAATTCCACTCCAGAACAGAAGGGTCGTGCTTCACAATTGTAAGTTTTTTTTTTCCTTCTGAGCCATATTAGTATTTATTTACACAGTTACGAATGGAAATGGGATAGGTACGGATTGCGAGCTCGAATCCTAGGCTAGTAGCCTTCCGCGACCTCCCACCTGGCTTGCCTTTCCCCCCTTCCCTCAACCTCTTCCTCCTCACGGTTGTGGTCCTTGTTTGTGCCCCCTCTCTCCAACTGCTAGAAGCTGGTGTGATTGGCTGATACCCCGGGTATCCCACCGTGGATGGGGGCGCTCGAAGTTATAGTATTGTTGGGGTTTTATGTATCTTCTTTTTCCATTTTTTTTCCATTTTTTTTTTCATTTGTTTTATTATAAGTGTTGTTTGTTTGTTTCTAATTGTTTTTTTGATTTGAATTAAAGAGAGACCTGTAAAAGAGTTACAATTTTTATTGTCTGATTGGTTAGGGTGGTCCGCCACCCTGCTGCATTATTTGTATTATTAGAGTTATTCAGATCATTGTCACCCCCGACCTGGATTGCTTCGCTATTGTCCCGATAATACTATTGGCAGACTTTAATTAAGCTTTCTTTTATTGTCATGGCGGGGGCGACGGGGGGATGGGTATGTGCTTCTTGTGAGCTGGGAACACTCGTAAGGTCTTCAAGGGACTTGTGGTGCTGACGAGCCACGCGAGGTACTTTTGATATTGGTCATTAGGGGGTTGAAAATGTGTGGATGGCTGGGGTGCGTATCCGAGAGGTAGGTAGTACACTATCCCCGCGGCGATCTTCTTATCTTGGCAGGGAGTGTGGGGGAGTCTTGGACTGATGGGGAGAATATCTCGTTGTAGAGGTCTAGTTCGTGGATTAGGCTCAGAGCTGCATGGGGATTGGGTCCTTTGAGCTTTTTTTTCAATCTCACTGCGGATGGCTCTTGGGAGATTATGTTTTTCACGTCCGGCTGAGAAAGGGGGGGGGGGGGTGAGTTAGTTGGTGTGAGTGATAATCTGTGTCTGCATGAGAAGGGGTTGTTTTCCTTGATTTCTGGGAGTTTCATGGCGTCCCTACCTTCGGGAACTATGGTGAAGTCGAGATGTAGAGTAAAGTGGATTAAGGAGATAGCCCGAAGGAGGTCATCGGCGAAGGTTGCTTTCAGGGGCAGTAGGGTGCGGATTGCACGGGCGGAAATGTCCCGTGGCCCGGGCCGCTAAAGTTCTCCACTAATTCAATGTGTCGGTCGCAAAATAGGGCATTTATGGTGCAATCACGGTGGAAGGCATCATTTTCCGGGGTTCCGAATTCCTAAGGCCATGGTCAGTATCCCCTATGTGACAGTTGGAGATAAGGAGGAACAAATCATTTGCTGAATCCGAATATCTTCAGAATGGTTCCCTCCCCTCGGATTGCCCAAGCCGATATCCAGCCAGGAATCTTCAGAACAGCAGTCTCTAGATGTTTAGGTATCTCGGTATTGATGTCGATATTGTTCACACCGCGCGGCTCGAAGCCGCATTTCTCCATACTTCCCCTGACGTCCACCGAGATCTGAATTGCGAAACTGTACCCGCTCATATTGTTTATTCGGGCGTTGATATCCACGCCTTGGGTACCAAGGAACTTGTCGCTTACTCAGTGAAGCTTAAAACTAGGCGGCCATCCTCGTGCTTATGTTTGCTGATTTGTTGCGTAACGCCGACTAGCAGCTTGCGGGCTTCCTTGGATGAGGGGGCCATGGTGCATGGAGTAGTGGGAAGGGTGGGAATTGTCATTGTACTATACTGTAGTAAAGGGGAATTGGACGAGAACCACGTGTTGCTTGCTATAACCAATACCAAGGAAGAGTACAAACTATGGTTGACTGAGAGGGTTGAAACTAAGTTACTTAAGTGATACTACCTTGCTCGCTTTGCTAGATAGACTCGCAACGTAGGTACGGCGGGACTTAAGAACAAAAGTCCAACAACGAAAATGCGTCTATGGCAACCAACGTGACAACCAAATGCCAAGCTGGAAGTGATAAATGTGTTCATATAGTGAACCACATTTTCGCTTACAGCGCTAGAAGTGATTATTTTGTTTGTGCAGTAACCCACATTATTGCTTCCTGCCATAGAACCAAGGTCATAAACTACCGATAAACTTATTATTAGTTATAAGTAGAGCTCGTTATGGGGCATGGCGGGGAGGGGGACTAGAGGTGGTATCAAAAGACTGCATGGTGTAAGCAAGGACTGCGGGGGGGTATACAGACGGCAGGTATTAGGAATGACGGCTGGGCACATGAGGATAAATAATAAGGGGGACCGCAAGTGACGGCCAGGGATGCTTGAGGATGGCCGGGGGTGCGTGAGGACGGCCGGGGACGGCAGGCCAACTATGAGTGATATATGGTGATGCCTTATACGATCATCAGTCTTTACTCGTTCACATTCCGCTCTCATCTTGTCTCTATATTCAATCAAATTATATTCGTTCCCCTCATAGCCTAATCAAAAATTCCTACAAGAAAGAGAAGAAGATTAAATAGATTATCCGGTGCTGTGAGTGTTATGATAAGACTGAACAAATCAATCTGCTACGAGTGTTATTTCTTTTTCATATACTTCTCTAAGTCTTGCGTTAAAACCTGTCGTGATGTCGCAGAGCACAGATGCAACCGAGGTTGAGTCACAGGCTAATGCATGGGATTTTCCAGACGAGTTACTGGGAAACGCAATGGACTCTCTCGGATCTGGATATCTACATCCAATATCAGAACCTTCCAACTGCGACAGTATGAGAACTCTTTCTAGTGCACTGTTGGATGGGAAGGGACGGATATTCAAAAGGTTGACAATATGCTTGTGGCCTTGCAGATTCATGCTGGTGGTTTTTGAGTTCTATTTTGTCAAAGGCTTTTATCTATTTTATTTCTTGAAGATGTACTCTTCATTACTCATTTGTTTACGCACATCACACGATTTGCCAAATCATAACGTATGAGTGAGGTGAAATCATGAATCTCGAGTCTAACTTTAGTCCAATGGTGGAAATTAGACCGACTGGACAGTCAGGATTATGGAAACCGACTTGACCAAGACTGGTCTGACCAGGCCTGCCAAGCAATAGGATATGCTATTTTTATCACTATATATTATGTTCAAATAAAGCTTTTCTTAATTAAACTTATTGTTTCCATAAATTATATGATGGAAATAGTGCCTCGCTTAGATTAGGGGTGGCGAAAATAGGTTCTTGAGTATTGAACTATTTTTGGTTCACTAAGTTAAGTGAGTGATATTACATGACCACATGCAACAATACCTGTATTGGATGCGACTTATCCATCAGGTAATCGTATTTCCACCGCATATTATCCTCTCCAGGATATTCTATCAACTTGTATTCTTGTATTGAGGGGCTGTTGATTCATAGCGTGACAAGCGACTTTAAGATCCTAGTATAGCAATACTTCTATTCTCAGCGAGTGTTGGGCTTGGTACCATTCAGACTCATGCGATCTTTTATAAAGACTGGTCTGGGACCAGTTCAAACCGGACCGGACCACCCAAGTTAGTCGGGTCCAGTCATCACTATCACCAGGACTGGCCAGCCCGGTCCCGCCTCCAAGACTTGACCGGTCGGACTATTCGGAACCCTGGCCCGGTAGGGCCAGGTAGGGCGTCTGGTCCTACCTCCATCTGCCCTAGCCCGTCCATGGACTTGAAAAAACGCAGACTACTGCCAGCAGTCCGTCCAGTCCTACCTCCAGGGCGGATGGACTGGACGGTTCGGAACACTGCTTATGGTCTGAGGAGGACAGGGGCTGCTCATTTTTGTTCACCATATGAACTATTGTGTCACTTCTATGGGAGAAAGCGACAATGTGGTTCACCGTATGAACACATTTATCGCTTCCAGCTTGGAATTTGGTTGTCACGTTGGTTGCCATAGACGCATTTTCGTTGTTGGACTTTTGTTCTTAAATACCGCCGTAGTAGGGAAAGATTCTATCCGGACTAGTAGTCCTATACTTGGGTTTAGGGGCGATCGAGATATTTTTTTAGTGAGTTTTTCTGGGATTCAAGCAAGTGTAGCTCAAAACAGGTCCATTGACATCAGGCAGTATCCAGCCCAGTATGGTGAGGGAACTCTATAGCCTGAGTGCCTCGCCAAGAAAATATTGTCGGTCTTCGTCCACCAGGGCATTTTCAACCACCGTACGAACTTGAATAATTGGGCCGTGTGCTGTGCAGGCCGGAATTCCCTTCTGTGGGATCGGGGGGGGGAACGCGGCAGAAACACAGCCCCTTTGCCCCCTCCGAGACAGAAAAGAAAAGAAAAAAAATCTTTTGACCTTACTAAGAGAGGAAAGTTTAACCACATAGCACATGGTCTAGTTCTTACGGCAGCAGTCTGGTGAAAATTGTGGCTCTATTAGGTGATATATTGCGTGATTCTCTATACACTGATAGAGGAAGTAGAAATACCTCAAGTTTTCATGGAGATATAAGGGTTTAAATGTTTAAAATTTTGGTGGAAAAAAGAGAAATGTCCGCCATAGGTTAAATCTAGTTAACTTCCATAAAGAGGGTAGCTAATTGATATTTGACAATATATTAGCCTATAAGAGAAGCTAGTCTTGGAAGATTAACCTGCTGTTAATACCCAAGAATGAATGTCCACCCACTCCGACTACAGAGTTCCTCACCCTAAACCTGAGGGCTCTTGCAAAGGTCTCAGTATCTACTCCACCCCCGATTTGTTGGAGGTATTAATCCCGCAACACGGAGATCATAGTCTTCCGGGAGTTGGAGTGTCAGTGAATTTGTACCGTTTGTCAACTCCCTTCCGAGACGCCTCAATGTCGGTTGGTAGGTCCTCTTGCTGTTGAAATTCCGTTATATTTCCTATGTGCATTTCATAACACTACCGTGTATTCTTTTACTTAGTTTGTGTTTCGGCTCCACCTGTACACCGCTTACATTACTACAGCTAAGATATATATTATGG
>Ga0307517_10000752_pt1 | contig 55855 bp, 69 predicted proteins | sample 23_EM_MG_FD_194515 | JGI IMG/M metagenome (GOLD analysis project Ga0307517, IMG submission 194515) | Populus trichocarpa ectomycorrhiza microbial communities from riparian zone in the Pacific Northwest, United States - 23_EM | ecosystem: Host-associated > Plants > Roots > Unclassified | place... | reverse complement strand
GTTTCTTTCCTATTTGACTGGCTGCGTGATATAGATATAGAGCTAGATCGCAGCTGTAACTGTACTGTAACATATAATACCGCACTGTGCTTTGAACTTACCCCCCCCCCCCCCATATTCACGGGCACAATCTATCAACATACGCAAACAAACAAACCTATCATACAATATTTACCAATTCTGCAAGTAATACCACCCCCCCCCCAAAAATCCCCATCCCATCCCCATTTCATAGATCTGTCCTCTCCTCCCCCCCCCTTTCTCCGCCGAATACACCATTACAGCAATGACTTCCTTCCCTCCTTCCCTCCTCTCTCCCGGATTTTCTTTATCCACTCACACTCACACACTTGCTCATCTCAAACATTATCACGCTGCCTATAACCCCACAACATTAATGGTGGTAGAGAGAAGAAGAAAGAAAAACTCGGATTTTCCATTTCCCCGGCCGCCGCCGGAGTCGGTGGGTGTGTGCTGGTATCCGTCCTTTTTTATTAATATTACCGGTAAATGATTGATTGGTTGGTCGGTTGGAGTTGGGAGTTGTTGAGTAATTATAATTTGGAGCTGAAGATTGTCTTGCTTTGTTTTTGTTTGTTTTTTCTTCCACTTTTACTGCGATGATTATATATTATCACGGGAGATATTTTGACTTTTCTTCTTCTTCTCAATGGGAAGGTACCGATACCGGTATGATACAGGCAGAGAAGAGAGGGAAGGGTGGAAGCCACTGCGGTATATATCACACTAGCCACAGAGTGGCTTAAGTATTCAGTTCCGTCTTTGTTTTGAACTTTCCAAGTAGAGTTACTAGCACAGTATCGGCAGTCAGTCTAGCTGACTGCCTTCTGCATATCAAAGTGGGGGGGGTGTTACATGTACACACTTCCCCTCCCCTCCCTCCCTCCCCTCCATCCATCCACGGCTTCTGCATTGCACCACATCTTAGCACTAGATCCTAGGTACGGTATCGGCCGTGGCTTGGAAGCAAGGGGGAAGGAGGAAAGCCTCTGCCGTAACCTAACCGTACAAGTACAAGTACAGTTCAAGCATGATAATACGTGCGAGATAAAAAGTTCCATACCGTACGGCACATGAATGGTTCTAAATTGTCAAAGTCCAGCTAGGCTAGGTTTAATCCGGTTAGTTATTATCATACCGCACCTCACCGCACCAACCGCTGCACGGTTGACTTACCTGTAGGTGTTCAGCAAGCAAGCAAGCAAGCGCAGAGAGCACAATACGATGATAATATTATTATATAAACTTCTTGGTTCGCAATATCATAAACCAGTTTAGTTACTCCAACTCTACTCCACTTTCCTAAGGCAAGCCCTCGTACTCTACAGGCGGACGACACCATCTACTTGTAGCTTATCTGCCATACAGTAGCGGCCGTGCTGTGCTGTGATACCGCGATGTACTCTACTCGTGCGTACGAGTACATGAACCGGTGTCCGGTAACCCGTCCGGAGTGGGATAACTAGATTGCTTGCCTGCCTGCCTGCCTGCCTGCTTGCTTGGTGTAATATGTATGATGCCGTGCAGTTCAGGTACGCTACTGTAGGGTTAGGTAGGGTAGATACGGTACGGCGCGGGATAATCATAGCCAAATCGTTGTCCAGCCTTTCCTTAGGGCGATACTAGTTATGATATCATGTCTATGATATTATGATACATAGCTTCCTTCACCTTCATTTGGGCCATGATAGACACTGAAACATGATTAAACGGACAAGACCCTGCAACAACGACAACACTCAGTCTACCCTCCAAGAAGTGAAAGGTGAAAAAAGATTTCCTGCCAATCCTTTCCCTAGTCTACGTTGATGAGCGACGTTGCCCATCCCGCGTCATGCTCATACTCATCATCATCATCACAAGCAAAACTTATATACGGCTGATAAGTATCTATCCTTTTTACACAGAGTAAAGTACGATAGAATACACCGTACCTTACGCACAGCAACGATATCCCCTCCCCCATCTCTCCCGCCTTGTCCAAAAAGAAAACATAGAATAAATAAAAAAACCAATCATACATTTTTATTCTATTTTATTCCTATTTTCACCTCTCTCTCTCTCTCTCTCTCTCGCAAAACTCGGGTTTCTGTTCTCCCGCTCGCTTCGTGATTGCGTACCGTAACTCGTAGGCGGCGGTGGGGTTGTTGATTTTGATTCGGCTTTGGTTGACTCAACTATCACACCTCCCACCACCACCACCACCAGCATCAGCGAGAAAGAGAAATAGAAAAAATAAAAAAAGGGAGAGAAGGAAGGGAAAAAAAGGAAAAAAGGAAAAAAGGAAAAAAGGAGAAAGGGGGTGGTGGGGGGGGGGAGAAGGAGGAGGAAGGGGCCTTATTATTATTATTATTATTGTTGTTCTGGCTATTATTGTTATTATTATTCATTGGACTATGGTATGTTGTTTTTTTGTTTGTGGATGGATGAATGAATGACAAAACTCGGGTTCCAGATGCTGAGATGGGGGTAGGGTAGGGGTAGGGGTAGGTAGGGGTTATCAGGGGTTGTGGGGTTGCAGGTTGTGGTTAGGTTTTGGGTGATGCGTGTGGTATGATGAGTAGATGTGGAGAGGTGTCAGGAAAGGAGTTGTTGAGAGGGGGAAGAGAAAAACGAGTGGTGTTTGATTGATAGACTAGTGCTTGTAAAAAGCTGGAGGGGAAAATAAATTCCCGATATGTGTATCATACATAGTAAGAGCAGGAATATTCACAATTTCTCACTCGTTAGTTGGGTATCGTATCTATGTGCTACCTCTCACTCGGGTAGATATCTCCAGCATGACATGATACAACGCATGGCCAATACCAATACGGAACCTCACCAGAACCCAAACCAACCAAACCAAACCAAACCACCCACTCACGGAACTCCACTCCTCCCAAAACATTCCCACAAGTCCCAACCCACGGCAATAACAACCCTCTTTACCTTTTCCACTCGCATAAACCATACCAAAACGAACGAACACAGCCAGCACGGCACGTCCAGCAACCCCCCAACAACAAACCACAACACACACACACACACACACCCATAACTAACCAAAAAACCCCAAACACAACCCCACCGAAACCGAACAAAACCCCTAACTTACACGGTACAATGTGCTTGTACCATTTTCATACCAACACCACAGCCGGGAACCACGACCCATCACTCGCCCCAACCAAACCAAACCAAATACGGTACTCAAGATAATAGTAATGATAGAAAAAGCATGCAAGTACCCGCCCCCCCCACACTCCCCTCCACGTGCCCTACAATCTAGATCCTCAAGTTGCTTGCGCCCCCACCTCCTACCTCCCTACCTCCCTACCTACCGTGTCATGTCATGAACAATACCCACCCACCGACAAGGCAAAATCCTCATCCTCGTCCCATTCCATATGGTCGTCTGTCTGTCTGTCTAGGAAGGGAAAAAGGAAAGGGAAAAAAGGAAAAAAAACAGACAGACAGACAGACACATGTCCGGCCGACCGACCGACCGACAGAACAGACCGGCTGGCGGGCTGGCCCACCATGGGGTTCAAACGTGGCTGACTGAACTGAACCGGCCGGCTCGCGGGTGTTAATTTCCGCAACGGGTTTTGTCTTGTCTTATGTTTATGTTTTTGTTTTTGTTTTTGTTTGGGGGTGGGGCGGGGTGGGGTGATGTGAGGTGATTCATGTCAGCTCATTTATGTATAATGGTATTATGACTTATTTGCGTGCTTTTCGTTCTCGCTTCTTCTTCTTCTTCTTCTCCATTTTTTTCCCCCTTCTCTTTTCTTGCATTGTTTCGCCTTTTTTTTGGTGGCTGGCTGGCTGGTTGGCTGGCTGGTTGGTTGGTTTTTTTTTGTCTGTCTCGTCGTGGTGGGATGGATGGAAGAAAGGAAGGGGGGTGAAATGTGGGAATCGGGGATGGGGAATTGGGAGAGGTGGGAAGTGGGGCAAGTGCCGTGATGGATTGTTTAGGATGATATCCTCGTTGCAGTTTATTTGGCGCTGGGGGCGTTTTTTTTGTTTTTGGTTGGGTGCGAGTGAGATACTATGATTAATGGCGAGAGGGGGGGAAAAGGGGGTGTCTGGTGTTTCGGGTCGACATTCTTGTTTTGTCGTGTCAACTCCGCCTTCTTTCACAGAAAGGCGGAGTTGTCGGGTTGTTTTTTGGTTGGTTGGCTGGCTGAGAGAAGAAAACTATCAGTCTTCTGATCCATATTTCGGGCATAACGAATGATCATCGCCTTCGCAGGTTTTACCTGTGCAATAACATCTACCCATGAGACCGCGCAGCACCCCAGAGAGCTCATTATGATATAATGGATAAAGCACTACTACTACAGATTAGACCTATGAAACCCTTAAAAATGCCCGTACCGTATATGGTGATAAGATATCTAGCTGATCAACTGCTTTCCCATCCATCCATTTACTCACTTATTTGTTTCACAATCCAACCCGTTCCAGTTCCATTCCTCCGCCGCATCAATTAATCTTATACATCCAGCTACCCGGGGAATAGCAGGAATACCGTAATAGCAAAGAGAAAAAGGAAAAAAAGGAAAAAAAGGCAAGCTATGATGAACACCGAAATGACAACCATCTCCCCCACTTCGCACACTCCTTCCGATAGGAGGGTGGGGCAAAGGCATGAACAAGACTTAAAAAAACCGCTTTCCGAAAAAGAAATCCCGATCCGTTCACCATTTTCGCCATGAAACTCTCCGAACCCAAAATAAGCTAACCCCGGGGAAGGGGGTGTGAAGGAATAGAAAAAGAAAGGGAAAAGCAAAAAAGATCAAATCCAGATGCATGAACATGCTAGTTGAAAACTGATAGAGTCGTGGCTCGTAAGGAGAATGCTTGAGGGGAAAGGGAAAAAAGAAAAAGCTACCCGAAAAGCTACCCACACGGGAAGGCCGAGGGGTAGTTGGTGTGTGGATGGGCGGGCAGAGCCGGAATCAGCGAGGAGCATAACTAGGAAAGACTTTTCGTCCAGCAATATCGACGTGATATTCCACTATCCCGGTGTCGGTGGCCACATACCTACGGATGGGTTAGCTCCGGATATTGCCCCAACATGTTGGCACACGCGCAATCTTCCTGTGACTAATTTTGGAAAGGGAAAGAGAAGATAAAAACGAAACAATCACTTACAATTTGCTCCCATCACGACTCAGAGTGCATCCTGTGATATCGACGCCATCACCGTCATCACGATACCCGCCACCCGCATCTTCCGTAAGGCCGGCTGCCGCATTACTGCTTGCTGCGCGTCGCCTCAAGTAGCTCTGTCTTCGTTCCTCGGCGATTAGTAGGTTGAGCTGTTCCCTATTTCGTTGGTGATCCGCCTGGCTTGCCTCGACTGGCCGTGATGTTCTCGGGGTTTCAGTTGGACTCCAGGTGAGTCTCTGTGGAGCCCCGCTCATATCTGTCGCTGGGGGGTAAGAGGGGGTTGGGAGGGGTATTGGGTACTGCTGCATGGCGGGTGTCGAGGTAGATGTAGACTGGTCGGTGTATGATGGGTGAGTGGAGTTGCGACGTCGAGGCGGGTCATAATTTAGTCTCATTGCACGCTCACGCTCAAGTTGGCGCTCACGATAATCACGGAGAAGTGCAGGCGTGGTTGGGGTTACAGAAGCATTGGACGGCTGTGTTGTGGTGAGAGGTTGTGAAGACTGTGGAGCGGTCGCTGTACGAGTGAGCGAGTGTGCCGGGGTATAAGGAGAAGCTGGAGCACGCGCGGGAATTGCATAACTGGGAGCACCGTTTAATGCTGAAGTCGCCCACCACTCGTGAGAATTCCCCCGCACTCTGGATACAAGCTCAGACAGTTCATCATACCGACGACTAAAGAATGCGTGAACGTCATCATCCCCGGTCGTGGCCGTAACGGAATCCTCCTCAACAGCTTCCTCGTCTCTTGTAGTCCTCCTGCTGGAGGTGCCCTCACGTCCGCGCCAGCGGGGGGTATCATCCCCCTCAGCAGACTGAATCTCGGCCTCAACTATGTCGTCCTTTTCCACGAGAATGTCCACAACCTGCCGTTTTGTGAAGTTACTCCTAGCATCTGCAACACATATTCGGCCAGAATGTTCGGCCCAAACCAGCAAATCCCAAGGAGCCGGGGAAAACTGTACGCTCCTAACAGCACCCGCATATGTCTTTGGTCGTGAAGAGGGTATTCTCTTGACAATGGGAGATGGGCCTCCGGGATAGGTATTAGGGCATAGGTACCGAGTATCGAATATGGTTATAGAGCCATCTTGTGATGCCACAGCGCATAGGATTGAGGACGGAGAAAAACTCGTTGAAATCAACGCATCTGTTCCGGCAGTCAATGGAGGATGTGATGACAAAACCCAAGACTCGGCACCGGCCTCTCCGATACCAGTACTAGGGGTCCCCGGACACGACCCGGCAGGAGAGGCCGGGTGGTAGAAATATACCTTCTCTGAATCTCCTACAACAACCAAATGCAGCCCATCCGGGGATATCGAAGCATGATTCGTAGCGATGCTCAGGTGTAACGTCGTAAGAACCTTATTTTGGGCTAGATGAAATATCCGTACTGTCTTGTCGTTGTTTCTAGATGCAGCCAAATAAAGCGTTAGTCACCAAGGTGCAGTAGGGCACAGAATGAGAAAGTGGATTACGTGAGAACTGCCAACACATCGTCGTCACTCTTCGACGACGGAGGTCGATGTAGGGTAACCGAATTCACAATCAACCCCCCCAGCTGGCTGATTTTGATATCAGGGCTTATCCGCCTTTGGCTTCCAGGTGTAGACTCCCTAGCCTCCTCCCCTTCCTCGACCTCATCGTCCCCTCGTCGCTGGTCCGAGCTCTTGTCCTGCTGTCTCACACGTATTGAAGCAAACTGCCCATTCTCAACGCCACCAGCGCATACCCAACCATACTTGGCACCTATACACCTCGGGCTAAATGGCAGTGTAGCTACGATCTCGCGTTTCCTGGTTGCCGGGTTCAGAGAGTAGACGTTGTTATCGGTAGGGTAGTATAGGGTATTTGGAGAGGGCGAGCACAGTAGCGAGCGCAGTTGCCAATGCCTACCAAAGCGGTCAATTATCAACAGACAAGGAAGATGCTTGCGAGGGGGAACTCACTTGAAGGGTATTTTAGCATGAAAGAAAGTGAGGGGAGCAGGGAGGAGGAGCTGCTGGTTCTGACTACGGGTTCACGAGTTAGCAATTCTGTTGCGGCGGCAGCATGTGGCACAGAAGGAACAGCAAGGAACTGGATATCGGATTGCACATACGCAGGATCATCGATAGTCATTATCTATCTGATAGCCGATGCGGCAGGAGAGCTCGATTATTATTTTTAATTTTATTCCCTATTTTAATTTTCAATTTAATTTTTCAGTAGGATGCGGTTGAAGAGTTCGGTTGAAATTTAGATAGCGAGAAAGCGCAAGTGCTTGTTGTAAGTGTGAATAGAGATTTCTCTTGGTTCGTGGTTTGTGTGCTGATGGTTGCGGTGGTTGCAATGGAGGTGGTGGTTGCGTCGTTGGCGTAGCAGATGGGTGGGTGGCGAACACAAGACAACTGCAACGGATGGTTGAGGGTGCAAAGGGTCAGTTGTCGTCGGCGGTGGAGTGCTGTCTGATGGGGGACTGTGTCCAAGAGCTGGCGTGAGTGTCGGTGTCGGTGGCCGTTGCAGTGATGGTTGATGGGGGTTAATGGTGATGATGAGTGGTGAAGACCTCTGTATCCAAATCGACCAAGAGCGAAAAGACTGCAACTTCCCTCCGTCAGATTGGATGTAAAACAAGAGAAAAAAAGAAAAAAAAGAGTCAAGTGGGGAGTCCTCACCCCAATGGAATGAATGGTATTTCTGAAAAGCTGTACCCTTCTTACCTGGGCTCACAGGTAGAGTTAATAAATTGTAGCACAAGTACAATAAGTAAAATTAATTATAGTATTTCTTTTTCTCCCTTATTCCCTGCCCTCCTTCTCTCTCTCTCTCTCTCTCTCTCAACAATCGTCTCGCTTGGCAGACAAGAGTATCCCCGTTGAGTTGTTCACATCCTTTAGCACGCGAAACGGCTTCCCCACATGCCTACCTTTGTGTATAGTGCTGTGCAACGCCCTCAAAATCCTATCCTCCCCACATCATTCGCTACGAGACCTCGAACTAACATCAATCAACCGATCCAAGATCCCCCCTTTCAAAGAGAAACTACCGGTAGGCGATTATCAAGATAACTGGCAAGCACACCGTAACGCCGAAGAGAAGGATAAAGAAAGAGTTGAAATGGGGGGGGGGGAACGTGGATACCGGTCCTAATGGTCAAGGCTTTTTCCTAACTGCCAATTCTCTTCTTTTTTCTCTCCTCCCTTCCCTTTCATGTTGAGAGAGAAAATAAAACAAAGTTCGAAATTCCTCCGCATTTAATACTCGTGCAGAGGAGCTCTCTCGCGTACTTTTTTTCTCTTCTCTCTTTCAAATCCCTCTCCCCCCGCACCAAGATCAATTATGTTTGGCACGATACCCGAGAGCTCTCGTTTTCGCGAGAGGAAAATGGATAAAAGCGCAACATCAGACAGCAGAGCAGGCCAGTCCGGTTCGAAAAAGAAAACAAGCAAGTGATCTGCAAGGCGGCTGAGGGTGGGGGGACACTTCTGCACACTTGGTTAAGTGCCGAATGCATTCATGTAGTCTCACTCGCATTTCGGAGAACATTGCACGTGGCGTTAGTGGCAATCAGGGAAAGCGGGGGGAGAGGGTTGCATTATAATCTATCGGAGCTGTCTAGCCATGGGAGAGGAGGCGAAATGAAAGAGGAAAAACTTGGAAGAGATGGAAAAGAAGAAAAATGAAGAAGGGGCCCTCACCGGTCGTGACGTTGGGAGCCTTAATGTGTCTGTAGGTACCGCACTCATGGTTCGTCTGAATATTCTTACGCTGCGTTCAGATATGCACCCTTCAGTCACGCAGATATTCCCCCGTTTTTTTAGAGGACGGGGAACGAGGCCCGGGCGTCAAAACGACCCCCAGTCTCTTGCGACCTTCCGTCGAAACGTTGGCCGCTACGACCATGCGTGGTCCCGTGGCTGATTTCATTGGCCTCCAAATGCCACGAGGGATCAAAGAATCGTGGAATCACAAAATATCACTCGATATAAATGATTCTACAACGAGCCCTTGACCTATTGCCAATGCTTTTAGCATATATAATAATCTAATCAGACACGGCGAATACATAGTTCGCTTAATCGTCGTGAATGCTCGAAGGCGCCTGCCGTAGGCTAATATCTAAGTTGAACAGGGATGTGCGGCTTTCAAATTACCAGACCTCGGAATAAGCATTGATTTCTGTGCGGAGGGGTGAGAGGTTGACAAATTAGACACCATCTAGGGGGGTGTATCGACAGTGATCCTAGCCCAAATGGGACTCGAGCAAGCGACAAATTACGATCCAAACCTTCGTGACACAACTCGTAAATTTTAATCATGAAAGCGAATAAAAGGCAAAATTTTTCATCACTCTTTTTTTTTCTTTCAATTTTTTTTCCCCTCAAAGCCTCGAACAAAGCCCAAACTTTGATGAAAAAAAATAATCAAAGCCTTCGAAAAGGAATAAATCAAAAATTAAGCAACCCAATAGACCCGAAGGCCTTTGGCAGAGGCTCGCGTCCTCGCTGTGCAATGAGGTCGGAGATCCCTGAGTCTCAACTCTTTTTGAGCAGAAAACACTGTCGCTAGGTAAGTATGAGGAGGAAAGAGGGACGTGGGGACGGCGGCATTATATAGTGAACTCCAGGACTTGGCGCCAAGTGAATTTTCGCCGACACGCCAGGGGTTAGGTTTTTAGTGATGGCGGCTGGCGAGGATTGGTCTAGGGCTTCGGGTTTGAGTCAGCTTTGTGAGTGATGATGAGGCATCGCTTGTCACTCGGTTTTGTGGGGACTTGGATGTAGGGGGGTATTATGAGAGGGCGATAGGGGGAGTGGATGGTACTGAGAGGGCTCTTGTATCCTAATGCTTTTTTTATTCTACTCGTATATAGTTTTTTGGTCTATCCCCACACAAGCCCAACCCAAAACTAGAAGCGGAGGGCACGACATTCTCGTATTGACCCATCTCCCTTCCTCCGGATCGCCACCGACGCATCCAACACAATAAAACAGGGGAACTTCCCATACGAGTGACAGCCCGTGAAAACTGACCCCTCCTCCTCCGCCTCCTCCTCTCCCCTGACTCAGCGGCGACTCCGATTCGTGCGGATACTATACACATACAGTACCTTCCAACTTGCCCCTCCATCGCTTCGCTGCCACAGTTTGGCCTAAATTAAAAGAAAGAAAGGGAGAGAGAGCCGCATGAGGCAAGTTTTTAGTGAGTGAACGTGCGGTACGAGTACGGTAAAGTGAGTGAAGTGAACAACATTTTTAGTTCTCCTTCGCCAGTACGGTAATAGGATATGTTAGGGTGTGTAACAACCCCATGCTAAGGCGTCTTTTTTCTTTTTCCCTTTCGCCCTTGAAGGCGAAACCTTTTCTCGCCGCAATGGACTCGCGATATCCGGCTTGCTTGATTGGTTGGTAAGCCCAGAAACCGATCAGGGCGTACGAGGTTCGCCTAACTTATCCTGAATCCCCGGGTTCAGGTGTGGTACGTGTATGTGAGTACGATTATGTTGTGGTATGTTACTGGCAGGTGGGGTTAGCGGTACTGCTTGTAGTATCAGGTGGATCAGTCAGTGCGCTTCTTTCGCTCTGTAAAAATACCGTACAGTAACTACCAGTATGAGTGCTCGTGTTTTTTCTGTTCCTCGGGGGGGTTTTTTTTGCACGAGGTTTGGATGCTAAGCGAGTTTGTAGGTGGACATCTGCTGAGAATCTCGCTAAGGGAGGACGTTGGAGTTGGCCAGGTCTGCTGTAACATATTATTTTTCTTTTTTGCTCGTCTCAGCAATGGGCTGAAGGAGAATCTTTTCGCTTGAGTTTTCTCCTCTTGGTCAAGAGGGGGGAACTCTGGACGTCCTAGTGTCACTCCCAATTGCTCTAGTATTTGAAGTATCGTATCGTACCGTGAGAACTTGGATAGAAGGTCGATGTGCGAGGAGGTTGCTTGGTACCGGAGCTGGCTCTCCTACTGTGGCAGCGCTGGGTGCTGTGTGCTGAGTTTGTGGCGTTTCCCTCTCGCGTAACTGAGGAGAGGAATTCTAGCTTAACATCTTGGTACGGTACGTTTTATCTTGTCTTCGAGTGCAGCCACGGTACTTTCGGTATCGTGGCCAGCATTCATTGCCGGTGTTTGGTGCGTGGGTGGCATTCTGGGCCTAAATCGAGCCGGTGGACTGGAGAGATGGGCGTTGCGTCATTGGTTTCGGGTAGCGAGTGCTTTCATTTGTTTTTTTTTGTGTGGGTACAGTACCGGTATCGTAGATGGTGCCAGAAGGCGAGAGGGTGAGCTCGTCACCCCTGTTCGGACCGGAGGAAACTAACAACTCACCGATCATAGATATAATCACTCCTGTCTTGGAGGCCACAGAATTTAGGAATTTGTGGGTTTTGGTTGGGGCTTGTGTGTGGGAATGGGTCCTAATCATGTGGCAGATTTTCGCCCTTCTCGCTTTTTCGCCATGCTTGTAGGTGGGAGGGTAGGGAGGAAAGAGAGAGAATGACTAAGACACGGCGTTTTTTTGTTTGCCTTGGTGAGATGGGGTGTCACAGGTGCTGCTGGGAGGTGGTACGGATTAAGTGTGTTACCCGAGAGGTGAGATGATACGGTAGATCTACGGTAGTCTATTGGTGAGGGAAAATGGACGAGATCAATGAACAAAGGAAGCAATTTATCGTAAGCTGCGACAGAGCTAGTGGCTAAGACATAAGAATGGATGCGCTAAAGTGCCGGGGAATGCTAACAAAGCTGGGAAGACAAAATAAGAATAAAAAACACCGAAATTGCAAACCGATCTACATCCGATGAACATCTACCGAGCCGTTCCTACACTCTGGTACTGCGCCGGCAAGCATCGAGCCCTGCTCTGTGGGAGTAGCAGAGAGGCGTTCCTTCTTTGACTCTTGCACACCTACTCCCACCGGCGGCGGGGGAGCCAAGCTCCCCAGATGCTCGATATACTTCCGATACCCCCAAACACTCTCCTCCTCCAACAGCGCCGTATGAACCATCTCAAGATCAGGCTTGATCTTTTGCAAGCACCTCAAATCCCCCAATGTCAATCTATCACAGCCCCTGACATCGATCTTCTCGACTCTATTCCCAGGCTTCATGAGCAACTCGTACAACCAACCGATCCTAACATCTGGCAGCCAGCAAATCTTCAGCACGCGCACAGTCACCGGCAGGCGTTTCGATAGGAAGGAGCGCAGTCCGGGCTTGCTTAACGAGAAGCAGTCCAGCAATGAAAGGTGCTCCAGGACCTCGAACTGAGCGGTGGCACGCAGCGCGGGGTCCTCGATGTTCGAGAATTCGAGGTTGAGGCTTTTCAAAGTTTTCCGTGAGGTCTGCAGGAGTGCTTGAATGACAGATGTGCTTATCGAGGTTTTCGATAGGTCCACGTGCTGCAGGTTTTGCGATTTGGTGGATAGGAAGAATTGCTCGAGGGTTTTGGTCTGTGACCGGATGTTCGGTATTGAAGTCAGGGTCAGAGAGCGTAGATTTGGAGATTGCGAAGCGCATTTTAGGAGGGTTAAGACGTGATGCACGCCAATTGATATAGGTGCGTCGATGGTGAGGGAGCGGCAAGTTGTCAAGTGTCTGTGGAGGGTTCGGGGTACGAGGAAGTGTGGGAGGGATGTGCTGCGTAGGTTGCTGAGGTCTAGCTCGTGCCAGAGGAGGGGGTCATTGCCGATGTAATACCACTAAGAAAAAGATAATTTTGGGTCAATATTTGATAGTGCAATCTTTTTTTTTTGTGATTTATATTCTATGGTAGTGGTTATGTGCGGGTTGGACAGTATGTGCGGCAGTTTTTTTTTACTCACATCACGACAGGTTGATAGGCAGCTGAAGAGATCATGGTGTGATAGGTAAGAGAATATATTGCTTATGATCTCTGTTGGGAGTTTGGAGAATGAATCCACTCCTGTGACTACCACTGGCTTCCTAGTTGGTGTCGTTATAAGAGTGGGGGTTGGTGTGAATGAACGGTCGAGGACCAAAAGTTGATTTACCATGGTGGGTAGTTCTTCGAAATCAAAAGGATGGTGATAACGATAAGGATTCGGTATATTCCGTGAATTTTTTTTCTTGGTGTTCTTGGGATGAGGACTCTGTAGCAGTAGCCATGGGGGATTCGATCCATATTTAAGGATGGGGGTACTTGTATGATATAATTAAGTAATTGTGGACAAACTTGGACAGTTGTCCATGTGTTGGGCGGGAGGGCGTCTGTGTTCAAACAATCCGAGGGGACTAAAGCCTGTGAGACTCCTTATTTGGGTCGACCTTCCGATTCGATTGGTGGTGGGAATAGTGCTGAACCGAGAGAGATTTGTGTGGTGGTAGGTGGTGGTAGTTGGAATGTGTAGTGAGGGTTTGCCCATAGAAGCGAGGGAGAGCGAAGTGTTGACCGTCTAGCCTGTCACGGACTCGGAGAAGCGAGAGCAGCCCAGATTTCTTGTCCTACGTTGCCAGGGTGGGCTGACACTGTAACGGGGATGACACGCCCGATAATTGGCCCTCTTTGGCGAACGATTGAACGGAACCACCGACTCCACCAGGACCGCCATAACTATTTCTATGGCAAAATCGCCCCCCCACCTATCACCTACCACCTCCTAGTAATATTAATTTTCTCTCTTTGCAGAAGATTGTCTATATTGACGGTTTACTTGGTAGTAATCATGAACAAGTCTCGCCAAATTATTCAGCTTTCGTCCGAAAACCGTGCAGGAGGAAGGAACCTGGGTGCTTACCTCGTCTCTTAAAACCCCGTTAAGCATTCTGCTGTATGCTAACATCTTTATCATTGCTATACTCTGCACCACACACATGCCCGTTCGCTTGCCCATCCCTCATGATGCACCGATTACCACCCCCATTGAACACCAAAGAGCCCTTTCTTTTTCCCACCTTCGCCTCCATCTCTATCCTTTCCGTTTTCCAAATATACCCGGGGTTTCCCTGCCAGTCGTTAGCGAGATTTGTGTTGCACGTTTTGCCTTTCGTATCCTCAGGTTATTTTCGTACCAGGAATGTCGAGGAACAAATATTTGTACTCGTACTTTGATTCTCCGGGTCTCTTCGTCAGGTGAGCATTGACAACTCCCTTGCCAACGGTGCCCTCAACCTGCAATACGTCCGTGAGTGATAAGTTTGAGCCTAGATCAGACAATAACATACGTTAAAGTGCATGATCAAATGTTCTATGCCATGCCTGTCTTTGCGAATGCTCGAACTGCCCAATCAATCCGTTAGCGCCTGATTTAACTATATTGTACAATACATCTCTCTCTCTGAAGGGAAGAAAGATGGAGAAACATACGCAATTGGCCTGTTCCTAGCCCAGCGGTTTGATGTGGGCTCCCCGTACGCCTTAATCCCCCCTCCGAGTAACTTGGTACAGCGTGGGTCTGCTTTAATTCTGTTGTGTATGCTGTTAAACCAATTAGGAATGGAATTAGGCGCAAACACTTCGGCATAGAGCATCGCCAGGATGGTTCCCTGCGTATTCGGATCAGTACCCAGAAGCCAGACCATAATTTATCCCAGTATCTATTTTCTCTGCTCACAGTCAAGATTGCCCCAACGACGATTGTCACGAAGTTTGCCCCCGTGCTCGCTGTTCGCGCAATTTTTTGGCCCTTCGAAAGTTCCCCCCGTTTCTTACTCGATGCGATACTAGGAGCTATTGCTATTTTATGCTTCTGTGAACTTGCTCCTATGTCACTGAATGGCCGGTGATGAGCGTGGATTAACGAGCCTGAGGCCCGGATTGTGCGTATACCTGGGCGCAAGGTGATTGAACGAACCGGAGTTGATAACTGGACCGACATTACAAGAAATATTGTGATGATGCGATGGTAGCCAGCAGGGATAGCGGGAGCGTTGGTGGGCGTTATCATGGATGGGGCACGGGAGTGGGGGGGTTTCCTTTCCAGAGGCTCTTGTTGAGGGAGGCTTAGTACCGGGGCTAAGGTTTGGGTTCCAAAATGGCTGCTCGCTTTAACCCCTCTCGGAGCTTCTATTTCCTTATAAAGGAGGAGGAGGAGGTTGCTCGGGCTGAGTCATCGTTGAATGGTGGCAGAGGCCAGATTTAGACGATCAGCTCAACTATCCTTTCTTTCTCCCTATCTCCCCTCACGCGCATTTTTCGTCTCCTCCTTCTATCCTTTTGTCCTGGCTTGGTTATACTCCGGCACCTGCTTCTGCGATCATCATGAGTTTGGCATCTAAAACTGAAGGCCAAAAAATCTTTGAGAAGCTCAAATCAAACCGCGCCAATAAGGTAGGAATTTCCAGCTGAGACAAATATCAAGTTCCTTTACCTTACGTGCCTGATATTCACTGATAGTAATGATAATATATAGGTATGCTTTGATTGTGGCTCCAAGAATCCAACTTGGTCTTCCGTTCCGTTCGGCATCTACCTCTGTCTCGACTGTAGTGCTCACCACCGTAATCTTGGTGTGCATATATCTTTTGTCCGCTCTACTGTTCTTGATCGTACGTTTACAGATGCTCAATAGAATTTGAATTATATGAATCACGTGCTGATTGAAATGTAGAATGGCAATGGGATCAGTTGAGGCTCATGAAAGTCGGTGGTAACGAATCCGCGACCAAGTATTTCCAGAGCCATGGCGGATCTGCAGCATTAGCATCCAAGGATCCTAAAGTCAAGTACGGATCCAGCACAGCTACCAAGTACAAAGAAGAACTTAAGAAACGTGCGACTGCAGATGCGGTGCTGTGAGTACCCTTCCAATAAGCTCCTACTACCTGTTCACAAGCTCATGTCCATAACAGATATCCCGGAGAAGTGGTTATCGAGGGCGGTGAAGAAGCCGCTGCCCCTGCTGAGGTTGAGGAAGAAGATTTCTTTTCTTCTTGGGACAAGCCTTCCATCAAACGCCCAACACCCCCGCCGTCTCGAACTGCTACCCCACCAATAGTTGGTAGGGCTGGAACTCCTTCAAATGGCAGTGGTATTGCGCGAACCAAGTCCCCCCTCGCTTCTTCTGCCTCTGAAAACCCGCCGGCTGTTTCTCGTACCACTACCTCCTCTGCCCTGCGAACGAAGGCCGGTGCAGCATCTGCAAGTGGACCCCGAAGGACTGGTGTATTAGGAGCCAAGAAAGGGCAAAAACTTGGGGCTAAGAAGGCTACCGGTGGAGATGTAATTGATTTCGACGAGGCTGAGAAGAAGGCAAAGGAAGAAGCGGAGCGAATTGCCAAGTTAGGTTATGATCCGGAAGCGGAACAGCCAGCCAAGAAAGAGACAAAGGGGAATGTCTTTAGCCCTACGCCAGTCACTCCATCATCGCCTACACACGCTAGGCAAAGCAGCGACGTGGAACGATTGGGATTGTCAATGAATAGGCTAGGGTTTGGACAAGTTGCAGGCGCACCAGCTGCAGGTGGCCCTGCAAAGAAAATGGGTGGATTCGGTTCTGTTGGATCAAGTTCCAAGGTTGAGGGTATAGATTACGCCAGTTACTCGCTATGAAAGGCTTGTACTAATATTTGTGTAGAAGATGACCAGAAGTATGCACGGGAAAAGTTTGGAACCCAAAAGTCTATATCCTCCGACGAATTCTTTGGCCGTAATACCTACGATCCCCAGGCCGCCAGTGAAGCTCGTACACGTCTTCAAGGGTTTGAAGGAGCAACTGCCATCTCTAGCAATCAATACTTCGGTAGGGACGACCAAGAACAGGATGCCGAAACTGCAGGGTATAGTGAGCTCGAGGTCAGCGCAAGAGATTTTGCTAGAAGGTTTACCGGAACTGCTGGGGAGGATCTGGAGAATGCTGCGCAAGTTTTGGGCCAAGCAGCCGCGAAGGCCTCCGAAATTGTTGGACGGTATATGCGATAAGGATTAGGTAGTTCTGGTGAATATTTGGTCGACTAGACGTTTAATAAAGCGAGAGTCGACAGGCTGTGAACGATGGGGTCATGGTGGGTGGGTGGGTTTAATCTTTTTACAGCCTAAACTACACGGCGTTTCGGGTGGTGGTTGATCTTCCCAAGGGCCATCCATGCCTTCCATGTAACTAGTTACACTACCCGAAGCGTTTCACTTTTCCATTACCTTTTCTTATGTCGCGGGGCGGTAGACGGTTGGTGTGGGTTGTGATGGGTTGCGAGAAATAAAAATTGTATTTCGTTTCAACAATGTGACCATGTTAGAGTAGACCGGTTAGCGGGTGTTTGCAGATTTAGGGTTCGGTCAATTCCTTTTAATGAAATCCTTTTCTGCCTGTTAGGAGAGGCGAGGTGGTGAGAATTGGTATAGAATTGTGTCAATGCGAGCGTTGGCAAATGGCGGTGCGTATTGAGTAGATGATATCAGTTACCCGTTATTCTTTGGCCTAGCACTATGATAATTGTCTATATAAACACCATGTTTGCGTATATGTACTCGAGTACGGTACTGTTCAGGAGCCAGATCTCAGACATCCACCTCCAAGCATCAACCAACTTACCAGTAACAGCCCATGCCTCCACATGTCACAAAAACTCACCCCACTGTGCTGTACTCGAGTATATGCCACAGTATGCTTGCTCTGGGTAAATAAACGGCAACCCACATCCCATCCTCAACATAACCTCCCACTCCCCCTTCTCTATCTCTCCCCATCCATGAACCATGACAACCCGCATCCTGCGCACCCTCCCTCCTCCTCCTCCGCTACCTCATATAGTTTACCTAACCCATCAATTAGCACCAAAACAATGAAAACCCCTTCTAAAAATAAAATAAAAGGGATGGGGAAAGAAAATGAATCAAGTATCCAATAAAAAATATACGTAAGCAAAGTCAGATCAAGTGTAGGTAGAATAAGTCCGCATTTCGCCATAACTTAATATCCTACCCTCCGGAGCCAGACAAAACGCATCCGCCGAAACGGAGGTTATGAACGGATCACGTGGGGTAAAATTGAGGGCGAGGTTGGAATTGCAGAATTCTTGTTTGCTCATCATGATGGAAAGGGAGTTTGGAGGGGGGGGGGGGGGAAGGGAGGATGGGGGCTTACGGAGGTTTTGATTTGGTGATGGAGTGGTGTTGTCGTGGAAGGAAGGAGGGAAGGATGAATTGTGGATGGGAAATCCCTGTGCTTGCTGGATCAATCAAGGCCACCAGGTCCGGATCGAAGATCATGCGGCTCAAGGTGGAAAAAGGATATTTTGGGAGAAAAAAAACAAAAAAACAAAAAACAGGAAATGCGGAAGGAGTTATCAGAGCTGGTTGGCGGTCACTACTCCCTCCTACTACCATACCACTACTTGCCCAGTGACGGCGATTTGCCAGCTCACCTCCGCTAATACCGTACCGTATCCTCCCACCAAACAAAAGCGACCCTTCGAAAACAAGGGAAAAAAACATTTTTTTCCTACAAGTACGGTACATATGGCGCGATGAATGGCTCTCACACACCGCCGAGAACTCCCCTGGAAACCGTAAGTTCGCTTTCCCTCTTGGTTGGTTGGTTGTTTTTGGTTGGCGATTTTGGTAAGGCTGTTGAAAACTAAAAAAACAAAACAGGATGCCTACGACTCAATTCTCCACTTCCTCGAAACTCTAACCACCAGTCACTCGGGCACCTGCCTGCAAATAACCTCCTATGAGACACGGATCAGGGACTTGGAAAGCCTAAACTCCGAGCTGCTGAGGCAGAATGAGGAACTCCGCTCTCAGCTTCTACTGCGGGAGCGCGCGCCCGGATCTGCGCCCGCACCCGCATCGTCTCCGTCTCCTCCGTCGTCGTTGTCGCCGGCGGAGCCGATTGTGATCATGTCCGACCTGGAGAAGGCGCAGTACCTCCAGGACGCACTAATTTCCGAGCGAGAAGCATTCGCGACCAGGGAGGAGAGCTTGACGGCTAGGATTTGGGGGTTGGAAACGGCGGTTACAGATTCCCTGAAGGATTTGTTGAGGGAGAGGAGGGCTAGGGAGGAGATTGAGTGGAAGAGTCAGTCCAGGACGAATTCTGTTGTGTTGACCGGGGTTGGGGGTGGGAGTCCTGCTCGTGATGGGGGATTGGTGAGGGTAAGAGGGGAGTTGCAGAGGATGGGTGGGGAGTTGAAGGTATGTTTTCTCCCTTCCCCCCTTTCTTCTGAGTTTGTGGGGTTCTGTGGGGGATTTGCGAAGGAATTTGCTGAGATGATGTAGGCTGCGAGTGAGGAGATCGAGAGGTTGAAGGAGGAGATTGAGAATTTACCTTTTGAGTTAGTATCCCTCAGCCTATACTTGGGCGCAAATCAATGATCCGGACGGTGTGACAATCAGTATGCGTGGTTGCAACATGGATATCAATGTCATTCCGCTTGAATCTTTAATTTGCGCCCAAGTATCGTTGTCTGTGGAAATTGCTAATGGCGGTGGACTGTAGAATTAGCACAGTCGATGAGACGGAAGCGGAAGTGAACATGCTTAAAGATGGGTTGAAAAGAATTGAGAGGTTGGCGCTTGCATATGCTCCCTTAAAAGATGAGATGGGGCTGCTGGATGCAATAGAGGTGTGGAAAACGGAGTTCGTAGAAGTATGTAAGGAGAGAAGGAGAAGGAAAAGGAAGGAAGAAAAGCGTGGAACGGGTTGAGGTAACATGGGGACTAGTGGTGCCCTAATTTTGCCATCAAGGGATTTTTTTCTGTTCCATTTTTATATATTTCGGTTTTTGTGGTTGGTCTCGATTTTATATTTTTCGCATCCAGGGATCCCAAGTATATCATGATTCACGAGTTATGGACACCGCTTAAGCATAGAAAGAGAGCCCATGAAAACAAGTCCACCCTCTTCCACTGCATAACAATTACTCGTTCGTTATCAAGGCATCACTAGCTCCCCCGCCATAAGCAAACTGAAAAAAGAGAATCCTCGAGAGAAACAAATGTATGCAGCCATGGTTTTGCCCAAACGTCAAAGAACGACGTTCTATGCAACGCGATGGAATATGGCGCCCAACTATCTCCCCCCTCCCCCACCGAGCTCAGTCCGAAGACGAACTCAAGATGAGGAAACGAAAGGGAGATGCCATCAATCTCAGATCTGTCGACGCGGATTTACGCCAGGGTGTTATTTAAACAAAACGTTTCCATTAATCGCCGAACTGCCAACAGTACAACTAGACCACATCAAACACAAGGATCAATGGGTAGGACCGAAGGCACAAATCCGTTTGTTGAGAGAAGGAGGGAAGAAAAGAGAAGACAGGGGATGGGAAGGCTGCTTTTATAGATGTATTTTTTTTGTGCCAAGATCCTTGAATGGGTAGGGTAAACCTCGGCCTTTCTAAGTAAATTTCGCCGACAGTTTGGTTTGGCAGGGCCCGCCAAACATAACTTATCCTACCGTATCAGATCGAATCTGGTATTATACTCCCCACCATCGTCAACCAACCATTGCGTGCGAACACAAATCTCAAAATGAGCCACAAGCTACTAATATCTCCCTTCTCTCTACTCTCTCTATTCCCTCAATTCCTGAAAGGGGTTGCCCGGGAGTTCCACTCCACCCCTCTCGTCGCCGCAAAACCCTCCCGCCGCCGCCTTGAGCACATCCTCCGAAACGTGCCTAAATACCCCTATACGATAAAACACACCTTCAAGCAGAGCTGGTTCGGCCTTTACGGCGGGAAACACATACAATTCGGCAACAACGTCCCGGAGAACTTCCTCCGCTACAAGACGCGCAGACAATGGATGCCGAACGTCAGGCATAGAAGTGTGTACTCCAGGGCGCTGGGGAGGCACTTTAGTTTGGATATTACAACCAGTGTTTTACGTACTGCCCGCCTCCCTCCTCGCTAGTAAAAGTGGGGGCAGATAGCTGACTCGGAGAGGAGGTGGATGAACAGGAACGATCGATAAAGTCGGTGGTTTAGACGCATACCTCACCGGCACGAAACCCGCTAGGTTAAAAGAGCTCGGACCAACCGGCTGGCGCCTCCGCTGGCGCGTACTCAATTCTCCCGGATATCAGAGACAATTGCAGGCTGAGCGGAAGGCTCTCGGACTCACAGATGGGCAGAAGTCTGTGTTCCCTGATGCGGCTTCGGCTTCGGCTCCATCTCCCGCCAGAGTGGATGCCAGGTTGAGTGGGTTATTGGTGGATTTCATCGGAGAGGAAGGGGGGGAAGGGGAGGAGGGGGCAGCTGTCGTCACATCAAAAAAGACAAAGCCAGTCTCCGCTGGGAAGGAACTTTTGGCAGAGATGGAGAGGGCCAGGGCGCGGAGGAGTGGTGGGAGCGGGAAGAAGAAGACGTAGTTCACCAGCATGAGACAGCCGTGGGGTGCATTGTAGATTTATAGGGTTGCCTGAGGCAGGGGGCAGGTAGGGAGGGATTCTGGAGCAACTGATTCCTCATGTATGTTCGCTAGACATGATAGCAGAAATATTTTTCGAGTGATATTTAGTGATGGCTAAATGACCGCGCTACAGTAATTGGTGTGCCGGTTCCACAGCATCATCAATAAGTAGATCTCTTAACGAAATAGATCCAACAATTGGCTGGATGGCGCAACGGTAGCGCGTCTGACTCCAGATCAGAAGGTTGCGTGTTCAAATCACGTTCCGGTCATAAATCTTTTTAAGCCTTCCAGTCTGCTGTCTGGGTGGATTGTGCTATTAAGGGGATGGCCTCTTTTTTCCTTCTTTCCTCCCTTTCTACTCTCGGAAAACTGATAGGACGGCGGCAACAAAACGCCCATCAGCAGAGAAGTCAGAAGAAGACTCTCCTGAGCGATGTTGATTAACTACAGATAGTCATCTCCAGAGGAAAAATGAGTACTGTACCAGTACCAGTCGGTTGGCCTCCTCTTTCTTTTCTTTCTTTTCTCCCCATTCTGACATTCGGATTATTAGTTATCACTCCAAGCTTTTTTTTAATTTTTATAGTTAGCTACTGTGGAGGTGTTTGCAGTAAACCATTGCGCTAGCATATATATATATATATATATACCTATCGGGGCTTCAATCGAGTAATTTGGTAACTTATGATGACAACGGGCAAATCATAATATCAAATTTATTGAGAATTTCACAGCCTGGAGCGAGTAGTTGGACAGGACCCCCTTGAAAAAGAACGATAGCTCGAATTAAATCTTTGTACCCGCCTGAGATGAGATGAGATGGGATGGGATACGTGTCGGAGGTTGGGCACAATAATCGAGATTTAGCTTAAAGGCAAGGTTAAGTGGAGGAGATAGTGAAGCCAATATACAGAGTCTGGAGGTATAGGTAGAATGCGAGAGATATAGACTGTTCGAGTTGCTGATATGTCGCTCAGTAGATGTGATCGGTGCTGTCCTTCCTACCTATGGTGATAGAGGGTGTCTGTATTTGCAATGGTCAAAGTACGGCACCGAATAGCAGCTGGAATAGATAGCGCGTAACGCCTTCTTCGTTCTTGCTTGTTAAACTAGTGGTAAAGACGGGACTATATATCAAAAAAAAAGAGCCGAACCAAGTTCCGACTCTTCCATCGATCGCTACATATCTCCGCTTCCTTCCCGCATGTCCCACATCCTAAACAGAAACAAAAGAAAGAACCATTCTGTGCAATCCCTTAATAAAAGAGATGCATCACAAAGACTCCCACTCTCTGGTGCCTTTAGTTCAACGACCGACTGTTGCCCTGCCTTCATCTCCATAGCCTTCATGCGTTCTCTTAACAGCTCATGATGCTCCTTCCCATCCATCAGCGGAAACGTCTTCCCGTGCTTCCGCACTTTTATGAAATAAAGGAAGCTGTAGCTTGAGTATGCCGGGCATCAGCTGATTTTCAACAGTCTGGGTGTATTGACATGGCCATTCGGTGTTCCTCTCGCACGGGAGAAGATAGTTGGGTATATTGGTATTTTCTGCCATGTTGAAGAGGTACTTCTGACGCACAGTACCATCGTGGCTTCGAGTGCTAGTATAGAAGGTATAAACTTGGGGGAGGGCGAAAATAAACCTTCGAACTCATAGTGGAAATTTACTGAAGTACCTGGTTGGGGGTTTCGGGCTGTTAGGAGCGCCGTATAGGTTTTTGGCCTTCGGTTTCTTGTTTTTCCCGCTCGAATTCTTGGATGGATGGAGGACGGCATGGTACAACGAATTGTGCTACCGTAGTAGGCCGTGATTGAAACCAAGTTTAGTAGGATACCGGTATGGTACCTCCTATCTACTTGCTAGACGGCAATGAGATTTTCCAGTCACCTAGCGTCACTCACCCATCCCGGTGATCCAAGACCAAAAAAGAGCAGCCCCCATCATAATATGACACAAGCACGCTATCATGGCCACGGCATAATACTGTATCATATTCATTTTTCTAGAATCTAATCTTGTGGTATTCTCAGTCTCGACTTTTCCTGGAGGTAACCCAATGAAGCAAACCAACAAACCAACAAATTTAAGGCAAGAGAAAATAGAGAGGGGAAGGGAATACTGTACGCAACTGAAAGACGCCCACCAGCCCAGCCAAACACCGAAAATATAGAACGAAAGCGGCCAAGTCAGATTACTTGGTAAGCAATTAGCTAGTTAGCTGGTTGCGGCGTAATTTGCCGTGCTACTGCTAACTGGCTAAGGGGAGAGAAGGGTGTCATGATATGATAGGAGTAAGAAAGAAAGAAGAAATGAATAACAATCATGAGAGAGCAAGAGCAAGACATCTACAAGACTACCAAGGGTTCAACGTCCACCTCATCCATTTGTGGTTCTGGCTGCGGTGCTGGAGGGGGTACTTGTCCCGCTCCCGCTCCTCCTTCGCCTCCATCATTGACTTCCATGCCACCACTACCGCCAGCAGCAGCTTGCTGCTGCTGCTGTTGAAGAAATAATTGCTGCCGCTGCGCTTCATCTCGTTGCCGTTGCTCTACCGCGTTGACGTGCCGTTCGTGAAGCCCCGGGATAAGACTTGCGAGGAAGATCATTATACATCGTTCAATGCTGCGGAAGATGTCCCTGAAGCGGTCTTGTTGACGGCCGACTAGCATTTGCGCGGTTCGGGCCGGGTCGGGTTGGTTCGCGTTTGCGTCCACCGCGCGTCCTAGAGGATTGTCATTGTTCGGGTTGCCGGCGGCCGCTTGCGGCTGAGGTTGGTTGGGCGCTTGCTGGGTTGGGGTTGGGGGTTGTGCGGGTGGTGGCGGTGGGTTGATGGCATCAATTACTGGGCGGAGAAACGGCTCAAGGACACCAGTTTGCCAGACTGTTTGGGGGAATTAGTGGATTGTGTAGAATTGATATGGAGATGAATTGCTTACTGAATATTGCGACGGCAATCGAGCCGAGATAGAGCATTCTCCTCCAGCCCCCGCTGCCGGTAAACAAAACCACAAACACAGCTAATCTTATGGCTAGCCAAAAATGTGACGCATGGGCCCGAACTCCACGTATTAAGTCAGGAAAGTTGGGCAGTCCCGCCCGTCTGGGCCTCTCCAGCACTGCACCATGGAATCCAACTCGATGGTGGGCATGGGCACCCCCGAAATGGTCTCCAAGCCCCAATCCTGCACCAAGGAGATTGTTTCCAGCAATACCCCCCATGGCAGCAAGGTTGACAGGGTCCGGAGGAGGTAACCCAAGCCCGAGTAGGTCGTGATTGCCAACGCCCGGTGGTTCCAAAGGTCCTCTTAAACCATTTATTATCTCAGCTAGCGTGGGATTCGCATCTCTCGGGGGCCCTAGCAGAAGTGCCCTAGGTCTACCGCTCGCATCTTGTAGAAGATACACTGGACTGCTCCTGGTAATAGGATGCAGGTTATTGGTTGGTAGATGGAACACTGGTAACGGCTCTGGTGGAGCGAGACCCGTAAACGCTGCTGTAGTAGTATCCTCACGACGTAAGAGTCTCTCGCGCAGCTGCTCGTGAGCATGTCTCTGTCCCGCCCTGCCTTGATTTGGAGCCACCGCTTCGCTGTTCGATCCCGATGACCCCCATGAAGGCACAAGAACAGGGTCCGAGTTTGGCCCGCCATTGCTAGTGTCCGCTGCGAGTGTTCTGGTTAGGGTAGGGGTGGCATTGGTTCTCAGCCCCGGCACTGGATCATTGCTGCTTGCCCCGGGAGCCGATACTCCACTACTGCTCGCCTGATCAGGTCCTAGTCTCGAATTTATATATTCTTGCCTTTGCCGAAGCTGCCGCTGGAACCCTTCTAAGCTCTGCAGCCCTGGCTGACTGAGCTCCCCAAGCCCTGCGTGAGCAGTGTTTCCCTCGGAAGCCTGTTCGCCCAATATGGGGGCCGCGGGTCCGGGCCTTGTATGGAAAGTGGGAGCATTGGGAAGCGCGTTTTGTGCTATGGAGGTAGTCGCGGACACAGGTATCGGCGCGGAGTTAGGTGGAGGCCGAAGCATTAAGTGAAAGGTAAACGCTTCCCTAGGATCCTATATAAATACGGTTAGTGAAGAGAGAGAGAGAGAGAGAGAGAGGGTCAGTGATCTGGAGGATATTATGAACTAACACTTCCGACTAGTCCGGAATTGAGCCCGAGGACTGTTTCTAGCTTGTTCTCGTCTTGCATCATCTTCCCCCGATAGATTAAACGTTGTTGGTCACACGGCGGCCTAGAATCAAGAGAACCGGTGATCTTGTCCTTCACATCTTTAATGGTGGACGTCGCCAACATTCGGAAGGTAAGGTCTCGTGGAAAGCCGGAGACTGGTGACATGACTTTGATAAGAAGCATGTCTGCTTCAGAGGGATCGAACCCCTCAGCTGTATAAACGCTCATCTTAACTACCGAGTGGCGTCTGCAAGGGGCAATGAATCGCAGAGTGGGAAGTGTGGGGTAGGATGGTAGACGGGGGGATGAGAAGCGTGGAAAGAATGTAGGGAAGAGAGAGAGCGAGGGGGGAAGATGACGGATGAACGAGAGGGGGAGGGAGGGAAGGCTAGGAAAGAACAAGATGGATGCACAGAGTCGGTGATAGTATTGAGGGTGTGCAGAGCGGGTTGTTCAAGACGGGTTCAGAATTAGGTGTGTAAAATTCCCTAACTTATCGCCATCTGGCCTCTCTTGGCTACGAGCTGAGGAACAGTAATAGGAGCAATATCATACGTGAGGCGCTGGTAGCTTCCAGCCCCAGGCGAAACAGGGGTGTAACGCGCCAAGGAGTCACACCCATCGTAATACCCCCATCTGCGCCCATCTCCGAATAAGTGATCTGTGATGGAACCGCTGATAACTTCTATCATAGTACTCAGAGTACATACATCATCCCGCCGAAACAACAGTATCGTTCGTCCTATCTTTTGCCCTCATTTCTTCCTTTTTTCTCCCCCCTTTTAGCTATACAGACAATTACCTAAATTCCAACAACCAGCAAAATACATACGATTATAACTGAGACAATAGCCATCCTCCCTCCATTGCCGATGAAATGCAAGCACAAATCTGCCAAAAATGTTTAGCATCCTCGAAGCTTCTCCTCCGCCGCACTACCACAACCACTTCACCATTCATACATCAGGCGTTTCCAGCCATTACCGCAAGAAGAACCTTCCTCACAGGCTTCCGCAAGACGACCGTGGAGAAGGATGGGCAGGTTCGCCCTCCGCCCTCGTCAGCATTGGCTTCCCCGAGCGATCATTCACTGTACGAACGCGCGGAGGGAACGAGGGTTTTGTTGAAACCAAACAATTTATTTCACCCCATGGACAAATCACCTTCCCCCTCCATGCGCCAGCGAGCGGCTAATATCAAGCGGACTGCGTACTGTCCGCATCCGCACCATAGGGCTGCGAATTCCCCAACGCACATCAAGTTTACTTGTCCCGATTGCGGAATTCCTGCTTACTGTTCGGAGGAGCACTGGGCCGAGGATTACGAGAATCACATGCTTATTTGCGATGCCCTGAAGGAAGCGAATGAGGATGATCATGACTTGAGGAGTGGGAGGTTCTTTCCCGAGTTTGAGTATCCCGGGGAACAAATGGACGAAGCTTTGATTAATTTTACGAATTGGGATACCTTGTTATACACGAGGGAATTTAGGGCCATCAATGACGAAAGATCCCTGAGGCAGGTCACCAAGTTGTTGACATATCCGATCACTATCGCAAGCTTTGTGCATGAGTTGAGCCCTTATGATATTAAGCACGGATTGACTGTAGAGGGATTGAAGAGCGTTAGCGGTAAGCCTTTCTTGCTCTACCCGGCGTGTAATTATGTCTGACGTTGCGCCTGCTGCAGCGCTGCGTTACACTCTACACCCACCCCGTACAGGTGCCGGAAAGGACATTAAAGGAATTCGAGTTACTCCACCTCCGGTCCGCCTGTTCATTCTTGGCGCACGCTCAGAGTCTTCTCTTCCCCGAGAAGTTTGGCATCAACTGACTCATATGTTCCCGCTCTCTACTTTCCACCTTGTCTTCATTGGGCCGCAATCTATGATGAACCGGGACGCCGAACTCCCGCTCCCCGACCGAACTCCGGCAAATCCGTTTGGTGCGGTGGTGGAACGAGTATCCCACAACATGAAGATCTCGACCTTTGTAGAGTATTACCATACTCTCCATGACACCGGCGCATTCAAGCCGTATGATCCATACTTTGACATGTTTGTTTTATTCCATCCAGGGTTGGGTCATCCGGGGAGCGCAGCAGAGTGGGAGAGCACCCTCCCACGGTTGCTCGATACAAAATGCGCTATTATGTGTACCGGATTCACGGAAGAGGACATGAGCCGCGATGTCGATTGGGTCCACGACAAGTGCAAGGGGGAATTTGATGTATTGTTGGAGCCTGGGGAGAACAGATTCCACAGCTTGAGGTGGGATATTAATGAGTAAGTTTATACCACCCCGCTTTAGGGTAAGGAAGGAATGACTAATTATCAATAGTGAGGATCCTTCAGACCCGAGCCAGGGCAATTGGGGGATATGGTCGTTCAGGGGCAAGAGATATGAGGCAACCAAACGAGATCTCGATACCAGGTAGACTGTGGGAAGATGGACCCCCCCCCCCGGCCGTAAGTAATGAGAGGTTTCGCAGTGCGAATGGGGTCCTGTAATTACAAAGTTCTTCTATCTCTTATTTCGTACTAAATTAGCGCGATCTAAAGCGGTCGGGGATGACTGATAAGTTTGATCTTGTTGCGGCAACTAAGAACAGCTTGGCACAACCCAAATTGCAGGGCATCAGCAGTTCGCATTACTTACACTATTATCAATAACAGCTCGGGAAATCCCCCTCAAGCATAAATCCATCCTACGCGTCATCCTGTTAAATCTAGAGATCCAGGGATCAGGGGCCGGCAGACCGACTGCGCACAGAATCCGAAGCACGAAATATCACTCGGCACAATTATTAAATATGATAGCACGATATTTCTTGGCCCATCTTTACGATTATGGAAACCCCGCACTCAGCCAGAGCCACCCCGCCGGATACAGAGATCTAATAGTGAGGTAACTGATCAGCCCGTGTCGTTAGTGCCGCCTGAGCCAAGTGAATGCCAGACATGCTCCTCGACATTTGGGGTTCAAAGGAGTGCCCCGCTAGACGGACCCTACGGTATGCTAACCATGATAAAAAATGCTAGGAAGGCCGAACACAGCTGATGCGGGTCTGGTGGTGCGGGGACAACCAAGGGACCCAGGGCCCGGCTTAACAATAGAAAGGGGCCCTGTCCACACCATTCGGCCGTTATCAGATGTTACTCAACCAATAACTCACGGCTGGGACTGCACTGCCACCCAGAGTTGGGGTCAAAAGCTCGGTTCTGCACAAACTGCTCGAGTATGGGTAGACTCGATCATAGCCAATCACTTGTCTATCTGTCGAACAGGCATTGGACACATGATTTGGGGGGTATTGTTCCTACAATTGGCATCCAACTTAAGCGAGCATGGGATATCGCGCTGTATAGTAATCAGTACGTAGGAGCACCTATACTCTTGCTCGGACGCACGTTTTTTGGTAGCCTACATATAATAAATATATTCTACAGGGGGAGGAGAAAGTAGATTGGAAATCCCAAGATGCGCCGCGATACCTAGATGCCCAGACAGCGCCCAGGAGCCCGACCCCGGGGTTCTCGTATGCCACTAAGAGACGGACCAAGAGCTGAGAGGGTGTTCGTCGGATCTCGGTTGCTAGTTTCTGGTTAATCGTGCGCCTTTGAGTTCGAAGGTCACTTCAGCTTTGAGCTCGCGCGGGGATCTCCAAAACTTGTTGGACAGGAACTTGAAAAGAAGGCTAATATGATATTCCACAGTGTCCGCCCACGTCAACCACTTTTCCGGATCCCAATGGTCATAAAAACTTGCGCCCGAGGCAGAGAAAGGACAATCAAGAGCTGAACTTGCATAATTCTCCCCTCTTTCATGCTCAAATATCTTGGTTCACAGTATTTCCTGCAGAGCAGCACGACCATATCACCTTGGGATGGAAAACTGGGAGTACCAAGTGGAATAATACAAACACGGACCTAACTAGCCCTTGTCTTCTAGCCCTTAGCTTAAAGGCTCGGGGCAGTGCAGCTGAAGGATGGGAGGCTGTCAGAAACCTACTGTACGAGTACTCGAGTACTCATGCTCGAGAGAAGTACCTGAATAAAGGGATTGGCAATATATGGCAAAGATCCCTGCGCATCTGTGCGCTCGTGCGAATTCATGACCCTTGCTTTCGGGTATTTCTTGCCTGCTCGGAGTATGGGGCCGCCAAGGTGACTGATGACGACTGAATCGTTAAAGTGCGTCGTATTCCCTGTTAAAAAAAGAAAGAAAGAAAAAAGAAAGGTGGACCACCGGTGCTCGTGGAAGACCAAGCCGAAAAAGACCGCTAATTGGCAGCGAACCAAATTGTGTGCCGACTCCCGGGGGCGGGTGAGGCTCTTAGGGTCCTGGATCAATTGAATGAATGAAGTCTTGGACGAAACCTTGGTCCACGTGCCGTACTTCCTGTGCCGAGTATGTAAATTTAATTAGTGTCGATTCATAGTGCCAGTTGGGTGATTTGCCCTGACTAGTGCTTTTGGTCGTGAAGCATTACCTGTAGATATTGGGGTAATGTTTCGGGAAGGCTGATATCGCTTTTCATGTAGTGCAGTGGGCGTGGCTTATGAATTACTACCCAAGTACCGAACTTGAGCAAGGTTTGCTGGGAACAGTAGTGGTAATAAGATAGCGGTCAGTAGTGCAGCTAATATATCTCTATTATACTCGTACTGTGGGTTGCATTTATGCGGGCTGCAGAGCCTGGCATACCGGCATAAGCGAGCGATCCATTCTTGTGCCATACAGTATTCGTACAGTGGGGGATTTATGATTAGAGTTCCACAAGCTCGTGATAACCGCATCGGATGGAACCGCCCAGTGTACTCAAGTAATGTTCTTTGTTCTCGGGGAAGAGTAACTATCGCTAACTATATGACGGACCGGTCGGGATTCCCCGGATATCAATAAGACCGTCTTGGGTTCTGTCACCAACCGTGCCGCACTTGGAAAACGGAAGTGGGGTTCGCTGAAGACTCGGAGACATGAGTGCGGTACGGTATGATAGTCTACGGTACTGGTAGGGTACGGGCAGAGGCTGCGGAGTTCCGTGCTGCCTCATCAGATTCCAATTTCGTATCACAGCTTGGCTAAGAATGTAGGGCAGATGCAAGCTTCCAACCAACAGAAGACGAGGGGCCAAGGAGAGCCCTAGCACACCAAATGATTCCAATAATGATAACATCCCTGAATATGGCTCGCTGAGCATCAGATAATATTGTCAGAGGGTGAGGGTGTTTGTGCGGATGGCAGTACGCGTGTTCCGTGCAATACCGGTAGGGAATAACGGGACCCACGAATCACGGAATGTTCTGCTTGAAAATAGGGATATAAAGTTGATGAGAAGAAGAAGAATAGGGGAAGGGAAAGGCTGGGCCCGGGTAGAGAGGGAGGCCGAACAGAAGGTGAAGGCACAGTACGGTACTCGAGTACCGCAGTTGCTTCTCCTAGTGAAGCGCTGTGTACGAAGACTAGTACCGTAGGGTGCGCTCCTTTCATTTTGTCTCAACCGAGGAATGGATTTGTGGTGTTTTCCGCTTGCGTAGCCGAGAAGGGGGATTCTCCGAGGTCCTAGCACATTAAGACTCCCGTATCATCTGCTGGTATTCGAGTTCTTGTGGTGCACGGTGCCGGGCGTCTGAGATCCAATAACGAACCGACTGCAACAGCAGCCAAATTTTGAAATAAGGTGAACACATTCAGATAGATATTTGCGCCACAGCTTTTTTTTTGTGCATTACTAAGCGGGAGAGAGTGAACAAAGGGTCTGCTTTTGGATTCTAGCACCATACTGTACTCGTCCCAGGCAAGAATTACCCGGAAGTAGGGATTAAAAAAATATATGTGAAAACCCCTGCGATTGTCTGAGCGCCCATACAAACTCAAAACTCGTACAGTATTTTCGAATACTTCTTCCCTGGGACGAGTACTCGAGCAGAGTGCTGTGTTATGTTGCGGTCATCGGCAGCAAACCTCAGGTTTTTGGCGTTGGGGCGCAGGGGCGGCAGCGGTAGTGTCCCGCTGCCGGTATCGGGGATGGCTTTGGGGGCGTTGGTGGCATCAGACTGCCGCTCACTCAATGAATTCACGACTCTATCGCGCTCCGCAGATCATGCAGCGGAAGAGATTTGGAAATGGGACTTCCCACCACCTGTTTGCGGGGAAATTTTGCGCTGGTACAAAGAATTATAGGTAAAAAGTTTAATGTGGATAGAAGAATCTCGGGGCGGAGTCCTCTGCCGAGAAATATTGCTCAACTTCAACTCCCAATGGATTTTCAACTGCTACTCTGATGAGGATTATGGCTCCACCGGGCAATGAGGTGGATGAGCCTCTTCACACTGATGGGGGGGAAATTGAAATACCCGAGGTTTCTCTGGAGGTATTGGGGCTCAGAGGTACGGTAGATGAAGGTTTCGGTAGAAGCAGGAGAACGTCTGGACGTGTTAATTACCGTTATGGCTGGTTAATATTTGTCAAGTGATTAACCTGTAAAGAGGCCGTGCATGGCGAATTAACATGCTGTTGCTGAGCCAGAACAAATGTCCATCTGTTCTGGCCACAAATGTCCCTTACGATATCATAGTCTATCGGTACCTGTACCGTATGATACTCGTACTGTACTTGCATCTGACTTGAAACTTGCTTTTTCTCACTGCCTGCTGTCAACAAGGAGCTCATCTGCTACGGTCACCCTGATCGTTTTCCTCCGAAATTAAGTCTACCAGAGCCTGTCTTGGCCTTTCTCCTCTCTCACCTATTCTCCATTTCCCTTCCTTCTTCAAAACACCTTGGGATCTGCTTGGCCTGACAGGCCAATCTAGCCTCTAATCCCTTCTTCCATAATATGCCTTATAGCGCCAATCTCCATGTCTTGCTCCACTGGCGGGTACAGCTGAAATAGGAAGGGATGGGCGGCCGGACAACTCTTTCCTTTCCTTTCTTTTCCATCATAGCAACCTTGGCCAAATTTGGGCTGCTGTCGTGTGCTACTTCTGACTTTCTATTACTGGCACATATCACCCCCCCTCCCCCAGCTTTCCCTCCTGCTGCCTTTCCCATTCTCCACCTTCTCACTGCTACTTGATCCCCTTTCACCCCACCACCCCCCTTCAACGGCAGCACTCGCTTCATCTCTTTTCCGCTGTGCAGCATCCTTTTCAAAACCAACTGGTCTCTTCATATTCTTCCAACCTGTCCTTTGCACACGAGCATTCATTGCCGGCGGTCCCTCAACCGCATGTAGGCCACTTCGCCCACCATGGTCCATCCCAATACCTCCCGTCCGTCTTCAGCATCAATTGTGTTCGACCGCATTTCAGCTGTATTCATTGCTATAACGATAATGGGAGTCATCATTCGCTATTGCTGGTATGGTAAGATCGCAATCCCAAGAGCTCTTATTGCGTTATATCAGTCAATGCTCCTTGAACCTAGTTTGCCTTGATTTCGGCTCTGACGTGTAGCTGGAATTTGAATCTGCAGATGCAAAGGATCCATTCAAGTGCGGAGCCCTCCTCAATGATGGGGAGTGGCTTGATTCGACCTTCAATGGTACAATCCCTAGCAATTGGCAAGCCCCAGGATGCACTATCCGAAAGTACTATCCCAAAGATATCCAATCCTGTCTTGCGAACCGTCGCGCTTTGTTCATTGGGGATATGACCGTCCGGGAGATATTTTGGGCTACCGCTCGCTCGCTCGACCCGGGGGTCCGCCCGCAACCGGTTGGGGAGCATACTAACCTCTCTGTTGTCAAGGACGACGTCACATTGGAATTCGTCTGGGATCCCTACCTCAATTCCAGTGCTTTAGCTACCGAACTCGCCGAATTTAGTGGTGGAACTGCGGGCGTGGGCTCTGGCTCTGCGGCATTGGTTCTTATGGGTTCAGGGCTGTGGTATGCGAGACATGAAAATCTCAACGGGCTTAAGAAATGGAAGGATAATATTGATGAGGTTGTGCAGCATATGCGGGAGGGCCGGACGAGTACGGACTTGGCGGGGTCCGATATTTTGTTGCTTTCTCCGGTGCTTGTCCCACAGTACGAATGGCTCACCGATGACCGGAGGGAAACTCTCACTCCCGATAAAATCGGCGCCATGAATGAATACTTAAAACAACTCTCTGCCTTCCAAGGAGTAGATGTTTTTTGGGCATTTGATGAGATGATCAGGGATCTTCCACAGGCTTACCAAAGTTCGGGCGTCCGTATTAAGGAAGAGGCTGCTGCAAAGCAGGCCGAGGCCCTGCTGAACTTGAGATGCAATGGGGAAATCACCCATTTCCCTTACGATGGGACTTGCTGCAATAAGTATCACCCCCCAAACTATATTCAATGGCTGGCGCTCGTGTTTGTTCTGGCTGTTCTTCCCGCGATCATATATATGAGGCATGGAGGTGTGAAATCAAAACCCCGGAGAGATATATTGAATCGCTGACAGCATCTTAGGCCTTAAGTCTGCACCTGCCTCCTTGGTAAGCCAGTTCAGTTGGCTTCCCTCAAATGAGATAGTCCATTCCTTGTTGATATTCGGGCTTGTTGTGATTTATTGCTTTTACGCAGACCGCACCCAGGTTTTTGGCAAATCTCAAAAACAATTTTGTAGTTCAGACATGCTCTGGCTCTGGCTCGGGGCTCTTTTTTTCGGGTTGGTAGCAATTAGGAGGACAGCACCTGCCGCTACCTCGGATCAGCCGTTTTTGAGCCGGGAGCAGTCTTATGAGTGGAAAGGATTGCTCTTGGCTACCATGCTTATATCCAGCTATACCGGCGGAATACAGATTGCTAAGATTAATGCAGTTTACCGGCTATCGACCACTGCATATCTATTTCTGAACGGATATGGCCACTCCCTATATTTTCTCAAGAGCCAGGACTACACATTCAAACGGTGTGTAGCAGTCTTGATTAGGCTGAATCTCTTGAGTGCTTTTCTCCCGTATATGATGGGGACCAGCTACGTTTTCTATTATCTGGCACCATTGGCGACTTATTGGTTCTTGGTTATTTATTTGACGTTATGGATTGGCGAAAAGCATAACTCGAATATCAAGTTCTTGCTCGGGAAGATCTTTGTTTCTGCTATAGTTACTAGGCTATTGCCGGGCATATTGGAGATCATATTTTTCATTTTTGGGATTGCTGCAGGGTCGCGGTGGGATACTTCGATATGGAGGGATTATATTGCTTCTGACTTGTGGATGGTTTACATTGGGATGGTGGGCTCTGTTTTGTTCCTGAAAGCGAACGAAAACTCGTGCACTTCTACTAGATGGTTTCTTCTCGCTCGCCGATATGCGGCTGCTATCTCAGCCCTAGCCATTCCACTGTTTTACTTGTTCCTGGCCTCGCTAAGGGAGGACGACGAATACAGTGCCTATCACTCTTATGTTTCATTCGTCCCTATACTGTCATACCTAGTTCTCCGCAACGCCACCCCACAGCTCCGCAACGCACATTCATATGCTTTCTCATGGCTTGGGAAGTGTTCGTTGGAAGCATTCGCTCTGCAAAACCATATCTGGATGGCCGCGGACTCGAAAGGACTCCTAGAACTCGGTGCCTTTGGTTCATCCCAAAAGATAACTAATTTTGCTCTGGCGACTCTATTATTCCTATACCTCAGTCACCGCGTGAGAAGAGCGGCAGAAGTTTTGACCCCGTGGATCATGGGCATCCAGCCCATGCTACCTAAACCGAGCCTTCCGATAACGAGTGATGGCCGGGAGGCTAAGGGAGGCGAGACGTTGGACCACAACCAAGATTACGTCGGCGTACAAATGTCCCAACTAAAGAGCGCGCAGACAGAGGACAGCGATCCGGGGCTGGGTTCGAGCACAGGAGATGCTCAAAAAAGCTGGTCTGGAGAATTATGGGCGGATCTTAGAGTACGGGTTGTAGTGATTGGATTTGTCATGTGGTTTGCGAGTATTGTAAGTTGAGCTGTGGTTAGACGTTGCTTGCCGGGGGCTGATCAGAGCTTGCACTAGACAACCTGACGAGGCATGAGCTGGGATAGAAGGAGTCGTCCCATTTTTCCATTTCTATTCTATCCCCCTATGTTATAATTTCTCTCAGTTTATAGATTACACTCTCACGGACGGACCTACACTGCTATACAAGCAATTTTTCCCTGTTCATAATATCAAAGAAGCCTTTCTCACACACATACTATCGTCTTTTTCACCGTAACAGCTTAATCTTGTGTTTTCCCATTCAGTTCTACAGATATCACATCCTCATAGAAGACCACCACCACCATCACCACCATTTCTTCTTGCTCAGGCGTTTTTGACGGGGGGCGGGGGTATATAGACTACTGCCGCACAATTGTACACAAGAAGGATGTCTAAAGAATATATGGTCCGATGAAATAATTACCATAGCCCGCCGGTGGCTCACGCGCCTCGGGCTGTGTGTGCTTGCACTCTTGTAGTTTTGATGCCACAAACCAAGACTTGTGCTCGCACTTGTACTAACCTTCTAACACGCCCCCGTCCTTGGTGGCCAAGCTACCGCACTTTCGAACCTCTGTGTACTTGTACTCGTGCAAGTAAAACAAAAACAAAAAACTCGCTATCACCACACAATCAACAACTCCATCATTCCCCCCCGGCTATAGGGCGCCGGATGTTCGCAATACCTACCCGAGACCACCGCGCTGTATTACTACCATAGTACTTGTATAATCGAATCACTCCCACCACCACTACCAACCACCCAACGGCATTCCTCGGAAGCGCTTTGCTTGGAGGGGAGGGGGGGGGATGGGAGGCACGTCTGTGCCGGCTCGAACTGGCAAAGTAAGTGATTAGTCGTGATATATAACACTAACACAGTGTATACAACACAACATAATTGGGAAAAAGTGCTGGGATGTAACTTAACTGACTACGGTACTAAGTTACAAGCCTGAGCACAGTAACTTGCCAGCTGGTGTTTAGACGGTCAGATGCAGTAGTAGTAGTCTACCAGTCGGCAGGAAGGAAGGCATGAGTATTATTATATAGACTAATAGAAGTCAAGAGTATGAAGGGCAGGCAGGCAGGGGGGGGGGGGGACGGATAAGTACCAGCATGATAACTAAGTTATCGTAAGTGAGAATGACGTGGGTCGCTGCGGTGGGTGGAATACAGTACCGGTATACCTTACTACCACCCAAATATATCTTCGGATGGGGGGCCGTATCGTGGGCAGAATTGTATCAGTTGATTGGCTGAAGGATGTACGGTACGGTACCGTGCTGTACAGTACAGTACGGTACTCGAGTACAATACTTTTAAAGATATGATCGTGAATTGGGGTAAGAGCCTGCTCGCAAGAACATATGGCATCTGCGGCGTAGCTTACTATGATACACAGCGTGGAAGGTGTTTTTTATTTTGGAGAATTTATTCGCTGCTCTAGTGAGAGTTGGTGGGGGTTGTGTAATGGGTGTGGCGCGAGCAGGGTGCCTGGTGTAGTGAGGTCAATACTAGCGGGAAGGTATGTGTTCGATGGGCGCTCTGCGTTCGACCTAATTTCGTACTGCACAGTAATATTCGAGCAAGACAAATGAATCCCGGCATCTGTAGGATATATACCAGGTGACAACGAATAGCCCTCCGAGTGATTTGAGCCCTCCAGAATAGAAGTTGATATCATCTAAAATACAATTTGACCCCTCCTTCCTGTCCCTGCCGCAATCTGACAGTTCAGTATCCAGCTCTTTCCATTTTCTAATCCCAGAACTTAATAACATTATCCAACCCGGCGCTCGCAACCTTACTGCTCTCCTGCGGATGCCACTGGGCCGCGACAACCGGCCCATCGCTAGCCTGAAACTTATGATACATTTTACAAGTCTTCCAATCCCAAAAGCACAAGAATCCACCGGAATCCCCACTCATGAGGAACTGGCCATCGGGGGAAATGTCTACATCAATTGCGTACCCAGCGTTATTGTGCCCACGGAAGGCCTTCTTGCGGTTCTGGCGGAATTTATCCGTTGCGGCGTACACCACAACTTGATTGTCGCCGGATTGGTACGCGACGTACTTGCCCGAAGGATGTAGTGAGGCGCGGACCATGGAATACATGTAAGGTTCCGCAATGAATTTGATGGGGACTGGAATGCCGTATTCCCAGGCCCGCAGCGACTTGTCGTCTGAGGTTGTGATGAAGCGGCGATTTTCGTCCACGAATGTGATCGTGTTTACAGGGCCGAGATGATGGTCGTATTCTTGGACTACTTGTTCTGTGCGGGTGTCGAATTGGATGATCTTTTTATCGCTCATGCCTGCGACGAACTCGTGATGGAGGGCGGGATCTGGGTTGAATCGGATGACATGCGGGATCTTGCCAGTTGTGAAGCGATGAAGGCATTTTCCAGTTTCTGTATCCCAGAGCTTCATGTAACGGTCGTAAGAAGCTGTTAGGAATTGATTACCGGAATTATTGAAGGTAATATCGGTGACAGCCTTTGAGTGGCCGTTGTATGTGCGAAGAAGCTCGCGATCATGATAGACGTCCCAAATCTACAATCGCATTAGTCATCGGCTTCAGTGGAAAAGAAATGGGAGCGGTGTATACCTTGACTTTAGCGTCACTACTACTGGATAACAGCAAATGGCCGCTTCCCGGGAAAAACCGCAATGCGGTAATAGGCTTTGTGTGTCCCTTCCAAGTATGCACCAACTTTTTCGGGATATAGTTCGTCCAGCTTCCAGGTTCCTTCCTCAAATCGGTGTCCAGGTCCTGAGGAACATGCATGTACGTCCTTCCCTGGTAATCCCGCAACTGCGATCCATGGAATTCCGTAGTCTCCTTCCCAATGCCTCCAGTATTCACGTCCAAATACTCCTTGCCAGCCTTATCAATAATAGGATTCGACGCAGGCGCCGCATACTCCTCTTCACCCTCTTCCTCCTCATCCTCGCCCTCAGACTCCGACAGTGTATTAGCTTCATTGTACTTCGCCCAAGGGCCTACGTAGGCGTTATCCCCTTCGAGAATTGACGGATCCCCCTTTTTGGTCCTCTTCCGTTTGATCGCATCGGTTTCCTGCCGCGAGGGCCGCAATTGGACTACGTCTTTGCCCCCGTGCAGAACAACGCTCTCCTGATTCCCAACAAAAGAGCTTCCGTTCGCTGCGAGTGAAGGATCCTTCGCGTACCCCAAGGATATGAATGTCCGCTGCTGTGTACGGAAAGTGGAGTCTGAGATTGCCGACTCCTCGGCATAGCCTGTGAGGACGTTTTTGCGTTTTCGCGATGCGTTTTCGGCGGAGAGGAAAGGGTTCGAGGGGCCGACCACTGGTGCGGAAAGTTGGTCATAGGTCATATTTGTTGTAATCTTTTTGTCAGTCGGCTTTATTAGGGATTGGCGGAGCTGCATAGGGTCCTGTGGGGGTATTAGCTGGTGTTGTTTGAATTTGGGAAGTAGATTGGAATACTCAACTTCCAGGGAGACATCAGGGGCGGCAATAACTTTTGTCGACGAAGTTATGGCGAGATTAGCGATTCCGCTTGACGAGGGGCTAGCTCCCTCGTCATCACTCGAGGCGTAGTCTACAAGCACCATGGTTGTTGTTGGTGTGGTAGTTGTAGTGGGTTGGGTCAAAGATGAGGTCCGCGAGGAAGCTGATGCAAGATTGTCCAGTTATCATACCGCACAGAGTCACGTGCCAAAAGTGAAAATTAGGGCTAGGGCTGTTTCAATATTTACCAATGAAGTCGGTATTGTGCTAGTGCTCCTATATACTCGAGTACAGTCGCACCCCGCTGTCCCGGATGAAATCCCTTGAATTCTGAATTGTTTTGCACCAAAGCCTAACTCGCTGTCCCGGTTAATTCGCTGTCCCGGACAGATTCCTTGGATTTTGGCCATCCGAAACAGCGAGGTGCGACTGTATGATCTTGGCGACAAAAGTCGTCCGCACCCCCCATTTTACCCAAAAATGGGCATTCCAACTCCACAAAATCCCAGCTTTGTTGATTGCAAAAAGATTTCGGGCTCTACCAGAGCCCCCACAGTGATGTATATATTACCATTCATAAGTGGCAAGCTCTGTTAACTGATGCCCATAGTGCAATGCCGGAGAATGATAGTGAGCAAAAAGTTACTCAAATCTTATATTGGTACCCATACAAAAGGCACATTGCAGCAGTATCCATTCTGGATCCCAAGCTCCCAGCCCCCACAGTGGGGTGGAAAAATTCTCATAATTTCTGCTCAGGAAGTCTAGGGAATTATCTACACTATGGCATTGGTTTTGTTCTGTATTTCTTTCGGACAAGTTGTGAGTGCTTAAAATTAGCCTTTTTGTTGTAAAATGGGGGTGCGGACGACTTTTGCCGCCAAGATCGTACATAAGGTCAACAATACCCAAGTCACTTGGGTGCACATTTTTAAATGGAGGATTTATCATATGATACTTGTTCATTTTAGCTTCTATCACTACCGGGGGAGAGACCAATTACTAGAGAAACCGAGGGAATCAAGGGCAGGGAAAGGTATCATCTAGACATTTGTTCGAGTAGAGAGTTGTGACGGATCGACGCTCAATCCCTCCTTACTGAACTCCTCTCGTAAAGACTCAAATATCGGTAGCCTAGTCAAGCCATGTGATGGAAACAAACTTTCATGTGCCATGTGCTGTAGTCATGGATTTCCTACTTTGGAAAAAGGGTGAAGATCTGGGAAGGAGAAGGGCTGCCCAGCCCCTTCGAGAGACTAAAACGAAAAACACTAGACCATAGATTTACTAGAGGAGGCAACTCCAACGACATAGCGATGGATTCAATTATTCAAGTTTTTACGCTATACCCAGGCCCAAATTTATTCAGTCAACTCCCTGACTACCTTATCCACAGCTGTGGCGAAATATTCCACATTTCGGGAATTTAGACCAGCCTGAAAGGGTTGTTAGCATTCTGTATTCACCGTTGGGGAAGCCAGTCAACACATACCATCGAGATACGTCCATTCTTGGTCAAATAAATGTGGGACTCCTCCCTAAGTCTCAATACTTGCTTCTCAGTCAAACCAGTGCTACAAATAGTTAGTTCATGCTTGTTTCCGGACTTCTGAAGGGGGGAGCTCACAAAGAAAACATCCCAATCTGCTTCACGATATGTGACCAATCGCCAGGTGTTCCAAGCTCACCCAATTTGTCAAACAATGCTTTCCTCGTATCTTTTATGCGTCCACTCATCTCCCTGAGGTTATCCTCCCACTCGGCAAACAAATTTTCGTCGTTTAGGATGGCGCTGGCAATTCTAGCACCATAGGCCGGAGGATTGCTGATCTCACTCCTTTGCAGGATTGCCAATTGACTGGAAATCCTCTTGTTGGTTTCTGTAGCGGAAGGAGCTGGGGGGGAGATAAAATGGAAACATCCAGCCCTCTCTCCATAAAGGCCCAAATTCTTTGCAAACGACTGAGCAACACAAAGTTCGAATCCTTGCTCAATGAAGTACCTAACGGCCCAGGCGTCGTTGGCCAAATCACCAGAGGCAAAGCCCTGGTATGCGCAATCGAAGAATGGGAAGTGGTGCTTCTCGCGGACTATCTCAGCGATCTTGACCCATTGGTCGCGTGTAGGGTCTACGCCAGTAGGATTGTGAGCACAGGCGTGGAGTAAGATAATAGATCCATTCGTCGCGGACTCGAGGGCCGCTTGAAGTCCCTCGAAATCGAGACCCTTTGTCTTGGCGGAAAAGTATGGGTATGAAGCGAGTGGGAGGCCAACATTCGAAAAGATCTGATGGTGGTTCGCCCAGGTGGGATTTGAAAGGTAGACTTCTTGGTTCTGTAGGCGAGGGTAAAACTTAGCGAGAAACAAGGCTCCAAGGTGGACTGCGCCAGTGCCAGAGATGGTTTGTATCGAGGTGACCTAAGCAATTGTTAAAATCCTACCCATTCGGAAAGCTCAAGCGAAGGACAAATCACCCTTGATTCCTGGATTGCTGGGGAATCCTCCCCAAGAATCAACCTGGCGGCAGCTGATGTAAAAGCGGGCAAACCAGCAATTGGAAGATATTCATGGTTAAAATTTGGATCACTTGTGAGAATAGCATCTGCCTATTGAAAATAATTTGTTCCCAAGCTTAACACCCCATTCAAGAGCGGAACATTAACGAACAGACCTTCCTAACAGCCGGCAAGATCCACGGCTTAGCATCGTCGTCACGATAAGCACCAATAACCAAATTAACCTTCTTGTCAAAAGTATCAGCCTTGCAGGCGGCCGAGAGGCCAAACAAAGGGTCGGCTGGTGCCAGTGGCACAGCTTCGAACGAGGTGGGAATAGGGGGAGACATGTGTGCAGTGATGGAGGTGAGGCGTTGGTTGGATGAGGACATTTTTGAGAAACTGTAGGTAGGCAAGGTAAGTACGACAACTATTTATTGGGTTGTATAGTAGTGGGGAAGCCCTGCCGCCTAAGTCTATTGGTCATAATCGGGCTGAAGGGAGTAATGCGGTGTGGGGAAATGCAGCGTATCATACTGTACCTGGGTTTATCGGGCTATCGATAAAGGGAGGGGCAGAGGGGCAAGGTGGGGTGGGGGAAGTGACGGGGGGAAACCAGGAGTAATTGTTTTTAGTAACCCTGTGTAGCTGATCTCCGTGTTCCCCCTCTCGCCATAAGATGGGGCTTCTGGTTTAGTAAAGCGGAGGGAATATCAGAACAAAATAATCCACAAAATGTCTCTATATTATTATACCGGTAATATGGTAATAGGGTTATTGATATCGTAGCCATAAGAGTTCGGCGTCAGCTGCCCCGAATGAAAAGAAGTTCTGACGTTGCCGAGGGACTCAACTAACCCTGGGTAGCCGTAGCAGCAGGCATTAACTTTGGAGCATTTGATTATCTAGTTGATACAAGTGCAAATGATTGAATACCCGGAGTTGGACCTGCATAGGCCGGAGATGCCCGGTCTGGGGGAGTGAGTTAGCAATTTCACGTGGACACGTGATGAAAGTACCTCAAGACCTCACCGATTGACCCCTCCATACACGCTGTGGTTATGATGTCGGCTTATATCCCGAGTATTATTGTGCCATTCTTCGGCAGTTATCTGTGGTACCAATACTGTACTCGAGTATGTTGCAGTTTACTTACGAACACCCACCACTACCAGACAGCCGGGTGGATAATAGAGACTAACTTTCCATGTTCCGTGTTTCCGAAGTTATCATACAATTTAGCACTCGGGGTCCTTATAACCTGCTGGTACTTTTGTACCTGAGGATGGGATAATGTAATACTTATAAAATATTATAAGAGATAAGCCCTAAAAATGTACAGACCAAATATAGTGAAAGAGAAAAAGTGAAGATACTACGTACAGCCTAACATCCACCAAGGATACCTAACCATACTCCGGAACGAGAAAGAAATATAGAAAAAGGCTACTAGTTTTACCTAATCGCTATCTTCAGCTTCTTCATCAGGACCCTGAGCTCCAACCCCAGTCCACACCTCTGCGACCTTTGCCGAGATGGCTGGCCCAACCTTTTTCCGGCCGGGAGCATTTGCAAACTGCTTCATGATCATCTCCTTCATCTCGTCCTCGCTCGCACACCGCTCGTAAGCCTCGACCAGTTCGATGGGGGTGGGGTATATCTTTTGAATTTGCAGTGCTTTCTCCAAACTGATGCCCCGAACACACATGAGCATTTTTAGGTATACGTCTCTGAGATTCAGGTTGGCACTCTTAGAGACTAAGGTTGAGAAAGTGGGGTAGTTTATATTGAACTGCTTTTCGGGGAATTTCTCATTCAGGTGCTTGCGGAAGGCTTGATATGTGCTCGAGTCAAGGAGGTTGTCGGGGATCAAGTTCAAATCCTTAGTCTACGAGGCTGATTAGAAAGATATGTCAAGCTATGCGCGAGGGTAGTTTATACCTCATACTCCTTTGCTAACCTCTTCGTCATTCTGACCAGATATCGTATAGTGTCATCCAGTTTGCCTGTCCTCTTGACGAAGAACCCATTGACAACTTGTGTAGAACTGATCGCAGTATCCATAGCGTCTTGCATTGCCCTATCGGCCTCTTTGAGTGTGAAATCCTCGATAATATAAGTCACGTGTTTCAGGCCACTTTTCGCCAATCGGAACTTCTGCTCGTGGAACCGCCCATCTTTGATAGAAGCTACCAGATCGTCAAGTCTTTTCCGCTCGACAATATGATCTAAAACAATTTCGCGATTACGACCGCCCTTCTCGCAGGCAATCCACATTGCATCGCCAACTTGTAGTGGCCGTGTGATTGGGTTTATGCCACAAGCCTTGAGATTATCTTGGATATAGTCGCGGTCATTTCTCGCACGAACCTCCCGATTGTCCAGGAGTAAATGAACGGTGAATGATCCTGCCTTTACTATTTCGGGCGCGAAGTCAGGGAATGTGGGCTTACTACTGGAGGTAGCACGGGAGGCTGTTATAGATCCCGCACGAGACTGCGGCCGCGATAATGTGGGTACGCTGCAGCCGGCCGATGCAATTGATGATGCCCGGGGCGTGGTATTTCCAGTCTTGTAGCTGCCCCTGTTTGAAACGGTCGGAATATTGGCGCTCGATTTGCTCCTCTGTGTCAGGACAGTAGCTGAAGAAGGCTCTGGGGAGAGTGTCAGGTCAATTTCGTTGGAAGTGCGAGGCAACGGAGCTATAGATGGTGTCTGAGATCTCGAGGGTACTACTGGCAAACGTCTCCCATCGTTCATTTGTCCAATGTTCTGGGAAGGCCGCGTGGAATTCCTCTCCAGCACGCCTGCACAATCACCGAGGTCGGCGCCATCCTTAGATGCCCTAGGATTGGCCTCTGGCTCTTCTGATATTCTCCGCAAGGTAGGTCTATTTTCCTCCTCATGTCCTCGAGTAGCCCGGCGCCGACGACCTGACGGGGCTATATCGCTAGCCTCATTTCCATCCCCGCCCCAAGCATCACGCACGGCTTGTGCAGGAGTCCTCTTCGGCCTTGAGGTAGCAACGCTGCCTGAAGCGGTCACACCTCTAGCTACAGGACTTCCAACTTGAGCCGCCTCCCCAACACCGCCATCGCTGGCTCTGGCACCTTCATCCAATCCCTCTTCGGCAGCCAGAATTCCCCTCCCAACCTCCTCCCCTCCCTCTGTCAACATATATCTCTTCGGATTGCCACTGGAATATACGTAGTTGTTGTTTATGAGTGTCCTCATGGAGGCCCAGGCAGTGTAAAACTTTCCCGCCTCGGCCGGAGCGTCGAAAGAGGCATCACAATACGGTCTCGCTCGATCGATGAGCTCCGTTTTAGTCAACACGTCTTCATTACTCTTGTAAAGGGCGCATAAGAGCGCATATGCGCCAGTGCGTTTCTTAGGAATATAGGCCTTGGTTGGCCGTTTTTTCTTGGGTGGTGGGGCAGCTTCCGCCCCTTCTCCAACAGCACTCTCCTCTCCATCTGGGTCATTGCGGACACGGCCTGTTTAGGACGTCTGTTAGGTCTTTAATACAAATAATAAACATAGGTGAGTGGGAATCTAACGTCGTTTTGTCTTTCTTGGCATCGGGAGACCATTGGCCTCACAATAGACTTTCAGAGCTTGTGTTAGTTTCTCACAGAGGAATGGCCCAAGCCCTTTCAGTTCGATCGCTTCACTAGGGTGTTGAAAGGGTACCGGACATGCTCTCATAGATTCGTAGGCATTTCTGTAGCTATAAGTCTATTAAAATTGGGTTGACCGAAGGTGCAAGGAATGCATAAATACGTAGCCACTCCCTTGGAGTTTTGTTGCCTTGCGGTATCATACCAGTCCTTCAGAAACCCAAGGAGGAGCGGGTTGGCGCATTCACCTCCATCGTCGGTCATTGCTAATGATGGTTCGGTCAGAGATAGTAGCCAGGGCACAAAGTGGAGTAACCTGCAAATGTGGGGAGACGCGCCAGGTAGCGCGATTTCACACCACGATGCATTGGCCTATAGGGCTAGTTTTAATCGGCGGGTGTAGATCAGATTTGGTGAGTGAAGATTAGATGAGATTAGATAATCTAGTGACAAAGAAGCCGGCCGAGGTTGGATCAAGTATCCTCACTGAGCTGTAGTTTATATCACAGGTGAAAATCATTCCTTCACCTGTCTCTTGTAGCTGGATCCTGTATTGCTGCTCGAGCCCTGCACCCTTCCCCCCCTTCTCCAATCTTTGGGCCCTGAATTACCTTCTATTCGTCTCCCCTACCTCTACTAACTCTTTTTGTTAATCACCATCATTCACCGCCCCCGCAACACCACCGACCCCCCAATTTCCCACAATGTCAAGCTTCAATCGTCCGACTGATTCTTCAATATCGAAGGCTTTCTCGAAAATTGATATCTCCGGAAATGACCTTCCCCCTTCGCCAGCCCCTTCTACTCCTACAAATGGGAGAAAGTATGCTCTGGCTACGGAACTCGTTTACACCGAGCATTCTGATCAATACGATGCGTCGTCTGTGCCCATATACCAGGTTTGCCCCCTAGGACCTCAACCGTCTGCCCAGGCACTGACTAGCGAATCTTTGAAAGTCTGCTACTTTTAAACAAAAATCTGCATCTGGAGGAGGGACATTTGACTACACACGGTCCGGAAACCCAACTAGATCGCACGTAGAGCGCCACCTTGCAAAGATCATGTCCGCAAGCCAAGCACTTGTCGTTTCTTCTGGAATGGGAGCTCTGGACGTGATCACCCGTTTACTAAAGCCAGGAGACGAAGTTGTCACTGGCGACGATCTCTATGGGGGCACAAACAGACTACTAAAATACCTTTCTATACACGCTGGTATCACCGTCCATCATGTAGATATCGCCAATGTCGACACTTTGAGGGAGACCTTCACACTAAAAACCACAATGGTCATTCTTGAAAGCCCAACAAATCCACTCATCAAGATCACAGATATACCGGGTATTGCCTCGTTGGCACATGCCGCTAATCCCAATGCAATTGTTTGTGTGGACAACACCATGCTATCCCCCTTGTTGCAGAATCCCTTGGATCTCGGTGCGGATATTGTCTGCGAATCCGGAACTAAATACCTCTCGGGCCATCACGATCTTATGGCAGGTGTGATTGCAACTAACGACCCGTCCCTAGGCGAAAGGTTATACTTTACAATAAATTCCACAGGCTGTGGGCTCTCGCCATTCGATTCATGGCTATTGCTGAGAGGAGTCAAGACTCTTAGTGTTAGAATGGAGAAACAGCAAGCAAGTGCGCAGGAAATTGCGGTGTTTCTGGAAGACCGTGGGTTCAAGGTCAGGTACCCGGGTCTTAAGAGCCACCCGCAGTATGATCTCCACTGGAGCATGGCTCGAGGTGCTGGCGCAGTTTTGAGCTTTGAAACTGGTGATACCCTCTTGAGCGAGAAGATTGTAGAATCTACCCGTCTCTGGGCTATCAGTGTCAGCTTCGGATGTGTTAATAGTTTGATTTCCATGCCATGGTAAAAAAAACTTTCCTATTCCAAGCTCCTGGACTTGGCTAATGTCCCTCCTAGCCGCATGAGCCATGCCAGTATCGATGCAAAAACAAGAGCGGAGCGAAGGATGCCTGAAGATCTTATCAGGCTCTGTGTGGGAATCGAAGAGTATCCACCCCCCTCTTCTCTACAATTTTTGCTCCCCAGCAGTACTGACACCAATCTAGCGTCCAAGACTTGATTGATGACCTCCGCACAGCACTCGTTCAGGCAGGCGCGGTCACCGTAACCGTCGACGATATCAAGGCCGGCGCCCCAGATTGCTCTTTGCTCGGTGGCGGCGTTTCCCTCGCTACTGCTTCATAAATACATGCTAAATTCTTGATAAAAAAGTTACCATTTCCACCCAGCCCTGTTTCCCTCCTGCGGTCATATCCTTCTTGGGCGCAACAATTATACATGAGTCTGGAAGAGGAAGGACAAAAAGGAGAAAAGGAAACAATGCTTTATGTCATGTTACTTTTCGCGATATCTATTTATTTTATCATTTCTCTTCCTCCCTTCCCCCCCGCTCCCCCAGCTAGGCGGGTGAGGAGTGAGCGTTATGTAAAACTAGAGGCGTTTCATTTTCCCCCCTTCCCTTTTTCCCTCCCCCCCTTAGCTTTCTACCTATCGGGGGGCTATAAAAATGGGTGAACGGTTGTATATGATCACTCGGATGTAGAAGGAAAGAAAAAAGGCTATTTTTTCTTTTCTGCTATAAAAATGTCTGCCAAATCTCATTGACGCTTCGCGAATCAATTATCGTATCACGGGAATCACCCATCAAACCGGCGATCCTCCCGGTACACACCTCCCGGGAAACCCAACTACTATATCCCTTCCTCTAACATAAAGACAAGCTATCACAGTGGCCCTGTACTAGTACAAGGGCCTACGACCACCGACAAGACTTTCACACATACCACTCACCCACCCCACCACAGTAGAACCCACCCCACCCCCCGGCACAGCAACCTCAGCCAGTCACCCCCGAGTTAAGACAATTACCAAACGCAACTTCACCACCCCCCATCCTGAAACACGCTCAACCATACACCCCGCCCCGTATCCACCAATTTACCAACCAATTAATTAACCAATCCAACCCAATACCCACAAAAAAGTTCCACTACAATTTACATTCTGTTTCTCTCCCGGTAATTCCTAATTTCACCTCTCCCCAATTACCTCACCGGCGTTATACGCGCTGCCCCGTTTTCCCTTTAACTTACCCTAGGAGTGTCCTGGAGAGCGTATGCCATCTCGCGGGTAGAAAAGGGGAGAGGGAGTGGGCGGGGGGGCCGGGGCTAGACCGTGGGCATTATTATTGTCGCTGTTGTTGCCTTCATGGGGGGTGATAGGTCGACCACTCGGTACTCTACCTAGGCAAAAAAGGAGAACAACAATTCTATTGTACTCACTGGTGCAATAGTTATTCGTGAAAATGGTTCATCATTGCTCTTTTCCTTCTTCCCCGGGCCTCTTTGGTCCTCCGAAAGGGGGTTTCATAGGCACCGGCTACCGTGCTATGCAGGGCTTCCGATGATTTCTAGCACAAACCTCCCCCTTCGGGCCAGCGATGCCCTAACCGGTGGCCAAACGTACGAGTGATAATTTATGATCATGCTCGATAGATATGAATAATAATCTCTCCATAAGGAAGAACACAATAAACGAAACAGAGAGAGCCCCCCCAACTAGCAAACCACATTAAACACCACTAGTACATTACCGCCCACATGGGGTCGAACTGCCCCTCTACCTCGCGCTGACGCTTATACACCTCTTCCTCCTCTTTGATGGCGGGTAGGTTCTTGCTGCCCTGCAACCTCTGCACGAGACTCCGCGCCTCGTGCAGGCTGACCAGCGCCCTACCGCACCCAGCCTCTCTAGCTGCCTTGCACGCGACCTCGAATGCAGAATTTACGTCGGGTGTGTCCCATTCCTCCTTTTCCTTCCCCACCGTTTCCCCACCCCTTGGGGCTGTGGCAGCACGGCCTTCCGGAGTGAGGAAACCGAAGGTGGTACGGGATGTTCTGGCCTGGTAGGTGTTGATGGTTTGGGGATTTTGGGAGATCTTCGTGAGGTAGTTGCTCGTTGCAATTTCCAGCGGGGTGCGGCCCGAGGCATTTTCCGTGTTTATGTGTTCTGGCTTGAGGGTGAGGAGTAGACGGGCGGAGATTGTCATGTTTCTCCGGAGAATCTAGTAGTTCCCCCATGTCAGCACGGAAGTCTCAGAGGATAACGAAGAAGAGAGGGGAGGTGTGGCTACAGTATGAATCGGGAGATTCCCTTCAGAGTCGAAAAGCCCCAACTCGATACCCTTGGAGTGCTTGAGAAGGGCTTTCACAACGTGAACGGGGAGCCGGGAGTATGTAGGAACTTGGTATGATTGTTGGAGAAGGTGCGCAAAGGGCGTGTGTCCATGGCGCCGTGTGCGCTGCAAGAACATATCCGCCAATTTATCTTCAGGGAGGAGCTTCACTATTTCCTCAATCATAGAAACTGACAAATTGGGACGATCGTGAATGTCGCAAAAAGTTAAGTGCAGAGCATTCCGGCCCATAAAGTCACGAGTGGAAAAATCGGCGGCAACATCCTCTCGACGGAGGTATTTGATTGCGTGAATCCGCTGATAGATGATCGCGAACAGCGCAGGCGTGAAACCGGCGTTAGTGCGAGAGTCCAAGGACCCAGGACGTGAGACCAAGAACTGGAAGGCCTCCATTGGATCGGGCCCAGCCCATCCTAACAGGCAAATATGCGGGAGGTTTCTATTGTCCAAGCCAAGTGATTCTCTGAATATTTTCGGTAGTGCGTCTCCTTGATTCCTCAGTAACTTGGCACACTCATTTTCGGGGTTGCGGCCTATGAACGAATCGAGACAACTCCAAGGCCGACCACTCAAAAGCCATTTGATCGAGTCAAGATTTCCAAAGTACGCCGCCACCTGAAGTGGTTTTTGGACATCCTTTGTGCTTGGCGAAGAGGTTTCATATGGGTTGTTTACTTGCGCCCTTGTGCCATTGACTACTAGGCCTCGGTAATACTTGGGCTTAGCTTTCTGAATTTCGTGATCTTGTTCCCTCAATGAATCATAGTGGATCCCAAATGTGTACCGCTTCATCAGCTCTTCCAGAACCCATACCCGACCTAGGGCGAGCGCCAATCTAACATGTGCACAGGCGGTATACCGTTGCATCCCATAGAATGGGAGGATGTACTCCTCAGGAGCCCCAGGCCCGCCAAACTCCTCTACCGCTGATAGTATGAATTCGAAGAGCTCTGAATCGTCCTTGTATATTGATAATGAAAGTATGGTCCACCCTCCCATCCACTAGTTTAGTGCAACAGAAAATCAGTTGAAGAGCCTCCATGGGAAATCTTCGTATTAGGCTTACCTGAAGTAGTTTCTGCTTCCTAAGTAAAGCTTCCTCCTCTTCGCCCAGGAGCTCGTCTAGTTGGGGCGGGCTCTGGCGAATAAAGTCATATGGGGAAACGCCGCACTTGACAAAATCAGACACTGCGCCAACATCCTCAATAGTGAAGTCCTCGTCGCCAGCATCTTGGAAATAATGTTCGCTGCAATCATCGTCATCGCTATCACCAGGTATATTGATCATGACCATCTTTCCAGCCTGTTTCTTGCCCGGCTCCTCGTATTGAGATTTCACGATCTCCAATATCAGTCTAGCCATGGCGTAATCGCGGCGGTAGATAGCTATCCATAGTGTGGTCCATCCCCGGCTACTCACAGAGATTTGAAGAGCTGGCATGGGGGGTTCTCCGGAGGGGCCTGCTGTAAGAGTCTTTACAGTTTCCTGATCTCCTTTCCAAACTGCATTAAATAGTTTGCTATACCGCTCAAGTGTATCTTTTTCGCAGGGAATCGAGACATCAAAAGGTACCGTAAAAGCGGGCGGGGTTGCTAGGCCGCCAAATAGGTTACACTGGCCGAAAGGACTAAAGGTAGATGTGCCTTGCCCAGCCTGGGCTGGCGCTGCGGGCGGATGTAACTCTTCAAAAGTCTTTGCCCCAGCCTCGAGCAATACCTTCTCAGTCTCTTCAAATAATCGTAAAAGTTTCTCAAATTCTTCCCTCTGCTTCGCCTTTGCCACCCGATCCATACCGATCCCCACAAACTGCCCACTATTTGCTGACCTCAAATTTCGGGCTTGGTTTTCTCTCTTCCAAGCAAATTCGGCAGTGAATCGCTCCCAAGACCCCTCTGGAAAGCTGTCAAGAAAAGAGGTAGGAAGCAGCTCTTCCTTCCAAACAGTAACAGCCGCCTCCGGCTTTGCGTCGAGGGAATTGCGGTACGCTTGGATCTTTTTGCGTAACTGGTCAAGAACAGTTTCACCCGAAACTAGAGATGATCCTGTGAAACCAAATCTATTCAATGTAGACGAAGCGATAGCCGACGGGTCTGCCCCCGCCTTTATGAGACGTGGTATGAGTGCGCATGTATACTCACATTCAATAGCGATTTCGATGATTTGTTTAAGTGCCTTGTACGAGTGATCGTCATTATTTCCTCGATACGATGAGCCGTAACGTCTCCTCAAACAGCGGTGAAAATCGTCAAACCTGATATAGCCGGCTGCACCCTTGTCAAGAAGGTAATTCGCGATATCGAGCGATTTGCTTGTTCCTGCCCCCTTCAAAGCTGCTGTAAGGGGTGTAGTCGCTTCTGGGGAGTTGTAAGTGGAAACTTTATTGAGAACGCTCCTCGCCCCTGGGCTATCGAGTTCGAACATCTCTTCCAGAACAGGGATTGCGCCATGCGTCACTGCATTTAGCAATCCGGTGGCTTTGGAGAAACTATCCGCCTGTGAAGTCCTTGCGCCTACCCTCAGAAGCGTAGCGGCCATCTCAGCCTGCTTTTCATGAGGGAGTAGAAAAACAAGAGCAAGGACAAGCACAGCTGCTCTTGGAATTTTGGGTCCCCCGCAGAACCCCACCCCAAAGATCTTCATCGGCATAAGCGGATCGGCTCCAAAGTCGGAGACTAATAACTCAACGGCGTTGCAGTGACCGCGAACGATAGCATGGTGGAGAGGTGTCATCTGGTAATCCCAATCAATGACGTTAATGTCATATATATCGTCCTGATCGTCACCATCATCGATTGCTCCCTCCACCAGCCCCTCTTCCTCTTCACTCCTCTTCACCCTCACATAGGAGCCATCAGTGGCGGTTTCTGCAGCAATTGACCTAGTCCCAACTCTCATGTACTCAAATTCTTCGCCAGACAAATCTGACTGTGAGTGAATCGATTCCGACATGTCCGCGTCGGTATCAGCGTCGACCTCCCTGGCCCGCGAGCTTTCCGCAGCTCTCTTCTTTTCATCCCTGAAGTCTCTTTCATGCTCGTTCTCTTCGCTCTTCTTGAGTAACGCGGTGATGATATCAACCCTCCCTTTTCCTGCTGCGATGTGGAGCGCCGTGCGTCCGTCCTGGATTCTTGCTACGAGCCTTGCACCAGTGTCAATCAAGGTCTGCACAATCTCGACCAGGACGCCCTCGTTCAACACAGCCAAATGCAATGGAGTTCGGCCGCAAAAGTCCCGACGGTTGATGTTTGCTTTCCCCTCTCCCGTAGTGCACCAAGACCTGACGAACTCAAGGTCATTTTTAACAATAGCCTGGCAGAATCGCTCCGTGTTTCCAACATATGCCATTTCAGTATAATCTTCCGGGCCGAGTGGGTAAAAGCTACCAATCTCTTGTCTACCAGGGTCGTCCTTGAGGAACTTGAGGTCTCCACGGACATACATGACGTCCTCCTGCTCCTGTACTTTTTTCTCTTCATCGCCCAATGGCTCTGGACAGAAGCCACAACAGTCTACAGCCACGCCTTTGACAGTGCCAAGAAATACGGGGTGTCGATGGAGTTGGACTGTGCGGTGAGGGGGGGCATTCCGGGGGTTCCACTCCGCATTCAATAGGAGATCCCTCTTAATAAACAGCCTCTCAATCCTAGCTTTCGTTAATTGAATGTCCACAGCAAGCTATCAGGGAAGCTCACTTCTTAGCGCTGTAACTTGGCCCGTAAGGAATTGAGAATCTCTCGTAATTCGACATATCTTCAAAGTTCCATTCGGCAAGATCCTCATCCGCCCCCTCTTTTTTATTACCTTGGTTCCTGATCCAGGGGGAGGGGTAAAGTTTCGCCGGACGCCCCATCTCCTCCTTTCTCTGGCGTACGTATGCATCTCGGTCCTCAGGCTTAGGGAGGGCTTCGAGGACAAGGAGCCTAGCTAAACCGACGGTTCTATTGAACGCTCGTTCGTATATGGTTGGGTCGATGCGCGAGCGGTTTAGGAACGGACAGTAGGCCTCGAACCCTCGAAGAGAATACTTGGCAAGACGATTCTCGTATGCTGATCTGCTGTTAGATCCTAGAGAATATCAAATAGAAAGAAGGGGAAGCAAAGAACAAGGGCCGGTTACAAGGAGATCTTCTGGTAAGGTCAATGTCGTTGCATTGGGTCATGGCAGCCGCGATACTACAGCAAATATTAGCTCCAAGGGGTTCGCTGAAAAGGTCCGGGATCATATTATACTTACGCACGAGGAATCGCCAGGACTCGAGTACCATCATAAGCAACACATGCGCCTTAAGATGCACCGTTAGTAGGTATTTTTGAGAGAGATAAGGGCGAAACTGAGAAACGGCAAGTGGACTCACAATTCACGTCGAAGCCAGTAAGGATCTGGGAGATGCTTTTGTACAGCCTTAATACTATTTGAACGTGCCTGTTCGGATACTGGCTGACAATAGTGATGGTATTCTTCGTTCTCACAGTCCTGATCAATTTGAATTAGCTTGGTCAACCACGCCCGCTCGATACCACTCACGTTGTCTCCCAGAGAAGATTATCCTTGATCGTGTTCTCAATAGCCGCCATCTTTTCGATGGCTTCTTGCGGGTCCTCAATCCCATGAATGAACAAATCGATGTCGGAGGCGGGGGCAAGAGTATCATGATAATACTCGCGGAGCAACCTCACACTCAAGCTCTTACCTGACTCTTCCGGCACGCGCAGAAGGGGGGTTAGGACGGACGAGCCAGCGGCTGAGCAACATTAGTCCTTGGATGTAGCAAGAATCGGGAGGGGGTATTGACCAACAACATGACTCCAATCAAGGTTCATCAGAGCCCCTTCACTAAAGATAGCAAAGTTCTTCTTGAAATCCTCCAATGAACTGACCAACGCCGGCTCCCCATCAGACCTCCGGACTTGTTCGCTCAACGGCATCACATATCTTTAACTCCGGAGTCAGTCCAAGTCGGATATTCCCCTGAAAGGAAAGAGGAAAGAATATACCTCTCTTGCTCCTCCGGACTCTCATCAAGCTTCCTCCCACGAATCTTGAGCAAGCTCTCATTCTCATCCTCGAACAATGAGACGAGATTGACATCACCCTTGACAAACTGGTGATCGGGAGCCTGAGCAAAATAGGCACGAAGGGCCGCCTCATACTCGATGAATGGTTGAAGAAGCTGGCGAAGAGGAACATCCGGGTTTGCCTGAACGTGGTGAAGGAATTTGGCAGGGGGGACGGGAAGTTCCGGGAGCCGCTGGGGAAGTGGGACGGGGGTCACAAGGAGAGGTATCCTGGATATGGGGGGCATATTTATGTGTATCTGACCGACTCTGATAATAATTTTCTCTCGTTTTTCCTTCTGATATGTTGATAATTGATAAATAGACTATTATGAAGATGAAAAATCTAATTAACGCGTCTCCCCCTCCCCTCTTTATGGGAAAAATGCTGGGCTTCACAGTGGGGGAGGGGTACGCGCCTGTGCACGTGTTGGTATCATACGAGCACAGTGCCAGCAGCACGCCAAGGCGTGAGTCAAACGCGTTCTTCCAGCAGCGCGTTATCCCTGTCATGACACGAGATCACGCCCTGCAGGATCAGACAGGATGCCAGTCAGTGGGTTGCATACCGCAGCTTCTCCGTTTCAAGGACCAAATCCGTGCAGGACGAGTCATCAAATTACCCGCAGTGTCAAAGCACTTCCAAAAAGAACTACTCATGATTGCGTTCAGCCTAGATCCAAGCGAAAGGGCCAGATTCTGGTGGCATGTAGTGGGAGTCTTTCCCAAAAACTCTCCGACGTCGGGAGTGGTAAAGTTGTGACTCACGACTCGTGCAATATAGGATGATGTTCTGGTCTATCACCGACGATAATGGCTTCATATCCACCATATTGTTCCGGTGCCGGATTAATTGGATGACAGCGAGAATATGAAGTCCATCAGGCCCTCGCATAGGTAGCTCGGCCATACAGGGCCACCACTGTTGCCGCAGCGAGCTCCTACTGCTCGTTATGTGAGGGATAATACCGTGTACTGGTCTACGATATATTACGGTGAAACCAACCGAAAACCAACACGATAATTTTCCCCATCCTTAGGAATATATAGCTCAATAGAAGTGCTTAGAAGATGGTCCTCTCTGGTTTGGTGCTTCCCAAGCAGGAGCAGCACCCGGAGAGATAGTAAAATTTCGAATGTAACTTATAATTTGTTTCGAGGTTGTTCCAGTCAAGCCCCACTTCTTGTACAAGTTACAGGCATAAAGAACCCGAACACAGGGAGGAAGGGTGGCGGTGCCCATGGGGGCAAAAGAATCCCTGTAAATAGCTTAATATTACCTAAAAGAATAGTATGTAAACAAAGCGAGAAAGGGGTAATCTGGTACCTTTTGTGAAGGCATTTTCCCTG
>Ga0307517_10000751_pt1 | contig 55897 bp, 78 predicted proteins | sample 23_EM_MG_FD_194515 | JGI IMG/M metagenome (GOLD analysis project Ga0307517, IMG submission 194515) | Populus trichocarpa ectomycorrhiza microbial communities from riparian zone in the Pacific Northwest, United States - 23_EM | ecosystem: Host-associated > Plants > Roots > Unclassified | place... | reverse complement strand
ATCCTAACCAACCCGGCAGCACGGCAAAAGTCCTTTTTTTTGGGTGGTGGGGAATACCCGGTGTGGATTGATCATATGGTTTAGACAAGTCCTGGGTATTGATATATAAATGTAGCGACTAAGGCTGCAATATCTTTGAAGGCAATCCCTGTTTCATTTATCTTCATCACATGTTGGAATAATTTCTCCTCTTTGGGCCAAAGAAATCTGGTGGTGTTTATGTTAAGTTCCACTAGTTGCTCCATGGAAATTTTAGCAGTTGGTGTGAATTCTGGGGGTCATGTAGGGAGTTGTGGTAAGGTAAGGAGTGGATCTTCTGGAATTTGGCAAGTTACTCAACAATCTATAGGGAATTGTGATCGGTCATAACAAATTTATCCAGTTGAAGTTCAATTTCATTAAAGTCCAGTTTTTGTAGTCCAGTTTTTGTGGTAAGGTCTATTGACTTCTTGAATAATGGAATATGAACTTTTTAATATTCCAGTCGAAAACTACAATGCAATTAAGCACTCTACCTCCTTTGGAGTAAGTTAATCTTGGCAGAATAATTGTATGTCTGAGGGTCGCAGGGAACTTGATTAGTTTGAACAGCTTATTCACTTTCTTTTGGGGCCTCAAATTCAAGGTTGTCAAGTACTCCAAGGTGGATCTGATGGCTTCCAGACCATGTGAAGTCGAATGTGAGGTCCATTTTACCTTTAAGATTTGAACTTTATATTATAAGATTGGATTCTGAAACATGTCAAAGTGGAATTTAAGGCATTTATCTTGGATTTTGTGGGGAACTTGATGAAGTTGAAGTTTAAATTCATCTTGAAGTTATTTAAAAAATAAAAATTGAAGTCTATGAGTGAGAAGTTAACTTGAAATTTGGCTAAGTCCAAAATGAACTTCTTATTTAATTTCTCAAGTTCAAATCTCAATTTAAGTCCTTTGAAAAACATTAACCAACAAAATTTTGACTTGATTTCATAGGCTAAGTCTTTAAAAGGTAAGTAGGGTCTGAAATTTTTACAAATGCACAAATAACTAGAGTGTCCATGAGTGATATAAACAATAAAAGACACAATTGGGATCAGAACGAGTTCATCACATCCTATAGGGGGCATATGGGGCATAGAATGGGGCATAGAGGGCATAAGATGTAGTAACTAAGCATAGGGTGAATCATTCCACAGTAAAAAGTAAAAATATGTAGCAAGAGACTGCACATCTGAGTTGGCATTGGCAGTCCTTGTCAGTGATAAATCAGATAACTTGGGTTGATATCATGAGAAATAGTGATGGAATATTCTTGCCATCTCATAATTGAAGTCAGGGATTTCTAATGCAGGATTTGGTTGGAATAGGGGAGATTCATGGCATACTGCCTGCATTGCAATGTTATGAGTCCTTTGATTTATCGAAGACTCATTTTTTATCAACTCAGGACTTAGTCAAAATTTCCATTGATCCATTGATTTATTACCATGATCATAGGAAAGCTATCTAAATACAAAAACAGACTGCTTACAATGGTAATAAAGCAACCTACCACCATGTATGATATACCATAAAATTCAGAAAAATAAGGAGAATCCAAATATGTAAAAAGTGAAAGGCTTGATATTGTGCCTGGCACATCAAACATTTTTTTTCATGACATATTATATACTGTTAGATTTGTAAAAATGAGGAGAGTCCAACAGTACTATTTTCATTACTTAAATTGTGCGGGAAAGCAACTTGTGCAGCAAAATACCACTTTTTTTTTTTTTGTTTTTGTTTTTTTTGATTTGGCACTATGTTAATGATGCTGTGATTATGTAATCGCAGTGTCCTTTTAAAGGATATGAAATTCTGAATCCAACAGTACTGGTTTCATATGAATCCAAGCAGAACTGATGAAGAAATGAATATTTTACCTGTTTTTTGTAATATAAAAACAGATGAAATGTTCATATCTCCATGGATACTGCTCCAAAAAATATGATTCTGGTACTGTTAGATCCAGAATTTTAATCTCATTAACCTTGTGTATGGATTATATAAGGATATCTCTTCCTGTGCAAGGTAAAACATAGTATTTCTGAAATTACAACATATAAACAGGTGCCTGATTATCTAATTACTACATAGAATAAAAGTAGAGAAAAATGCAGTCATGTTGGCACCAAATCCAAGCAAAACTGATAATGATAGGGCCAACAAGTGGCAAAGCCTGCTACCTTTCTGAGTGCCAGGTAAAGAGCAATGCTGAATATAGGTTAAGATTTCATATCATACAAGTACATGAGGTTAATATAATCAATAATAATAATAAGGCAAAAAGTCATTTTTGATACAGAAGATTTTATATTTTGTAGAAATGGAAAGAGAATGGAAATGAAAAAAGGAAAATAAAAAAAAAAAAAAAAAAAAAAAAAAAAAAAAAAAAAAAAAAAAAAGGAGGTGTGTACAGGAGTCGCATACAACAACAGTGTGCTGCATGAGAGAGAACATGCATTAGACGCTGGTGTCCATCATGATATCAGTGACCATTGTTTTTTTGAATTTGACAAGCTGGATTTTTTGGGCCTTTTTTCAGTCTTTTTTGGAGGTGCCAGTGATGGGTGGTGCTCCAGTGTCAGTTTTGGACATGTTCACCTCAGGTCTTTGTGGCAAGATTGCAGTCCTGCTTTCCATTCTCTTTTTGGCAGTGAAGCTGTTGAATTCATCTTGAGCGGATATAGTGACTGTGTCGATGTTTTCGGAGTCAGGAGATGAGCTCCTGTATACTGTCAGTTCATTGGAGGACTTATCACTCCCCCAGGTAATCCTTGTGGAGTCCACATGGATTCATGGACTCCATGGATGTTCTGTGGATTCTATGGAATTCTTTTTGGCAGTGGAGACACCCAAATTCAGTTTTTTTAGTCCATGGACTGTCCACAGACAATCCACATAATACCATGATTTTTATAATTTTCATGGAATCCATGCGAATAGTCCATGGACTCCACATGGATTGAGTCCTTGGATTCCATGGACCATTTCACATGGATTCTATGGAATCCTTAGGGATTTAATTAGAATACTAATGAATCATGAAAGTAATCAAATATAATCTAATACCTTTATATTAAATATAAAAAGTGAAAAAAAAATGCAGCCCTCCAGAATTGAACCCAGGACCCAAGGACATATAAAATCACATGCTTAAACCAGCTGAGCCACAGCAGAATTTAAAGGTAAGAAATTGATAGCCTATTGAGGACATCTCGCGGCTCGCAGGCCGATGCCTGCCAAATCCAGTTGGTTGTGGCTGACTGTCACATCACCAGCTCTTTCTTCAACCACCACCACCACTGCCTGTCGTCGACCACCGTTGCCCACCACTGTTGCCCACCACCACCCGTCTTCGACCACAGACAACCACGGCCACTCACCAGCACCTACCATCGACGGTGCAGGGATGACGACCCCCACCACCCACTGTCAAGGATGACCGGCCACTGTCATCAACAACGATGACGAATCAGTAGCAAGGTACCGAGGTAAGTACCCCGAACCAACCCACCCACGCTCACTGACAACCACAAAACACAGGGCGCAGGTGCCACATCACCAAGGTTGACGAGTGCCAGTGGGTCCAAACGACCACCACCAGGAATGATGCCACCACCACCGGGAACGACATGACACAACGAACCCCCGGACGACACGACACAACGAACACAGGGACGGACGACACGACATGACGGGGGACAGATGACATGACATGGCAGGGGATGGATGACATGACGAACGTGGGGACGACACAGTGCCAACAGGTTCACAACAGTGCCACTGGCGGGGGCTAACGACAGCACCAGCAGGGGCTAATGACAGCAGCGGCAGGCTAACAAAGGCAGCGGTGGGCTAACGACACTGCAGGGAGGCTAAGGACACCGCAGGTAGGCTAAGGACAGCGTGGGCGGGCTAACAATGACAGGGCCAGCAGGTAAACGAAGGTGCCGGCGGGTTAATGACAGCACTGGTGGGTTACAACAGCACCACCAGGTTTGCCAGCAGGTTAATGAAGGCGGCGGGGGGTCAACAACAGCGCCGGCAGGTTAACAAAGACAACGATGAGCAAGGTAATCCCCTTCCCTTTCCCCCACACCTTCCCCTTCCCCTTCCCCCACACTTTCCCCTTGTCCCACATCTCTATGCCTCTGTATAATATACCATATGTATTTTATTTCTGTACTTTTTGTACTCCGAATATCTATATATATATATCAAATTTTATAACTCTGAAGTATCTATGCTATTTGGAATCCATGGAGTCCATGGACTAAATGAACATAGAATATATATTTGTGTTTTATACCTAAGTCCAAAAGTCCATAGATTCCATAGACAATCCATGGACTCCATTTACCCATTTGTAAAGTTTGTGGATTTTATACAAAGTCCATGGAGTCCACATGTTAATCCTTGGATTCTGTGTATCCCATGGACTCCACAAAAATTGCCTGGGGGACTGAGAAGTACATGTTCGTTGTTAGAGTTTTTTTCTTGAAGTGGAATATAACAGCACATATGCATTTGAAGTTTTTGTTGGATTTGGATTATGTAATCTGTCACATGGTTTCTAGATTGACTAATCTGGTCATGTATCGGTCACAGGGTTGACCTGACATGCAGGGAATGGCACTATATGTGTCTGGCACTTTAAGTGTCTTTGGGTTGGCAGTTACATAAATACAATATAAGCTGGTTGAACTCCAGGGCTAGATAGCTCAGTTGGTTAGAGCATCTGGTATATGTCCAGAAGGTCCTGGGTTCAATCCCCGGTTTGGTCACTTTTCTGTATTTTAACAGTTTTTGTACCCTTCTTGTCCTGTCCCAGGGATGTTCCAGGTGTGGAGTGTGAGAAGGAGGAGGACAACTGTCCCTTCACAAAGTTGCACAGAATTGTTCCAGCATGATATCAAATCTCCATTGGCATTGACAATGTTGTACTAGCGGCAAAGCCTGCTTACCTTTCTTAGTACAAGTCTGCAAGACAAGGTGTAATATTCAATATTAGTTAACATTTCATATTGTACAAGTACATGAGGTCAATATAATTATTAATAATAAGTCAAGATGATACAGAAGATTTTAAATTTTGTAGGGAATGAAAAGAGAAATGAAATAGAAAAAGGGAGAAAATAAAGGAATCACATATGATGATAGTATGCTATGGGGGGGACCATGCATTAGATGCTAGTGTCCATCTTGATATCAATGCCCATTGCTTTTTTGAGGTTGACAGACTGGTGTTTTGGGGTCTTTTTTCAAGGAGCTGACAACAGGTGCTGTGGCGCTGATTTTGAGAGGAGCTGGGGATGGGAGCTTTGGCATTGATTTTAGAGGAGCTGGTGAGTGCTCTGGCATCAGTTTTGAGGTACTTGCCTCAGGTCATTGTGGCAAGACTGCAGTCCTGGTTTGCTTTCTTTTTTTGGTAGTGAAGCTGTCAAATTCGTCCTGAGCAGATATGGTGATTGTGTCAATGTTTTTGGAGTCAGGAGGTGAGCTCTTGTGTACCATTGGTTCACAGATCCACAAATCCCTTAACACTCAAACACAGTGGGCATTCAAGGTATAATACTTTTTTTTGGGTTAGAATTTGTTCTTGCACAGTAAAATACAATGGTACATACCTATTTGAAGTTTTTGTATCCTTCGCATTCTGTACCATGGATGTTCCAAGTGTGGAGTGTGACAATGAGGAGCAGAAGTGTCTCTTCACAAAGTTGGATGGAATTGTTCTCAATTCTCCATTGGCATCGACGATGTTGTGCTACATGAGTCTTGTGCTGTAGAAAAGTTAGCGTTTAGATATTAATATGCATTCAAATATGACTTATGCTTCTTGTCATCAATTTCCTTTTTCTTTTCAATAGTGGTTTTGTCTTTTTCAGAACCAACTGTTCACTTCTTTAATCATTGTGGTGCATCTGGAATGTAGCTCACAGGGGGGGACTATGTATTAAATTTTAGTTTGTCAAATATTAGTGAGTTGAAAAAATATACGCTGAATTTCTTCAGTAATTGTATGGTGTAGAATCTGGCATAGTCGTCGTTGTTGATATCATTGGTACATTCTGAAGTAAAAAAGGCAGACTAGATAATGATGGTTATTGTTTGCAGAAAGGTGCAAATGGGCAATTTTTTAGATTTACATACTTTGTTCACTTTTTTGTCCTTTTTAATGTTCGCAATGACAACTTCCTTTAAAGGGACAGCTTGATTTGCGAACAGGATTTCAATGTCATTTGTAGCATGCATTGGTTCACGAAGTTTGATGATGTCTTTTACATGAGATCCGTCTTTGATAGGGGTGCACTACATGGGTATTATGAGCAGTGTTCGGAGATGAGTATGAAGAAAGTAAGTGTACTTCATTTGCAGATGCTGAGTAATGGTTTCCTTGTGCTCCAAGTTTTGTATCACATTTGGCACTGGCTACCTCTCTGAAAAGGAGAAACTTTCTTTTGCATTGGGTGTTCAGGTCTGAGAACATTTGGTTGTTGAGGTGATTATCACTTCAGGTGGTGATGGTGAAATGTTTTGGGAATTCCCTAAGAAGATTGGACTTTTGTCAAGGCGAGGGACCACGTCATTTATGTAGAAGTTTTGTATCGCTTATATCTCCTCCAATCGCCCACCATCCCTTCTTCACATTTCATAAACAGCATAAGCTGCATAACCATGCAGTCCAATATCCGGAAGGCATTTCATATGGCTTAAAAGCAAGGAAGTGAGCATAATGTATGGCTGGTGTTGTTGAGAGGTTTAGTAAGATTTTGAATGGATGCGAGACAATTTCTAGGGTTTTTGCTTCATAAGTGCCAAATTGAGAATTGAGTGGAAGTCAAGTGTGTGTGGGGTTGGGTTTCAGATTTCATTACAAGTCTAAATTTATTTTAGACTCGTTTCTATTGTGTGTGTCTACAGCCAAATTTTTAAGACGCCTGGCCGCTATCATTGATTTATTCCCGTGGTTACACATTTTCTAATGCTAAAATTATTCCATTACACTCGTTACTGACTTTTGTGATTTTTTTCATTGACCGTGAGATTGTTCCACTCCAGCGCGCGGATTTTGAGCTTTTATGGAAGGTGTGACTTAATTGTCACACCAGTTGCTCTTTTGCCGACATTACCGGGCCACCTCCATCCACTTCCCATATAACCAATATATGTAATGTACTACAATGTATAACCAATGTTCAATATCTATAGTCTAAATTTTTAATGTACAACTGCTATACAACCAACTGATGTACACAAGTTATGACCGATGTACATGATGTATGACTGATGTACACGATGTACAACCAATGTACGTGATGTATGACCAATGTATGTGATGTCCAACTGATGTATGCAATATATAACCATGTATGCCATGTATCTCACTTTTCATATCTGTCCCAGTGAGCCTTATATATGTGATATATGACTGATGTACACGATGTACAACCAATGTATGCGATGTCCAACTGATGTATGCAATATATAACCATGTATGCCATGTATCTCACTTTTCATATCTGTCCCAGTGAGCCTTATATATGTGATATATGACTGATGTATGCAATGTACAACCAATGTACATGATGTACAACCAATGTACACGATGTTTTGTCTTGATTATACATTAACAAAGTACTTTCAGGCATCATGTCGGTAAATGAATGACTGTGACCGAGGCCATATTTTGAGTTCCAAGAAATGCCGACGCGTCATTCAGCCACCTTGCTACTCCATGCATCCTATGTCGTCCGGCTTTGCCCATCTTGATCAAGGTCAAGGGCAAGTGCAGTAAGTGGTCTTTTTTTTCCGTTGTGCTTCTTTTTCTGAATTGGTTTTTTTTTAGCTACTGACCATATCTCCGCTGGTGGACCATGGTTGAAGTACCACGGCCATCTTGAGAACATCTCGCGTACGTTCGGCCCCTTCACATCACACTCATCTTAATCACTATTTCTCAGAAAACTGCCTCATCGGCACCATCAACACCAAGAACAACGAACCCAACAAGGTGCAGAACCAACTCGATGGCATATGTGCGACGAAGAGAGGTGTGTTGCGGGTTTGGATGTTTTGCACTGGGCGTTGGTGGGTGAATGCCCTTTGGTCTCCTACTGGGGGGTTGAATTTCGTGTCCTCTCTCTCTGGCCCCGCTCGTTCGCCCCTTGTCATCATCCGTCGTCCATTGCTCATCGCTCTCTCGCTTGTTTAAACTTGACCCTACCCCTCGTTTCTGTTGTTTACATCCGTCATGCATGCCATTATTTATATGCTTTGTATTTTGTGGTTTTATTCTATTCCTCTTTTTTTTCTGGTGGTTTTGTGTGTGTTGAGTTTGTGAGTGGTGTTCACTGGTTATTGCTTTGAGTGGTCTTGTAGGTAAGTGGCTTCTTTCACTTCTTTTTATGAGAGGATAAATTTGTATTTCATGAATTTGCGCACATGGCCATAATTTCTAAATGGTGACAATTGTGTGACAAGATCACACCTTAACTCTTTCTCGCTCACTCCCTCCAGGACTACGCGATCCATGCTCATTACACCCCTCCTTCTCACTCATTTAATTTATTAAACTATCATGACCAATATTACGAAGAAATGCCAAACCGCTGTTCAAGATCGCCCCCCTCCAAACAGTGTGGCGGACAACCCAACAATTGAAGAACTTTGAGCGAGAAATGCACAGCTTGTGAAGCCCTGTTGGCCAGGGATCACGTCGGGTTGCAGGATCACCAGCAGATTTGTCCAGCGAGCCACTGTCAAAGGTGTGGAGACCCCTTGTTGTGAAGGGTCAGAGTGGAAGGGTCACCTTCTAAGTACAAACCAGGTATCTCCCATCTCCTTCTAAGGAGTAAGTGGGTGATGGTTTGGTGTAAAAGAAGATATATTAGGTAATCATAGATGTGACCACTATGTACCCAGCTGTGACTACAGGTGAAGTAGTGGAAAGTATAGTAGGAGTCTTTGGTACTACAAAGAGACCCTCACACTGTTACTGTGCAGCTCGAAACATCAGGCATGTCACGTGCCCCTACAAGGTCTGTGGGGCTGACATACAATCGATTTAGGAGGTTTTGTGGTAGGTAAAAGATAAGAGGAGCTGCAGGAGGGAGACCCACCCAGTATGTCGCTAAATGAGCACCAAGCAGTATGCTCATTTCGCAAATCTTCATCTGCCACTGCTGCCACCACTCTCACCAACCCGAATAATAGGTCATAAAGGGAGACAGACACCTGCGCATTGGCGTTGGCTTAGGCTGGTAACCACCACTGCCCCTGCTCATCAACTACCGCATGACGCCACCTCCACTCCCTCTCTCTTGACGCCACCTCCTCGCCTTCTCCCTCGACATCGTCAGGTTCGACAATATCAGCATTTGCTTCGGCCCCTCCCCTCTTAGAGGGATGTGGGCCAACTTTTGTACCTGTTGGGTGGGGGAGCCCTCCCTTCTGGGCTCCTCTTGTTTGCCCTATGGACCTGGTCGTGCGTTCTTTGAAAAGAACAATGACAAGAACGGCAGCCACGCAGTGGGGGAAATGGTGACCACACAACAGTGAGAATGAAAACAGCAGCAAGGGCAACAGCAAAAATGCAATGGCACAAATGCAATGGTGAGAACGAGGGGCAGTGAGAATAGGAATAACAACGAGAATAATAGACAGTGAGAATGAGACTCTTATTTCCATTCCCTTGCTGTTACCCTCTCAACTTTCTTGTTATAGCCTGTCATATATGTGATCAAAATAGAATCTGAATTTTAGGAGAATAATTCCACCTACATTTATTTGTATTTTATAATTTTATAGAGCAAGATGGTGCCTCCAAAAGCAAGCAAGGTTGTCAGGGTGTCCTACTGTTGATCCCGATTGACTCAAAGGAATCTCAGGCCTGATATGATCGTTGAACATTAAAAATGATCTAAGCGAGTATCTGTGGTCCACCTATGTAAAAGGCCATCTAGCACCATCAAGATTTCAGAATCTAAGCAAGTATTCTCAATTTCTTCAAATTCGGCCCAGAGTCCATGGTCCAGTACCACATAATCTATTCAAGTTGCGCAATAGAGTTACTATCAGTGTATAAACACTAATCAGTCACAATAGAGTTTAACTTAGCAAGAACTGATGATCACAAGTAAAACAAATGTATAATGCTTGTTTCTGGCCCAAGGCCCAAACGTAGTGTACCAGGTGTCCCAGACAAGGTAGAAAATCTATACTACAAGGTACTACTGTGCCCAGAGCCCTGAGGCGTGCCAAAACACCAAAATACGAGGTACACAAATGAAATAACTACACTACATATTATATATCACCAGAAAGGTCTCAACGAGGAGATTCTGGATCATCAAACCAAATTATGTAAAACATACTCTATCTAAAGATATAAGCGAAATACTACTAAAATGTCCATAAGTGTTATATCACAATTCTAACATAATCCACAAAGTCAACACAACACCGTAAGCTGCGTCAACATGTCAAATTAGAAGGAGAGTTGTACCCAAACTGAGCCCTCTCTTTTTTATATATTTTATATTTATTTATTTGCCCACAGACACCGCTATCCTGCCAAAAATCGACCCTGTATATTTTTTTCCAATATCTGAGTACCCTTGATCAGTACAGTGCTTGCACAGCCTCCCGAAAAGTGAGACCTAGGAGGCATCAGGAGAGGAGACAATGGGCGAAAGTCATTGATACTTCTATGTATTTAATAATAGAAAAAAGAAAAAAGAAAAAAGCTGGCCTAAAATGTGGAGGTTCTGTGAAACAAACATGTGACCTGACATACCCACTCTGAAGTAATTATAAGTAGTCAGCTAATACAACTATTCAATTTCATTCTATGCTCCATCATGCTTTATCAATGGGCTACTTTGCTCTCAGCCCTTCCTGCACCAAATTCCATGTAAATGTGCTCACGTTGCATTGTTATCAATGCCATAATGATGGGCGAAAGGCTTGGAGGTGGTTGGTACAGTTTTTATGGAGATGTGGTAAGTTCACCTTGGCTATATACCCAAACTTTTATTCTCCTTCATTTTTTTATGAGGTCCCTTTGATTTTTTGGGATATCATATTCCTGAATATAATGAACACATAGCACCCACTTGCATGCTTTTTGGTGTAGTAATCAATGTTTTATTCATTATTTCCTCTGACCTACCTACTTAATAGGGATTAACTTTTCTTTCAACCACTCCTGCACCCAATCTCATGCAAGTGGCCTTATTACAAGCCTAAATTTATTTTAGACTCATTTATTAGTGTGTGTGTCTACAGCCAAAAAATTAAGACGCCTGGCCGCTATCATTGATTTATTCCCACGATTACATCTTTTGTAACACTAAAACCCTTCCATTACACTTGTTACTGACTTTTGTGATTTTTTGGGTTGACCATGGGATTGTTTGGAAGGTGTGACTTGATTGTCACACTGGTTGCTGCATTGCCAACATTACTGAGCCACCTCCATCCACCTTTATATACAATGTATGACCAATTGTACAACCTATCTAGCTGACATTAAGTATACATTATGAGTCTGAATGAGGAGAATCCAATGGTACCATTTTCATTATATAATTTGTGTGGGAAAACAATCTCTGCAGACAAATACTGTATTTTTGATTTTACACTAGGTTAATAATGCTGGAGTTACATCATCGCAGTGTCCTTTTAAAGGATATGAAATTCTAAATTTAACAGTACTGGTTTCATGTCAATCTGAGTAGAACTGATGGAGGAATGAATATTTTACCTATTTTTTTAAATATAAACAAGGGTAAAATATTCATATCTCTGTAGATTCTCCTCCGAAAAATATGATTTTGGTACTGTTATATTCAGAATTTTATTCTTATTAATGCTGTGTATGGATTATGTAAATATATCTCCTCTGTGCAAGGTAGAACATTGTATTTCATAGTATTTCCGGCATGATTATATAATCAGACCATAGAGTATATAAGTTAAATTCAGATGTATGCAAGCTTTTTAATTCTCTAAAAGCTACCTCATAGTCATAAAACATTCTGAATAACTTCAAATGTGTGAAGACAGTGCTAAGCACCAGCACCAATGGTAATGCAAGGTAAAAAATTACATTTTTTTGGGAGAATTAGTCATAAGATGCCACATGACCTTAAAAAATTGCTTAGTAGGTGTGTGTAGCAGGCATGCACACCCAAAGGTGGGGTTGGTGGCAGACTCAGCAGCTCTGATGCACATTATAATGGCCACATCAGCTAAGCTTATCTCTGCTGACTCTATCCTTGTGAAAACACACTTATATCCCCAGGAATAAAATATCAGCATTTGGAAATTGCTCTGATAAACATGGAAAGGGTCTAGTTATACAAGGGAATTACTTTTTTACCTAGTAAGTGTCAGGGAATGTGACTTATGTATCTGGGAATAGGTATTTTGTACTTGGTAAAATCAGAATTAAGCTCTGGGAACATGAAAAATACATATATATTAATCAAATACATGAACTATATAACAGAAATAATACTTGTGCAGTTCAACAGCCATATTGGTCAGAGACCATCCAGGATGTTGTATAATAGTGGATGTGAAGAGTTTTTCAAAGCCAAGTTGAAGACAGAGAAATATGGAAACACCAACACAACAGGGGTTGCTGCCTCAAGGACAGCTAAAAACTGGTCTGATGATATGTTAATCACTATTTTAAATATCTTGACAATTTAAATTTTAAGTAAAGAATACTCTTTTATTTTAAATGCAGGGAAAAGTTCAGTAACAAAGACTTTCTGTAGAAAGAGCTCCAATATAAAAAAATCTGGCAGGTGCATGTCCCAAAGACTTTAAACAAGACTTTAAATCTTGGTCAAATCCAATACTTTTCCAGAGATAAAAAATACAAAGTGGTTAAAGATTTTCAATTCCCATGATTTTTACTATAGAATTTACTATTTGAAGTACTGAATTCTACCTTGGAATAAGTTTTTGATGGTCCTAAATACAGCAACCTCTGCCATGCAACACATTGACAAAAATAAGAAAACAAAGAAAAAAAAAATATTAAAGTCCAATGGCACAACTGTCATTATCTTTGCAAACTGCTGCAAATGCAAAAAATCTAAAGAACTGGTTATAATCTGCATATGTAGGCTACACCTAACTGTGTCAAGGACTGTTTCAAACTCTAAATCTAACTGTTGTAACTGGAACTCATAACTTGGTTACTAACCGCCCAACACTACTCTATCAAAGCAGCGAAACTAAAGATAATATTAAAGTATAATCAACGAGGTCAAGGCTTACACCTTGTTTTGAAACATCTTCTTGATGGCAGCTGTGGAGTAGGATTTTGGACGTTCCAGAGCTATCACAACTTTAGATATCAAAATTGATACAAGAAAAGACAACCACTTACGAGCTCCCAGAGCACGGTCCCAGATTAGTTGAGCAGCAACACCAAAGGCACGGGATACACCAAACAGAACTGTATAGAACTGCATCTGGGTAAGCCCATAGTGGGTAAGAAGTACACCAGAGTGCGCATCAACATTAGGCCAAGGGTTCTTGGCCTTTCCAGCCTAAAGGACAAAAAGAAGATTAAATTTCATCAGAGAGACAGAAATAAATATTGAGAACCTCAAGAAGGATGTCGGGAACAAGGTTGTAAATTTGTCCCACAAGCTTAAACATCTTGTCGTCCGGCAGGTGCTTCAAGGCGAATTCACGTTGGGCGGTGTAACGAGGGTCGGTCTTCCTGAGAACGGCATGACCATAACCAGGAACAACCTGACCACTTTTGAGGGTGGACCAGATATATTCTTTGACAGCCTCGTCGGACGCATCCTCACCGATCTGTGCTTGCATCTTCCTGAGCCAGATTAGTACTTCTTGATTGGCAAGGCCATGGAGAGGACCAGCGAGCCCGTTAAGGGCAGCCGCGTAGGCAAGGAAAGGGTCCGAGAGAGCTGAACCAACAAGTTTTCCAGTGTGTGCGGAAACATTTCCACCTTCGTGGTCGCTAAGAAGGAATGAGTCCCGCTTTTATCGAAGATATAAAACAGTATTTACCTGTGGATTGTGATGTAGAGTCTCATCAATTCAACAAAGGGTTCATTATCACCAAAGCCAAGGAGAGTTGACAAATTGTGAGAGTAGTCCTTTGAGGGATCGATGGCAGGAAGTTTGCCTTTGCCAAAGACATTACAATAAATACGGCCGGCGATGTTGGGTAGTTTAGCGATGCTATTGCGAGGAATAAACTCGGTGCGGATAGCAAGACATCAGGAAAGTAACGTACAGGTCCATAGAATCCTCGAAGGTAGGACCCCAATAGTCCTTTTTGGAAATTCCATCCTGGTAAGCTTTCGCAAACGCAGAGTTGTGGTTAAGCTGCAAAGAAGGATGAGTGACTAAGTATGTACTTCTGACGTGCGAGACTCACGGCGGTGACCGCCAAACTGAACTGGCTCATGGGGTGAAGGGTCGGCGGGCAGCGGTCAAGAATTTCCTCGACGAACTCGGGAAGGGCGGAGCGTGCGGCCCAGTCGCGTGAAAGCTCGGCAACCTGTTCCTGGGTAGGGATCTCTCCAGTGACCAAAAGCCAAAAGAGTCCTTCTGGAAGAGGTTCGTCGCCTCCGGGAGCTTTGGGGAGTAATGCTTGACATTCGGGAATGGTTTTGCCACGGAACCGAATTCCTTCGTCTGAGGAGAGTGTCAAGGAATGCTGACGGTGAATATGATTGTGCATACCTGCGTCGAGCACAGAGCCGTCCCAGATGAGAGCAGGAAGACCTCTCATGCCACTAAATGAAGGATTGAGCTCGAGTGGATGTGACGGAGAAGTGAGTAGACGTACCCGTAGAGTTGATTGACGATGACGGGACCAAAGGATTTTTTGCCATGCTCAGCGCGTGCGGCTTTTACCTGAGGAACAGAGTCAGAGAAAGGGGGGACGCAAAATGAGAGTACGGACATTTTCGCGTTCTTTTGGAATTAGCTCAGCCAGCCGTTCCTTGAGAGAGACAGGTTTTGCGGAGGTGGATGAAAGACGGGTTGCCGGGAAAGTAGCGCGCAACACCGAAGGGCGAGACTAGGAAAAAATGAGCGGGGCAAGATATTTGGGAGGAGGAATAACGTACGGAGGCAAGAAGAGACCTGGCAGAGACGGACATGGTGGTAAAAATGTTTTATCGAAAACACGTCGTAATTTATATTTTTATACATCCCGACTTCTTCCACAATCACATGACCGTTACCTCATCCTCCGACCACGATGGGCAAGCGAAAGCGGCCGGCGGCGACGACGACGACGACGGCGGACGACATCCCCCTCCTACCCCAGGTTTTCTCCCTCTCATTTCCGTAAAAAGTATATCGCTCACCGGTCGACAGAAAAAACACTATCGCCAGCGTGTCCACGCAAACCCGTTCTCTGACCATTCTCTCCAGTATCCCATCGCCCCGAGTGCTATAGACTGGTCAGTTCACTATCCAGCATTTTCAGGGACAGGCAAGGCCCCTGAATTTGCGGATGTCGGCTGTGGCTTCGGCGGTCTCCTGATCGCCCTCGCCCCCATGTTTCCCGACACCCTCATGCTGGGTATTTCTCCCCCTTTCGCCTTATAGTGCCCTGTTAAATCAATAGTTACAGGAATGGAAATCCGTGTTCAGGTTTCCCAGTATGTCCAGGATCGCATTGCAGCCCTCCGCGTCACTGGCGAGTCAGACGATCCCGACTCTACCGTGTACCACAACGTCTCCATCGTTCGCGCCAACGCGATGAAATTTCTGCCAAACTATTTTTCAAAACACTCCTTGTCCGCTTTGTTCTTCCTCTTTCCAGACCCTCATTTCAAATCTCGCAAGCACAAGGCCCGCATTATATCCCCAACATTGCTCGCCGAGTACGCCTATGTGTTGCGGCCTGGCGGCATCGTCTACACCATCACCGATGTCAAAAATCTTCACGACTGGATGATGGCCCATCTGTCCGCCTTTCCTCTCTTCGAACCCGTTGATGAGAAAACGCTGCGTTCGGAAGGAAAGGGCCCTATCATCGATGCAGTGTACACTAGTACAGAGGAGGGTAAGAAAGTAGAGAGAAACGGTGGCGAAAAATGGCTGGCATGTTTCCGACGCATCGAGTGTGAAATCCATTGAATTTGTTCATTCCCGCTCCATGTCTCTATGTTGAGATTCTGCAGAATTAATAAACATCCTAAGGTACAGTTCTCATCTCTTCATATCCGTGGCTGGTTTACCAGCGACACTTTCACGTTTTGGGCATCGCTCTCCTCTGACTGGCCGAAGGCAAGCAAAGGAAAAGTGATGATGCTGCACAAAAGTCATGCGAGCGTTGTTCCGTTATGTAATACAACCCTCCTGTTATCAGCATCAATCTTGGGGATTATTGGCTATATTTTAAATATCAAATCGATAATTTATGTTCGTTCAAGTCGACCGCGATTGTGATGAGTGGTGAGTGTGGACCGAAAACAGGTACAAGGACGTTGCGAGTGATGGTAGCTCTGGGTCTCGACTGATTGTTTGGTTTGTACCGCCACCACCACCGTTATGCAAGGCTTCAACAAGTGAGACGTTATTCATCTGCATCTCTCCGAGCTTTCTACTCAACATATCCCAGATATTATCCTCCCGACTATGATCCTTCTCAAGGGAGTTTGAACAAGGCTCGTGGTACGCAGCCTGCACCCAAACTTTCCAATTCCGCTTCTTACTCACCCTTTTCACCCCTTTTCAGGAAAACATGCGTTGGGAGATCGCGCCCGGAAATTGGACCAAGGCATCCTAATCACTCGCTTCGAATTGCCTTTCAATATCTGGTGGTAAGCACTAGACAAAAAATATATGAATGTCCCCTACCAATATTTCCAGTGGAACATGCAACAACCACATTGGCATGGGTGTTCGTTATAATGCAGAGAAGAAGAAAATCGGTGCATATTACTCGACACCCATCTTTTCGTTCCGTTGCAAGTGCCATCTCTGCGACGGGTGGTTCGAAATCCAAACCGACCCCAAGGTATGTTATACTGGTGTCCGGTGGCCGGCCCCTCTGACTCGTATTGTTAGAACACGCGGTATGTTGTAACTTCGGGTGCAAGACAGAAAGACGAAGATTGGAATCCAGAAGAAAATGGAGGGTTTGCCGTTCATGGTTGGTTCTCTTACCAAAGGCTTGTGTAGATCTGTCTAATGCCTCAACCAGATACGGACAAGGAATCGGCCACAGTCGATCCTCTGGTCGCTTTGGAAAAGACCACAGACGCCAAAAACCATATGGATAATGTACAACGTCCGCGGATTGAATCTCTGCAGGATGCCTCCGAACACTATAACGCGGATCCATACTCTCTCTCCATCAGAGCTCGAAAACGATTTCGGGAAGAGAAGAAGGTGGAACAAAAGAAAAGAAAATCCGATGATCTATTAAAAGGTCGCTACGGTTTACCAGAAACCTTGAAACTTGTGGAGGATGACGAGAAGGCGATAGAGGAAGCGAAATTTGAATGGGAACAGGCAAAACAAGAGCAGATGCGTGCCTCGAAACGGAAGAAAACGACACTAGCGATAACTTCTATTCCCTCCACATCCTTTGCGCCTTCAACAAATTCTGCTTCTAGTTCACTGGACTCATTGCAGGCCCGAATCCTACAAAATACGGCGAAGAAGTCGGGCGTATTTCAATCAAGATCGGCGCCAAGTCCAGCCCGACAAAAGCAATCTGGTTGACACTTCATCCCTTATGTATATCACGACCCATGTATTTTATACAAGTACTCAGTAGCACATAATACTTCTCTTGAAGGTCACCGGTCAGAAGTTCCCAGAATCGAGTTGAGTTCGATGCACAGAACATAATGATACGTGGCAATGAACTTTTCTCAAGAGATGGCGTCCGATACATTATCTGAACGTTTGACCGTTGGTGGGAAACGCCAGTGGGCTGCCAAAATGAAAGTAAATTGTGGATTGCGCCAAAAAAGAAAAAGAGCTCTGTCGTCTCCTGCCCATGGTATTACATACTCGGATATGGTAAGGTCAATTCGACCTTTTGAAATAAGAACTATTCACTGCTGTCGCTTGCACCATGTCGAAAATGGTTTCGCCTACTCCCAAGAATTTCTCGGCGACTGAACGGATCGTAGGGTCTGATATTGCTGATGCGTCTGGGCTGTAAATACGTGATGTCAAGGACAGCGGGTGGACTTGGATTGAATGACTGACGAGAAACCGCTTGAGCGCCTCACGCCCGCGAGTACTGTTGATAATAGGACAGCGTCGGCAGTGTAGTGAACAAGCCTTCCAAGAACCATGGTAGTAGTTGGGGATTAAGGAATATTTCCTAAATAGGACTACCAACTGGCTACTCCCCATCCGTTGAAAGCAACTCCTCTCAGATTCCAAACACCTTCCTGCGGCTGCTTATTTCCATCAGAATCTATTGCCCGACTCTGGACCTTCCCATTTTCCGCCACAGATCCAATTTCAGCTTCCCACAGCGTCCAGCTCCACTTTCCTTGCTGATATGTGATCTCAGCATCCCGCCAAGTTTCGCCCCCATCGATGGTAATCTCTATTCCCCTCACATTTCCGGATGGACCAGGGGTTGCATATCCTTTCACGAAAAGGCTGCCATCACAAGACCGGCTTGCGGAGGCGACCACCGAATTCAGATGCAAGGCTGTCATCGATGGGTATCTCGACCACATTGGTTTTGCTTTCTCCTTTGTATCGATCTTTCGTGTCTATTTCAGTTACGAATGAAAGGAAGAGAAAGCAAAACAGACATTGGGAGGCAAAATTTTGTAATCGCGCTGCTGGTAGAAGTTCTCAGACTCGTCAGGGGAAACGATGATCGTGTCCACCCATTTGACCCAACGCGCGCCCAAAAATCCTGGCACAACCACACGGAGTGGTCCTCCATGATCAGCACTCAAAGGTTCACCATTCATCTGCAATGTCGATTGTCAAGATTGCAGCTTTGATGTCGGTTATTGACGTACCTCATATGCAAGCAAAGCATGTCCGATATCTGGAGACAAGGGGATTGACGCTCCGTAATAAGAATCGTCCTGACAAATAGTCGCGTGTGATTCAAAGCAAATGTGGCGATTTACATCTCCCTGCAACGATATTCCTGCGTATTTGAGGAGATCTGAAACTAATACTCCTCCCCATCTGCAATTCGCGATTACACCGTCGGACCACGGGACGCCGTGAACTGGCTTGATCAAACCCATTTCTTTTCTTCGGATTCCAGCGCACTATATTCCGGATCATTAGACGCTTCTGGTTCATGCTCACATACATACCTGAAGAACGGCCACCACATGAGTCAGTGGCAAGTTGGCCTTGACCTCGGATAGCCGGAATCTGACGTCGTTCTTGCTGTTCTGTTTTACGACAACAGTGTAGCTCTCCTCGTCTAACTCACGGACCGGACCATGGTTCCGACAATAGACAAGTTCTTCAGGGGTCAAGGCAAATTCGACGAGGGAAGCAGCGGGAGGTTCTGCATTGAATGGCTGAGGTTCCTGAATATGAAGAAGGGAAGAATGTAGTGGTTCGGAAGTAAAGTCCATGCTGTTGAAAAAACTCGATGATCCGTTCTAAATAAGTACTGGTCTATTTTCTCTCGCATGCAATGTCACGGGATACAACAATATACTATTAGTATTTATCAAGGCTCCAACGACGCGGGGAAAGTACCGTTCTCGCGCTGGTCGTCGAACTTGGTGATCTAGACAAATGTAAGGCACAAAGAAAAGAACCAGGGCACACAGGCTTACCCATTCATCTAGGCAAGTCGATGGTGAGTCAGTGAAGTGGGATACAACAAAAGACGCACTAGGGCAAAGTGAGTGGTACGCCTTCCTAAACTGTTTGCATGGAGCATAATCCTCGCCCTTGGCAGAGATGCACTTGAAATAGTCGGTATAGTTTTGGAAGCTGGGAAAAGGGATGAGTATGGACGTAGATAGTGAATGAGCGTTATATGTACCAGTTCCTGGTCTGGTTCGTGTTGGGGAAACGAGCTAGAAAGTGGATAAGAATTGGACTCTCGCGGCATGACGTGACGCACCGTCGAAACCAACGGTTTGAAGGACGAATTTGCTGGAAAACGTTGTGAGAAGGGGAAATATAAAGGGATTGTTTTAGGAATACCTGGAAAGGTCGGACATGGTGGTTGTGGTTCGGGATGTGGCGGAATGACAAAAACTCGAATATCGCTCGCTTATGTCAGCAGGTCCAGTTCAACATCAACCACCATGGACGCTCTCAAAGCAGAAATTGCCTCAAAACGAAAAATTCTTCAAGATGAGCCGTTGGCTGAGCGTCCCACAAAATATATGAGGCGAGGTGACATCGAGCGCTTGCGTCAAGAACAAGAACAAAATGCACAGGAGAAGAGGAAACGCGAGGAAGCCGAACGGAGACAAGCAGCGGACACCAGCGACAAGCCCAAGGGCAGCAGAGTGAGTTCATTCTATCTGGGCCCATCTGTCTTCTAAGCTAATACATGGATTGAGTTCAGTCACCATCTGAGCCTTCGTCTTCAAAATCACCCGATGCCATTGGCGAGACAGAATCGCCTGTCCTCCCAGAGTCATCGTATAACATTTCAAATGAAGAAACTGTTCGGCGGCTTCGCGCCAAAGGCCAACCAGTTCGATTGTTCGGAGAACTTGACAAGGATCGCCGCCTAAGACTTCGGGCACTTGAGCTCATCGAAGAAAAAGGTCATGACCGGCAAGGCGGGCAGAATGATTTCAAAAAAGCCTTGGAGGACGTCGAAAACAGTGAAAGGGAACTCCGGAATAAAACCAGCAAGGGGAAAAAGAAGGAGGAAAACGATCCTAATGCCAATAGTGTATTGGACCTCGGCCTCATCAAGACCGACCCCGATAAACTCTATCCCTTGATTTATTACGCACTGAAGAGAACTCTGAAAGACTGGGAGGAAGCCATGGATGAACGCCCAGGTTTGTTTTGTGTTATCTTACTCCTCATTACTCAATGCAATTGCCTTGTAGAACATATCAAGCGAACAACGCAGGGCAAACTAGCTGCTGCTACCCAAGTGCAATCTGCTGAATATCTGAAGCCCCTGTTCAAAACACTTCGCTCTAGGGTAAGAGACTCCCCTCTACCATGATCCTGGCTCTGATGCCCATATTGATGCAACGATAAGTCCCTCCCACCTGACATGTTAGTACGCATTGCAGAGATTGTTCACTACATGCAAAAACGGCAATACCAACGTGCAAATGATTCCTATCTTCGTCTCTCGATTGGAAATGCACCGTGGCCAATTGGGGTTACCATGGTTGGGTACGCCACCTTTCTGTTACTAAGTTTCGATGTCTTTAATTTTGTGTATCAGTATCCATGAGCGATCCGCGCGAGAAAAGATCTCTGCAGATCAGGTGGCACATGTACTTAACGACGAGGTCAGTCGAAAGTACATCCAAAGTCTAAAGAGGTGAGTGCCCAACCATGATGAGCATGCCTTATATCCCATGCTTATATCTCATGCCTCGTATTAGGCTTCTTACATTTTCGCAAACGAAATACCCGCCTGCAGATATTTCCCAGTTAATGGGATAGTCTATATAATATACACCCGATGGTCATTAATTAACTTCCACCAGTCCTAGTACGCTTGCAGTAGTTTGTCAGGATTGGACATGTGTTTTCAGCATGCTACCTTCAGTCCTAAAACACCTGCAGCGCCTTCCATACAACGTTTGAAGCAACCCTCAACGTCGTTTTTTCTTCCCACTCTCTTTCGGTTCGCTACGGTTATCCTCAGTAACACCCATGGCGTGTCCAGTACCCTTTATATGGTTAAAGAGCTTCGTTTTGCTGGGAAAGCCTTGGTTGCATACATTGCACCTCTGGCGAGTAAATTAAACGTCAATAAAGGCCAGTAAAAGTCACAAGGAAAGATAGCTCACCTGATATCCATCATTGTTGGTTTCCGCTCCTTTTTTTGCCTGCTGACGAGCTCGCCGTTTATCCCGTTTCGATATTTCCACAGTCTCTGACGACCCAGCGGTGGTTGCAGTCGATTGAAGGCCGTCGTCATTCGAAACATCCGGAGTCGTGCTTAGCAAGTCCTTGCTTCCTGGTCCGTTCGTATTTTGACCCTTGGCGGTCTTCCTTCTGCGCTTGGGGGGAGTGTCTTCATCATCAGAAGTGGGGTCGACAGCAGCGGGGTCCTCCATCCCTGATGACTGAAAGTTATAAACGCTTTGTTGACCAGGCGGTGTTGATGTATCGGAGGGTGTCGGGGACGGCGAGACTCCCGCCGGTGTAGGAGTTATGATTGGAGCTTCTGAAAAGGCGCCCTCGTCAAGATCAGGAATATCGAGGTTCTGACTGTCGGATTCTGGGTATAAATCCAGCTCTTCGTCGTCTTCTTGCATTTCTTTCCTCAAACGTTCCACCTCTTTTGTGTGCTTCTTGCTCCGCTCATGGCTGTCCCAGGCTGCCTCGCTGCGGAAGGTTTTCCGACAGGCGACGCACTCCCATTCCTCGAGGTCCTCCCCTTCTGCAACCGCCCAGTCAAGATCCCTGTGTAGGGCATTAGTTTCAACCTTTTGCCATTCTTGTTCAACATAGGCTTCCGCAGCTTGCTGTTTGAGGATGTGCGAGTTCAATTTGTCTTGGTTCGGGGCTTGAGATACAGAGTTCTGGGCTTGAGATGCGAGATGATGCTTGTATCTTGGATCTCTTTTACGGACAAACCTCGCGAGAGACTGAATATCAGCATCACGGTAATGAAATGAATTAAACTTGAAATTCACGCGAATTGTGTCGTTATATTCTTTCCGGGCATCATCACGTAGCTTCTTGTTGTCCTTTTCCATCAATCTGCACCATGATTCAGGAAAAGAGCATAACGATGAAAAAAAGCCTTGACCCACCTTCGAACGCGCCTCTCGGGTGCTTCGGCCAAATTCCATTGTTCCATCCAAGAGAAATCTTTTTCCGTGGTGAAATTCATCCATACGTTATAAAAATCCCGAGCACCAATTGTACCCGTCTGCTTCAAAGCAGACCAAGGCCATGTAGATAGTCCGAAGGAGGGATAGTCATGATCTGACATGAACACGGCCTCTTCTGCCGCAAGTCTCGAGAAAAGATTGCGATAGATAGAGAAAAAGCTCTGCAAAAGAGATTATCGGATTATCCGGCATAATACTTGAGGAAACCTCACATTTTCTCCATCACCAAAGGAATCCCATATCGCCGTATCAAAGAAACGGGCCAAATGCCTGACCGTAAGCCCTCTATCTCGAATTCTTCCTGACAAGTTCACGCCTTTGCGAATGTCGTCGAAAACGGTTTCGGCATCTGGCTCGGGGACAAGAGATGCACGATGTGAATCGTACCAAGCCCGCTCCTACTTGTAAATTTATGAATTGCAGGCCCTGATTTGGGAGGTCGCTGTCCTTACTTGTTCGTCACTGAGGACCTATTGCTCTTTGTCAACGTTGAGTTAGTGTGCAGTAAGAGATGGACGTACCTCGTAGGCTTGCTGCAACGCAGCAAATTTACGGGTTGCTCCTTCAATATCTGTGTGGTTTTTATCTGGATGATGGATCAAGGCCAAACGTCGAAAAGAACGCTTTTGTAGATTGGTTAGCTTGGAACGATACCAGTGAATGAATTTTTAAACTGGCACTTACCCTGACCTCCTCAACTGTGGCATCCTCGGTGACTTCCAAGAGTTGATAATAATCGATAAGAGTGGTTCCCGTGCCATCCGCATTTTCCTGGTCAGAGCGGCCAGTTGATTCCTGGGCACCCATAGATTCAACAAGCTGGTCGACGATCGAGTTATTAGCTTACATAAGAAGAATTGTTCTTGCTTTTTGACCTTCTACACGATGTCGGACTTTCTCTCCAAATCTGTATCCCCCTTCAGTGGTCCGTGTTCATGAATTCTGTAACCGACTCTTTACTTATGTAGACCAAAGACAATGACATGGCTGCTCGCAAGGACGCCGTCATGCAAAATATTCGGCAGGAATTAGCTCTGGCGAACGCCCAAGAACTTATGAATGTATGGACTGTTAGCACACTTACTTCAGTGGAGAAGCTCATTGACCCCCTCCAAACATTAGAAAGCTACGGAGCGGTGTTTTTCGAAATGCGTAACGAAACCTGGGAGTTCATTAGGGAGCGCAGAACAGGTTCGGACACCATTTTAAAACGCTCGTGAACCGTCACTGTTAACTTTCGTTCACTTTTTTCAAGACGTGCCTTTCGAGATGCCTCGAACGTTATTTGGAAACATGTGGGTGTTGGTTCCGTATTGCAGTGGCCTGACACTCACCAGTGTGTGTACACAGTTAATGTCGTGAGTAGAGCATACCATACCCGAGTAGGCAAGGAGAGACTCCAGGAAGGGCGACAAGGAGGGGTGGATGGCCTACTTTGAGGATTTTTCAGGGTGGGATTCTCTTCGTCGTTGCGAGTGGTCGACATGTCGCGCAAAAAAATATGGATAAGTACATTACTAGATCTATAGGTAGACGTAGGGAAGAAGGTATTATGCGAATACAAGTAGGGAGCGCGAGTATGTCTGCAAGAGAAAACATGCAAACAGGGAATTTCACAACCAACGAAATTAGTAACATATTACATGGGTCATGGCGCTTAAATTGCCTTACGATAATAATAGGCTTTAACATAAAAAAGGTTAGTGAACTATAATTCAATGGGGTCGAGTCAACTCCGTTTCGACGTCGTACACGATGGCAGACATCCCAGAGGACGTTTGGAGAGGAGGGTTAGTCCTTGATTCCGGACGATATGGCGTAGTCAAAAGTGGAGGAGGTTGTGTAGGGAAACCGATCGGCTACGAGCCCCCAGGTCGATTATTATCTGATTGAAAAGGCTGCAAAGCGCGCGGGCTGTTATTATAATATAGTTGTGGTTGTTGAGAAATATGTGGGCGAGGTGGGAAACTCTGGGAAGGAATGGAAGATCCTGAACTTCGTTGGAGACCTGCTTGGTACTGGTCATAAACCGTGCGTTCAAAATTGGGTTGCATAGACTGATTAATGGGAGGGATATAGGCTTGAGGTGGGAATGTCGCGTTTGGTGCGCTGTGGGGCGGCGGGCGAATACCACTGTTATCAGCAAGATAGCGTGTGTCAAGAGAACCGTATGACGGTTGCTTTCGCATGTGTTCGAGCTGATCCCGGTGTATAGACTTCATCCCCAAACCGCCATAGGCAAATGGGGCACTAAGGCTTGCTAAAGGCGGCGGTGGCAATTCCATTGGGGACGAAATTGGGTCTAAACGGTACATCGAACTTCCGCGCGATACATCGGAGACGGACGGAGGCGAATGTAGACTCCGCAAGACGTGGGCCAATTGAACCGACGAGCCGACGAGAGTGTGACGTAGAACTTGGGTTGCTTGGTGACCTTCCGTCCAATCGGAGCATCTTTTCCATGCGCGCAGGGCTGATCCATCCGGCCGAGGAGAAGATGAGTTTTCAAGATAGAAAATTGGGGGATGCGACAGAACAAAGACAGCCTGGCCAGATCCAGGACCCAAGGTCTTGAACTCGGTATCGATGACCGTGGTGAAAGGTATTTCCATCTTAAAACCATGGCCTTCCGAATGGATGAACCAAATTAGACATTGTTTTACGTCGGAGACATAAGCCACTAAATCGTGTTTCCCCCCTGTTGTCGCGATTCGACGCCATGTCCCGATGGTCAAATCGGTGCAGGGGATAATGGTCACGGCTGCAGTAGAAAGAATCTTTCAGTGAGTATCTTTGAAGCTCAGTCGGAAAGGAATGAAACTCACGCTCTTCTTCATGAATCAAGCCGTGAAGCTCGCCCTCATAGGCGGTTGAAAGTTCTGGTGGCGTGTCTGGCGGAAATTCTGCGCTGTCTCCTCGGCCACCATGTTTTCCATCCTGTAGTTTCGCCTTTGCGCGCCTAAAAATGGGGGGTGAACGTCCATGATGGGCACGAGTGCTTGTAGACCGACCTATTTTGAAACCAAATTTGGGTCTGGCGTTCTTGCATTCCGAGGAGCTCACTTATGTCGCGCCGTCGTGCTGCAGTGGGGCTTCGTTCTGTCGCAAAATATCGTTCCAAATGAATTAGTTGCTCCGGGGTCACCCTGGATCGTTTCCGTTTCTCTTTTTCAGCCTTGGTCCCAGAAGTAGAGATTGATCTCTGAGGCCCGGATAACGGCCTTTTATCCTGTTCAAGCTCGAGGCCGTCATCTTCATGATTGTGTGAGAAGGCCGTCGCCGGAGATGTCGTGGTAGAACTCGGAGAAACCGGGTCAGTTTCTTCGTCTGCCTGAATGTTTATTGGGCCGAGAAAAAGCGAGCCCCTGCGACAATGGGGCGATGCTTCATGCTGTGCCATGTCTTTGGCTGAAAAAAGGCAAAATAAGAGTTGGTTCAGGAAAATATTTCAAAGAGAAAACTTGCATCTTGTATGGAAATCCCAGACTGGCCGATCTCGCGTTACAGCAGTCGCCAGGATGGACCGCGTGCCCGTGTCAATAAAGTGGCGAAGCAATCCCGACCTCCACCAAGAAGAAAGATATTAGGCGGGGCACTGGGTATTGACACGAGGAAGCTGATGAAAAAAAGAAAAAAAAAAGGGGGGGGATTTTGTGGAATGTGTCTACATTTGGGGTAAAAAGCAGAGAGTTTCATCTGAGGGCGAGCGGTACAAGTCAACCTCGATCAGATCTAGGAACCACACAAGTGGGAAACTTGGTGGCAAGGTAACAACAAGTTACCGAAGCAATCGCGTTTTAAGATTCCGGGGATGAGCAGCTAGAAGCTGGGATGGACGTCAGAGCGAGAATTGGAGGGTACAGATGTGGGGAACGCAACCATCCTCCCGCAAAGACCATTGCGATTTGGGTTTTTGCAGGGAAACCCCAGGACTTGGCGGACCTGAAAAAGCTGCGAGATACCATGCGTCGAGTGAGGAGACGTCATTCTGCATCCTGGTCACGGGTGTTGTTACAAACATATGGAGACATCCCTGAAATCCTTGCAACCTTCCTTATCCAGCTGTACGACGTTTCCAAGTTACATGGGGACCCACTTCCGTTCGAGCACTGGGATGATTGACAGACGACCCTGAGAAACATGCCGTCTCGCGTGGCATTCCAGCAGCACAGGGTCGGGACCGAGCAGCAACATAACAGTCACCAATCATGAGTCTACAACTACTTACATATGTATATCCATTGTCCTTCCCCGAACAATGTGGTGTGATTCGGCTTCAAATCGACATTTCAGCACCCTTTGACCACAGAAACGTACATGGAAAATTCTTTTCAAAAAATCTCCAAGGAGGCCTGCCGCACTGTGCATATTAGCGTTAATTCCGTTTATCCTGCTTCGGTTATCCCAAACGCTACAAAATAAAACTTTTGAGATCTAAACAAGTTACAGACAGCACAATGAAACGCCTTGCCGTCCCAAAAAAAGAGTCGTTGATCAGGACAATAAACATAATTTACTTACGAAAACAGGAGCAAAAAGAGGGATTAAAAAGAACCTGGGAATACTTAAACCTAACGAGTTGATCATCAAACTTGCGTTGGCTTGATGTAGAGCACGAGAAAGCAGGTGAGGCAGAGTATACCTTCGACCCCAAGGAAGGACGTTGGCCACCATGAATGACCTAGTACCGAGGCCGTTTTGCATCACGATCATCATACCCACTGGGACCCTCGCGTTTGAGGTCTCCACGATAGCCTCCACTACCTCCAAGGCCTCCACCACCAGGAGGACCGCCATAGCCACCCGCAGCTGGTTGAGGAGGTCCATAGCCATTTGATTGGCTGTCAGCAAAGCCACCACTACCATGAAATCCAATGCCGCCTCCGCGTCCTCTAAAAAAAAGAAAGAAAGAAAAAAGGAATTAGAGGAAGGAAATTCGTGAGGGGTTGTCATTACCTAAATCCGCCCCCAGATTGTTCGTCTCTGCCACCACGGAAGCCACCTCTGAAGCCACCGCCCTCGTAGCCACCGCGGAACCCACCTCCGCCACCTCGATCGCCCCCATAACCACCTCGATCGCCCCCATACCCACCCCTGTCTCCACCAAACCCACCCCTGTCTCCGCCAAACCCAGGGCGGTCCCCACCAAACCCACCACGACCCCCACCAAACCCTCCTCGCCCTCGAAATCCTCCGCCTCGATCACTAAATCCTCGCCCCCCTCCAAATCCACCTCTCATACCCCCTCCTCTTGGTGGAGCGACCGGCGTTGGTTCAACTCGTTTGGGACGACCGCCCAATCCACCACCCAGACGTCGAGGTTTCCAGCCTCGCACAGTCCGGCCTCGTTCGACGTCAACGAGAATTCTCTTACCCATAATTTGCAAACCGTCGGATTCTTTATAAGCAGCTGGATAAAGACAGAAGGTAAACTTCCAGTCATTCCGTTACGAAGGTGAAGAAATATACCTTTCATATCTCGCTCCCTTTCGTAAACAATGAAAGCGTAGCCACGACTGCGGCCTTTTTTGTCGCGGACAATCCTGACTCGTTCGATCGTACCATATCCTTCGAATTCGCGCCTCAAGTCGGTCTCCGTTGCCGTTTTATGCTAGAATGGGCTCAGGTCAGTTCTCGTCCGGGTAAGATCCAAACAGGCTAGGTGAATTACCAAACGGGAGATGAATAACGTCTTGTATGGGTCACCAACAGCCTCGGGGTCATCAGCGGGTTTATCTGGAAGAAGAGGATTAGCAAGTGAGAAAGTCAGACGATCACCGACACTCACATGTATCCTTTGCGGACTTGAACTCCTCTGTTTTCTTGGCTTTCCTTTCCTCACGCCGAATTTGCCGCTTAGTTTCTTCTGCATGGGTGAATACAGGTTCTTCCCCTTCCTCCATGGCATCGGATGTGCCAGCATTGATCAAAGAATCCGTGTTTGCTTCCCTTAGTTGCGCGAGGATATTGCCGACTCCAGAAACGTCCTTTTTGCGAATACGGGCGATGTCCCTGTCAATGGGGCGTGCATAGGGTAGAGGTGGGCGGGGGGCAAAAAGCTTGAGGAGATTTGGTGGGAGGAGATGAGTGCCCGGCATCGTTATGGATGTGGAGAAAGAGGTGAAGACACGTCTAACGCTGGTACTTTCAAACTCCGCTTCAATTTTTTATTATAATAAAGGGAAAAAAACATATTATATTGTAGTCTTACTGGCCCTTTTCTTTCGAAGAGCCTCTAATTTTGTCTTGAGAAGCTGAACACGCATATCGGCATCCTCTTGTGCCCTCTCCTCTTCCAATAACCTGTCCATAATAAGTTCTCTGTCCTCTTGTTCCCGTTTGCTTCTTGTTTGCTCCTCTGTCAAATCCACAGGCTGCGTAGATGCAGCTTCGTCCGCATTGGTTGGAAATCCGGGGATGTCAGTTGAGGCCAAAACGGGCTCAGCCACTACAGTTGCACGATCATATGTTTCGGATGGGTCGGTATTCTTGAGAAGTTCGAGTTGAAACCGTTGATACTCGAGATCAACTTCAGTAGAGGGAGGGGGATGTTGTGTTGGGAAGGCTGGAGCACCATCTTCCACCTCTTCGTCTGACTCGCCCTCAGAGAGGGGGATTGGTGCTCGAGAAGGATCTGAGAAGAAATCCTGGGGAAACGATTGACTTTGAAGGGGGGGTTCTTCTACCTTCCGTTTCTTCTCCACCTGTGAGCTTCCTACTTCAGCAGCCGGGGCCTTGCGCTTTCCCGTGGTATCAGAATCGTGTTCGTCCTCGTGTACCGCTATTCGCTGTCGTTTTTCCTCCTCTCGCATGCGTGCAACGTTGGTGCGATGTGACTTGCTGCCCAGATGTCCTTCCCAAGCAGACGCGTGTTTTATGACTAACCCACACACTAAACATTTGAGTTGGCCAGAAGGATTGTAGGCAGCATAAGGATGTGAAATTTGAGCCTCTTGGCGCTTCGCCTTGAGAAGGGCACGGACATCAGCCATGAGGAGAGCACTGGTATATGGAGGAGTTCTGTTAAGTGACTCAGTCACGTGGTGATTGATTTAAGTTGCGTACAATCCAACTCAGATGTAACAGTACTGGTACTACAAAGCACAGCGCAATAAAAGTACACCAAAGAAGCTTCATCCCTCGGTGGCGGTTATTTACGCTACAGATCATAGAGGCGCTTGAGGTTTTCAATTGTTTCTTTGTCTCCAGTGGTCTGAAAATGTCTTTATTAATAGCATAATTCTGCATGGAAAACTTTCGCTTGCCTTGGACAAATCATCGCTGAGTTTGATACATGGCTTGTCATTGACCGAAGAAAGCTTAATGACAATATTGAGCGCCTTGCTCTTCTCGCCTGTGGAAGCAATTCGAAAATCGTTGGTAAGAAATGTACCGATGCCAAAGGACACTGCCAAGGATGGTAAATAGAACAATTTTGGAGGGTAAGTTTCTTCCACGTACCCTTATTAAAGTTCAATTCATCGCATTGCTTTTTTATGTCGATGCATTTGTTGACCGTCAGCGAATCAGAAAAAATGAGTGATTTCGAATCATTTGGAATGCCTAGAGACTGGTACATCTTTTTGACGCGAGGACCGAAAGCGAAGGGGTCACCAGAATCCTGCCGGAGGCCAGTCCAGCGGTGCGCAAGGTCCGGATCTGACATTATGTCCTATGGAGGGTTAACGTCATTTGACTTTAATTCTGTGGGGAAATATGTACCTTGATAAAGGCTTCTGTAGTAAATGTATCGGTCAAGGAGATAAGTGGGGCCTCCCGTCCGCTGTAGACTTCTTCCCAAAGTTTCAAAGCAATTACATTTGCGCACTCGTAGCCTCGCAGGGCAGCGACCTGTTATCCATTCATTGAAGGGCTTATGCAGACGGGGGTAAAACGTACACCCATAAACCATTCACTAACAAATGGATAATTATCATACCATTCGGCAACAACTGATGGCTGAGGGCTCACTGTGCGATTGTCCCGATGGGTACGAGATTGTACTTCTGGGCAAAATAAACCTTGAAGGTAGTGGTTAGGCAAGTACGTGAAACCTAGAAGGCCACCTTACGTTGCTAGTTCCTAGAAGACCACCGGTCGATGGAATTTCTTTCGAGGCCCGAACAAGTGCTTGTACCACAATATCTTGCGCTCGGAATGACCTCCTTCTCCGGGTTCCGAATTCGCTCAAATTACAATTTGCTTCAAGTAAAGCCTTGGCTTTCGAGTAAGCGAGTTCTGGTACCGGCCTGCAATGAGTAAGTATTTATAGGATTCAAGAGTTCACATACCGTCTTGGTTGTCATAATTCCAATCCACGACGACCGACTGGAAGTAAGATTCGCTGAGACACGCCATGATCGGGACTTCCCAGAGGATAGTCTCAACCCATGGACCAATGATCTCGATTTCGACCCGCCCTTTCAAATTGTCACTGGTCACTGGGATGTATTTGATCTTGACTTGCTCAGGTTTATACCGATAGGACGACAGGTAAGTGAGGTACTCGGGCGTTAAATAGGGGCAAGCCTCCTTGAGCCACTGCAACTCCGAGTCGGTTAATGAGATCGTGGCGAAATCTGCAACCATCCCAACTGTTAACCGCCGCGTTCAATGTGAAAGTGGGACATGGGGACAGACGCGATACAGCAGTTCGGAAACGTTCGATACACTGTCGAGAGAATAAGGTGTCGAGGTTTCTATTTGTGAATCGATAGGTAGCTTGGACTTCGGGGAAGAGATGTAACACCGATTGCTGCATCGTTAACTGGGAATGGTAGATTGTTAGTCGCAGGATGAGGACTGAAGGGTGGTTTCATCACTTTGTAGAGATCCGTGTCCAATATGGACTGGGGGAGAGGGATCTCGGAAAGCGCGGCAGACATGGTGGTGAAATCAGTGTGGAATGAGAAGGAACGGTTGCGCGCTTATCGAAAGTCAAGCCAACACGTGACTCACTCAAAATATGTAACATTCTAGCATTGCAATACTTGGACTAGCTAGTAAGATAATATAGATAGAAAGTAGAATTAAATATAGACAGCGTAAGTGCCGATCACCGGGCGGTGGTCACTCCGACCTTCTAACCGCCGCATTCCACGATCATCAAGAGTGTTGTAGGCGAGGCAGATAACATGGCCTTTGAGTGGCAAAGATGGGGCGTACATAACCTCTGGTCCTATGTTGCCCTGGTGATGTGTTGGTGATAGGAAGGCAGGGAGGAAGCGCCATAGCGAGGGTGTGGCTGATTGGGGACGATCAATAGATGGCGGAGTTTCCAAAGGATATTCGGGCGCCGTGGTCCGTCGAACGGGGTTTTCAGACGGCAGTGGGGCGGTGGGAGGGGGTGAAAAGGCGGCATTTCCTCGACGTAGCTGTTTTTCGCTGTGCTTTATAGGCATGTCTTTGGAAGGCGTTCAGAGTTCATGAAAGGACTATGATGATGCCAAACTTACGGGACGGATGGTAATGCATCGCGGTTGGTGCGATGGATCGCCTGACCGGAGTAGGAGGTAATCGGTCTGTTGATGTTTTGTCTCCAGAGTCAGACGACCGTGGGGTGTTGTTGTTGTCCTGCGCAGCACGAGCGGGGGGCGAACGAAATGCATTGACGAGGAACTGACCGACTCTTCTTCGCGGCCGAGGTTGAAATTCCGGACTCTCCGTATCCTCAGCCACAGGATCCGGTGGCACAACAATTGTAGTCTTCCATAAAATACGATCACACCTACAAACGATGATCAGAGCCGTTGACTTTTTTGTTTTTTTTGTTTTTGTTTTTTGGAGTACCGTACCAGCTGGGGACACGTTTCTTATGAGAAGAGTCATAAACTCCTTTTTCCTCCAACACGGCATCGCTTTGTTGAGGCCCCGGAGAATTGACCAGGACCATCGGAGGTGGGCGGAGGAATCGTCTTTTCCCCGTTTCAGATGAGGTATTCGAGATGTTGGGAGTCAATGGCGATGGAGGAGCGAGACGGCTTGGGGTGGTCGGGGATGGTACGGCAGAAGGGTCAAACTGCTTCAATTTCAAGGACTTGTTGGGAGGATTGCCGAAAGAGGGGGACAACAACGACAGCCATTTAGCCCGAGCCTTGTTTGCAGTGCTTGACACTACAGAAACCTTGCTTGCTCCTGTGGGAGTGGACGGTAGGGTATAAAAATAAGTATCATCCTCCATTCCTGGTTCGGTATTTGGATGTGAGATGACAGATGTCATCGTTGACGATACGAGCGACGCCCCCTCTCCGTCATCATCTACGTCGTCTGGTTCGTCTGGTTCTTCAATTTCGAGGAGGGGTGTAGCTCGATCTCCGAGTTGCAGGGGCTTTGGTCCCGTTCGCTTCGAGCGCTTGAGGGTACGCAAAACGTCGTATTTGAATGTCGGAGGAAAATTGATAGGCGCCTCATTGAATCCACTGAAGAATGTTCCTTGCTTCATGAGAGCATTGAGTTGATCAAATTCAAATGCTTGCGCATATTCTAGAGTACGGTTTAGGCTTGCTGGTGAAACTCAAAGAAAGGGCAGCCGTTCAAACCTTGGCGAGAAATAAGCCAGTCTGCATGTAGGCGCGATATGTCTAGCCGAAAATTAAGGTCACCACACAGAAACGAGAAGTCAAATCTATCAGTCAAATCTATGGCACGATCAATAATGAACACCGCACGGAAAGAAAGAAGGTACCTTCAGCCATCGTGCGCGGGTCATCAACGGCGAGAAAATCATCCACAGATAATTCAGCCTGCCGAGAAAAGTCAATGAGAGAACATCGACTTCAAGCAGATTCGGGTACTTTGATTTTGGCCAAATTTGCGAGGCGATGGTTGATTTTGCCTTCATGTGCTAGACAACTGGGTCAAAGGCAGCACGACAAAAAAGATAAAGCTTGAACAAACCTGCAAGATGGGCATTCAAGAATAAAAGGGTGGTCCCGTCGATATTGAGACTGATTCCAACGCCGCCCTTATTGCCAACGCGGCCACCAATAAGCCCTGCAGTCACAGCGGACTTGGACATGCCTGAAGGCGACAAAAGATAAAGGTAGGATCAAATAATACTAATAGATCCCATACCTCGCACTAAAGGCTTCAAATCTCTGTGAATGAATACAGCCATATAGATTCCCATTAAGCGATCCTTGATAAGGAGCTGGTATGGTCCCTTGCGAGATTCCTTGGCAGACTTTTGGCGTATCAACGGCCTTGGAAGGCCGATCTCGGCTGTAGAGGGGGATCCGCTGCGAGTCGAGATGCCGTTGTTACATAGAAAGTCTTCAAGTATCGAGGTCCAACCAGTGGGCGGGCCTTCAGATTCCTCTTCGGGCTTGTGGGGTCTGAGATCGTCGGCTCTCTCCTTTTCCTTCGACTTTTGATTTGGCTTATCGTAGTCCTTATCGAATTCCTTTGACTTGTCACGGTCCTTGTCTAAAATCTTGAATCCAGCGGCCAAGCCCATTGGTATACCTGCAAACAGGGAAACATCAGAAAAAAAAGGAATACAGTTGTATGAGTCCTGCTCACCTGATGGTGTTGGACATTCCTGGCCAGCGCTTAACAATTTCAAATGGTAGTCTGATAGGCAAAAGAAGCGTTTAGACTCACACAACAACCAGATGATAAGGGTGATTTCCATCATGCGGGAGATAGGGAAAGGCGCCAGGCTGCGCCGGTGGTCCACAGTACGCCGGTACTTTCCCCAACAATTCTTCTATCTCGCCCTGCCAGTGGAGACCGCGTCAAATTAACGACCCATTCCCTCAAAACCACAAATACCTTTGGCAGGGAGTCGTGCATGTTCCATGTTAGTATTCTGACTTTGAGAAACTTGGGATCTATCGTGGGTGCCCTCGTCACAGGCGGCGACAGTGTCGATGAAATAGCCTTGTCATGCTGTGTCGAGTCTGCAGGATGGGGCGTAGTCGTATCATTAGTAGAATTGGGGAACAACCCTTGCAAGCGTGTCAAAACTGATGGCTGATGAGCTGTAGGTAGCCCTGGTGAGTACATAGCGTTGCCAGTGCAAAGAAGTACCTTGTTGACGGTGTACATTGCCTGTGGGAGACATAATGAGGGTTAGTCTAAAGCTCCTTGAGCATCAAGTTAAAGCAGCATGAGTTGGACATGAGTGCTTGTAGCAGGGGTGTTTAAATGGTTTATGTAATACGCAAGCAAGAAATATCGATAGCAGTAAAACAACACTACGAAATACAGAGCAGCTGTAGCCGGGGTAAGGATAGTAGAAACAACAGCGAGATAGAGCACTAGACGAAAAGGAGGAAGAGGATCGCCCGCCGTTGAAAATAAGATACAACGCATAACGAAGATTAGGGTGAGAGCGTTCGTTGGTAAAGAAAGGGTTAGAAAAAAGCAAGGCAGATAAATAAGCCAAATCCAATCACTATGAATTAAATATCGCCCACGCCGGCTCAAATGATCCCATTGGACTGTCCCATTTCCATTCGTTCGGTTGATAATAAGCCGCCTCTCCCCCATCGACGTCCTTCCAGATTCCTAACCTTGGGGGATTTGATGATTCTTCCGTTTTTACGTCGATAGTCGAGGATGAGGAGGAAGAAAGGGTATGGTGGGGTGCCTCCAACTCGTGATTAGACTCTGGGCTGGGGTTCGTAGATGAAGACGAAACCAGGTCCGGTGTGGGGGCTTTTGAGTCCTCATCCTCGACTGTCCCAAAAGAAAAATCAAAGAATTCATCAAGTTCGGCCATGGATCCACCAGGCGGCGGCGACGATTCTCTTGCAGAGCTGCTCGATTCGCCCAAAGAGACGTTTCCAGCACCGTCCGTCAGATTTGGCACGGTCCCGCATCCCTTCAAAATCATCTCTAATGTGTCAGAGATGTCCGAAGTCAACAACTCCTGACCCTCGCCTTCCGTCGCACGCTTGATGAGCTCCGTCATTTGGGCCATGAAGGCGGTCGCATCTTCTTCCGACTTGATATTCTCCAAGACTTCGCTCTTCTTCCTCAGTGCCTCGCTCGGCTCTGACTCCCACTCCAACTTGGCACGCTTCGGTGGTGACGCCTCATTCAGCGCACTCGAGGAGGAGCCTGCCATCATAAACTCCTCCTCACGAGGCCGTTTGGCAGAACCACCACCACTCGTCGAGGCCGTTGGCTGCGTTTGCTCAGGCGCAGGCGGAGGAGCTGGCGGAGCGGCAGGAGTAACAGCCTTGGAAACACGGCGAGCCCGCTGAGGTACCTTGGGTTTCGGCGGTGCCTTCGTTTTCGGGGACTTTGCTGCCACTGCCGATGGAGGAGACGAAGCCACCGCTGTGGGTGTTGGTGCATTGGCAACCGGTGTTGAAGCAGAGTGCATTGGTGCGGGAGACGGAGTGGAGACTGCTCCGGCCCCTTGCGAAGCCTTGGCACCCCGTTTGGTGGGCGGTGGTTGGAGAGAGACGGGCGGTCGGAGGAGGTTCTGCTGTTGTTGTTGCTGAGGGGGGCCCGCGTTTGGAGGCTGGTGGATAGGTGGGCGAACTTGTGGAGGCATTTCGGGAGTTCCCATCACAGTGTTCGGAGGAGACATCATGTTGTTTCCCATTAACTGCTGTTGCTGCATCTGTTGCTGCTGCTGGGGTGCCTGAAAGTTGGGAATTCCCAATCGTTGGTTATTGTTTGCCCGCATGTTGGCAAGTGTGTGATTAAACGTCTCCATTATCCGCTGCAGTTCTGTGTTCATACCTCGAAGGCTATCGAGAGTGATAACATGGCGAGGCGACGCTGTTGATAACAACGACCGCTGGTGTTGAAGAGTACAGATCTGATATTTTTTTGATTTATTTAAAAAAAGAGATAAATATAAAGGAAAAAAAAACTTACGATCGCAATCAACTTCCTTACAATATCCTCCTTTTGCAGCACGGCGACAACCATCTGAAGCTTTTGGTCTGTATCATTAGCCACCCGAAAGGCATTCTCCAAAATGTGATTATATTCTATTCGCTGCTCCATTGGAACGTCAACACCATGTAGATTTGGAATGTCTGTAGAGCGCCAAATATCAGCCGCGTTCATCGCCCAAAGAAAAACAAAAAAAAAAAAAGACATACTGTTAGTAGTGTACTCATGTTTACATCTCTGGATGAGAGCATCGGCCGTCGCAAGCGTGCTTCTCTGCTGACCCTGTTGCATCATCCTAGCAGCTTGCATATTCTGACCACCCGGAACCTGCTGCTGCTGGTTTGCCTGTGGCCCCTGCTGCACAAACTGCGGAACACCAACAGCAAACTGGTTCCTCGCTGCAAGCGTGGCCGTCGCATTTTGTTGTTGTTGTTGCGGCGAATTCGCAAATGGCAACGAAGCGCCAGGGCCTCCCATACCAGGAGCAACGGTCCTGCCTTGCGGTTGTCCCTGCGGATGGCCACCGTTCTGCTGCATCGCAATCGCCGCAGCCTGAGCGTGCGGTCCACCCCCGGCCTGCGCAGTCCGCACCCTGTTCTGGAACATCCTCTGATCTTGGAACGACCTTTGTAAATTGGCCCTATTTTGCTCAACGAAATGGATCATCTTCTCGTCCACCCCTTGCGCACGCAACTCGGCCACCGAAGTATGCGACATCACCATCAATTGTTGCATCTGTTGCGGGTTTCGTTGAGCGTGGAAGTTACTGAGCGCGTTCTTTCGGTTTTCGAGCGCCTGCGCGATGTACCAGTTATCGAAATCCTGCAGCGTGCCTTGGTAGATCTGAGCTAGCTGAAGGCCGGTCCCAGGTCCGGACCGGGCGGGCTCGCCATCAGTTGCATGGAATTGAACGAAGTCTAGGCGGGCGGCGATGACGGGCCACAAGTCCTTTTGCGAGACCTACGGGGAAACGTTAACGAACGGGTCGAATTACTTTCAATAAATCGCAACAACTCACGTTCGTTTGGCCACCTTCCTTCATAACTTCAGCATGCAACCGATACAAATCAACCGGGCGGTTGTCGATGATAGCTGCCCGTGGGTCCATCTTCAGCGGCCTCTTCATACAAAAGCTTTTGTACGTCGCTTCAAATTGAGCCTTCTCGAGTGGAGCAGGATGCGGCATATTTCCTCCAGCACCAGCGCCTTGTGGTGTTGACGGCCCAGGCTGGTTCTGCGACGGTCCGGTAGTGCTAGGCTGCGGGGTGTTGGCCGAAAATGGAAAAGGAGGGCCGCCACCTTGCAAATTATTGAACGGACTCGTATGCTGAGCGCCGGGCTGCTGCCCAGGGTGTAGCTGAGGCGTCGGACCCAAACGAGGCGGAACCAGCCCTTGACTTACAAGGTGGTTGGCTTGAGCCTGAGTTTGTTGGAGGGAGGGACTCGACTGGCCATGAGCCGGTTGTTGGTTTTGCACTGCCATTTGGGGACGTGGAGTACTGGGATCAAAAGGCTGGCCTTGCTGGGTGTTATGAGGGATCCAGGATGGTTGGCCAGCGGGGCCATTAGCATTTGCCTGCGTTTGTTGAATTCTTCAGACAAAGGCAAATCAGCAAAAGAAACAAAAAAACAAAAACAAAAAAAACAATCGAATGATCTGCAACGGTACACACCGAAAATTGTCGTAACCTTGAGAGAACCTCTGTACATAATCCTTCCGCTTGTTATATTCCATGGTTATTTCCTTGACCTTTGCGACGAGCTGGACTTCCTGGGGAGTGCCTTTGACGCTGTTATGTTGGATGTGTAGTTGCTTGAGCTGTTGTTCCTGGGACGCCATCTGACCTTTGAGAATGTTGATGCGCTGAGCCATCTCTTGTGGGGAGATTGGGACGCGGGCGCCATTGGGCCCAACCATCATGGAAAGTTGCTGAGGCTGTGAGCCCTGGACGGGGGGGACCTGCTGAGGGTTTCCAGGATGAGGAGAAGGGCGACGAAGTAGCTCATTTGACATTCCGGGGGAAGAGAACATATCGGCGGGGGAAGAATGATTGTTCATGCCTCCGGACTGAAACTGCTGCTGCTGTCGTTGGTGCTGCTGCTCGCGCATGTTGAGCTGGTGTTGTTGGAGCTGCTGCTGAGTGAACTTGATGGGACCGTTCTGGGGCTGAGCCATATTCATCGAGTCGAGCTGACGCTGGACGTGGATGTTTTGAGCACCGGGGCGAGATTGGAGAGCAGCGGGTTGGTTGGGGTTTCCGTTGGGTATTCCGCCCATGTTTGGGAAGCCAGAGGGAATGTGGGCCTGGTTGGAGTCATACTGCTGCTGGTTAGGTGTTGGGGGAATTCCGGTGGGCATTCCGAAGGGCTGGAGTTGCTGCTGATGCTGAGTGCGAGCGGGGTGGTTTTGTGAAAGCGCCTGAGGGCGTTTCATCAATTCGGAGAACTGGGAGAAAGAAGTGAGCACAGTGGAGACAAGAGGGGGGAGAAGAGAGCGGAGACAACGGGGCTCCCACGGAGGGGGCGATCGGGACGATGAGAGTGGGAGAGAAAGAACGCACTTGGGCAGGATTGGCAGGATTCATATCGTTGGATTGTTGTGGTCTGAATTGCTGCTGCATTTGCTGCATCTGCCATACCCTGGCCTGGTCGATGGCGGACTGAGGCATGTTTGGATGGGTCTCCTGGAGCTGCTGACCCTGGCCCTGACCCTGCTGTTGTTGTTGCTGTTGCTGTTGCTGCTGCTGCTGCTGCTGCTGCTGTTGCTGTTGTTGTTGCTGTTGTTGTTGCTGGTGCTGGTGCTGTTGCTGCTGCTGCTGCTGCTGAAGCAGGGTATTGTTGAACATTGGGTACTGGGAGGACATGCGATCTGCCATGAGCGGCGGCGATGCGGAGGAAGGAAGGGAGGAGCGTTGACGCTCGAGGGGTGCGGAGAAAGGGAGGGAGTGGTGGTGGGAGTGAAGCAAGACTCGCAGGCTGTGGCTGACAAGCCTGCGTGTTTGCAGGAGTTGACACTTTTTTCTTTCTTTTCTAGTATGTACTCTAATGCTCGAGTTGGGCTTTACTCTTTATTGAATCCGTACCAACACCACAAGCGCTCGGACCCCATAGTTTATCTACATACAAGCAAAAAAATTAAATACATTTGTAGAAGAATAAAGTCCAATGATGATGATAGTGGATACAGCGATACTTGTCATAAAGTTTCGGTTTATCGGTTGCTGGAGCCTGCAGTCGGTCCATCCTTGTTGATGTCAAATATAGTGGGGCCAGCCTCCAAAATAACATCACCATCGTCGTCGTCTTCTGAGGATTGGTCGTCGTCGTCGTCGTCGTCACGGAATCGCTCCTGCAGCGTCCTGGTCTTCTTTGCCATCTGGACGGGTCCCACGGCAAGAATTCTATCGCGGCCCTCATCCGCTTCATCCTGCGAAAGCTCATCTTCCATCTCGTCTTCCACCACGCTGTCCACTTCCCTTCGGAACCAATATCTCAATCCGACTGGGATCATGACACCCACGACCACAGCTGCGAGCCCGAAGAAATTCCGCCAGCTGATCAGGTGAAAGTCGTCTGCGCTGGTCATCTCATCGAGCCCGCCGCCAATCGTGGTATGGATCACACTGACGCCTAGGATCCCAAGGGCGGTGCTGATCCAAAACGGGACGATGCCGATGCCAACGTGGGGACAGACGACATTGACGACCCAGTGTGGGGGGAGAGGGGCAATCCGGAGCACAATGAGAAAAGAAATCATGTTTTCCTTGTTGGCGCGGATCTTGGTGGCCCACTTATCAAGGACAGCTTTCCATTTCGGGAGAGTGAGGAGGGCAGGGCCTAATGCAGCAGAGATCAAGTAACAGAGGGTTGCGCCTGTTCCAACGCAGAAGCAAACTAACGGTAGCGCTCGTGCAACACCCCAGACAGCACCTCCGAGGATGGAGAGGTACATTGAGCCTGGAAGTGAAAAAGCCTGGAGACTAGAAAGAAAGAAAACGGTGAGGATGAGTGGAGAAGGAAGAAAAGGAACTGACAAGAGGTATGTGACAACGTAGCAGACGACGATTCGGTAGGGGTAGATATCTCTGTATTTCTTGAGAAGACCGTTGAGTTCCTGGAGCTGAATGAATGATTTGGGGATGCGTAATAGTGGGCGGTCGATTCTGAGGGGGGGAACATCAACGTCGGCCGATGAATATGGGGGGGTACTTACTCCTCGAGAGTGGGTAAAGCAAGCCAGAGAGTGCCACCGAGGAAAATGGAACTGATGATGAATATACAGGCCATCTTGAGGGTGGCATTGAAGATGATCTTTGCGGAAGAAGGAGAACGAGGAAAGGTAGCGCCATAGGAGGGGGTTGCTGGGGAAAGGAGAGGGGATGTGTCCGAGTATCTGTCATGTTCCTCGTCGTTGACGGTGTCTAGAGTGTACATTGACGCATTGCAGGGCGCTGGCGGCATCTTGTTGAGAGACAAGATGAAAATAATGGTTTTATTTTATTTTTATTTCCATTAAGTCTAAATCGGGACATGTAAATACAGACAAAGCGACGAGTAGGAGGTCGGTGGAGACGACGACGATAAGACTGGTTCGATGCTGCCACAGCAGGTACCACCGTCGTCTCTTCAATCAGCCCTGCAGATGGATCCCACCCAGCAGCACCTCCAGCTGCAACAACAGCAACAGCAACAGCAACAACAGGAAGTGCCAGCAGCAGCGACGACATCGACTGGAAAGCGACGGAAGCGTACAGAAGGAAACGACGAGGAAGCGCCAGCGCCGTCCGAGCCCCGCCGACTGCGGCGGTCCCACGAAGCGTGTGCAAGGTGCAGGAGCAAGAAAATAAAGGCAAGTCCCGTCGGGCGACACCGACGGCAATTTCCATCAACTCACTGCTACCTTTCAGTGCGATTCTAAACACCCAAAATGCACTGCATGCGCAACAGCCGGCACTGCCTGCAACCAAGAAGACAGGCATCGCCGCACCCTTACTCCAAGAGGTTATACTGAGCGCCTTGAACTCCAGGTCGCACAGTGTGAGGCCCTCCTTAAGCGTCACTACCCCGGTTTCACCCTCGATGGCCTCGATGATCTCCTCACTCGTGAGGGCATCGACCTTGGTGGCATCCCCAACTTTGCCCCTATGGAGGGCATCCGCCCATTCCGCCCTCCTAGCCCCACCCAACAGCCCAAGCCTGGCTATCCCCCCATGTATCCCCCTGGTCCCCATATGATGCATCCTCCCTACGGGCCTCACCCCATGATGCCCTATGGTGCCCCTCCTTATCATCCTCAGATGATCCAAGGCCCCCCTGGCTCCTACAATCCCCATCTCCACCCAGCCTTCCAGCCTGGCGCACCCTACCCGCCCCCTCCGGTCATGCACCAGCATCCTCCTCCTGACCAGCAGCAGCAGCAGCAGCAGCCTGGACCCCCACCCCCACCTCCCCAGTCCCAACCCATCGCATCCCCCGTCATGCGATCCGTCGCCCCTCCCGCCAAGGGCACCGATCCAAACGGCCATGACATGTCTAGCGCCCAAGCTCTCGCAAAAGCCTTTGGCGTTTCCGAGGACATCACCTCTGGTCTCAAATTGGATGTCAATATTGAAGAGCTCCCTGTCGACCCCAGTGCCCTCCCCAAACTTCAAGTTCATGGGCCCCGAGACAAGGCTCTCTGGATCTCCGTCTCCATTCGTCGCAATCCAGCTTCTGGCAGTGCTCCCAACACACTCTCCCTCTATGGCCCCGTCTCAAAGACCGCCAAACTCGACATCTGGTTGCCCAAGGACCGCGTCTTTGCAAAACACATCGTCGATGTCTATTTCTCCCGTCTCAACTTTCATCGTCCCGTCTATTCCAGGAAGGATTTTGACAAGATTCTCGACAATCTCTATGATGCTGCAACACCTGCCTATGATCCTGGTCACCTCTCCAGTGTCTACTTGATATTTGCTCTCGGAACCCTCAGCGAACTCAACGAACTTGCTCATTCCCAGCCTCAGACCGACGGCCACCTTGGCTCCACTTTGGCAAAAAAACTCATGCCTGATTGGCCTTCCCATGACGAGTTCTTTGAGCGAGCCTTGGCCATCAAACCCGATCTTCGTGTTACCATCACCAGCTTGCAGGCCCTTATTTTGTTGCACTGGTATTTATATATCGAGGTATGCCCTCTCATTTCCCAATCCGTATCACATCCTGATATTTTTCCTCAAGCGTCAAGGCCGAACTCTCTGGCGCCTCGTCGGTACCCTCGTTCGACTTTCCATCGAACTTGGCCTCCACCATGATCCCACAACTCAGGTCACCCCCGACACTAATTTGCCAATCTTCACAGAGGAAGAGAGTCAGCTTCGCATCCGCCTTTGGGCCATCGTCCAGGTCCACGATCGTGGAACCTCCATCCTCCTCGGGCGCCCTTTGGCAATCGCTCCATCAGATTCAAACACCCCCCACCCTTCCCGCAAGGGCGCTTCCAAACCCGATTTCTCGGAACACTTCGAGCTATCCCAACCTGTCGCCGATTTCCAAGCCGATATCATCAACTCTCTCTACGCACCTACCCGTCAGGGTGGAGACACCATCATGCGGAACGCGACCAGGATCATTCGGAGCATGGTCGCCTTCCGAGAAAAACTGCCGGAAAGGTATCATCACTATTTCACTGGAACGAATAATTGGCCCACCGAACAGAGGCACAAGCTTGTCGAAAATATTACAGAGGATGAGGGCTTGACCTTGTTGAAGATTGGCATCGCCCGCATCCTCATGCTCCGAGCTCTGTTCAGCTCCAGAGGTCTCTCGTACAATCAAAAGCACAAAGCACTCACCGATGGTATGTAATCATCTCTCTGATATTAGCTTTTTTTTTTACAAACTTTTTCTTCCTAGCCATCATCACATCGCATAATGTCATTGCGATCCACAGCCAACTGATCCGCTTCCCCAACATCGCCTTTTTCACATCGCCCATCCCACTCCACATTGCCGCCATGGTCATTCTCTATGGGCACATCTCCAAGGTTGAATGCCTGCCCTTCCGCACCGCCCTCGAAGACGTCTGGCTCGCCCTCGACATGATCCCGCGCATCCGCTGGCGCTGGGAACGCAAGGACGTTAACGGCGGCCATCCTCTCATCGCAAAGCTCGTCGAGCGCGTCATGGGCGTCAACCTCCACACCGTCATCCCTGCAAGCCCATCCGTCCTCGTCAGTGAACCGGATTGGGACGAGGTCAATTCTCCCATCGCCAAGTCCTCGCAGCACAACACCCCCATCCTATCTGCCACTCCGGGGAACTACACCCCCACCAGCGCGAATAGCGGTGGGCCGGTAGTGTATGGTCCGCATCTACAGCGTTCTATGAACGGCCTGACTGCGCCCGTGAATAGATCGAACAGCGGCGGTTCGACCCCGCCTGATAAGCTCGTAGAGATGCCCGATGGTCTATTCTACCCCTTCTTCCCTGAAGCGCATGTCGCCGCCATCGCCTCCGTGCCCACGTCCAACTCCAATCCAGGCGATCCGGCGTCTTCCACTGGGCAGGATTATACCCGCATCCTCAAGGCAGCGGCAGCGGCCCAGGGTGGGTATGGGGGTACGTATGCCCCGGAAGATCGGGGTGGTGTGCCAGCTGAGCAGCAAGGGGCGGTGGGCTGGAGTGGAGTGGTACGTGGTTCTTGACGGGTTTGTGGTGTTTAAATGGTATTATGGATTAACCGTGAATTGGTTTTTGGATATGCAGGGTCCGTCGCGAAAATTGCTAAATTACACACCCTAAGTGTGACAATCTTTCTGTAGCTTCATCTTTCCTTACTTTTTTACTCATGTTGAACACCTACCCCCTGTTGTTGTTTCCATCCTTATCTCTAGCCGATCCGACTCTCCGATCCTCGATTTGTATGCAGGTTCTCTCGCCTTGATTATAAAATATATAACTGTCTGTATCCACGACCACTGTGTGCTCCAAATTTTCCTAGATCTTACGACCTAGCTACTTTTGCGATAGGGCTTGAAAAATATTGATATGATTTTCACAACGGCAGCTTGCCACGTCGGAACAAGCGAATAAAGAGGAATAATCTAATAATGTTGTTACATATGAACGTAGAGGACCTGAACAACTAGCGCTGAGGATTGTCTATGAATAGATGCCAAAAAGGAATTTGAAATATGTATCTAAGTAAGGTAGGGAAGATGGATGGATGGATTTTGAATGCAAGGCTAGCATGTGGGGTATGTATGTGGAATGGAAAGTGAAACACGGAAGGGTGGCGAAAATAGTCTGTAATCTAAATATTGAGGTATGTGAAATCGTTGTTTTGTATGTGCGGATGGAAGATGCAGGAGAGCAGAGCGAGTGAGGACGATGCACAAAGTGGATAAATAAGCCAAAAGGTGAAGGGCTGTGGGTAAGAAGGAGGGAGAGGACGATTGAAGACTATTTCAATATCTTCTCCATTCTCTCCAGTGCAACGTCGACTCCCCTGATTAGCAGGGTCACTTGTCGAGGGAGCAACCGCTCTGTTCGCTTTTCCTCGCCGTACTCGAATGCATGTTGTTCCTGTATCGCCTTCTCCAAAGCCACTGGTAGACTCAATGTGATTCTCGTCAACTGGATGGTCAGCCGCGAACGACCCGTGATGTCGAAATAGGACAGTTCCCGAAAAGCGTGCTGAACTTCGATCAGTCGAGTGATTTCCGCATGTAAGGTGTATATACATGTCCGACATGCTAATTATAAATAAACGGGTCAGCTAGACAGAAGAACGCAAACCGGGGGACTAGACCAACTTAGTGCGCGCTCTCTAATTGCTTGTAGAGTTCCAAGCACCGAGTTAATGCCTTCTTCCCCGAGTTTAATCGAGGGATTGATATCATTGATGGCTTCTGCAAGGTCGCGTTAAAAAAAATACACGGAAAAAGTTGCATGCACGAACTTAATAACGTCCTGATAACTTCAAGGTCACCGTCAAGGAAATCGTTGAAGACACCCAAAAGAACACCCCGAAATGTCTCTTCGGCATGTCCCATGGGCCTTGTAGAAAATACGTCGAAATTTGAGGACGGAGAACGGTTGTCGTAAAGTCTTCTCATAGATGGTTTACTAAGGACATCATAGGCAACAGCCACCTTCTGGAATGCACAGGTGGCGTCGGGGTTATCAGGAAATTTACTGTTGAGAAAAGGTCAGACAATGCGTATAAAATCAGGGAAGGACAAACTCTGGATGACAAGCTTTACTTCGCGAGAGATACGCGCGCCTGAGTGCTATCTTATCGAGAGTGGAGTGTTTTGTGACGCCAAGGATGTCATAGAGATCGTCGTTTGCCAAAACCAAATTTACGACGTCGTGGCCTTTGTCTTCTGCGTCGGCATTCGGGTTTGTTGGTAAAGGTCTTGTTGAAGAGCCTGAGGGTTCTGCGACCCATGTAAGGTATTTGCGTTCATAGTTCTCAATGTCCTCGTCCTCCTCATCGTCTATAGGGAGGTGGAAATAGGTGCTCGCTGGGAAGGTAGTTAGATTGACGGTAACCAAATCGAATGGGAAATCGTTACCTGTAGAAAAGGCGTATGAAAACATGGCAGAAAAGAAAGGAGGGACTGATAACATCAAAAGTCAAAAGTTCCTTAATTATATACACTACATGTGATTCTAGCAACATAGCACAGCCACAAACCTGGCGCATCCTCGCCGCACCTCCCCTCGCGCGCCCATCACCGTCAACAACACACTGCCCGCCGTCGGCGCGTCGCCCTCGTACGCCTTGAGCTCGTACCGTCCAAATGCCCAATTTACAATGTGCCATTTATCTTCGCTGAGCCTCACAAATCCCTTGGCCCGCCAGATCGAATCCCGCGATAACACCCCTAATGCTTCCATCAGCCTATCCTTTTCTATTGTTTTGTTCTCGACTTCCGGCGCGTGCTGGTGGTGGTGGTGATGGTCTATTATTCCTTCTCCACCCACAGTGACAGTCTCGACTTCGTCATGAACGGTTTCCCACTCTTTATCCTTGGACAAGAAAAGCTTCGACTGCAATCCAAAGATCAGGTCCGGATCGATTCCGTTCCTCCCTTGACATTTGATTTTCGGCGTCTCGTCGTTTAATGTATTCAAATGGTCCATGACAATATCCAGATCCCGTTCCGAGACGTGTTCCCATTTATTCTGCGGAAAGGTCAGTTCAGTTCAGTTCAAGGTTGGTTTCTTACGATCACAATGATATCCGAGTAGCTGGCCTGCATTCTGGCGGTAGGTGAGGTATCTTCATAACCGGCAAAGTTTTCTGCATCAACGACAGTGACGATGGCGTCGAGAGTGAAATCGCCACCAGTGTCCTGTTCGAGCTGGCGTATCTGAAAGGCCAAAGTTGCTGGAAATGCCGAGCCGCTGGAGTGATGTTAGTGAAGAGTCGTTGTCTTGGATGACGGGGCGCTTACGAGCATTCGATGATGATGCGATCCGGGCGGTAGTTATCTGAAGATGTAAATTGTTGCAATCTAATCACTTCATTGGAGGAAGGTACCGACCACGGATTTCCAAGAGAGCTGTCTGCATCTGGCCTACCAGCACACAACACCTGGATAAAAATGAGGGACGTGCAACGATGAAGGAGTACAATGCACGGACATGCAGCCATTGAGGATCTCGCTGACGGCGGCGAGGGAGGACACCTGAGCGAGCTTGCTGTCTACCTGGACATCGCCAAACTCGTTCTTAAGGAGGACAACGTTGTAATCCTTTGGGAGCTTTGGGAGGAGGGAGAGAATGACCGAGGTCTTTCCAGCCCCAAGAAAACCTGTAAAGACTGTGATCGGGATGGTCATGTTTAGAATGAATTCCCAAATTGAGCCTTGTCCTTAAACCATGGCCATTTCCGCTGCCGCCATCGCCCGCCTCCACACCATCTTTGCAGCCTCTGCTTTTCTCTTCGCCCTCGCTATCGGATCCGCCCTTCACTTTCACAAAATCGTCAAAAACGATGTCGCCCAATACCCAGATGAATGGTTTCCTTCCGTGTCTGCAACGTACGTCCACCTCAGTAGTTCTCGTCCCTCCGCTCCCTCACATCCCTGCAGAATCGGTGACTGGTATCCAGAGCGAAACATCTTCCAGTTCTTCATAGCTCTCACTGCAGGTACTTGCCTCGACCACCGTTCCCAACTTGAGCTTACTCGGATCCACAGGCCCACGTCTCGCCATCGTGTTCCTCCAATACTTCCTACACCATTCTGCATCCTCCTCGCTCCCCACCGTTGTCTTTCTGTCTGGAATTGTACGCACTCTCTCCTGTGGAGGCTGGGTATATATTACCTCTAGCGATGATCACGACATCCACGACTTCATGATGATCCTCTACATGGTCTGCAACATCCCTTGCATGCTCGTGGGCATCGCCGCTACACCCCCTTCTCGCGTTTCTGTCGTTAGGAAGAGGCAAGCTTCTATTCTCCTTCGAAGCGTCAAGCTCCACTCATCATTCTCTTAGAAAGCTGATTGCCGGCGCGTATGTCCTCGGCTAGATCTCGGTCAATATGACGCGTTGATTAACTCCTTCACATGTAGATTCTTTGCTACCATCATCCCTCTCGTGTACTTCTTCGTTCAGCACAAGGTCCATCGCATACCAGGAGGTATGTCGTTTTCAATAATTTATTTTATCACTATCATGACATGACGTCATAGCTTATACCCGTTACGCTTTTTTCGAATGGGGTCTTATATTCTTCGATGTCCTTTATGACTCTGTCTCAGAACAAGAATTTAGAGAAGCTGGCCTGCATGTACGTACACTTGTTTCAATCTTGGGAAATTCCCACTCACTCTGCTTCCATAGATATCCCTAACCGATATCAAGTCCACGGCTGAAACTACGTACTTTCAGAGCGTTCGTTTTCGGCTTGGATCCAGCATACTGATATTTTCATATTCAGACTGAATCAACTGCCCTCAAATACTCAGGTTGTCAATTCCCAGCCCAACGGTGAAAAACCTGGCTCTTCTGTACCAGAAAGCGTCATTCCAGACAAAGCCGTTGATGCTTCCAATTTTGCTCTTGGTCCGGCACCGGGGCATACAAAATCATCGGCAACAACTCCGTCGCTGGTCGTTCCTGTCTGGAAAAATTCTCTTAGCTTTTTGTCCGATGTTTACCTTTGTGAGTCGTTTGATTCGAACACATGGTGTAAACTAAGCACTTCCAGCCTTCATGTTTTGGTCTCTGTTCACCTCCCTGATACCAACTCTCTTCTATTTCTCTGTCTGGAAACTAGGCATCGCAGGGCATGAGCTTGCCCTTCTTTCCGTCCTCTCACCCATGTTGCTTTCTTTGTCGTCTCCCTACAACTACTTATTCGGCTCTCCAGCCTCAAATACACAAGCTCCCTCCTCTGTGATTGATTTCACGAGCACTCGACGAGGTCAGAGCATCCTCCAGCTGGCGTCATTGATTGGAATAGTAGCCTACCTTGTACCCAGCCCTGGTGGAAGGTTGGCCCTTGTCGCCATTGCCAATATAATTTCTGTTATGAGGCAAGCTGTGTCCTGGTCTGGCATTGTCAACGGTGACAGCGACGTTGGACATCAGGCAATGGGTTGGTATCTTCCTTCGTGCAGGGTGTATGCCATTGACTCGATGTTCGGATAAACAGTTACGGGTTTGGGTGTCCTCCTTTCGTCGCTCTCGAAGCAAGCCAATAGGTCCAACAATCCTGGTATGCCTTTAAGGATTCTTTATGCAATATTTTTTGTTGATTGAGACTCTGCAATCAGTCTGGTCATTTATTAATCACAAAGCCGGCGGCCTCAACAAGACTGGCATATTCCTTGCAACACTCGCCATTTACGAATACGCCACACGACATGTGGAGCTGCTGCCCAATCTCTCAACATCCAAACAAAAAAACAGCCCCTCTACCGCGCGTCGAAGAAGTCCTTGGCTCGGTGCACTCCCACTTGGATCTCTTCTCTTCTGCCTCCACAACCTCCTTTCGGACTCAAGTACCCTCATCGCTTGGTCTTGGACTGGATACGAGAATCGGTTGCCTCGAGGGCCAATACCTCATCTACATGGATCCTTGACCATCACAGCCATGACCTTGGGAATTTTGCTGGGCCATTTATCTACGACCAACGAAAAGCGCAAACGATTCTTCTCCCATCCTCTATGGTTTCTTTTTGGGGCAGCGAGCTCGTATGTCCTTTACACGTATCGTAATTGGATAGGCTATGCTGGTGGCCTGGGTGTGGCAACCTTCTTGATGTCCATTTTGCCCCTTGGATTCCAGGTTGCTTCTGAGGCCTCCGTTGGCGTGAATGAGATCACGAGTGGCCGCAATAATCTCGCCGTCGCAAAAACGTACACAATTGCACTTGCAGTATATTGCGTACTCAATTTAGCTAGTATATTCACTGTCGCTTACGCATTTGTTCCCGGGGGTGTATACCTGCGAGAGCGCACGGATTTGTGAGTTCAGGCTAAGTTTATTTTTTCATATCGAGGCTGATCTGATTTAGGGTGACCTTCCTTCAGCTGGCGTGCCTTCTACCTGCATTCAGCTGGCCTGGATTACCATCAACTCCTAGTAACCCGTTGCAGTCTTCTCTTGGAGTAAAGTATAAATCGCACATCCGTATCGCCCTCGCACTTCTTCCTCTCCTTTCCCTTCTTACTACGCTCTATCGCCTCCCCCGTGCCCCTCCCCAGCCGTTTAAGCCGGGACCAAGGATCATTAATGCTGGAATATGGACAGTGCATTTTGGAATTGACAATGAAGGTCGCGACAGCCAGAAAGGAATGATGAATTTGATTCGGTAAGCCAATAGCCTTATCTTTGGCCCACGCCACAGGGTGTAATTCTCTTTCGCGGCAGGGACATGGAGTTGGATATTGTAGGCCTTCTGGAAACGGATTTACATGTCAGTCACACATCCGTACCCCTTGCTTTTTATATATTCTGACTGAACGGTTTTTAGCGAACTGCCTTCGGCCATCGCGACTTGTACGCACCAGTGATTTGACCTCATCTCCGGGCTGAAAGAATATTTTCTGGTTAGGTCTCGTCTTATCGTGGAGGAAATGAACTATGTCAGTACCATCTTTACTCATTCTCGACCTTCGGCTAATCAGCTTTCACCATATAGAATGTGGATATTGGACCTGGTCCCAACTCGCACACTTGGGGTGCCGTTCTTCTTTCCAAGGTATCTAAAATACGCCATTTTGCAACTCTCCTTGATATTTTTATTTCGCCCTGATTTTCAGTTCCCGATAATTAACACGACGCACCATCTTCTTCCATCCCCACACGGAGAACTTGCGCCGGCGATTGAGGCCATTCTTGATGTTTATGGTACTGAAGTGTTGGTACTTGTTTCTCATAATGGACAAGGTGAGTAGTTATCCGACATTTTTTGTTGTTTACGCCGCTGACCTAAGTGCCTTTGAGTAGAAGAGGATCCTCTAGATAGAGAGTTGCAGAGCACGGAGCTGGCAAATATCATGGCTGCATCAACCAGACCTGTGATTTTCCTTGGATATGTTGTGACTAAACCCTGGATGCCGCGACGTAAGTGTCCCCGCAAATATTCAGACCGCTGTTGGCCATTCGTTAACGTCTGTTTGCAATGGATTCAAAAGCCAATCCCTATGGTATCATGGTCCAGGAAGGCAATGTTCACGACGTAGATGTGGACGATAACGACCGATGGTAAAGTCTGATTCATATACGTTGTTTGTTTAGCTAACAGCTTTCAAGGTGCGAATATATCTTTTACCGAGGGTTGTACCGGACGTCCTATGCTCGGATTTCACGGGGTATCATCACAGATACAGAGACGCAAATTGCCCAATTCGTCCTTCCACGTCATGGGCACCAAGTCACTGAGGATTCTTTCGCGGCGCGATACCGTAGGTCAAGGAAGGAGGAGCTTCCAGTAGATCATGTGGGTCCTCATCCTTTATTTGCGTCCTGAAGTCATTTCTGATGCCTGAATAAGTGGTTCCCAATGGAGTACTATGGAGACGAAAAGCAGGGGGGTGTCAATGGCCACTACTATCATGTATTTAATACAGTGCGTATTCCCATTTTCAAGTTTACATTTCCAAGTTGTGAATGCTCATTGTTTTTTTTCTCTAGCCGTTGTACTACAAACTCCCCGATGGCGCTGTTGTTTAATGCGACGAAGGACTGCCTGGTCTTGTACCTGTACCTGTATATCAATTAGTATTTTGGACAGTGGTCCTTATCCATTGTTCTGACAGCGTGATACTTACCGTACTACTTAGTCCAACCTTCTACTCTATCCATTGGGTTTAGGAGTATCCCAGTGTCCTAGGTTTCCAATACGTCTAGTGGATAGTGATTTCTCTCTCAGGCTGGTGTCACTGCGCTAAATTGAAGTTCCAAGTCTGAGTTGCTGTACTTAGTAACTTTTAAAGTCAGGTGATCTTGCATATTGCATCCCAGAAATGGAAATGGGTTAGTACTGCTCTTGCTCTTTACAACCATGGGTCTCCTATTGTCTCTGCCTCTTGCAGGCGGGCTAACATCTATTGCCACATCATGTCTTGCTGGCTTGGCGTTCTTCTGTACCTCTACAGCTGGTAGGGTCCTCTGAATTCTTCTCGTCTAGTATGGAGCTGATATACCGCAGCTTCGATGTTCTTCAAGTCCTGTAATTGTAACTCTTCGATTGCCACCCGTGTCGGGTTTGCTGTAAGTAAGGATAAACTACACGGTATATTGAATTTATATCTGTCTTTTAGATCATCTTTTCCCTCAATTCCATCCTCGCCTGGGTTATGAAGACAGACATGGCCATCAAACTCATTGAGAAATGGAGCTTTGATTATATCAAGATGGAGTGCGCTGGAGAGAAGTGCTACGGTGTTCTTGCGGTTCGTTTCAATCCTAAATCTATACTAGATACAACACGGTCTTGACTACGTTGCGCAGGTGCATCGTATCTGCTTCGCACTGGCTTTGTTCCACCTTATCCTGAGTTCTTTGTTAATTGGCGTCAAGGATACGAGAGACAAACGGGCTGCTATACAGAATGGGTAAGCCTCTTGATATCACTTCTTTGCTCGCCCAATCTGATGCGCTTGATAGGTGGTGGGGACCGAAAGTGCTCCTCTGGTTGGTCCTCGTCGGTCTCTCTTTTACTATCCCAAACGGGTTCTTCATGTTCTGGGGGAACTATGTCTCTTTGATTGGCGCCACAATATTCATCCTTCTCGGCCTCGTCCTTCTCGTCGACTTTGCTCATTCATGGTCAGAAACTTGCCTCGAAAATTGGGACAATTCCTCTTCTAATTTCTGGCAATGGGTCCTCATTGGATCTACGGCATTGATGTACGCGTTCACCATAGCTCTCACTGGACTCCTCTACGCGTTCTTTGCTGGTTCCGGATGCACCCTTAATCAGTTCTTTATATCCTTCAACCTCGCCCTTTGCCTTGTCATTACCATCATGAGTGTCAATCCTACTGTGCAAGAGCGCAATCCACGCTCTGGTCTGGCACAATCGTCCATGGTTGCAGCTTATTGTACATATCTCACCGTATCTGCTCTGAGCAACCACGTGCATGAGACAAAACAGTGCAATCCATTGAGGGACGGAAAGAAGACTCAGAAAGCCGTTCTTATTCTCGGTGGGGTTTTCACTTTCCTGGCTATCGCATATTCGACAACCCGTGCTGCCACCCAGAGCCGGGCACTTGTCGGAAAGGGGAGAAAAGGTCGTATCCAATTACCGGAGGACGATGCACAGCACTCCGAGCTTGGTGTTGTCAATTCTCAACCAGGGCGGACTGAGTCACCGAGGTACCAAGCTCTATTGGCCGCAGTTGAAGCTGGGTATGTGCAAACCAAGAATTTCGTCAACCTACGCTCACCTTTTCTTTTACCTCCCAGTGCCATTCCTGCATCTGCACTTGACGAGGAAGATGAAGACGATGAGGATGAAGTAGTCGGTGAAGCCAGAGACGATGAACGCACAGGCACACGATACAATGTACGTTGGCGGCGCCGACCCTTTTTAATCACTGCTGACAATTCCATCCCCCCATAGTACTCTTGGTTCCACATAATTTTCACGATTGCAGCCATGTATGTGGCTATGCTCTTGACTGACTGGTATGCTTTGTTTGTTGCTTTCCCCTGAACATCTCATTCATTCCCCACCCTTTCTAGGAATGTTGTCTCCAAAAGGCCAATCTCTGGGCCCATGGATCCCGACTTCAACGTTTATATCGGTCGCTCAGAAGTTGCAATGTGGATGAGAGTTGTTTCTGGTTGGGTCTGTATTATTCTGTATATTTGGAGCTTATTAGCTCCTGTTCTCATGCCAGATCGGTGGGCTCGTCATTCCTTCCTTTCCTCACATCCTCGCTGATAAAGATTCTTTAGATTCGACACATAATGATTTTCTGGAAACTTCACAGACTTTTAACGATTTATATGACTATACTATTATCTCCCTGAGATCTTCTCTTGGAAGGATCCCTCACTTCAATATCTCACATTTTTATTCTGTAGATCCTCTTCTATAACGCAGGGATTCAAAACCGCGGTAGTCAACAGTAATTGCCGCAAGCCTGCTGTTTTGGGCTGAAAGAAGGGCCGAGGTGACGGTGTATGTCATTGCAAGCACACTGGGATTTGGCGCGGTTGAAGCCGACGGCCGGACTTTGGTGCTACCTCGGACGCACCCCTGTTCTATGGCCCGTGAACCTCAGATATAACCTCAAATGACCGCCGATAAGTGATGCCTAGGTTGGTATCGGCAAAACGTTGAATGGCCGTTTGCCTGTGAACAGCTTTGGCGTCCTGGGTAGCGCATCAACTTCATCATAAGCTTTGAGCGAAGCCTGAGATATCACGGCATTTCGTGGAATTTTTGCTCCAGAATTTATACTCACGCTTCTTTTTCAGTGGTCAAGCCCACCACGTTGACATTTCAGTGATGCCTTCATCAGGCCCATCCTTGGCAACTTCCAATCCCAACGGTTTGCAAGTAACAAGCATTATCACTCTTGACCACCTTTTGAATACACATAAGTAATCGGGCCTCGAACCGGATCATCATGAACTATTTCGCGATCCCACAATCTCCGAATTTTCAAGCCCCCACGACCCTCGGTATTTGACCTCTCCCTGAGAAACCCGACCTTGTCAACCCACTCTCGATATTTCAGTGTTCAAAACCAATGATTCGGAGTACGCCGAGGTCAAGTTTCCACAAGGATCGATTAACGTGCCTGAGAGCAATCCTGAGCAATCTCGCAATTGCAGGTGATCAGAGATGATCCTAGATGATTTCGAATCTCGATTGGAAAGGAAGCACGACACGCATATGTATATTCGCTGGACCCTCGTACCTTTTTATGGGGTATTATATATTGATTGAAATTCCCCAAGGACTTCAACCGTTGACTCCAGAGTAATTCCAGAGTCACCTCCGGCGACAGCGACCACCACTCATGCGACTGAATAACTGACGACCAGTCATTTGTCGTCAAGCAGTGTCTCTTTTTGGGTGGCAGGTTTTACCAGGCTTAGGATGTCCGATGCCCTATCGCAAATTGCCTCAGTTCAACAGCAGGAGTGAGTTTGCAATTTCTGAGCTGTAAAGAGTTTAGACAACTAACTGACCGTTTAAACCTCCATCCTACAGATTCGTTAATAAGTATCTCGGCGTGGCATCCTTCGGTAAGCAATTGAATTTACCCGTAAGTGAACGAGTTGACTTCCTGCTTAACCAGTTGTTCTCTATTATGACTACCTTTTAACGCTACCGCTGGAATGTAGTCGATACTGGTGTTCTCCTCGTATTACGTGGGCGTCAGCTTTCTTTTACCTGAATCGCTATCTCTCCATTCTTGGACATTTTCCTGTGATCTTTCAGTATTTTTGGACTTCCTCGGACCCCAATAGAATCAGCGTAAGTGTCAACACTTCTACTCTCTTCATATTCTTATT
>Ga0307517_10000750_pt1 | contig 55969 bp, 71 predicted proteins | sample 23_EM_MG_FD_194515 | JGI IMG/M metagenome (GOLD analysis project Ga0307517, IMG submission 194515) | Populus trichocarpa ectomycorrhiza microbial communities from riparian zone in the Pacific Northwest, United States - 23_EM | ecosystem: Host-associated > Plants > Roots > Unclassified | place... | reverse complement strand
CCATACAAATCCATCCCAGAATCCTCACCACCAAAGCAAGACCCCTTTGTGCTAAATGATCGCCAAGGGGACAATACTGGAGCCCCCCTGCCCGGAAACCCTTCGTTGCCCGGTCGACCCGCGCCCACAAATGCCCGGATGAGCATGACTGTCGCGCCCACTAACACCACAATCCGCCTCGTGACCATTCCATTTGCCTCATCGTCCTCCGTCACCGACACACCTCCGAAACTCAAACCATTCAAGACTTCATTCGACATTGTCCTCGGCAGTCCCCAATCCACCGCTCCAAGGTGGCCCGCCTCTCCTCAAAACGCTGGATCCATCTATCCCCCCATCCCTTATGACCTTCTTTCCCCCTCTAAGCCCGCAGAGAAAGCTGCTCAGAACGATGTTCTTACACCTCACGAACCTGACATCTTCTCTCCCATGCCAGGAGAGAAAGCATCAAGTAAACTACTCTCCGACACTCCCTCACGCCCAGAACCATTCCTGTTCGGTTCCCCACTTCCAAGGAATCGGCTCTCTAACCAAGACTTCGGGAAGGCTGCTTCATCTGTCCTGGACGAGATGAACCGGAGGCTTGGACTGGCCGGGGACGACAAAGTTGGAATGTCTCTCCTTGAGAACCGTGGAAAGTTCAAAGTCGATCCAGCCCTTGCCACATCTGCATCCAAGTCCGACCTCTTCGGTTTTGATAAAGCACATGAGGAAGCTTTCGCCAAGATGGATTCAATCACAACCCATTATGCCGCAAAAAGAGGTGCCAGTCAGACGAGAACCGCCGACCCTCAGTCATCTGCGAAGGAGGACGTGGTTCCTGGGACCAAGAAGAGGAAGTCGACGGCTCTTGGTGTCGGTGATGGAAGGCAACCCGAACGGTCGAAGCGACCGAGCACCGCGAACGTGCGGGTCATTAGCAATGGCTCTCGGAAGAAGGTTCTCCCAGGTGGCTTCGGGGAAGATGATGAAGAGGAGGAGGAAGACCCTGAGGAGAACAGGAGGATGCCGAAGAGACCAAGGATCCAGCTCGCAGACCCTGCTCCTGCACCAGAGCCTTCGGAAGGAGCCCGAAAGGAGGAAGAGGAGAGGAAGAAACAAAGAGAGATTGAAGCCGTTAGAAGGAGAGCTGAAGCGAGACGGAGGAGTAGCCGTGTTAGCGGAGTTGGGCCACGAAAGAGTGTCGGTCGCCCATCTCTCGTTAACGCAAAGAGTAAGACCTTGGTTCCCGTCGATAGATAAGTTCTGACGAGCTTCCTAGAGAACAAAGGGACTACCTCAAGGTTTGGGTTCCTATCCTCAGCCAAGAACCTCGTAAAGAGTGTCTGGAAGGGAGCTGGAACCAATCCCACTGAACCACAGAAACCGACCAACATCCCAGTCGCTTCTTCGAAAACCGTCAAACCCGTCGCTTCCACAACCAAGCCACTCCCCGTCGCCAACGAAGGCGCCTCGTCAAAGAACTCGAAAGGTTCTTTCAAACCCACTAGTCGTTTCGGATTCGGCTCAGGGTCCAAGACTACTGCTACGACCTCAACGACCACCCCTTCTGTTACATCCAACTCCCGTCATGATTCCATGGGTCAGAGGAAACGCGAATCCGAAGTCCGTAGTGTAACCAACGCCGGTGGAACCGCAAACAGTCGGATGAGCAACTCCAGTAGTAACGGCAGCACCGGCGTGAAACGCTCCTCTTCAACGCTCCTGGCACCTACCGCGAGCTCGTTGGCAAAATCTCGACCCTCATCATCTGGCCCTGGGTCTAAACGAACGAGTCTCACAACCGGAACGGGGATTACGCAGCAGAAGAGGACATCGCTTCTTGCGGCGAAAGGGAGGGAAAAGAGAACGTCAAAGGGGGTCACCTCTCCGGTTCTCACTTCGAAACCTGCGTTAGAACCCATCACCAACACAAATGCCAAGATTGAAAGCTCAACCAGGGTTGGTGGAGGGAATGGCGCGTCGTTGATGAAGATCTTTGACCAACCCTTGACCATGGACACGTTCTCGAGCCCTTCGAAGATCCCCGTTCCCACCAACAACACCCACGCCCGAACCGCGTCTTCCTCCTCTACCACAACAAACAAGGACGACGGCAAGCCCACTCCTACTACCGGTATTCCAAGGAGGACGGTCAACATGAAGACCCGTGGCTTTGTTCCTCGTAAGCCCAGGATTTCACGCTCTCAAGTGATCGCCCGTCTAGGCGAGAAGCGAGCTGCGGCTGCAGCTGCCTCATCATCCACCACCAGTGCCAAGACTCGCCCACAACCGACGGCGACGTCAAAGAGGATGAGCGCGGACCTCGGGAAAGGAGGACGGGTTCGATCCAGTTTGGGTAGGCAGAGTTACGGAGGGGTGAACCTCAAGGGGCGGGGGAGTGGCGCGGATGTGATGTTGAGTGCGAAGAAGAGGGCGAGGGCAAGTGAGTATTACGCCAAGAAGGGTGTGAGGAACTCTGCTGTCGTTCGGACGTCCAAAGGAGCAAGTGAGGACGTCGGGATGGACGGGTAGTCTCGCCGTCAACGTCCAATCCTCCCTCCACCGCATCTCCCACCACTGTATCGTTGTTGTTTTCTTTGCGTTCTTTTCGAATTCATGGACCTATAGCTTTTCCTTGTCGCCTCACTCACCGTTTATCCTCTGTCTTCTTGTACCTCTCCACACGCAGGACGTTTCTCTCGACTGACCCAAATTGAAATCGCCAAATGTACATTCGTTCGTCTGATACTACAATACACTGCTAAACATACAGACATAAAAATTCCAAAGCCAGAATCAAAGAAGCGGTTTGAGCGTAGTATTCCAAGAGGACAGGCCGAAATATGATGGCAGGTTCTCCCAAGTGTCTTTCTTGGCCGTCGACAACTCAGACTTGAAACCTTCCAAACACTGAGGGCAGAACCCGGGTCCATCAAAGCCCTCCCTCTCCAAAATCCCGCCCTGCTTCACTTCGGGATGGATCCAGTTAAAGACTTCGACACGGCTAGAAACGTATTTCCCAGTACACTTCCACCGGTCACAACCCCGCAAGGCGACTTTCTTCGAGAGCTGCACCTCGTCCGTCTTCAGCCGCTGTTGGCCACGAAGGGCCGTCTTGAGGGTGTCAAGGGGGAGTGCTATTTCCTCCGTGCTTGTGTCTAACGACGCGGGGTCACCCGCTATGCACACCCTATAGTAAGCGAAGGGGAGAGCGAATGTGACTCCGCACGCCAGAAGGAGGTTTAGGACAGAGTTCGGATGCGGTCGAGGGGATTTAAAGACCTCTTCTCCGAGATCAGAAGATCCCTCGTAATCCGAGAGTTGAGTGGGGTACGCCGGGAGGAGGTCGAGGAGCACTTGGGATCGGATCACCTGGAACTGGTACTTTGTGGTCATCCGTAGGAGCGAAGCAAAGGTGGCGAAATCCGGGGTCTTACGCCTGTGAAGGTACCTGTAACGAGGAAAGTCACTTAGTGTGACGCGAACAGGGAGCACATTATATGGCACACCCACCCAGGGGTATAGAAAACCATGAGAAGAGCAGCAAAGTCCTCCGCATTGTCCGACAAGTGGACGCACGGGCACCCATCACTCAGGTGTTCCCCATTCAAACGCGACCTCGCCAACATCTCTGAGAACACCTGTGAATTGTACGAGAGGAGGTCGGACTGGACTCGGAAGGATGTGTCTTCGCAGACGAAAACGACGTCGCCGCTCCTGAAGTAGAGTTTGGAGTGCTTTGGCTTGCAGACTTGGAATATGTCCTGTTCCGCGGGGTGTTCGCTGGCGTCCAAGTTTACCGTCTCGTCGTCCCATTGGACATCATCGGAACTTTTTCTTGGAGCCCGTCTTGAAACGCCCTGGGCCGCTAGTTCCTAGCAGGAATAGCTTAGTATAAACGATATCGCAGAGCTTATAATTACAAGCTTGCCTGTACTCTGAGCCGGAGATGCATATAAACTCCATCTTCCCTCGAAGTTGTGAGCATGGTTCGAATGGCGGTGTCGAAGCAAGTCTTCCCATTGGGGTCTTCACAGAGTGTGGATCCAGTGGTCTCGAGGAGTGTACACGCAAGCTCAAGGCCAAGGTTCGACCTTAAGCCGCCAAGCATCCTGGCACAGGAACGCAAGGCATCAGGTTCCAACAACCTGTCATCGTAAAGTCGACCCGCGAAGACAACCAGGGCGAGGCACTCCGGCCAACTCCCCGGTTCTGCCTTATCGTTTGCAAGCAGTTCGACCCCGGCGGCTTGGATTTCTTTCTCCCACAAAGAGTTGAGGAATCCTGAATATTCTCCGTCGGTCGTGGTGTCGATAATTTTACAGAAACGTCCGAGAACATGGAAGTCTTGGTCGGGTCGCTCCATTGCCTTCCCCAAGACGAGCTCTGCAGCCAGGCGCAGGAGTCCGCGAAAGCGGTCGTCGTGATCCTTGGACGGACGGATCCATCCACAGACCTGTTTCGCGGTCGATACCACAGAGTTCTGGTCAAGGTCGGCGATTAAAGAGCGGAGGCGACGGGTTAAGGCCTGGGAGGGTGGTGTGAATTTATCCTCGATCATCGTTGTGGTTGAGCACAGGGAGCGTAGACCAGCCACACTTTCCGTTAAGAGGCCGCACGGGACCGGCCTAGCGCCCAAAGGTTCACCGGGCTAAAGTGATGTGCAGCACCAAAGTTGACGTTGCTTATTTGTCCGGATACATACTGATACACTTACTTCCTAAGATTCACTGGTACGATAGGAGTAGGACTCAGCGTCGACCCTCCCTCTCTCTACATCGACACTTAGCAGTATCGGAACGGCGAGCCATATCATGAAAACCACGAAGAAGAACCCGTAACGTATGTTACCCGTCATATCGGCGATTAAACCAACAGCCAAAGGGCCAACAAATGAAGAGGACTGGTGCACAGGTCAGATTTCGCTCTAACCGAGAGAGGAGCTGCCTGACCTTATCTGTGATGGAGAATAAAGCATACCACTTCGCCTCCTCTCCTTTGGGTATCAGTTCCGCATAGAACGCCCGAGCGTACGCTTGGAAGGCACCGTACACAAACCCTATCATGGGCGTGGTCAAAACACGAAGCGATACGGGAAAAATGATGACACACCAAAGTAGACAGCTAAACCATACATCTCACTGGGGTCATTCATTCCTCCGAACCCGATCCGTTGGAAAACCTGCAGGAAGCCCAAGCATCCATACACTGGTGCCAATGAAGCGAGGATAACAAGGATCATAACCATCCTGAGGTTTCCGAAACCCAGACGACGTTGGAGATGCGGCCAGGCGAGCGAGCCGATGATGCCAAAGGTCGGAACTATGACTCCAATGAGGACAAGCGAGGAAGCTGGCATGAACAAAACAGTTTTAGAAAAAAGAACTGCCGTCGAGGTGATGGTGGTGAAGCCTGGGATGGGAAGTATAAGCCGGTACCCTCGAAGGAATACAACGCAATGACAGACCGTCGGAGAGGAGGAACCACGCTGCCAAGTACTTGAAGGTGTTCCGTAGTTTCTTGATTTCCTTCCAACGGAGCATGGCCCCCAACCTCCTCCAGGAGAACAATATTTGCCGCCAAACAGTTCGTTTCTCTGGCACTTCAGCGCTCGCAGACCCGGAAGGGAGCCACGCGGCGGCAGGGAGGGAGAAAAATCCCCACCAAACGCCGCTCATACCTATTGCGAGCCTAAGGGATAATGTAGATCCCTTTAACTTGGTGACAGGAATAAGCGCAATTATGAGGAGGATGATGCCAGCGAGATATCCGGTGGCGATCCCCCTCGAGGATATACGGGATGTTGCTGTTGTGAGCGCCTTTGAGTACTCAGCTTTGGCGTCTACGAGCGCAAGAGGTGTCCCTGACGACAAAAGTCCCGCGTCTTCCGAGTCCTCAGTTTCCTCTGTGAGTCCTGTTGACCCAGGGGCACCTGCAAGAGCAGCAGCAGCCTTGGTGACCTCCTCAGAGTTCCGAGCAAGCGACGGTAAATAAGAATTCAAGGCGACCATCGAGGCTCCGAAACACACGTTCGAGACGATGGCCAGCAGGGAAGATAGTTGCCAAATGGGCGAGGATGAAGGCAGAACAAAGAACACCATCGCGGAGATGGCACCGGCGAAAGCGAAGGATAGGAGAAGTCGCTTCCTATGGCGTGCTGTATGATATCTTTCCTGAGCTTGATACACGTTGGTTGGATACACCGTACTCACGGTGGTCTGCAACCTCGCCCATTGATATAACCGTCAAAGCTTGCAGTGCCACAGAAATCGAGTTGGTGTAGAGACTACCGAACGGGTCAGCATACGTAGTATAGAGTGGGGCATTGAGGTACACACCTGAAGCTAGCCGTGTCAATCCAAACCCATCCTATCTTCACTACGCATCTGGCTTCCTCAGCAGTGATTACGGCGGAAGCACAACGGGTCTTGTGGTCCGGTTCATAGTATCCATTATCCCGAGCGAATTGTTCAAGACATATCGGGAGAAATAAGGTCAAAGAGACCACGACGAAGACCTCACTGGTAACATTCAAGTCAGAGCTGCCCATTACGAGCGACACAGCTGGCTAGCTTACCTCGCGAATGCATAACTTAACCAACCACGGACTTGCTTCTTGTACAGAGCAGAACCCGCGTTGTTTTCATCAGCTCGCCAGAGCATCGAGTACAGCGCCGTTGGCGGAGTAGGACTGCTAGGAGGAACACAGGACAAGTGTTTTGAATGAGATGATCGGTGCCCATATGATTGGCAGCCCGAGCAGCTGGTGGCAAAAGCGATGGTAAACCCGACCCAGCCTTCGAACCCAAGCACACAGGCTATATATATAATACTACCCATATATACATCTACTTTTTAAGAGGTCTTTTTTGCGGTTGCTTGGAACGCTTCCAACGCCTTCAAACGCTCGGTCAACGTAGGGTGAGAATGGTGGTAGGCAGAGTACAACCAATCGACCCAGACGGTCGACAAGTTCTTCACGTGGAGAGTAATAAGAGCCGTCCCAAGCCTGTCACCCATATCCTTCATCTCCTCGGAGTTCAACTTGTGCTGGAGTTCGCAAGCGAATTGGTCAGCCTCAAACTCGAAGCGTCTACTGATGGCGTTCATAGCCATTCCAATAACGGCTTCTATGGGCATGAGGATCATCTGGAACAAAATGAACGACAAAATCGTAGGGGTTTGTGCCGCAACTTCTTCCGAGAAGTCAAATGCTCGGAGGAACCTTGGGGCGTGAATGAAGGCAGGGAAGAGAGCGAGGATCGAGAAGATGTGGACTTGAGAAACGACGAGGAGCTTTGTTGGATGCATGTAGTACCAGTGGCCAAGTTCATGAGCTGGAGGAACATTAAAACCGACGAAAACAAAGCGGTAAAATTAGAAAAGTGGTCCTTACCAAGGACGGCTTCTACTTCCTCAGCCTTGCTCTGCTTGATCAGGGTATCGAAGATGACGATATGTTTGCTCTGTGAAAGCATGAGTAAGCCTCTTTCAGTGTCACGTAGAAACACGTTTACCCATGGGAGGCCAAAGAAGTAGGCATTGCTGTGAGAGCTGCGCTTGGAACCATCAATCTCGTACAAGTGCTTGAGGGGGAACTTGAGCTGCGAAGCCAAACTTTCAATCCTTTTCCGAAGGCCGCCTTTAGGGAGTGGCGTCAATTTGTTGAAGAGTGGCTGAATAACAGTCGGGTAGATGAGGACCATCAAGATCTGGAAGGAGAGCCTGGATGTTGATGTTTCAGTTCTGGAACAAAGGTTTTGTTCGACCGGAATCAACGTACAAGAACGCCATCAAGAACGGAATAAAGCTGTCACCAGCCCACTTGAAGATCTTCAAGAAGGCGGCAAGGAACGGTGCGCCGAGTGCGAATCCGACCAGCCAACCTTTGACAGTATCCACGACAAACAACCCCGGGGTTGTCTTGTTGAACCCGTGCTTTTCCTCGAGAACGAAGGTTTGATAAGCGGAAAGTGGAATGCTTGGGATAGAGGAGACAAGGAATAAAACAGCAGCGAAGAAGAGCGACTGAGTGATCTACGGACGCCGGATGGATTAGTGACATGCGGAGTGAGCGAATCGTCGAGCTGACCTCGTAATCGGCTCCATAGCCAAGGGCTGAGCGGACGCTGCCAGCAACACCCCACGACCACGCGTACACACCGTAGTGAAGTAACGCGGAATCCAAGACTTGCTTGAACAAGCCACTATACAGGGAGAATCTCGCCTTGTCTTTGCCATACTCTTGGGACTTCTTGAAGGTATCATCCTTGAAGTGCTCCTTTAGAACCGCAGGGGGGTCCGTCTTCGAGTATAATGGGAATTGTCGGAAACTTTGAAACGGTCGTCAGAGGATTCTGGGTCTCGAGATAGGTCCTCCGACTTGGTGCTTACAGCAAATAAGACTCGAACAAGCAGACACTCCACGTGAAGACTTGAACATAAAACTTCCAGTCCACTGGCTCGGTGGAAACGAATTCCGTGAGCTTTTGCTCTAGAGTGCCTGCTGCAGGGAACATAGTTGCGGTTTGGAATTGACTGAGCTTGCCGAACGTCCACTCAGACACGTAGTCGATCAACGGTCACGTGAAATACGATCGAATCGGACGTCGGGACGGCGAGCCGAGAACAAGACACATCCAAGGAGAAAGAGACTGGTGGGCATAGTGGAGGAGTACGACTACAAGATGAACCTAGGAAAACAGTGAAACATGTGCATGTCAATAAAAGAGGGTAGCAAACTGCAAATGCGAAACATGCGAGGCTATAGTATATATATACCCGGGGGACAACAGGATCATGGTGATACACAATAATTAGGGTAACGGGTACTGCTATATCAGTGAAATGCTAGAGCGACTAGAGGGTGGGAGTGCTTTGCTGCGGGGGCAGAAGGGCTGGCACGAAATCATACGAAATCATCGGAACTCTCGAAGATGACCGGTCTGTGGCAGCCGATGCATTGTCCGCGACTGCTTCGATTTCACCCGATCCCCTCCCAGCTTTATGATGGCGTTCAACAGATCACTCCTACGTAGGGGTTCTGCGGGGGTATACATCAGGCGTCAGATGTAAATACGAAAACCTCATCAACTCACTTGTAATGTGATCATCCATGCCCGCTTGCAAGCACCTCTCGCGATCACCGATCACTGGGGCAATTGTGAGATTGGAAACCTGCAATAGTGATGTAACGTACTGGCATGGGCGGTCAGCGCGATGATGGGGATAGGATCCAAGCCATGTTGCATCTCATAGGCCCGGATATGCTCTGTGGCTTCCATACCGCCCATGAACGGCATGGAAACATCCATCTAAGTGGAGGCAGTGACGTCAGCGTCCACGGACATTGGCACTCGCAAGACTCTTACCAGGATGATATCGAACGGTCGGTTTTTCTGAACCCTGGCCTTGAATGCCTCGACAGCCAGAGACCCGTTCTCGGCGATTTCGACAACGTGGCCGTATTTTTCGAGAATCTTAACCGCCAATTTCTGGTTGACCAAGTTGTCCTCCGCAAGCAGGATGTCAAATGTGATGTCGTTCGTGGCAGCTACAGGGCTGACAGTGCTTGACTCTAGGGCAGAGATGAGGGCAGACGCCAAGTCTGCAGCTGACACAGGTGTTGTCACCTGCGAGCTGATACTGTTGTCTAGGCACCACTTCACTATAACGCCGTCAGTCATGTATCTCCTACGGGATTTCAAACAAAAAATCACTCACAGTTGAGACTCGTCATGGACTGCGATGGGTCGTGATTAGGGCGGTGGGCAAGAGGGGGGGGATGGGGGAACACGTACAGGAGTCAATAAAACGATCGGGATGTACCGCAGATGTTCATACTCTCGGAGGTTTTCAGTCTATCAGATGGGAAGATTTCAGATGTCGTCACTGATATCGGAAGAATTGGGGCATACCACGTTTAGGGAATCAACCACTATGGTATCGATATGGGGACAAGCCGATTTGTCGGCTACTTGCGCCACCTCGTGTACGACATATGGTCGGAGGCCAAGTTCCGTGATCCTTTCCACCACACCAGTGGTGTCGTATATTGTGTCGACGAATAGGATGCAGCGATTTGCAAACGGTGACATCTTCGCAAGCGTTTGTTCCATCGTCTGCTGACTGAGTTGGGAAGTGATGGTGAAGTAGAACTTGCTCCCCTTGGATACTTCACTTTCCACCCACATATTGCCCTGCATGAGGTTGACAAGACGTTTCGAGATCGATAGTCCCAAGCCGGTGCCGCCGTACTCCTATCAACCCGTGGTGATGTCAATTGAAAGAGAATGGAGTTTTTGGGTCAGCAGACGCACCCTCGTAGTGGAGCCATCGGCCTGTGCGAATGTATCGAAGATCATCGTCAGTTTGTCCTTCGCGATTCCTATCCCGGTGTCTGACACGCAGAACTCCAGCGTGACCGTGGCATCTTGGATGCACACCAATCTGCATGTGAGGGCAACATGGCCTTTTCGGGACATCTTCGATGGAGTGAACTTGATGGCATTCCCAACCAAGTTGGTGATGACTTGACGGAGACGTAATGAATCACCAATGAGTTGATCAGGTATTTCAGGGTCGACGTCGTAGGTGAGGTCCAAGTTATTCTGCGAAGCGCGGACGACGAGCGTTTTCAGGATACCGAAGACCAGCTGACGGTGAGAGTACGAGACTTGTTCCATGGTCATACGACCAGCCTCAACTAAGAGACCCAAATATTGAGAATCAACCACGCGACAAGAAGGCAGTCACTTACTCTTGGAAATATCCAAGATATCATCGATGATCAACAGCAGAGACCTCGCGAGGCTGTGAACTAGTAGCAAACTTTCCCGCTGAGATCGGTTCAAGTCACTATCCAGTGTCAGCTCTGTCATTCCGATAATGCCGTTCATAGGAGTACTAGGTATTGATTATGGTCAGCAGACGGGGCGTTACGGAAGTGTAATCACAAACCGAATCTCGTGAGACATGTTTGCCAAGAACTCGGATTTACTCCTGTTTGCCAACTCGGCAGCTTCCCTCGCAGCGGTGTTCTTCTGGATACTGTCTCGCAAGTTGAAGACCATCTGGTTGATCTGGGTCTTGAGGGAATCCATCTCCCCGCTAGCCTCAACAGTAATGAAGCGGGTGAAATCTCCATCCATAGCTGCAGCGGAAATTTGACCGAAACCTCGCACTTGGGTCGTCAAGTTGCTGGCCATGGTATTGACGGACATGCTGTTGAAGGGTTAGTACGGAAACCGGGCCGTGAAGGATGAAGGGCGTACGTGATCTCTTGCCAAATCCCTTGAACATTTCCAACCTCCGCCTGGACACCTAGTTTTCCCTCGGTACCGACTTCTCGGGCCACTTTCTTGACTTCGGAGGCAAATATTGACAATTGGTCGATCATGCTATTGATGGTGTTGACGAGATCCAGGATCTCTCCGAACACTGGCACGCCTACGACTTTCTGAGTAAGGTCTCCCCTGGCCACAGCGGTCTGCAGAGCAAATCAACAGCCGTCGCCGAGCAATAGGAAAAGGTCCTCACCGTTGCCACAGCAATCGTTCGCACTTGCACGGTCAACTACGAAACGATTTAGCACGGATGTTTTTTGTCGAGCAGAGATGAACGAACGTTATCGGCCATAGTGTTGACATTGTCGGTCAATGCCTGAATGTCAAGAGTAAGCACGGGCACCATATTCCAGGGTCAGGAGTCGTAACTTACCTTCCAAGTTCCGCTCACGTTCTCAACCTTGGCCTGACCACCCAACTTGCCCTCAGTTCCGACCTCGCGAGCAACTCGGGTGACTTCGTTAGCGAATACACTCAAACTCTCCGTCATGCCATTCACGGTCTCCTTCAAATCTAGCATCTCGCCCCGGACATCAACGGTTATACGTTTAGTCAAATCTCCGCCCGCAACAGCCTTTGTGACTTCTGCGATGGATCGCACTTGGTTCGTCAGGTTCATTGCCATGAGGTTGACTTTATCAACCAAAACCTAGGGAGATCGTGTCAGTCTCTCGGGCGAGTAGGGTCGCCACCTGTAGCATACCTTCCATTCACCCTGAACATCTGGGACGAATGCTTGGCCTCCCAATATACCTTCTGTTCCGACCTCCAACGACACCCGGGACACTTCACGCGCCAACGTAGACAATTGGCGAACCATAGAGTTTACGGTCAGCTTCAAATCAAGCATCTCTCCCTGAACGTCAACGTCGACCGTCCGTGTCAAGTCACCCAGTGCTACAGCCTTTGTGACTTCTGAGATGGATCGCACTTGATCCGTCAAGTTATTGGCCATTTTCTACGCAGGGCAACCTGTCAGTAACCAGGTCCTCGTGGAGCACTAAGGGCGGTACGCACGTTGACATTCCTCGTCAAATCAGCCCACGTTCCCTGGACCCCTTCAACCCTGGCCTGACCTCCCAAAATACCCTGCGTACCGACTTCCAACGCTACTCGAGTGACTTCCGCTGCAAACGCTCCCAATTGATCAACCATAGAGTTGACGGTTCCTTTCAAGGTAGCCATCTCTCCCTCGACCTCGATTTCGACTTTCTGGGTCAAGTTGCCCTGGGCGACAGCGGTGGTGACGACGGCAATGGACCGCACTTGATCCGTCAAGCTTGAACACATACGGTTCACCTTGAGTTGAAAGATATCAGCAAGTGGTATTGCCGGGGGGATGGCGAAATATGCTTACATTTCGCGTCAATTCCAGCCAGACACCTTCGACATCTGGAACATTGGCTTGACCACCCAACTTTCCTTGAGAACCGACCTCCAACGTGACTCGCGTGACCTCTGCAGCTAGTGTCCGTAGTCTGATGACCATTCCGTTGACCGTGTTTTTCAAATCCAGGATTTCGCCTCGTGCGTCGACATCGATCTGCTTGGACAGGTCTCCCAGAGCGACGGCTTTTGTGACCGTGGCGATGCTCCGGACTTGACTAGTCAAGTTGGCGGCGAGTTTGTTGACCGTTCCCGTCAATTCACGCCAAGTTCCTTCGACGTCAAGGACTAGAGCTTGACCGCCCAATTTACCCTCCGTCCCGACTTCTTGGCTGACACGAGTGACCTCCTTAGCAAATTTACCGAGATTCTCAACCTTCATGGGCGTCAGACCTTATCACTGTTTCGTAATACTGACTTCACGTACCATAGTGTTGATGACATCCTTCAACTGCACCATCACCACACCCTGAACCGGAACAGTGATCTTCTGTGACAAGTCACCCCGGGCGACGGCATTGCAAACGCGAGCAACGTCCTGGACTTGAGCCTTGAGGAGTCTAAGTTCTTCGACAGCGCTCAAGCCGCTCTCGAACGCGGCAGCGGCAAGGGGACCGGGAGGGACGACGAGAGGTGAACCATCGTCACCGGTTCCGGTATAAGTGTGAAGTTTGGTGAAGATTGTGGTATCACCGAGGGACTTGCCGCACGTGGGGCAGGGGACCGAGTCGGCGTGAGATGAGGAAGGAGCAGACCATGATATGTTTCCTAGGGAAGAGGAATATGGTCGAGCATAGAACCGAGTAGAGTCGAGGGAACTCAAACCATCGAGTGAGATGGACATGGGGGAGCCGGACCGTTTGACTTCTCTTCCATTGATCGTAGAATCACTGGTGGCGGAAGTGCAAGTGGGGGTGCGGTCGACCATCATCTCGGTATCGGAGTCTGAGACGGATGACGCGGTCTCTCGAATGCCGTTTGTGGGGAAGGTAGGCTGATAAAGATCGGCAAAAAAAACAGATGGGCCGGGTTTGTTGTTGGTAAAGCCGTTGTAATTGGACATGGAGGACTCGATGGATTGGAGGGTGTCCGGAACGTCGAGGCTACGTCGTTTCTTGGTTTCCGGACCAACATTCTCTGCTGCTCTCACCTGAGCGAGCATATCTTCGGCGGCATAGGCCCGTCTGGAGAGTTTGGCGAGAGCTTTGAGGATTCGTTCGATCCTTTCATCCGGGGGGCCATTGTAGTTGGGCACGGTCGATTGCAAAGGACCGGCTTCGTAGTGAGAAGAGACGAGATCGATATAGTCAATGATGAGAGAGTATTGGAGCTCTGGGTGCTGGGCGATTGCGGTCATTTCGACCGACGCCTGGCAGGGGATCGCGGAGGAGGGCAACCGAGGGCAACACGGACGAAGCGTCTTTTTGTGTGATAGCAATCTCCAGAAGGTTGCACCCCACGTGGGGACCACGTGCCCTCGCCAACGTGACCCACCCAGAAGCGGATCAGAGGATCAGTCGAAACCTGTGAACGGCGTCAGTAGTGACCTCGCCAGTGGGTGAGCCGGTTATCCGATTAACAGTTAATATTCCTAAACGTACATAATAAATCTCTTTGTAGCCTACTATCCACCAAACGACCGGGACTAACCGCTGAACGTGTTGCGTTGCCAGGTGGTGGAGCCTCGATGTCGAGCAGGAAGCGGAAGCATGGCGCGAGCCCCACAGCGGGAGATCTTGACCACCGCCTCCTCCACATCCAAGCGTACGAAGCAGACATCCGTTGCAGCCCGGCTTCGGCAAAATCCCTGGAGGCCAACGGTCTCCACGTAGGAGAGGCTCTCATCAAGCACTCCACAGGGGACTCAGGGATATTGCTCGACAGGTACGTGGGATGTATCTCCCGGTTACAGGACTGTACCCCCGGAACGGTAACCGATATCCTCTTATCTTCCACCCTTGGTTTGTCGCGCATTTCTTTTCCACGCCTTCTCGTTTTGTTGCCTTGGAGGGACCCCCGCTTACTTGTAATCCACCAGATACGATGCACGCCTAATATTAGATTCGCTATCCACTCACCCAGAGGAACGGCGGTCATCGTCCCCATCCGGGTGGTCCGATATCCCTTCGGATACAGAGGACACCTTCTTTTTCAGCCAGGCAGAAGCCGAAGATTACCGTCGAGATAAGCGCCGCCGCCTCATGGAAAGCGCCCGTGAGGAAAGGTTGCGGGCGCTAGAACTGCTCGAACCAGCCGACGAAACCCAGGAAACGCGTTGGGCGAGCGACGAAGAGGTGTGTGTGAGGTGCACATGAACTCATCTGTCACTCGCGGATCTCACGACGTAAAACAGCCTGATAAAGATCAGAAGGATCTCATGCAGAGGACAGCCCTGCACATTCAATCCTCACCTAACCCTGCCCAGCTGGAGATGCGGATTCTTGCGAATCACGGAGCTGATCGACGTTTCGCGTTCCTGAGAGGGCGCTGGTCAAGTTGCTGGAAAGCCATGACGGATCACGCCCGAAAGGAATCCCAGAAGCGAGATGAACCTGCGGGGTTGGGCGGGTTGGCTGGGTACGGGTCCGACGACAATTCAGATGTAGACAATGGCAAACAGGGTTAGGGTATCTATCAACATGACGAGAATCAACCTCACACGAAGCCAACTCAAAAGAAAAAACCCCACGCTACGGGATGTTTTGAGGTAAAGCATACCCCGCATAGCCGCCGACGAGAATCGGATCTTTGTTCGCATGTATTTCGTCGTCGGACCCCGCATAAATACCACCGTGGGTTAGATAACAATGTGTCAACTCCGGGTGGCAGGTGTCGGGATACCCGTTCGTTCCGTGGGATACTCTTGTGACATTGGGTCCGGGGCACAGATTCCGACGGACCCTAACTTCCTGGATCCGGCGGGGACGATGCGCAACGCAAGACCAGTTTAAGCGAGTGGCTCGCAGGACCAAGAAATACACTTCATCTTCACTAGAGAAATAAACACGTAGTACTTACTTTACTACTGGATACACCGTGGGCAGTGTCCTCAACTAATATACAGCACACACAGGGAAGTGAACCCCAACGAGTAGTCTAGTACCCGAATTTATATGTAGATGGGTAGGGTTGGATTCATTCCCTTCCATTCAACACCGGAAACGAACTCCTTATCCTCGATCAAGAAATCCTGGTGAACGCACATGTCAGTACCAGTACGTACATGGTCTCGAATAGAGTGACTCACAATGGGTGCTTCGACGACATGACCCCGTACTTCCGACAACCTATCCTTGACGCGCTGCAGGGGCACGTCAGGAGCAACATGCCCATTCTTGATATTTGGAAGATATGCCTAAAACATGGTCCAGCGTCAGGAACGGGAAGCGGATCTCAAGATCATAGGCCACGACCAACCTTATACGCAGACTTGGATCTGACAAGGTTGGTAGGTACCGGCCGGAACAGCTCTGTGAACACCTCCCTATTCTTCCTCGCGGTACCCTCCCATAGCAAGATCGTTTCGTCAGCGAGTGGGTCAGCAATCGCCCGGTCTTCCCCGAGGTGGCTTTCGTCCTCGATAGGGTGAGGGGCTGGCTTCATGAAGCTCGTCACGCGGCGAGTTTCGTGATCACAGTTTTGAGGTCCCATGAGACCGAGATGCTCTAATTTTGACATTAGTTATTTTCTGGAGAGATCGACTCTGCGGTACCTCTGTATAACCTCCGCCTGAGCGTCGCAGCAAACTTCGATGCAGCGTAGGGACGTCCATTCATGGTTGTCTGGAGGATCTCCTCATCCTCGACAACAAGCGCGATCTCGGAATCACCGTCACCCTTCTGACTGCGGTCGTTAATATTGGCGGAGCCCATCTGTAGTAGGTTCAGAACAAGGACCACAAATATTGAACTGATACCCGTACGATTACTCTCCGATCGTCGACAATCATCAGTTTGGAGTGAATATACAGCATCTCCGAGACATAGCTGATAATCGGGCGGGTCAGCTCGGAGATAACGGAGAGGTGAACTGGGCGTACCAGTTGCGTTCCTCCTCCTCAGTGCCGAACCATTGCTCTTCTGACAAATAACTTGTGCCTTGCATGGCATGATGACCTACGTTATCTGAAATGCGGAAGCCACCTAGGACGTCCTTTGCAGCGTCCTCGAAGCGGTCAACGGTCCTCTTCGCCTCCCGGCGGTCCTTTGGCAAGGGCAGAGTCTTGGCCTTGACATCACTCTTTTTTGCATCTCCTTCCAACTGGAGACCACCGCCTACGTTACCCTTGGCCTCGAAGATCTTCAACTCTCGAATAGAGCCATCCTGCCAACCATCTCCGATCCACTCTCGAGCCTGAGCGACTTGCGCTTCATAGAAATTCACGCCGCTCCGCGCTTCTACCTCCTTCAAGTAGGTTTCTGGAGTGGAGTGTGGTATGAGCGCGGCTCAAGAATCGTAAAGTACAAAGCTTACCGTACGGCGCATTGAGCCTATCATACGCCCTCAGGTGGTAGAACCTGATGAAATCCATTCTGCAGTTTATTGCATCAGTCATTAAGAACAGCCGAGAGAGGTTGTAGCACTCAACGGTTCATATCCCTCCTTCCTAATTTCCTCATAGATGCTATTTCCACCGCGGTTGATAGTCCGGTATTGTCCAGCAAGTATGGTTCTAATGGCCGTCTCGTCCTTGACGTCTCCTGAAAACCCAGGGACCTCTGGGATGAGAACAACAACCTAAGCCAGCGGTGAGTACAACAGAAGGGAGTAGGCCTGCGTCCAATTTACCTTGAATTTCTCATTGTTGCGGGCAGCTCGAACAATCCTCTCTACGAGAGCTTGAGCAATAAGGTTCTTCACCGGACCCTCCTTCTTGGTGTTGGAAATGCTAGAGGAGTGTCAGACCCCGCTTGTCACAGGGAATGTAAGGACGGTCGTACAAGAATTGGTTTTCTGGGAGACAAACGTAAGTCGTTTTGGGGGTGGTTACGAATGCGCGACGTACCAATGTAGATGAAATGATTTGCCTCTTGGATCAGTTGACAGTCTATAAGAACTCAAACCATCAATTCCTCTACCCGAGTCCGTGGGGGGGGGGCACAAACAAGCGTTTTGGATGCTATTTTCTTTGAGCACGCCATGCGACCAGTCACACGCACTCCTCACGACCTGGACACGACAGGTTCCGCGGGGGGCAGGAGTGTATACCGGGTCCTCTTCCACGCGGTCATCAATGCGGAGTCGTTGTTTGAATCGTCGGCCCATCTCATGCCAAGCTTCGCGGTGCGGATGTCCTAATGGTTGCATAAAAGTTCAGGTCAACGGCGCGGCCCCAGAGCGGTAGAACTCACGGGCAACGGCCTCTTCTGGGGAGAGTTCGACGTCGTGCGGGAGGGCGAGCCATTCGTAATGACTGAGGGTACACGATTGGCCCTCGCCAAATTTAAAGAGTGAATAGACTTACTCGTTCCTCACATACTATATGCAAGCCATGGTAAGAGAAATTTCTCGTTCGAATAAGCACCCTACATACCTTTCTCTTCTTTATCTCATTCCACCTCTCCACGAAATGTTGGACAACGTCGAGCACACAGGGACCAACGAAAGTCATATGCGTCTAACCTCCATCAACAAGTGAATACACACGACATTCTGGATTAGACTTACATCGTGCCAGGGCATTCGTGGCGTTTCCAAAATCGAGACGCTGCTTCCAACATAATCTTTAACATCCTTGAAGTCCATTACACGAGCATTGTTGTAATCTTGTCCAGGGAACAATGTCCTCTCGAAACCCGTAGGGTGGACGTCAGCAAGAGGGTGGTTGTGAGTATCCCAGCGACCGTAACAGAGATCGATGCCACCGACGGCAGCGACGTAGTTATCCACGACCACGATCTTTTCGTGGTGAGACCAAAACTGGACCGCATCTATGAGAGGGATTCGGTTGAGCAAATAGCCAACTGGACGGGACCCGATCAACAGTACCTTGACTGCCGATGTGATCAGGGTGCCTCATAACGACGATATTCGGGTGGAGAGGCTCCAGGGCATGCTTTGTCCACCAAGACGACATGTTCATTGTCTGGGTAACCTGGGAACCAAATGAACGTTGGATGGGGTAAACTTGGGATCGGGTCAAGATTTACCTCCTTGTACACAATAATGTACACTTTCACGCCATCTTCAGCCCTACGCTGGAGGACTCTGTCGAGACGATAATTCTCGTACAGTTCACATGGCCGCCTAAGGTACAGCTCCGGCGAAAGCCACCAATCCTGGGGATTGGTTCATATGGGTCGAAGCTGTGGTGGAGGTGGGGTTGGGAAGAGGTACATACCATGATAAATATTGCTTCTCTGGCATTATCGAGCATCTCGGACAGCGCCCAGAGGTAATCGTGTCCATCAACATGCCTTCAATAGCTTTAGCGTCGCTATCAACTGGAGTGATCTAGAACGATCTCACCATTTTACTGAGTTCTCAGCTCTCTCATTGGCAAACGATTGGAACCTATGACCGGCCTTGATATCTTCTCGAATCTTGTCATGCTCCTTCTCCCATTCTTCGTCGTGGCGGTCTGCCGGACAATGGTAAGAATCCCAATCGAGTCGACCGACCCGAGTACGCGAATGTCAGATGACGCGCAGCAGTTGGGACGATAACACTTACGGTCAGGATTCACGTAGCCTGCAATAGAGTGCGAATGTATGACCAGGAGCCACATGGTATGCAGAAGGTGAGGTCAGCAGTGTCTACAACGAGTAAACGCCGGTGGAGGAGTCCATAGCATAATCATAGAAATGAAATCACACGACGATCCATCTGTCGGTTGGAAGAGTGCACCTCTCGAACCCCGCCCGTTGCATCCCAGATAGGGCGGAGGATCAAGAATACAATCTTTCGGTCGAAGGCACGTCGCACAGGCGAAGGAATAGGGGTGGGTTCTATCTGTCGGAGCGGTGCACGTACCTTGGATTGTTGCATGAGCGCGTTGGACACCCTCTGGGATTCTATCCACCGTAGACGCGATTTTCTTGATTAATGACGCCATCGCCCGTGAGTTGACAGAGTATGGGGCGGCTCTGTTTGTGGAAGTTGGTCAGGAGAGGGTTGGGTGGTGTGTAACCACACGGATAATTTAGACCAAATTGGGGACGGGTATGATATCACCACTGCCAACGGAGAGACTCCCTCACAACCGCCGGGTTTCGGTCAATGGTGCTCACAGTCAGAGGTCCCGATGACTCAAGAAATGTAAATAAAAGAAATTATGGACAGGAGGAGCACGGGCTGAAAGGTATGATATACGGGGGGAAATGGGGGGGTATGACTGTCATCTCATACGATAACCTTCTGGGATTAGAAGTTCAGCTGAGGCGAAGCCCGAAAGAAAAGCTACGCACCGGCTGAAGTATCTGGGTCTGGCGAACCTCCGCCTTCCTGGTATCCATAGGGCGCTAGCCTGATCGCTTCATCGTAACTTGACTGTGGCCCCCTGCCTGTCCCAATTCCCAGTTGTCTATCGGTCTCCGCGCGGGGCTGGTACACTCCGAACGCAGTAGCAAAATCCATCTTTCTTCCAGGACCTCCGATGCCTTCCCCTGCCCGGCTATTGTATCCCTGTAGGTTTGGACGGCCTTGTGTCACCCGAGTTCCAGGCTTTCCTCGAGACGCATCGAAGTAGTACTTCAGAGACCCAACGATCTCCACCGCAAAATCCGCTGTGAGCAATTTAGACGGGTAAGCCTCTGCATATGCGATGAGGTCTCACCATAATTGATGCTATCCCACAAAGGTCGCCAAATGCTAGTCTTCCTTCCAGGTACAACATATTCTGTCCAAGAATAAGCCCACATCATGAACGCGGCGAATAGAACCATCTAAGGTGCCAGGGATCGACGATCAGTACCGTAACAGAATAAGGGTCAGGGGACTTGCCTCTATGCAAGTCGCAAGCGCTGTAAGACCGTCGGCGATATTAGCCTCTGTCCAGTATTGTGTGGCTAGCAGGAGATTTAGGAAAGGATCAGGATAACTCGTGCGGGACGAACCATGGATAACACGTCCTTCCAGCATGGCGAACTGTGGGAAATTTTGAGAGCGAGATCCTTTCATAGGCAGGCTCGCGGCTTACCACGAAGGCTTGGTAGAAGGTAAAGAAAACTATAAGCTTGATGGCCAAGAATTTTGCTAACGGTCGTCTGCCTTTTAGTTCATCCTTTGTCAGGCCGTAGAAAATGAGAAGCCCGTAGAGTGCGACACTAAGCCGTCACGTTTCAGTTACATCGGGAAACAAAGAACATTGGTCATACGTTATGCTGACGAAGTCAATGGCGGAAATATAGACCTGGGCATAGTACGGACTCCAAGCCAAAGAGGGGCACAACACGCCATAATATTGGCAAATGATTCCTGCTATCGATGCGGCTATCCGGGATACTTAGCTCAGATTTGGGCGGCTAGGCAATTCGACGTACCTGGTCGTACTATCACATATTGGAGCACAGACCACTGGGGACAGTTCAGTATCTAAAGTGAGCTCCTACCCAGGTTTCGTACCTTGACTGTATACATGAAGTACGGCTAGAACCGGCAAACAAGTTGGTCATGGGCCAATTGAGGGGAAGGCAGAATGAGTCACCTTTGTGGGTCGATACCTCATACAACAGAACTGGAGAAAAACATTAACGGAGATGACGGAGATACCCCACTGTGGTGCCTCACGGGGATTGGGAGCGCAGTCTTCTCCTTCCGAGCCATGGCTTTGTCAACCTCGTGGGCGGATGCAGTAGACGCCACGTATTCTATGAGTAAGAGACTGAAGAGCTGGTAGTTTAGGAACAATGATGAGGTTCGGGTATGACGATAGCACTCACAGGAAAGCAGTGATCGTTATAGCCTTTGGCACGAGTTGAGCGAGATGGGATGTCATTGAGAAAATGTTACGAACCTCGTAGACTAAAGCAGGTCAGAGTGGGCCAGGGAGCAAAGGGCGCGATACTGGACACTTACCGACCTGGGCGAGTTCATAGTAGGTATAGGCCCGGAAGAACCGATACGAAAAAAACGATATTATCGCATACACGGGTGGCATGTACAGGATGCGCAGTCTATCGAGATTCGGTGTGTGGGTTAGGCGAATTCAATATTCTGCTGAGGTGTGGTCGTACATCTGGCGTTGCTGAGCAGGATTTGTGTAGTTCCTGTACAGACAATCCCAGGATCAGCTCACGGCGATCAATAAGGGCGACAAAGAGGGCGACGCACCTGCAGTGTTTGATGACGCTCACGAGGGTGATAAGCAATGTCTAGGACAAGACTTTGCGTCAGCGAGGATGGGCCAAGAGATTGATCGGTCCAGAGGACACACCAAGATCGCACACCCTCCAGCGACAGACCAGCCAATCGTGTGGGGTGTCCAATTAATTCCATTCTCATCAAAGAACGAGGTTTGTTCGATGTCGGCGGTGTTTTCTGCTGGGCACTCTGGTCGAGACATGGAGGGGGACACAGGGAGGGAGTGCGGGTTTTTCGCTCGAGCTGGAACGCTGGATCCGTCAGAATTCCTGCTGACTGGTGGGCAGGAGGCCTCGAGTCTCGGCGCTCAACGTTACAACAACTGCAAAGGGCAGGTAGGGTGTTGGTGTGTGTCAGTGCAGCCACCGTGGCGGTCTCGCCTAGAGCATCGGTGAGAAGCAGAGTAAAATCTCGTTAGCGTTTTCTCGCATGCAGTTTCGTTGCTAAGGGTCCACTCACCGTCCTTTGAGGATACTTACCGGGCTGATGGCCCTCACAACGGCGGCGCCCTCTTTCGCCGCCAGGTTCCCACGGCTCCTCCTTCCTTCCCCCGTCCCCTCAGCCAACCCACAGTCGTTCACGCATCTCTCCTCCCTTCCTAGGGATCCGCTCGTTTACCCCCCTCCCTACCTTCCTATCCCTAATGAACTTCGACCCCGCCCACCTCAGAGTCACCCATGTCCACCACAGGAAACGGGCTGCAAACCCGAGTGAGTGCAGCAGCTCTTTATCCCCCCTCTGAATCCCACCTAACCACCGACTCCATAGCCTGTACAACTGGCGGCTTCTACAAAGCGCCTACCATGAGCCAGAGCATCGTCTCTGGCCAGGAGTTTGACATAGAATGGGATCCCACCTGCCTCGCAGCCAACGCCGTCGATATCTACCTTTACATGCCCGGTGCCGACAACACCCGTATTCACATGTGGCAAAATGTCAACTTCGCTGCTGGAAAGTACACCAGTACCCTTCACAGCAGTTGGTGGAACTCTACAGAAGGGGCCGTCAAGCTTCAACTCAAGATCGTTCCCAACGGTTCACCTCCTTTCCTTAGTGACTTCCCTGCCGCTCCTATCTTTACCGCCACCAAGGGCGACAAGGACAATGGCCAGGTCACCACCGGTATTGACACCGTTAACAACTTTGGAGAACAGCGCTCCAGTAGTTCAAAGGGAAAAATCGCCGCTGGCGTGCTTGTGCCACTGCTCATCATCATCGGAGCCGCCATTTACGCTTGGATCAGATACAAGAGGGTCAGGGGCAAAGAAGATCGCAAGAGGTGGAGCGAGGCCGTTGACAAACGCATGTCGACGATCTCGACCGACTGGAAGTCTATCTCTGCTGCTGGCGCTTCTGCTGCTATCCGCAACAGTATGGCTGTCAGCAGTGGTGGGAACCGCAATTCTTCCTTTTCCTTCGGCGGGATTCGCCCGGGTAGCACATTCGGCGAAAATCAGGCTGGAATCGGCACCCGAGGTTCTGGAGAAGATTCTCCCCAGATGTCCCAACTCCGTCCCGGTCTCCGTACCTCCGCCGCTGGTGTCGATCGGGTCTCTCGTGTTTCCTTCGCCGTTGATACCCGCCCATCCGGCGAGTCCCGCAGGACGACTCGTGCTTTGCATATTGGTCACGTTCCTCCTCTCCCCGCTCGTCAGGACTCCTCTGAGATATCCCCAACGCAAACCGCCGGACCCCTGCCACTCACCCCCGATGACATCCGTGACCAAATGTCTGGACAGGCTCGCCCCAGTATGGATGACTACATGCCCGCCCTCTCCAGTAAGTCCTCGCCTCTTCTTGCTGCGATCTATTTGTTGACTGGTGTTATAAGTGATGCGCGAGGGTGGAAACGATGGTGGTCAGCTCTTACTCTCCGCTCCGAAGGACCAGATGCCCGCTCCTCCTCTGCCAGCCGCCCTCCCCAAATCTTCCCCGGGTGGTATGATGCCAATGCAGCCGATGCCTGCCAACGTCATGTCTCCTGACGATATGCTTCGTGCTTATGCGGAGAGTCGTCGCACCCCGTCCAGCCCCGCTTTCCCATCCCCTACTCTGACTAACTACGATGGAAACGGCATGCGAACTCTATACACCCCCACCACCCCCTCCTCGACCACATCTACATCGATCCCCGAAGACCGTAACCCGTACAGGAAGAGTGCGGCTGCGAGCACGATAAGCAAGTATGATGATGAGGATGCATACATGGGCACCGCGAACTAAGGACCCGACCCCCTTTTGCGTCCCCCCCATCTGTCATTTCATGCAGCGCATCTTTCTTCCAGTTCTCTCGCCTTGAATGGTGACAGTATCATTCTTGACCCTTTGATTTGTAGTCCCCCTATTCACCCTTGCCCGTTGCCCTACACCCGTCAGCGTTGATTTGCATTACCTTTGCAGGCGGGCATCATACGTCTCCAGATGGCTTCCATGACGTACCATTCCCCGTCTTATTCCTACGTTCTTCTCCCCCCGATCAACCTTATACCAAGTATTTATACGTATATTTTCTGGACATCCTCGTCGTTTCTGCTCGTTTGACGGTGATGATACGACAGGATCGTTTTTAGGGCCTCGTGGTGTGTCTTTCTTTCCGTCCGCCTCTGTTGCAGTTGAAGTCTAAATTACCTTGGTGAATGCCACAGTTTATACCCTTCCCGCCCGGCTACATGGGTTCCTTCCCCTTCACTTAGCTCCGCCCGTCTGTCCCTGTTCTCTTCTTTTTTCCGGTGTTCGGAGGATATTTTTTGAGCCTGCTCCTACAAGTGGGTGGCTGATCATTATGTTTATCTTTATTCATTACGCCTCATGTAACAGCGTTGTGCGGTACCTTTTGTTACTTTATCGATACGTTCCCCTTTCATAAGCCCTGAAGACCCAATACTATATACGTACACCATACGTATGGGAACGTTGTTGGTTTTCCGAGCTAGCTAATGGCCCAAATGAAGGCATGAGGGGTTACAACACGGAGGGGTAATTTCTTTCATATGCATACACACACGGGTTTCGATGAGGGTAATACTACAGAGATGCGAACCAAGAACGTTGTTGAAGTCGAGAATTAGATCGGTAGGAATGTCAGCGAACGAGTCGGTCAAGTTCTCTGGGGACTTTCCATCCGTGAGTATTTGCGGCGCGTCTGAAGCCTTCTACGGCCTCCGCCATGCTGTACGGCCTGGTGCGGTGTCAAGGTTAACCATCGCCAGCAGGAGCGAGAGAAGCTAGAGTCAGGGCTCACATGTCCCAGTTTTGGGCCAACCGAGCGGGCTTGGGGTCTGGATTGGATATAGCCATCTTGATTTGGAGGAGAACCGCAGGGATGCTGTAACTTGGGAGCCAACCGTCGGCAGTGAGGAGGTCCATACATATTGACCCTCCCCCGGTAACGTGGCCACCACCTCCCTGGATTCAGATATGATTATTAGCACTCGCCCGCACGGAGGGTGACGGATGGGGAAAAATCGTACTTGAATAAAGGGCAAGAATCTTGGTTTAAGAATCCTGAAGAACGGCGGGGAGTGCGGGAACGAGGGTGGGAATCGTATCTCAAACACCAACGAATTAATCTTCCTCTGCGCCAAGTCCTTCGCGATGGGTAACTCCTTATCGAACGAGTGCAACTCCACGATCCATTGATATAGGTTGTCTTCTATGAACTCCGGAGGCATATACCACCCGAGTTCTATCAAGCTTGTCGCGCGATCTTGTTCTTTGATCATCGCGTTCAGCTCACGCTGGAGAGCCATCGTAGCTATGCTCGTCGAGTCGATTGGTGCGGGCATCATATGTGTAATGGTCGCCGTCACCCAATCGGGGTCGTGTTTCCAGTCATTTTTAGGCCGTGCCCGGGTAGGTGCCTCCGTCTCATTGACAGCCACCGCCTTCTGCTGGGAACTCGCGGGTGCAGGGTCTATGAAAAGCGAGGTGTCATCTTCGTCTGGGTCCTCCTCCATGTACTCCTTCTCTCTGTCCCACCGAAGTTTCTCAAGCTTGTACTCCGGCAGAGGAATGGAGATGTTCTTGCCAGCTAGGGTCACACGGCGTTGGGGATCCATGGGAACCATCGGTATCGTTTCACCCGGGGCCGTTGGAGTGGTCGTATTGTTGGAAGTGTATCCCGACGGGCCGTTCCTGTTGCTCACCAGCAGATAGCGACTACACAACATGTGAATTGAACTATCAAGTGCTGTGATAAAGGTGCGCACCAGACGATCCACGTTGTGTCGGAGACAACGTAATGCGGGTTACTCGAAACGAATTTCTCGGGGAGATTGACGATTTCTGCCAACGCTGCGCAAGACTGAGGATACAAATGACTGTTTTTCCAGGTCGCACCACCCTGCGCATAGGTTCCAAACGATGTACTCCCGTCTTTCGCAAAGTACACACCTGAATTGGATGACATCAGTAATCGTTGACTCACGGCACCTGGGGGACGCTTACCATGCCCATACGCACGACCATTGGTGATGGTCTTGTACCACAGACCATGACGGATGATCTAGGGATTGTTCAACAGGATTTCGAAACGTTCGACTGATGGTCCCTCTCACAGAATGCCAATTTTTTAAAGAGGAGCCGTGAAAAGCCTGTAGAAGGTCAGTCCGAAAGTCGCGCACGGCATTCCCACGGCACGCACGTATAGTGATGGGTATTGCATGGCGTTGTTGCTGATTTGTTGCGCACCCTGGACAGCTTGCTTGAACTTCGTCTCCGCCTCCGGTGCACCGACGCTGAACCTGAATTGTCTGTAGTTGGAATCTACAAACGTTGTCAACGGAATTAGTGGTGCATCTATTTTTGTAAGGTCACTTCCGCACCAACACCTTGCACCATGTCTGTAGGGTCGGTGAGTTCTTCCAAGTGTGCGGTGCACGAACCAACACACCTAACGTGTCGGTCAGTAGGAACCTTCGTAAGAGATGTTATACTCACCAGCGAAGAACAATCCATGCGGCTGGGAGGACCTGTAGGTCCATACTTTGCAACTCGGGTTTTACGCCCCATGTGGTGACCGGTTTCTGCAAGTGTTTCTTCATATCCGCAATCTACGCTTCCGTCAATACCATGAATTTACGTGAGCGGTAACGCAACTCACTGGCGGCAAGGAGTCAATTAACTCGGCGATCGCAGCTCGTTTCTATCCAACGTTCGCGGGTTGGTCAGTAGGTGTTCCGAGGAATGGACAGATCGCTCTTACCCCGGTGGCATCAAGCGCATCAAAGTCACACAACCCATCTGTTGCGAACCCGGGTGCGCTAGAGCCAGTCTTCGGGGGCTTTACACGCAAACCGAGGTTTACCGGAAGAGGATCCTCCAGTATACCCCCTACTGCGGCCGAATACGCAAGGGAGACGAGAAGATCGACCGTAGGTAGGTTGTGGCATATTTCATACTAGACAGAAGCTTCATTCCTCGAAGCAGAGAACTCTCCTCTACTACTTACCTCCAAAGAAGGACCACGACCCATGAGATAGTACTGGTATGCACACAGGTGGTTGTCGCAAACATAAGGCTTGATGACATCGAAATTCGCGTCGATTGTCTTGTGGCAGACGAGGCAGTACCTCGTGCAAAGCTAACCAAGAGATGTTAACTACCGCGTGGGATCGAAACAACAAAGGGTATACCATGAACCGGCGGAGCAGATAGGTGAACGCCAGCCACGGGAGGTTGAGCGCATCGACGTGTTTTTTGTCATCGAAGAGTGGATCAGACGGCAGGGCATACGATCTTCCCATCTCCGTTTCAGTAGCATCTGCCTGTCGACATTCGTGCTCACGGTATGCGAAAAGTACATCTGGGCTCTGTTGCAGAGTTTCAACGTCTGCGAGAAGCGTCTCCGCCCCGGCCCATCCAAGCTGATACTTGAGCCTCAGACGTAGAACGGGCAAAAAGAGGTTCTGAAGCACGGATTCGAGGGATGTACTTAAGCTGAACCTTTCGAGGCGACCGGGATCCGTCTCCTCGAACTCTGGAGTGGGGGCTCGTTCCTCCAGGAAATCATCCTCAGCATCATCGTCGTCTGCGTTCAAGACTTCTGGAAGCGTTTGGATCGGCTCCCCAGAGGCTTTGAGGCCGTGCTTCCGCACGAGCTCCAACGCTTGGTCCTTTGAAGGCTTGTACCTCTGGCAAAGGCCAACTTTGAACGAGAGATCAACGCCTGCATTCTTGGCCTCCCGTCGATATTCTCCATCCGACTCTAGGATGGGGTATTCCCTGCCCAGTCCGGAGATGAGGAGGGTAAGGTGTTGGGTACACGCGAGAAGACGCTTGTCCCAGGCCGAAAGAACACGTAGAGGGATACGCCTAGCCAACTGAACGACGGGCAACGAGACTGATATCAAGAATCTGTCTTCACCTATCCGGATGAGCCCCGGACGAAAGTCATGGGCGATCATCTCAAGGAAGTCTCTGGACAAGGAGTTGAGTGGGGCTAACGTAACAGTGAGGGGGGTCTTACTTCCTCAGCTGTTCAATTTCGAAGTGGGTGGGTTGAGAAACACCAGCATCGTATCCGTAGTCGAAGTCACCGTCGATTTCGCCTTCATCAGACGTTTCTTCTTCACTTTCATCTTCACTTTCATCCTGACTCTCGGCGCGAGCGAGGTCAAATAAGAGCCTGCGGATCGTCTCCTGAAGGGTGCGAGGGGGTCGGTCGGCAATACCCTGGATGACCGCGGTGACATGCTCGGGAAGCCCATCCGCCTCAAGAGCAAATGCGTAGAATTGGTGGTTCTCTGGATAATCTGAGGTATCTGGAGATAAAACAATGATCGTCAATGATTCTTTCCGAGTGGACGTGATCTCGCTTACCAGAGGCGAGGAGATTGACAGTGACGAGATGTTGATCTCCCTTCAAGATAGCAAACTCGACAGATCCCTCTTCGTCTCCAGAGCGCAGCCCTACAGAGGCATGTAGGTCGGTGTGTTTAAAGAGACCCCAAAATTATACGTACTGTTCACTCGGTGGCTATGGAGGGAGAATCCAATCGACTTCAGTTCCTCCAGGTCGGCCATGAACCTTCGGCGCCCCTTTAGGGGTTTTGTGGCGGTCTGCAGTGTTTGAGTCCGAGACATAGTTGGTGGTTCTGGTTGGGGGATGGTGGGATTGGCGTCCACAGCCCCAGATAACAGTGTGGCTTGATGTCTTTCTAGGGGGAAATCACTACCCCTGGGCTTCTTTGGGACCCCTTCGTGCGAAGTGAGCTCTGCGGCTGAGGATGTTCTCTTGTTGGGTGTGCTGGTGGCCACTAGCATGTATAGGGGCGACAGGGTGTAGACGCGAAAGACTACCTAGAGGCCCAAACGTGGCCCAAACCCAAATATCCGCCCAGCCACACGCGACGCGATCGAAGTGGTGCAGAGTCATAATTCCTCAAATATTCATCTTCCCACGATTACACGGTCATGGAATTCGTTCAGGCAGCGAACAAAGGGAATTAGATACAGAGGGGCATACGGTACTGTCGGATGAAACATTAGTCTTACAGGAGTCGGGAAAAGGAAAGCGATGGTTTTAACAAATGTCAAACTCTCGTCTAAGAGCTAACGTCCAGGCCCAGATAAAGTACAGCACACCTGCGGGAAACGCACACGTCCACGCCACAGCATTCCAATCCCATCTCCTCCCACCCCAGCGACGGAGGCTCGGTTGGTCAGAGTCTTCCTTTCCGCCAATAATGTTGCTGGTAACCCACAGTTGGACAGCTCGAGAACAACAGGTTGTTGTCGCAATTACGGCCCAGCATATCGCGGGCCGCCTTCTCGCGTCAAGGACAGACAAAGTGATCTGCGTAGCAGGCCAACATATTGCCTGTAAAGCCAAGAGTCGGATCAGGGTGGGGAGTGGAGTATAGTAGACACGCCATCTCCGCAGCAGGCCAGTAGTTAGCGCCAAACACTGGTATCCTGTCAGGATCGCCTGCTGACGGCGTTAGCGATGCACGGACACAGGAGGATATGTCGATGACTGACCCATAAGACCGAAACAATAAAGTCGATCCGATGGCCAACTGGCTGTCGAGGAGATACTGCACGGAAGATATTATACAGAGTTCCAAAGAAAGCTGGAACAATCGACAACCAGCGGGAGAAAGAAAACAGGAATGGCGTGAGACGCTGTTGTAGTGTGGTCGGAGGGATCAGTGGCCCAGAGGAGGGGATGATACGGGCTGTTGGGAGCTGCCGCAACTGTAACCGAATGATTGGCATCGCGACATGGAGGCGAGACAGACACGTACGGGTTGATCTTCACTCTCTGTTTCTGTTTCCCCTGCGCCAAGCAATCCAGGAGTTGTCGTGATTGCCTTTGGTTCGCAGACTTTGGTGACCATAAACCTCGACCGTAAGCTCGTGCTGCTAGATGTGCGGGAGTACACGACTGTGCCCTCGTCATCATCGTCATCCTCTTCCGAGACATACTGAACACCGCGGTGGTGGGGCATGGGCACCGCGAGTGTGCTGCGTGACCAAACGAGGGTCGGGTGGGGGCAAGATGGCGGGATAGAGAGAAACAGATCTTTTTGGTCGACGGCGGTTTTCGATGCTAGCCGATGGAGAATCAGGGGGGTGGCGAGACTAAGCGAACGGCAGGCAATCAGCAATATGGCTCTTGTCTTGTCTCGACACCGATGCAAAAGTGTCATCCATTACACCCCGCTTTTGTAAATCTGACACAAACGATGACGAGTGTCTTGGACAACTTCACCGAGTCGAATGGATTAGTGCCGGAAGCCTGAATCACGCTGCCAACGCGTGTCTGGTGCCGTCATATCCAAGATCTTAGGACCGCGCTGGCTGCACTCCATCCACGACATCAATATTGTCAATGGTAGCGCTATCCGACTCGACCAACCCCATCCACCAACCCCAGCCCCAGCAAGCAACGCCGTCACTGTTGAACCGTCGCATACGCTCTGTAATATGTGACATCAATTCCTCGAATACAGAAAGAGTCGCCGCCGAACTCCTCTCTTGGATTGGTTCCGACCGAGAACCAGACCCATCTCTATTGGAATTCGTAGCAGACACGGTACTCGAAGACGTTACGGAACGGTTGAATAAGCAGCCCTCGGATCTTGCCCGCCTTTCGCACAGATTGACCGTGGCCTTGCCTACGTACTCCGAAATCCTCCAGTCCCGACTCCAGTCCCAGTTCTTGCAGAGCGCCCAATTCCTCGCCAACCACAGGACAGCGGAACAAGGGAGCTGGCCCGAACTCGTTGGGTTGGTCGGATTCGTCGGCGAGCTATGCGGATTCAAGGTCGTCTCCCCGACGGTCCTGCTGGACATTTACGTACACCATTTGTCCAAGCGGATTATCAGGTCTGAACTCGAGCTGGAGGCTGTCTGCGCGTTATTGAAGGCAGCTGGATCCCGCTTGTGGAACGACCCCCATACGAGCGAGGTCTTGACCAGGGAAATGCAGACGCTCCAGGACATCCATGACCAAAACAGCGTCTCACCACTTTTATCGAAGAAACTTGCAGTCAGTAATCCTACAGTTTCTCCACCCCACGAAGGCTGAAGTGCCGTACTTTCTCCAGGATGTTCTCTTCCTCCACTCGGAAGGATGGATAGACAACTCCGATTTCAGCCTACCCACTTCTCCGACACTGTCTGGGGGACCTGGGGACACACCGTTCGTCAATCCTGACATCCCATCCCCAGACAGATGCAACGCCTTGCCGAAGCACCCAGAGTTTTACTTGGCTTCTGGTGACATTGTCTTTGTGTGTCGGACACTGCTCTTCCGCGTCCACTCCGACCATCTCTGTCGTAGTTCCAAGGTGTTTACGGATATCATCAAGAAATCCGAGTTGAGGAATACGCACAAGACCGATGGATGCCAGTGCATCCATGTGTACGAAGAACCAGAAGATTTCTCGATCCTTCTGCAGGTTCTCTATAACCCGGGGTAAGCAGTCTGCAGAAGAGGCGCATATGGTCGCGACTTATTCAATACCGGCATCTCTAGATTTCCCACCAGACACCAGACCCCCGATTTCGCAACATTCTCTTCCATCCTCCGCATGACGACCTCCTACAAGATCGAGAACATCCGCGAACAAATTCTCGAAGATCTTCGTTGCGCCTATCCTAAAACCTTCGTGGCCTACGAACAATCAACGACACTAGGAGAGAGAGTTTTCGGAATCCCAAAACCACATCCGAACGCTGTTCTCAAGCTGTTTGAAGCCTGCAACGTCGCCTTCGCTCTCCCATTTGCCTACTACCGAGCGTGTACAGCAGGTACTTTGGCACTGACTTCCGTGGAACCCGCATTACGCCCCCCACCGAGGGTCCTCGCCGCCGCAGTAGTCGGCCAATCTCGGCTGAAGGCCAGAGAACTGCAGGTCGTCCGACGATTACTCTTCGACCGTCCAGCCAAGAAATTCTCGTGCAGCGGCTGGCTCTGCCCAGGCTCATACGAAACGAACCACAGGCGGTCAGGTCAGACTAGTCCCTACGAGAGGTTGTTCAATACCATTTCCTCTCAATCGAGCGAAGTGGATATGGCCGTATCGATCTTGGAGACCAGGGTCCTCGCGGATAACGCGTTTTGTACGAAGTGTTTGGAGAGGTTCAACGCGTGTTTGAGGGGTACCAGAGAGGAAATTTGGGATAGCCTACCTCGGATGTTTGGCTTGAACCCGTGGTCAAGCTTGAGTCAAGAGGAGGGACATGGGCATTAAATATTCACGTATCACTGTATTTTTACGGACAATTGGCCAATTGAGGGTTCCTGGGTGTGACCACGATCAGTCCCACAAAGTGGGCAACTGGAGGCTGGGTTCGAGCCCATAGCGGCAAGATCAAAGTCATGACGATTCCCGATAGACGTACGTGAGAAGTGGATACTAGATTGTTTCGACAATTACTGTATTCTGGTGGCATAGGCCCTCCCACTAGTCTGGGGAATAGAAGTACTGGCTGTATTATTATGTATACGGTTAGGAAGGAGCAGGGTGGAAAACAGTGTCCTTGTGACAATGCCAAAAACAGATGGGACAACCCTCTATGGTGCCATAGCCTGCGCCATTGCGGAGAACGCTTGTTTCCTCTCAGGGTAGTTCTGCAGTTGGGAGTTAGTCTGGTGCTGAATCGTCAGTTCTCCAACGATAGCTCACCTCGAGGAAGGTCTTCTGAGCAATCGAAGCGTACATATATGTCAGGGTGTTTGCGAGTTCAGGTTCGCTCCTCGCCAGCTCCATCTGTCGCTTGAAAAGGTCCACCGCCGTGCCGATCTTACTCTGTTGTAGACTGAGCTGGGCGAGCGTGGCGACAGCAGCTTCACACTCTGGGTCAATCTCCAACGCCTCTTGGCAACACTTCTCCGCAGCTCCCATATCTTGTTTCCATTGGTAGAGAGCAAGGCCCTTGTTCACCATGGGGAGGACATTCTGTCGGGTTCTATAGGAAACGTCAGAATACGACACATGGAAACCACTCGCCCATGACTAACTTTGTCTTCTCGAGTTCGATAGCACGGTCAAATTTGTCGATGGCGTCCTGGAAACGACCCTGATCGAGGAGCAATTCACCGCTGGAGACGACCGTTGGTAAAGGGGTATCGGAGAGCAGGAGAAGCACGCACTAGTAATTTGGTGGCTCACTCCGCTCAGGGAATGCCTTCAGGGTCTTCCTGAAAGTAGCCATACTGCTTGCAACTTGGCCCTCCTTGTATTGGGCAACGGCGAGCTGGATGTGGCTGAACACAAACTGGTCGTCCAAGAGAGTGGATTTGTTGTAATTTGCAGCCGCTTGCTTGAAGTCGTTCATGATAAAGTGTACTAGCCGCGGAGTGAGTGAGTGGCAGCGGGGAAAGGAGAAAGTCACAAACCTTGTCCACGGTGGTAGTAGATGTCGGGGTCGTTTGGGTTATGCTTGATAGCCTCCTCAAACGCCTCGAACGTCTTCTCGGGGTTGCCTTGTTCCATGTACACACTAGCAATTTTTACCCATGATTGAGTAAACGAGGGGATAAGTGCAATAGACGCGAGCAGGTCCTCTTCTGCACCCTTCACGTCGTTGATTAAGAACCTAGGGGAGGGGTTAGAGGTATCACTCAAAGTTAGAATAGATACTGACTTGAAGGTTCCACTAAGGTTGAGAGCTTCTGCCTTGAGAGTATCGTTCGAGAGGCCCTCTTCGAGAGCACCGATGACAAAGGACCAAGAGTGAGTATAATCAGCGGCTTGGAGTGCGTGTAACGCATTGACCAATGCGTTGTCCGCGATTGTTGGGTCTTCTGGCAACGGTGGCAGAGGGCGAGTACGGAACGCTGAGAAGTACGCAGAGATGAAAGTGTACGCGGGGAGATGTGGGTCACGGGTCTATGGAGACGGTTAACGTGGATTGGATCCAAGGGATGGTAGATCCGAACCTTGATGATTTCTGCAGCTTTCGTCGAAGAGAGCTTCTTTAACACGCGTTCCACAGCCTGAGCGGCCTTTTCGTTCTGGAACCCATCCAAAATCGTGGCAGCGGTGTAGTCTAGGTTTTCAAAGGCATATCAGAAGAGCTTGCGTAACGAAAACAGCTGACCGACCCCTCAGCGCCTCCTCCAACCGGTCGAGGGCTTCCAGAGCGTTCGCCCGCCGGTTGATGGCCTTCACGTAGTCCTTGTTCAAAGAAATCGCCTTGTCACAGTCCTCGATAATGAGATCGAATTTTGGGGGCTTCATGTTCATATAACCTTCATTCAGTCAGTACACCACTAGACGCCGGATTTGTAGTGCACTCACAAGCACCGCGGTTGCTATAATATACGGGCTCCTCTGTGGGGGAAACGCTGATGGCACGAGTGTAGAACTCTGCGGCCAGTTCGAAGCTCTCCTTCTGATAATAGTCGTTGCCCTTTTTCTTCAGCCCAGCGGCAAGCTTCGTTCGCTCCTGTAGCGCCACATGAGAACAGCTGTAACGTGCCCCCGATCACGAAACACGCACCTCGGTTGACATGCCCTCGAGTTGTTCCTTGGTCAGAACACCAAAGTCTAGGAATATATGGGTAAGGGATTAACTTCCGCCATGACCGGCAGCCCGGTGCATAAATGGCGAGGGCTCACTGGGTTGGTCTTCGACCGGAATCTCCTCAATGACAGGCCCAGACTCGACATCACGAGGCTTGGGCTTTCCGGACTTCTTCTTTTTCTCTTTCTTGTCCCCGGAGGCTTTGGGGGACGACGAAGCGGAGGCGTAAAGCGCGGCTCCACCCACCGCGACAGCGAGAGCGGTGCCAATGAGAATAGCACGCTTATTCTCGGTAACGAACGACTGAACGCGGTCGACGAGGCCTTGAGCTGACGAGTCTGAGTTGGACATGACGGAGAAGGACGGCCGTGAAATGGCGCAGGGTCGGGATTGAAGGAGGTCTAGCGAAGCCGCTCTCACACGCGTCTTGACGTATTTTGCTGGCAGGCCATCACGTGTTCGGCAGCATCTAATCTACTTGACGTACGGCATCCCTAACTGGGCCGGTGGTCGTCCGAATATCCCCTGGCAATCCCACTGCGCCCCTGCTCCAACGCGGATGGCATGTCTTGGCCCACCCTGATCTCCAACCCACGATATGTCCTATTTTGCAGGAATTGTGCTAAGGAAACACGTTGAGATGGGGGATGACTGTTTCAGTATCAACACGCACCTGCCGCACTGTCTCGTAAAACGGAGACAGCACCTTCGCTGTTGCGAAGGGCGACTGCGGAAGACTCCTCATTGCTGGCGGGTGACACCACACCCCCGAAGCGTCTCGCTTTCCGGTATTGCCCGGTCACCAGAGAGAACTCTGGCTGCTGTCCATCTTCATCGCTATCGACATTCTCAACTGGCAGTGGGGCAAGGATCAGGATGCGCTTATCTCCAAGATGTTCCACACTGCATACCTGAACCAACATCTCTCTCCAACAGGCGACCAAAGTCGAGGATATACTCTCCTGTCCAGGACCTGTCAGCACTGATAGCGATCTCGAGCTCAAACGGGGTTATTATCGGCTTAAAGAACTCCTATACGAAGGGTTGATAACTGGATTCATGATAAATGGCGATATCCACAAACCTTCGAGTCGATCAAGCTATTCTCGGGACAGGCAACGAGGACAAAGCACTCTATCTCGAGAAAGTTGGCAAGTTTTGATGGATTGAGTTTCCCCACACTGATAGTGTAACTCTTTTTCCGAGCCTGAGCTAAAAGCTTCCGTATCCGCGAAATTAGCGGAAGGTAAGAGGCTGGATGTCGGACCGATCAGCAGAGCGATACGGCAGCAACTGTGAGTTGACAGACCAACACCCAACGTTCCTACCAGAATCCCAAAGGCGTCTGAGTCCCTAGCCTTTTGCACGACCGCATAACGCCTCATGAGGAGCTTGTTCGTGGTGTGTGACTCTATCCTTGCTTGTCGTGTGACAGGGTCGTAAGCATGAATCTTTGAATTCACGGCTCAGCCACCCGAATCATGGTAGGTAGAGAATGAAGGAGCACCTCAGAAGTCCCGTGAGTAATGAGCAGATTTGTTAAGGGTATGCTTTCAGAACCAATATACAGAAGAACGCCTTCCGTGGCTTCATTGGTTGTCCCCAATCTCTGGTTCTCGGTCACGCTACGTATTGGCTGCCCAAGAGGTTCCGCCTTGAGAGGGACTTCACGATAGCTGACCGGGCGACCCAAGCCATCGTGCAGCCGCTCGGCGATCTCAGCTGTCTTGTATGAATACACGACGTCACAATGCAAAATCCAACCCTCCGCGGAAGATGCCCGAGGTGAATCGCGTATTGAATTCGTGAGCTCTGTGACGCAATTCAACACGTCGATTGGCTTGTGGCCGAAGACGTAGATCACGGGTACCTGGGATGTCCTGATAAAAGTGGGTAAAAATCTGACTGATCGTCGGAGGGGGACAAGCGCACTGGCTCAGGCACGCATGGCCATAATGAACGACGACGTCAGCGTTTACATGCTGTGAGGCAACCTCGTCTACACAACAGCTAGGGGTCTGTGAAACGGATTAATCTCGAGTAAGCGACCGGGCTAACCTTCCGTACGAGGTATCGGCGAGGGTATAGAGGTGAATCTCTTCTCCAAGCTTGGACCTCAAGGCTTTGAATATGGGCACGGAGTCTCTCAGCAGTTCATCGGGGAACTGGAGTGCGACCTGATATAACACCCATCAGATTCCGGCGGGGTCTCCAGAAGAGGATCGGACAAACGGATTTGAAGTTTCCCTTGACAATTCCATCCACCGTCCGCTCGATATCGTAGTACTCGGCGAACTCGTCGGCAGAGAGTCCTGAGGCGAAGATGTCTGGCCCGACCTCGATTTTTCGAGAGATTACGGCCTCCCCGGAGTCCGCGAAAGATGTCGTCGGTTCCGTCATTCCGGATACCTTGTTCGGCAACCCCCGCCCAGAGCGGTTCAATATTCATCTTCCATTTCCACTCCGGCGACCCCTCAGGTCAATTGGATCGACGGTGGTGTTGGTGAGTGCATAGACAGGACCCAGTTCGGTCATCCCTTTGTTCGGTTCTCACACCTCGTTCTTTGTTTAGACACCACAACGCTGTCACTATGGTACACCTCACTTCACAACCAACCCCCTCCGCCACCGAACTCGCCCGTACGATGTCAGATAAAGACAGGGAAGGTAGTGACCTCCTTACCAGATGATTCCCGGTACTGAAAAACTGTATTGGATAGATCTTGCATACATGCTCCTGCAATCACTTCCCAGATCCCGCCTCGCCGAGCTTCGTGACAGAATCAACCCTTTGCTCGAGTTTGATATCCTTGGGGTGCGTTCGTTCGTGTCAACTAAGCCATTCTTCAGATGTTGACTTGACTGTAGCTCTTGCCTGACGAAATTGCACTCCACGTTCTTTCATACCTACCATGGCAATCACTGCTGTGTTGCTCTGTCGTCAACCGTCGGTGGCGCACTCTCGCTGAGGATCCCTCGCTGTGGAAGACACTCTGTCGAGCTCGCGGTATCGAGTGGAAACAGCCCATCCGGTCTTTCGACCCCGCCACTCACTTTTCATCCATGACATTGGAATCACCGTTGGACACCGACGATGAAGGCATGGGTGACGAAATGTATACTTCGTCATCTGAACCAGGCTTTGAATCCCAAAACACCACTGCGGCGGCTCCAACCGGGGCTGACTCCGGCTCCCTGGTCAAGTATAACCCTACCCTGAAGCAGGTCGTCGCTAGAAATAACCGTCACTCAGCTCCTTCTTCTCTTCCGACATCATACAGCTTCTCGCCGAACTACAAGTTCTTACATCAAACCCACACCCGGCTCTACATCCGATTCTTGTATTCTTCGTACCGACTTTCGACCCTTCAGGCAAGGCCTGGTGGGCGACTCAATGAGCAAGGCACCACTAATCTTCATACGAGCACCATATACTGCCTCCAGTTGTACACGAACCCTCAAACCGGAGTCCAAACGTTATTCACTGGCTCGAAGGACAAATCTATCCGTGAATGGGACCTTCAGACATCTCAATTTATCAGGGTCGTTCACAACGCCCATCTAGGCAGTGTTCTGAGCCTTGTTGCCCAGGAAGGGTTGCTATGCAGTGCTGGGAGTGATTCTAGGGTTTGCCTTTGGGACTTGGTCGTGAATGACCTCTTCTCTGTCATTCATGACCACACAGACAGTGTCCTTGCGGTTAGGTTCGACGAAAAGCGTCTTGTCTCATGCTCCAAAGGTGCGCTGACTAGATCAGATATTGCGATATCGTTTCTGATAATTGCTTAAAAGACGAAACCGTCCGCACTTACCTCTTCCCTAACATGGTGCCCCATCTCGTCCTCGAGGGTCACAGGGCCGCGGTCAATGCAGTAGCCCTGGCAGGGGACCTCTTAGCATCTGCCTCTGGTGACAGGTCCATCCGAATCTGGAACGCAGATAACGGAGATTTGATACGAGTGTTCGAGAACCACCACAGCAGGGGGTACGTAGTCTGTGAACTCGGCCCCATCGCAAACTCATAAGTTTCCTTCAGGATTGCTTCGATCGACTTCTGCCCTCCATACATCCTCTCCGGGTCATCTGACAAGCACATCCGATTGATTGACATCAACACCGGCAAAGGCTGGTCTACCAGTGAAGAATTGGATGCCATCTCTTCTCCCCATGGGCCCTCAATGCCCGAAGCCGACCTGGAACTCATGACATGCGTCGACGAGGAGTATATGTCCCCTTCCATCTCTGGCGTGTGTAATACCTGTGGTCATGGAGTCGTTTTGGGTACCAGCGCCCACAACACCATACCCGGTCAAGCCGGGATGCTTCGCCTCAAGCGTTACTCCAATGCCCACACCGGCCTGGTGAGGAGCGTGTGCATGAGCGAAGAATGGGTCGTCAGTGGCAGCTACGACTCTATCGTGAAGATATGGAACAGAAAGACCGGAGCATTCATTGGTGATCTTACGGGTGGTCACACCGGACGTGTTTTTGGCATCGGGTTTGACTGTACCAAGATTGTCTCCGTGGGAGAGGATCAGGTTCGTGCCATTCCTGCCTTACAAGTACACGTGATACTCAAAAATTCCTCCAGCGTATCTGCCTCTGGGATTTCGCGCATGGGATCGACACCTCATTCATCAAGTTATGATACATTTGGGTTGGTTGGATACCTCTCATTTTTCACTCACGTTGACCGTCGCCGTCGACCCGGCGGCTGCCTTTGTCACCAACTACAATCATTGTAATCGCGGCACGCATTTTCTAATTTAATTTATGAACGCTTCCGAAAGCGTGCCTGGACCCAAACCCGAGATCAAGGACGAGTTTGCGAGCACGGGGATCAGAAGTAGTGGGAACCCAACCAGTTCTATGTAAGGACCTGTCGCTCGCCCACCAACGCCCACCAACTGAGCTGAGAGAAGCCGAGCATTTGCCGCAAGGCCATCTCCAGACCAGGCAGTCTTGCCTTTGATGGGAGCTTCCAGCTTAGCCGGGAGGCTATGGACACTCTTTGAGACACTCAGGCACTTCTGCCAAATAGACTTTAAGCATTAATGGGGTAGTGGTAACCTGGGTCGTTGCCACCAAACGGCGCGCAGCGTCGACCCGCCGGGGGTTCGATTCCCTCTTAATGCAAGTCTTTTTGTTGCTTTCTCTTCCCTGCGCACTCGGTAGTCGGGCTCCAGTTCACAGGGTCACATAGTGATGGGTTCTAATCCAATTCGCCAACTCTACTCATCACGCGGTATCCCGGGAAGTCGGTCGTGCATTGAGATCGGAAAGCGATTATGAATTCGTTTTCTTATCCCACCTTCAGATAATACTGTCAGTTCAATCCACTAAGACTTCGAGGCGAAGCTTACAAGTCCATGAACAGTTTCCAGAGGACGGAGAACATGACCCCCTGGCATCCATTCGCAATGATCCTCGTCTTCAACCCGCGACCGAACAGACCCAACAACCCATCCGCAGCCACGACGTCTTTGGCAGCCGTAAGGTATCCAACATCTCGTTCGTGAACTTGACGATACGTCTTGACGACGCGCAAGGAGTTCGAGGCTGTATCAGAAATCAGAGTAGCGCAAAACCCAATGAAGGCCTGCCGAGCTAATTCCAATCCCTTGGAATCCTGCTTTGGAAGTGCATCTTGGAGATAGTTGTACGTCGCAAACCACTGGCAGGGGAGTCAGCCTCAGCGAGGAAGCTCCGAGGAGATTCTCATACGGGATAATTTCCAACGAAAGAAGCAGCAGCGGTTGCCAGCGCCCCAAACCACAGACTAGTGATTCCGTACTTCCTGATCTGCAGGTGACTAATGTCAGCCTCGGTGCAGGGAAAGATCCAAGTTCTCTAAATAGAGACACACTCTGTTCCTCAGTAACTTTAAACCGGGCCTTCCCTCAGTTTGGAGCGTAGTTTTGAGGGTATCGATGGGGGTCAGAATGATCCTAAATCCAGAGGCACAGAGTGAAGCAAAAACGGTTTTAATCGCAGACGGGAGCTTCTTCATGAACGAATTGGACTCCAGGAGGGCAAGGATACCCGCATTTGCCGCAGTGTCACCAAAACGGGCGACAGGGCCCTGGATCAAAGCGGCGGAAAGACCTTGATAGTATCGAGAATAACCTCCGTCGGCATACAATATCTCAATGGCCTCCGTGGTTGTTGTACCGTAGCGGTACTGGTAGTTCATCGTCGTACGTAGGGGCTTAAAAAGGTAGGTGGCGCGTGAGGTTGAATGTGGGTATTCGCAGATAGGCACGAACCATTAAGGTCAAGACTTGTAGCACCATCGCTGGAGATATGACCTCGGTGAAAAGTTGGCCTTCAACCAACGCACAAAGTATTCGTACCGGCAGCACCGCTCAATCCGCCACCGAGTGCCCGTTTCAAAGCCTTCTTGAAGTCAAACTGCAGGTCGTGTAAGAAGCGGTAGATAACTGAAACCACTGCGAGACGCACCTCAACGTCACCATTTTCGATAAAGCCCTTGATTATTCCGGCAAGTAGGACCCCTCCGAAAGCGACAAAGGCAAGATACCAGATAAACCTCCAGTAATCTACCTTCTTCGCTACAATTTCGGCCTCGTCATGCCCATCTGCCGAAACAGCGGTTTCGGGGTCAGGTAGAACACCGACGTCTGCACTCCCAGTACGTGGTCCCAAGAGGGGTTGCCTCTCATCGGCCAGGTTGGAGGGACCCATACTCGGGGCTGCTGTCGACATCAAGGAGGGGAAAGAGGAGGTTTCGGGCGGGGGAGAAGTCTCACTCAGCAACTAGATTGCGTATGGTTCGCCCGATTTCCCGATCACGAATCCGATCAATAAATTGCTAACGAGGCGCTAAGGCGGGACGAAAGAAAATCCGGGTCAAAAGTAGAATACAACGAAAGTAGCTACTAGTCGAAAAGGAAGAAGAAAAGTACGAGTGGCCCAAGGATGCAGAAGAGGTGGCAATTAAACCGGGTGATAATAAGAGTGCTTCAAGAGAACTTCCATCTATTGTTGCAGACGGTGCAAGTAACGAACGTCTGTAGTTGCAAATCAGTGAGGAACCACCTGATGAGTGAGGGTCAAGAACTCACGGTCATAGGCTCATCAGCGCTACGAGTCTGCGCCTGGCGGTAACGGCATTTCCTCTTCACGGAATGTCAGCAAATATGACCCTGAGTACCATCGGCAGACTGACCTGTTTACAGCGACCACACTGGAAGGCATCAGTTTCCGCTTGTTGCTCGGTGGCACCCAGAGAGTTGTACAAGTTATCCTCAGCGATCTTTCGGTTTGCAGCTTGTCGGTCTCCGGAGGCCATGTCCTGACGTAGAGAGGTTAGCCACGCGTCCTTGCAGAGTACCGAGTTCATACCTCACTAGACATTTTGGCAAACTTGGTGGCGGAGATATCACCTGAGACAACGCTTTCACGCAAACTAGGATTGTTCTTGTCCTTCAAGTTGACAAACAACGAGCGGATTTTGGCCTTGTATCCGCCACTGTTGCTTCCGAGCTCCTCTGCCACCGCCTTTTCGATCGCGACGGCCCTTTGGGCGATCAAGTCGTTGGCTATCAGGTGACTAGGATTAGATAACCGGAGTAACAGAATAAATGGTGGACATACGGGCTCCGGAATCCAGTGCGAGAGCATCATAAAGGAGCTCAATACACCTATCACGAGTTTTGTCCCCCGTCCAGTTGGCGCTCACTCCGTCACCCTTGGCGGTCCGTGTCTCGATTTTCGGAGTTGCAGGGGAAGAGATAGACGGTGGAACTGGGGCGATCTTGGACGGAGTGGCCGTTGAAATAATCGGTTTCTTCGGTGCTGCAAATGGATGTTAGGGATTACCAGAACCCGGAAATGACAGGGCAGGCACCTGGCTTGGACGTAGAAGGGGAGTGATGCTCAGCCGCGCCACCAGTAGTCCGTTTGGCCTTTTCAACGTCGGTCTTCCACTTTTTTACGATATCTTTCGCTGCCTCGGACACACGCTTGTCTCCATGCGATCGCAGCTTTCCGACGGCGAGACCAGCCTTGCTTTCCTGTGGTCAGATACGACGTGGTCAGCTGGGGTGGCATTAGGACGACGGAGGTGGATGGCTCACCCTAAGAATGGCTTCATTTATGTTTGGCTGTTTCTTCAGAGAACTCAAAATTTCCACGATGGCCTGAATAGCAAAAAAAAAAAATACGATGGGTGAGCCTGCGAGTTTAAGCGTCGACGGGACTATCTTACCTCTGCAACCTGGGCGCTTTGAAGAGACTTGACGAGCTTCTTCAGTTCAGTGGCTTGGGACATGGTTTACTACGGGACGACAAAGCCACTATCTCAAGTGCGGAAATGCGGAAAATGCAGGGAATATAACGCGCTCTCTCCCAATCTCTCTCTTTGTGCCTCTCCGGTGGTCGTGTGTGGGCAATGTGTGGTGTGACGTGACAGGTCACACCCTTCCCCTCAGCCCGAATGTCACTCCCTCCACTCAACCCTCTCCTCAAGGCTTCTGGCAAACGCACGAGGGATATATTCGCTTCATGCCCAGACGACAACATCAAGGACGACGAGCGGAGGTCTGTGTCTCTCAGGTTGCAACACGCGGACTGACTGAACTCTGGAAACAGCACCAGGATCCATCTGTCCGTCAAGATAAATGACGAATACAAAGACTGCAAGCAGCTTCCCCCTGCCCTCCTATCACAGCAGGGCTCGGTAGGGCCCGCTCGGCCGAAGGACGCGCAGAGGAAGATGATAACAGCTGGACGTGAGTGTCTGTTCGCGTCTCGTGTGTGCTCAGTGTTCACACAAAATGCCCACCCAGCCACCTCAGAGACCTCTATGATGATTGCAAAGATTGACAATACACCCGTACAGCAACCCTCCACCTTCACCTCTTCTACCCTTTCAAAAGCGCTTGCTCTCCACAAGACCACACGGACAATCAAGCCAACGTATCACCCACAATGGAAGCTCGTCCGTGTCATCTCCGGTCACCTCGGTTGGGTGCGCAGCGCGGCAGTGGAACCGGGGAACAAGTGGTTTGCTACCGGCGCGGGAGATCGTGTTATTAAGATTTGGGATTTGGCTTCGGGGGAGTTGAAGTTGTCGCTGACGGGTCACATATCAACCGTCAGAGGTCTCGCCGTTTCGCCGCGGCATCCATATCTCTTTTCTTGCGGAGAAGACAAGGTGAGCACCATGGGATGAGCGCATTTCCACCCGTTTCTCACAGGTCCCGTTGCAGATGGTCAAGTGTTGGGATTTGGAAGCCAATAAGGTCATCCGTCATTATCACGGACACCTTTCTGGAGTTTACGCTCTGAGCCTCCACCCGACACTGGATGTTCTCGTTACCTGTGGAAGAGACGCATCGGCTCGTGTTTGGGATATGCGGACAAAAGCCCAAATCCACGTCCTAGCAGGACATACCGCTACTATTGCGGATGTCAAATGTCAAGACTCGGATCCACAAGTCATCACTGGTAGCATGGACTCAACAGTTCGGCTCTGGGATCTGGCTGCTGGCAAAACCATGGTGACATTAACGCACCACAAGAAATCAATCCGTGCGCTCGCCATCCATCCAACGGAATACTCCTTTGCTTCTGCTTCTGCTGGAGGAAACAACATCAAAAAGTGGAAGTGCCCGGAAGGCGCTTTCGTGTTCAACTTCAGCGGTCACAATGCCATCATAAACACTCTTTCCGTCAATTCGGAAGGCGTGTTCTTCTCTGGAGGGGATAATGGTACCTTGAACTTTTGGGATTACAACTCGGGCACCGCGTTCCAGACTTTGGATGATATTCCACAACCTGGTTCGTTGGAGGCCGAGGCTGGGGTCTTCTGCTCGACGTTCGACCAGACAGGCACGCGTTTGATCACTGGCGGAGCTGACAAGACAATAAAGGTGCGTGCATTTATTTCCTCCCGAATCCGCGACGCCGTATCGACCTGCATTTTTAACAGGTGTATGCGGAACAATCCTGATGTGCCCATGTTGTAGTTAATGTGTTTTGTACCGTACCTTAGATCCCTTGCAGTACTTGGTTCCCTCCGGACCTCATGGCCATATCCTCTTGTGACAAAACGCGTGACAGGCGCGTATGATGAGCCACACCGTTGGCTTCTCTCCCACACGCAGTAACTCTCTCACCCCCTGATCTGACAACTCACAATGGGTGAAGACGCCGAAGACGTTAAGCCAAAAATCGACCTCACCATCAACTACGAAGGCCAAAGTCAGCATCCGCTCTGTCCCTCTCGTGTGGTGTACTGTGGAACTGGGCACTCACGCATCGGGTGAACGTTCTTTCTCGCAGCGTGCACGATCAAGGTGAAACCCACCACACCATTGAAGAAAGTTTTCGAAGCAGCGGAGGTGCGTCCTCTTGATCCTTGTTGCAGCCATTCATTTGATCACCCCAATTGACGTCGCGCACCAGAAACGGTTCGGACGAGACCCAGGTGAGCCAATCTTTGGAAATTTGTCCCCTGTTGCCGCACTGTCAACGCAACTCAACCCTCCACCTCGCTTTCATCAATACAGGGACTTTCAAGTTCTTCTATGAGGGTCAACGACTCCTGCAACAAGAGACGCCCGCGGATGTAAGACAATCTACACGACTTCCATTCGGTTTAGCTTACGGATATCCATATTAGCGTGGGATGGAGTCTGGGGATATGATTGATGCTCACCTGGAACAGGTGCGTGCTGGAGTTGTGTTCCCTGGCTATCCCTTTTCTCAAGTCACCTCAATAGCTTGGAGGATGCCACTGACACTTAGGTGCCCCTCCTCGTGCTCCCTTTAAGCTTTCTCCTCGTTTGTCTGTATGCTATATTCCGACAATGAAATAATCTTTCGAATCGGGACTGCACATTACGAGATAGTGGGGCCACCGCCAATCGTATCAGACCTGAAGGACCAGGCCCAACCTGAGGCAAACTGTTCCCCCGGAAGGTTTACAAAGACCATCCAACAGCATCAGAAATCTCTCTAACCCTAGTGACCTCAGCCAACCTGAGCGCATATATTAGGCACTCCCTCTCCTTCTCGACCCTTCCCTGCATCTTCGCGGCCTTTGCCAAGTAATACCAGGCCTCAGGTACATCCCATCCTTCCCCGTTTGTGAGGTCGCTCAACAGACCGGCCGCAAGTTCCACCCGGTCTGGATCCAACCCATCCACGTCAGTACACGGCGATGACAAGTAGATTTTGCAGATGTGGATTATCGCGGAGACGTGCTCTGGTGCGATGAAGAGAGCCTTGTGAAGGGCTTGTAAAGCCCTTTGCTTGTCACCCAAGGCATGGTAGTAGAGTCCGAGCTTTGTAAAAATAATTTTAGCAAGGAGGTAGATTTCCACAGAGGGGTTTCCCACCTGCACCCAAACCGCGGGATTGTTTCCATCCCTCGCTTCTGCTTCCTGAATTGCCCCTCTTGCCTGTTCGATCTTTCCAAACCGCCGGAAGGTTGCCGCAGACATACACCACAGATCACTCATCAACCTTCGGTCCTTTGCAGCACGGCTGTCCCATTTGGATGTTTGAGACGTCGGGAGTGGGGCAGGAGGGCGGGGAGGTGGAGACTCCGTGACTGATTCGTCAGGAGTAGAATCACCATACGTGACTCGCCTTCGCGAGTGAATAGACGACGCTTGGTAAGAGCCAGCGCTGAGCATAGAATGGATATCTGTCAAGAACGGTCAGCCAAGGGTTAATTTTTCATTTGAGAGTGCCTACCCGGCGCAGAGGTCGTTTTTCGAAGGTGACTGAGACCTTGCCGAGGACCGAGCGCGACAATTTTCGAAATCGACGAGATGCGTTCCTGACCACGATGGACCTGAGTCTTCAGTATTTTCGACACCCTTCTACTGGCAGAACTTTGTCCTCTCGGGCGCCCCAAAGAGAGTTTGTTCCCCCCATCCACACCTCCCTGTTGGTTCTGACTCTCGAAAGATGGGCTCACTGGGGACGCAGGGGTGATTTTTATCGGAGGTTCAGCGGATGGTGCGCCGTCTGCATTGTACAATGACACCTCGACTGAATTCCCGGGTCGAGCAGGTATCGTCTGATTCGATATTGAGCCTTGATCCCCAGACCTACGCGTGCTATCAAAAGAGGACCTCGCTGGAGGTGCTACGGTCAGAAATGAGCTTCCATTGACGGTGGACACATAATACCCGTGATACTGCCTTCCTTCTGGGCCGCGACCCACGAAAAAACTTCCAGCCACTTCTCAACAGCTCCTTCGGGTCCCTCTGTGTGTTCCGTGAGTGCCAACTGTGTCATCCGTAGCTGTAGGGCTTGCTCGAAGAGCTCCCGACGCGATGGTGGTGGATGGTCGGGTAGGGGTTTCAACAACGAGGCGGCTGCGGGGATGCCACAGGCATCCCAACTCAGGAGCGTCGTAGATGATTCCAGAGTGGGTATTAAAGGAGCGTCCGTTGGAGGTAAACCCTCGATTTCCCCGTTTGGCGTCCCAGGTGCATCACCATTTGGAGTCTGAGGTAATGCTTCGTCACCAGACCTTTCCTCGCTGATACCCGCACCATATTCCAAGACTGCTTTCGCCTTCTTCCAATCATCGGTCGCAATGAGAAGGAGTCCAAGGAGGTGCCAATGTCTGATCTCATGTGAGTCCTGTTCGACGGCAGACCTAGCGTGTTCGATGGCGAGGGGGATGTTCCTCGATGGGCCAGCTCTTGATAACGCAAGCGCCAGGTGATAGTGAGCTGGGGCACTGGTAAACGTCTCGACGGCAAGTTCACAGAGCCTAAGGGATTCAGAGAGCTGGCGAGGGCGACTCAAAGACTGTTCTACAGACAGTGAGCCAAGTCCACACAATCACCCACTACCAACCTACCTTTGTGTGCCATCACGGAGTGCCAAATCCCCTCTGCCAGATAAACGCTCGCCGCCAATTCCGCGTCGTTCTTGTCCAACCTAGTTTTGGCTTTCTCGATCAGCATCCCGGCCTCCTTCGCTTCGTCCAATCCGTTGCCAGTAGTCCCAAGAGCAGTTCCAGATTTTGAGCATGCGACTCGGCACAGCATCCTCGCTCCTTGGACCAACGTTTGTACCCAGTGCTTATCAGTGTCTACACCGTGCACGCTTTCCAAACTACTTGTGCTCGTGTCCTCTTGTTTCTGTACGGCATCGGCGTTGGCAGTCTCCCACGCCTTTCCCACCACTTGTACATATAGCCGAAGAGTTCGTGTCGCCAGGTTTGAATCCCCCGAAACATAGAACAGTCTTGACATGTGACGAAAGATGCGATGTGAGTTGAACGTTAGCCGGGTTGCCCACCATAGAGTCTATGAAGCTTGGAGATCTGAGATTGTCGAGGAGGTACAAAGAGAAAAAACGCACGTCTAACACCCAACCCACGTGCTCGCCTACAGCACCACCGGCTTCCCAAGTCGCAACGCAGAGATCGACGAACTCCTCGACGAGGACATTGCGCTCGCCCGCCCGGGGAAACTTGGTACTGACATTGAGTACGGATCTGTATTCCTGGATCACAGACCTCGCCTCTGGTAACCAGCTTGGGGTCCCCATGTCTGAACTGGGGTTTTTTGTGGTCTTTGCCTGGGATATGACAAAATGGAGAAACAAAGTCGAGACTGTGGACCGATGTTGTGGCCGGAAAGAAGGGATCCAGTGCGAGCTACAGGCAAAATATTGACGGAAGAGGGCCGAGAGAGTCGGTTCGTCTGTGGATATTCGAACGGCGATGGCGATTGTTCTCCACAACAGTTGCTCAACCCATCTCCAGAGTTCTAGGTACTGAGTGTAGGAAGAGGCTTGTGGGTTGGGGGAACCTGCTGTGGGAACGGTGCGGGGGATCTCCGCTTCGAGTGTGTCGATGAGAATGGAAGCGGAAAGATATATTTCGAGCGACCCCTGTAGGTCTGACGGATGCAGCTTCTCGTACGACATTCCTAATGGGATAGGTCATTACGAACTGATGCATAGGCACTGGATTATACCTTTTAAGCAGACAGACCGAAGGGTTTCGATTAAAGACCAGGTCCTTCCATCCCTGACGTCAGGATTGACTTGACTGTGCTCGACGGCCGAAAAGCCACCTGTCCAAGACGAAACGGAAGGGTGGTCGAGACCAGGCCGTGATACATCTGAGGCAAAGGTCGCGGATTTGGAGGCGGATATTCGTTTCAGGGGGTGTGTCAGGTCGTTGGCTTTAGATAAGATATCGAAAGATTCAGAGGGGCGCGAAAGCGAATAAGCGTAGTAAGCCAAGACAAACAAAGTCGACTTGGGATTGTAATTGAGCCCGAGGTGCATCATTTGAAGCTTAGTGGGACTTACTTCTGATGGTGATGGGATGGTTTTCAGCACGTCATATCCCGCCTGCCCTTCCTGCAGCCGCTCTTCTGGGAGAATATTATCGTCGCTCAAGTCCAACGGGCTTGTCTGAGAACGTTGAGGGCCATCAACAGCCGACTTCTGTTGGCCGGCAGCGAGTTGGAGATAGAGATGCTGCGTTTGGGAAACAACCTCGGCAAACTCGTTCTGTCCAGGACAGTGTTTTTTGAACTTTCGTAGCAGATTCGCCCAGTTTAGGTTGTAGCCCTTTGAATCCTTTCCGGGCGAATCGGAGTCCCATTTACCAGCAGTAATGGCCGTTCGCAGTTGGGTGTGGTAGTGCTTGTCCTTGGTGAGCGCCATCGTCGACCTCACCGTTGGACGTGGATGAAGTGATCGGGTCGCGATCACACGGGTTTATGCCGAACTGACGCTGGATGCTCTCCGACGAAGGTCAAACGTTATGTTACAGCGTGTACACAGTGGAAATAGACGAGGGGCAGCCATTCAAAAACATTGGGATACTCTAAAGTGCAACTGGAAAGCTTGCGAGGACAGACAACGGATCTACTGGTAAATAAAGTTGTACCTTTGGAATCCAGCATCAGTGTGGTCCAGGACAGGACTCGCAACGGTTAGACGTACCGGGACAGGAGGTGGGGGATCGCGGAGAGCTGGGGGCCGTAGCGGGCGGCATTATCGTACAACTCGAACAGGGGAATTGCGAGAAGCTTCATGTTTTTTGGGACTGCCAGAACCTCTGAACACAACGCGCGTCAGTACAAGCTCTGGTGGGCCGGGCTGTAAAAAGACGGACTCCTCTCTGGCATCTGAACAAGGAAAAGTTTCTTGCATTCCTTCGGTTTCGTTATATGCGCGGGGACGAACGGATACTGTCGCGCAAGTTAGTACTAACCCACGACACAAACCCATTGGTCGTACCATGAAAGTCTCGAAGTTTGGCCTCCACCACTGAGCCAAACAATCACCAATCTCCCAGTCATTATCCACACCGTGAGTCGAGTTGAACTGGCGGGATTCGGATGGAGGCGCCAGCCGTTCATCCAACCTCCGCTTCAAACCGTCGATCTCGTCTTCGCCGGGTTTGAGATAGTCTCCAGGCCTGTTGTACTTTACCATGAGCGGTGTACAATGGTATCACAGTGGAATTTTGGGCTTACAACTTGAAAAACGCGTTTGCGATTTGCAACATGAGGATGTGGGGATGTCCGTGATCGTGTACGACGAGGATCCCTTCGACAGTCCGTCGCATTCCAAAGTCTTCATAGTTGTTTTGCAAGCGTTGAAGGCGAGCCGAAACCGATGGGTCTTCCTCGGGTTGTGCTTCCTTGGTGCTGAAAGGAGAGATGGTCGGCTGAGATTGACAAGCAAGGGCCAATAGCGTTACCTGAAAGTAAAATTGGACAGTGGGTATCTACGACACAGACAGAGACGCAACCATGAGCGATACGCTAACATCACTAAGACAGAGGTATTCGCTTACAGGGCGATGGTGTTCGACATGGTGGTTCGAGGAGGAATCAAGGTTTGGATCACTTCCCACGGATCCGATCTCCGGCTTCAGGTTCTCCTTCAATCTCGATGGGTTCATTCGCCGACGTGGTGGATAATGCTCCACCGAACGTTCATCTGGTATCCTCGAAGTATCTGACTACCGCCCCCCGTTGTCTGATTCCAAAGGCTCGTGGATCGTTCAATACTGGGAACTGGTATAAGTGTATGCGTAGTATGGTTTAGCAAGCCACGTATATGATTTGTCTGGGAAGATATAATACAGAGTGTGCTGGACATGGTCGGCGGAACGGAATACATGGGAAAATGAAATCGCTGTGGGGCAGTCGCTCCCCAGATAACCACGCAGTTATACAGGGAGAGCCTGCCCGACAGCGCAGAAGGGGAAATGAAATCAGATGTAAAACATGCTGTTCTTCAAGTTATCGTGAATCCCACGCCATTCTTTCTTAGCGTCTTCGAATATCTGTTCCTTGGTTCGCTTGCCCTTGTCCTTTGAAACGAAGTACCTGCTGAGGTAGCATCGGGCACGCTCGCAGGCCAAGTCGGCGTAGTAGGCAGGTGGAACCAAGCTGACTGCCTTGGTCGCACGAACGTACTGGTAGCTGAAGTGATGCGTGCCCTGCTGCATCACATCGACATTGAAGCGGTTCTCGTCGTATATGACGACGTAGTGGGTCGGTCGAACTTGCCCTTGGAGACCGGAATGTGCTTGCAGGTTGAAGTCGAATAAGAATGGAGATGAGAGGCCTCTATCTTGGACCGTGCCGGGAAGGGTGTTGCCGTTGTTTGATTTCTGCGCGGCCGACGTCGGGTAGAACCGGCTGTGGTGTCGCTTCCCACAGATGACGATGGTGACCTTCGGCCGATACTTCCTCTCAATCTTCTCGAACGCCTTCAGCACCCTCGAACGGAACTCTTCTCCAAGTACATCAGCATATTGTCCCTGTGATACTTCCTGAGTACATTGATCAGTCTGAAGGATTCCAAGACACACCTCGCTGACTCCGTCTCTGTATATGATCACCCGATTAGGAAGAGTCTTGCTCGCAGCCTTGAACGCTTGGAGCCTTTCTATCATCATATCTGTGAGGTCCTCGATCATCTACGAGAGAGTTATTATCCATGAGTTTCGAGTGAGAGGTTTTGATCGCATACCTCTTGTCTCCCTGTTTGTATCCGGAGACTAACAGGGAATTGAGCGAACGTACTGTCCACGTTAGCAACCACCGCAGCGACCGATGGGGTCCCCAAAATCGAAGAAGGGCTGGGGTGGGTAACGTCCATGCCAACGACCATCGTGGGAGATGTCTTCAGCCATCCTAGTGCACGGTCGTCGAGTGTGTGATTAACGCCACCCAGCTTCGCGTTAGCCTTGAGAGCGACGTTCGAGAAGTACTGGTCTTGCTTTTTCTGATCCTTGAGGGCCTTTTCAAGCTGCATGCAAATAGAATGGACACCAAGCTTGGTATCGCAAAGTGTTTTGATTCCAGGATAAATGAAATCATCCCTGCGAGAAAGGAGGAACAAGATCAACTTCGGAGTAGGTGTACCCAACTTGCGGATGGCCTCTTCGACGTATTCAAGGGCTTTGCGTCGTCCAGGGTCTTGGCTGGGATGTGGTAGCGCCTGAGTAGGGAGAATTTTTGGAGGATTCGGAACCGCCATGCCACAATCTTTAAGCTTTTTCCCGAACCCATTTACCAGCTGTTGGACCTCCTGGGGATCAACTCTACCGCCGTCGATGACAGCAATGACCCCCCAGTTAGCAACGGTGGCAGGTTGTTTGAATCTGACAGAAAGTATGTTCCAACTTCCATCCTTGGGAGTCATCGGTTTCCCCATATATGACAGTTGGGGGGGTGGTAACACACGAATCGGAACGACGATCATCTCTGAAGCCACACTGATATCGAAGCCATCGATAGGACCGCTCTTGAGGCCAAGGAGTCGGAGGCCATCATTTACGATACTAGCCGCGTTCGTCGCCGGTGGATTACATGCATACTGAATCATGTTGGCGGTCTCGCGGTCAGTTAGGCGTCCGAAATACGGTTGTTCGACGACTTGACAAAGCTCGGCGGGGAGGTAGGTAGGCTTTTTGAAGCTACCAACGTTTACCACGGGAAGCCTATTGTTAAGTCGTTTCCCGTACTCTGCGAAACGCCGAGTGAGATCACAGGTATGGGAAGGTGAACAGGGGCTTACCTTTCAAAAAGTAGTTCGCGACGCTCGTTTTCGGTGGATTGTATTTCGAACAGTCAAAGTAAACATCTCCCGGGCCTGGTGCTCCAAGGACTTCAGTCAGTGTGTACGTCCTGTTGTAGCCGAGGTGATTGGTGAGGATCTTGACTCTCGAAGGAAAATCCGAGGGTATCGCGCCTTGGCTTCGGTCCTGAAATTTGGAGATAGCTTCCATAAGAGTACCAGAAACGTAGAATGGCGTCATGCACACGTTGACGTTGAGCACGACCTGACCAAGGGAGGGGCGAGCGGAGGAGTAGAATCCCTTGAAGGCGAGAAGCATCTGACTGAGGCCATTCTGGCGATCTTGTTCCGCAGGGAAAAAGTAGCGATTCTTCCCGGCTCGGATTGCCGCAGTAGAGGCGCGCTTCTGGATGATGAGGTTAAGGGCAGAGACAAAAGGCTGGAAGTCCCACTTCCTCTCGCCCAGGTCTGCATTGCAATATCTGTGCAGAATAGTATTGACTTGACGATACGGGAAGGGGGAGGAGACCGCTCACCTGGTAAGCTGTTGGGGGTCCAACTTATGCCTAAAGGTGATTTCGACCTGATAGGGTTTCGCAGTAGTGGGCGGCGCTCCCTCATCGGTATGGTCGATTTTAACTTCCAGGGGTTGCTCCAGCTCGCGCGCTGACACGATACGTTCGCTTTTGTCATGAGCGATGAAAAGCGCGTGAGGGGATATTCTTGGGTGCCGTTCCAACAGTTGGAATATCCGTTCCTTGATCCCCCTTGAAGGGTCGGGAGTAATCTTGACCGTGTAGTCGAAGATGGGGTTCTTGGGCAAGCGGACGGTAAAAAAGTTGGCTCGCACCACACCAGGTGTACCTATCGTTCCCCATCCAGGACCTTAAAGGATAAACAGTGAAAATAGGCATTTGGATCAGATTGAAGAAACCTACGAAGAGGGAGTTCGGGCGAGTCGTCAGGGACAGCCTTGAATCTGGTGATCACCTTGTCCGCTTCCTCCTTGAGCTGAGGAGAGTAGACCGCTTGGGGGGTCTCTTGCCAGATACCGAAGTTACCCCTACCACGTCCACCTGGACCACCACGAGGGGGACCTCCTCCGCCACCGCCTCTGCCCATTGAACCACGACCACGATTATCGCTGCTCCCAAAACCGCCACCTCTTCCCCTTCCCCTATCTCCTCCACCTCCACCTCCACCTCCACCTCCACCTCCACCTCCACCTCCACCTCCACCTCCACCTCTGCCTCCGCCTCCACCTTGACCATAGCCGCCGGTGCCCCCCCTAGAAGGGCCACCTCGTCCTCTGTTTCCCCCTCCTCGAGAACTCATGGATAAGCGATGGTAGTTGCTGGTTGAAAGGGAGGAGAGCAGTGGCGGAAGCAGAGTGGCTCGCCGGACCCAACCGCCCTGAGGCATGATGGGATCACGAAGAAGTGATAAAGTTAGGCTCCGCCGTGCTCGGTTCATTACGTCGACAGCCAACGACTCGAATCGAGGGCCAGCCCAGATTGCAATCTTCGTGGCGGGGCAGTGCCACAATATGTACAGGGGTACACGTTGCACTCTGAATTATAACGTGGGGACACTGGAAGGGCGATGGCCGCCGTATACAAGGGCACATGTTTTCGATCCAACAGGAGATCGGTCTATTCTTTCTAACGTACAGCACCTGTATATATAGTCGGCGTAGTCCGACTCGAAGACGCTCGCACTGATTGTTTCAGACAAATCGAGCGAGGAGATAGGAGGTGAGGATAGACGAAAGTAGGTTAACCTGCGGGCCGATAGTCAGGAGAAACGATAAAGTTCCGGATGAATGAACTTGCCTGATTGTTAGTCAATACATCCAATCCGTTGATAACAATCGGTGGCTCCGCAGTGGCCGGCCTGACTTCGTCGGGTAATATGCGCTTGGTCTTGGACGACTGGCGGGTTTCTTGTATGGTGGCTCCAAGGAGCGAATCGATCTAGTGGCGCGGCCGGTGTTCATTAAATCGAGAAATAGGAACTGGGGAGGGGGGCATGCAATCATACCAGAGATCCAAGACCGCCCGCCGCGGCACCCCATAAGAGCAAAGGCACCAGCTCAGTCACCCAATTCTGTCTGCAGACGGTGTTTTCGATGGCGAGTGTAGTGGCAAGGGTGAGGCCCATGACAAGCCCGCCCACCAGGGACGCAACGGTACCGAGGACGGACAAGCCGCCGTTGGTGCCGGGAGGAACAGGCTTGAATGTGGTAATCAAAATGGGCGGCGACTTGGACAATATGCCCAGCTCAGATGCCAAAGTGTCTCCTAAACAGCAAGCGAAGTGGCTAAATGCAATCCATCAAACTTTTGCCGAAACACGGTATGAATCCTGAACACACCCAAGAGAGACCAGAAGTAGGGCCCTACTCCATCCTGATGTGATTTGTGGAGATACAGGGCACCATTCTGTAGAAGCGTATGGCCGCCCCGGGACGACAAGCAGACTGGGCAACATTTGGGAAGCCAACGAATCCGGAACGAAAGCGGCGGACCAAAGGAGCGTGGCTATAAGGGCGGAAAAAGAGTTGCAAAAGACTTGTACCGCGTTTCTGTATCCGGCCTCTTGGTGCCCTTCCTCCAACTGCGCCTTGCGACTTTTACCGACCTTGGTCGCCCGTGAACCGACGAGGTAGAAGATGATGAGCGAAATGCCGAATGATCGCAGAGGGGGAGACAGCATGATCACTCCGGTAATGAAGGCGGCGAGTGCGCCAGAAGGGGACAGAGAACGTTTACGAAAGCCATGGCCGGCAAGCAACGTCGCGACGAGGATTGGGACCAGTGGGAGATCTGACACGTTGAAGGCCATCGTCTAGGATGACTATCCGTGGGAAATCGTACCACTACAAGAACCCGACATCACGCAGAACAATAAGTGGACCGCTGCAA
>Ga0307517_10000749_pt1 | contig 56100 bp, 36 predicted proteins | sample 23_EM_MG_FD_194515 | JGI IMG/M metagenome (GOLD analysis project Ga0307517, IMG submission 194515) | Populus trichocarpa ectomycorrhiza microbial communities from riparian zone in the Pacific Northwest, United States - 23_EM | ecosystem: Host-associated > Plants > Roots > Unclassified | place... | reverse complement strand
GTCGATGCGCAACGGAGCCGGAGCGGGGCGGTGTCAATCATGACCGAACGATACGAAGGGCGCCTGGAGCGCCTGCTCGCACGGCTGGTGCGAGCCGAACTGTCCGCCATGGGTGCCCGACTCGGGCCGGATGCCGACCCCGTCGTGGTCATGGGCGATGCCGGGATATCGGGGGCCCACCGGGGCTGGACCGAGGAGACTCTCCGGGTGCTGCGCCGCGAGAGCCTTCTCGACGGCGGCACCACCACGGACGTGGACGCCCTGTGGCACGAGTGGGAGTGCGGCCGGGACGAATGGCTGGAGGTTCCCCATCTGCGGGGCAAGGTCGCCCTGCTGGACCGCACCGTGCGCGCGCTGCGGTCGGTCCTGACCGGTGACACCCCGGCGGTGGAGGTCCTCTTCCCCGATTCCTCCCTGAAACTGGTGGAGGCGGTCTACCGGGACAACCCAGAGGCCGACGCCGGGCGGGAAGCACTGGCCGACCAGGTTCTGGCGCACCTGACACGCCGGCTGCGCGACGATCCCGGCGCCACCTTCCGTGTCATCGAGATCGGAGCGGGTACCGGCGCGACCAGCAGTGCCGTGCTTCGCGCGCTGCACCCCCTGCGCGACCGGATGCGGGAGTACACGTACACCGACGTGTCACAGGCCTTCCTCCTGCACGCCGAGCGGGAGTTCGTCCCCGGACATCCCTACGTCGCCTGCCGCCTGTTCGACGTCGAGGCGGCACCCGAGGAACAGGGCCTGGAGGCCGGTGGCTACGACGTGGTGATCGCGGCCAACGTGCTGCACGCCACCCGGTCCATCCGCGACACACTGCGGCAGGCCAAGGCACTCCTGCAGCCCGGCGGCGTACTCGTGGCCAACGAACTCGTGGGCAACTCGCTCTTCGCCCACCTGACCTTCGGCCTGCTGGAGGGCTGGTGGCGCGCGGAGGACCCGGAACTGCGCCTTCCGGGCTGCCCGGGACTCGCGCCGGAGACCTGGAAGCGGGTGCTGCGCGAGGAGGGGCTGCACCCCGCCTCGTTCCCCGAGGTTCCGGAGGCGGACGCGGGACAGCAGCTGATCTGCGCCGTGAGCGACGGCGTGGTGCGGCGGCGCGTCACCGTGCACACCCCCTCCGGCAGCACTGCCCCGGACGCCTCCATCCGCGCCGCGGCATCGGCCGGCGCACCCGTCGGAGTCTCCGTCGCCAAGGACACCCTGAAGAGCCGGTGCGTGGAGTACCTCACCACGCTCGTCGCCGAAACGCTGAAGCGGCCGGCACACAGGATCGACGCGGCCGAGCCACTGCAGACGTACGGGATCGACTCGCTGGTGGTGGTGCAGCTGACGAACCGGCTGCGCAGGACGCTCGGCAAAGTGAGCAGCACCTTGTTCTTCGAGTACCAGACGATCGACGAACTCGCTGAGTACTTCGCTGAGTTCCGTGCGGACGCTCTCGCCGAGATGTTCGCGACGCAGGAGCCGGCACAGCCCGGCACCGTGCCCGCCCCCCGGGAGCCGGCCCGCGAGACGCCCGCCACCGGCCCATCCGGCAGCACACGGACCTCGGAGCCCCCAACGGGTTCGCAGGCGATCGCCGTCATAGGGCTCGCAGGACGGTACGCGGGCGCGGAGGACGTGCACCAGTTCTGGACGAACATCCGGGAGGGCAGGAACTGCGTCACGGAGATCCCGGCCGACCGCTGGGACTGGCGGACGTACTACCGGGACGCGCCGGGCGACCCCGACGCGATGTACACCAAGTGGGGCGGCTTCCTCACGGACATCGACACGTTCGACCCCTTGTTCTTCCGTATCTCCCCGGCCGAGGCCGAGATGATGGACCCGCAGGAACGCCTGTTCCTGCAGACCGCCTACGCCTCCGTCGAGGACGCCGGCTACACCCCGGCGGCGCTCTCCGGCACCCGTCGGGTCGGCGTCTTCGTCGGGGTCATGAACGGCAACTACCCCTCGGGGGCGAACTACTGGTCCATCGCGAACCGGGTGTCGTACTCGCTGGACTTCCACGGCCCCAGCCTTGCCGTCGACACGGCCTGCTCGTCGTCGCTGACGGCGATCCACCTGGCGGTCGAGAGCCTGAACAACGGCAGTTGCGAATGCGCGATCGCGGGCGGGGTCAATCTGATCGTGGATCCGGTGCACTATCTGCGCCTCACGTCGATGACCATGCTGTCGCCGGACGACCGCTGCAAGGCGTTCGGTGACAAGGCCGACGGATTCGTCGACGGCGAGGGCGTCGGCTCGGTGGTGCTGAAGCCGCTCGCTCAGGCGGTGGCCGACGGCGACACCATCTACGGCGTCATCAAGGGCAGCCGGCTGAACGCGGGCGGAAGGACCAACGGCTACACCGTGCCGAACCTCAAGGCACAGCTGGAGCTGGTCGCCGAGAGCCTGCAGGCCGCGGGCTGCGACGCGCGCACCGTCAGCTATGTCGAGGCCCACGGGACAGGGACGGCACTGGGCGACCCGATCGAGGTCGCCGCTCTCGCCAGGGCATTTCGGCGGCACACCCCGGACAACCAGTTCTGTGCGATCGGCTCGGTCAAGACCAACATCGGACACTGCGAGAGCGCGGCCGGGATAGCCGGTGTCACCAAGGTGCTGCTGCAGATGAAGCACGGCGAGCTGGCGCCCTCCCTGCACGCGCGCACGCCCAACCCCGAGATCGACTTCGCGGACACACCGTTCACGGTGCAGCAGGAGCCGGCGCCCTGGATCCGGCCGAGGCTCACCGTCGACGGCGAAGAACGCGAGTATCCGCGGATCGCGGGAGTCTCGTCCTTCGGCGCCGGGGGTGCCAACGCCCATCTTGTCATCGAGGAGTACCGGGCCCACGAGCCGCGGGACCGCACCCCCGGGGAGGCGCCTGCGGCGGCATCGGTCTTCGTCCTGTCCGCCAGGAACGAGGAACGGCTGCGCCTGCGGGCAGACAGGCTGCTGACCGCACTGCGGGACGGCTCGCTCGACGACTACGACACGGCGGACCTCGCGTATACCCTGCAGACCGGCAGGGAGGCGATGAAGGCGCGGCTGGCTTTCGTGGCCCGTTCCCGGAGCGAGCTCGTCTCCGCGCTCCAGCGGTATCTCGACGGAGACGAGGATCCGGCGCTGTACCGAGGGTCCGTACAACGCGACGCACCCACCACCGACGTCTCCGGTGCGGAAGGGGCACGGCCGGAGGCCATCGAGGAGTGCCTCCGGAGCCACCGGTACGCCGAGATCCTGGAGCTGTGGGTGAAGGGGGGCGCAATCCCCTGGTCGCGCCTCTACGACGGCCGTCGCCCGCGCCGCGTTCCGCTCCCGACCTACCCGTTTGCCAAGGAGCGGTACTGGCTGCCCCGGCACACGGACCGGCCCGCGGAGCCGCAGCCGGTGAGCGTGCGCGAGCCCGCGGCGCCGCAGGAGCCTCCGCTGCTCCTGCTGCCGCACTGGAGGGAAGCACCGGCGACCGCTCCGGATGCCGACGTCCGCTGGACGGATCACCTCGTCATCCTGTGTGGGGACGACCCGGCGGCGCCCTCACGGCTGATGCCGGCTGCGGACGGCACCCGGCGGGTCAAGGTCCTGCAGTCGTCCGAGCGCTCCATGGACGGGCGGTTCGAGGACTACGCGCTGCGGTTGACCGAGGAACTGCAGGAGCTTCTGCGGGGAGGCGTGACCGGGCGCGTTCTGGTGCAGATCGTCGTGCCCGGAGTCGGCCCCGACGCGTGTCTGTCCGGTCTGGCCGGAGCGGTCAGAACGGCGACTCTGGAGAACCCGAAGCTGGTCGGCCAGCTGATCGAGACCGGCGCGGAGTCGGACCGCCTGGCGGCCGTCCTCGAAGAGAACGCGGCGCTCCCTGACGCTCGCCATGTCCGCTACGAGCAGGGGCGCCGCCTCGTCGCCGCCCACCGCGAGGCCGAGCCCGCCCGGCCCGGTACGGCAGAGCCCCGGTGGAAACCGGACGGCGTCTATCTGATCACCGGTGGGGCGGGAGCCCTGGGGCTGCTTGTCGCCGAGGAGATCGTGCGCCGGGAGCCCCGCGCGCGACTCGTCCTGACCGGACGCTCCGATCCGGACCCGCGCAGGCTGGAGGCCTTGGAGGCGCTGAGAGCCCATGGTGCCCGAGTCGACTACCGCACGCTCGACGTCGCCTGCCGCCCGGACGTCGAGGAGCTCATGACGGGCTTGCGCAGCCGTTTCGGCCGACTCGACGGCATCGTCCACTGCGCGGGTGTGCTGAGCGACGGATTCCTGGTGAGCAAGACCGCCGACGACGTGCGCCGAGTACTGGCGCCAAAGGTCAGGGGGGTGGTGAACCTGGACGAGGCGAGCCGGGCGCTGGAACTCGACTTCTTCGTGCTCTTCTCCTCGGTGTCGTCCGCCTTCGGCAACGTCGGCCAAGCCGACTACGCGGCGGCCAACGGATTCATGGACGCCTACGCCCCTTACCGCAACCGCCTCGTGGCCTCGGGCCGGCGCAGCGGTCACACCCTGTCCGTGAACTGGCCGCTCTGGCGCGACGGCGGGATGGGCGTGGACGAGGAGAGCGAGGAGTGGCTGCGGGAGAAGACCGGCACGGTAGCACTGGAGACGAAGGCCGCCATGCAGGCGTTGGACCGTGGCCTCGCCATGGGCTGCGACCGGCTGGCCGTCTTCGCGGGATCCCGGGAAAAGATCATGGAATATGTGAACTCCGCGGCCGGCACCCACCTGCGGTCCGAACCTGTCCGAGCAACCGCCTTCGACGAGGACGCGGTCCGGGAGAAGGTCGTCGACCGGCTGAAGAGTCAGCTGGCCAGGATCGCCAAGCTGGCCGGTGATGCCATCGACCACTACGAGCCGCTGGAGTCGTACGGCATCGACTCCGTCATGATCACCCGATGGAACCGGGCGCTGGAGGACGGGTTCGGCGATCTGCCCAAGACGCTGTTCTTCGAGCGGCGAACCATCGCCCAGGCCGCCGACTACCTGCTCGCCGAGTATCCCGCCGCCTGCCGGGCCTGGACGGGCACGTCCGCCGTGACGCCCACCGACGGACCGTCGGCGGACCCCCGAGTCACGTCCGGGCCGCTGACGACGCGAACGGTGACGGCCGCGCCGGTGGAGACCACGCCCATGGCGGCCGGGCCGTCGGCGCGGCAGTCGTCCGCCCGGCGTACGAAGGAGGTCCGGGAGCCCATCGCCATCATCGGCATGTCCGGGCGCTACCCGCAGGCGGACAGCCTGAAGAAGTACTGGGAGAACCTGGAGGCCGGCCGGGACTGCATCACGGAGATTCCGGGCGACCGGTGGGAGCTGGAGGGCTTCTACCACCCGGATCCGGCAGAGGCGGTCGAGCAGCGCAAGAGCTACGGCAAGTGGGGTGGCTTCGTCGAAAGCTTCGCCGAGTTCGACCCCCTGTTCTTCCGGATGTCACCGCGCGAGGCCTTCGGCATGGACCCGCAGGAGCGGCTTTTCATCGCCACGTCCTGGGAGGCCATGGAGGACGCCGGCTACACGAAGGAGCAGCTGGCACAGCGCTACGACCGCAACGTCGGTGTCTTCGCGGGCATCACGAAGACCGGCTTCAATCTGTACGGCCCCGAGTTCGCGAACGAGGGCAGGCGAGGGGAACTGCACACGTCGTTCGCCTCCGCGGCCAACCGCGTGTCGTATCTGCTCGATCTGCGCGGACCGAGCATGCCCATCGACACGATGTGCTCCTCCTCACTGGTCGCCGTGCACGAGGCATGCGAGAACATCCACCGCGGCGACTGCGAGATGGCGATCGCGGGCGGTGTGAACCTGTACCTCCACCCGTCCAACTACGTCGGCCTCTGCTCGCACCGCATGCTGTCCGTCGACGGACGCTGCAAGAGCTTCGGCAGTTCCGCGAACGGCTACGTGCCAGGAGAGGGCGTCGGGGCCGTCGTCCTGAAGCGCCTGTCCGACGCGATCGCCGACCACGACCACATCTACGCGGTCATCCCGGCCACCGGGGTGAACCACGGAGGGCAGACGCATGGTTACACGGTGCCCAGCCCGACGGCCCAGCGCGACCTCATTCGCAGAACGCTGAACAAGGCGGGCATCGATGCCCGCTCGGTCAGCTACATCGAAGCGCACGGGACCGGCACCGACCTCGGAGACCCGATCGAGGTGGTCGGCCTCACCCAGGCGTTCCGGGGTGACACCGAGGACAACGCGTTCTGCGCGATCGGCTCGGTGAAGTCGAACATCGGCCACCTGGAGGCCGCCGCCGGTATCGCGGGTCTCATGAAGGTCGTGCTGCAGATGCAGCACGGAGTACTGGTGCCGAGCCTCCACGCCGAGCAGACGAATCCCAACATCCGCTTCGAGCAGACGCCGTTCACGGTGCAGCGGCAGCTCGGCGAGTGGCGGCGGCCGGCAGTCGTCCGCGACGGCGAGGCGACGGAGGGGCCCCGGGTCGCGGGCGTGTCGTCCTTCGGTGCCGGCGGGGCCAACGCGCACGTCCTCATCGAGGAGTACACCGGCTCCGCACGGCCGTCCCGCACCCGGGCCACGCGGGAACACCCCGCGCTGATCGTCCTCTCGGCACGCAACGAAGAGCAGCTCCGGGCCGGCGCAGTCCAGTTGCTGGAGGCGGTCCGCGAGGGAGCGGTGACCGACGACTGCCTGGTCGACGCCGCGTACACGTTGCAGATCGGACGCGAGGAGATGGAATACCGGCTGGCCACGACTGTGGAGGGCGTCGCGGTGCTGGAGACGCGGCTCCAGGCATACGTGAATGGCGAGAAAGCCATCGAGGGCCTGTATCAGGGACAGACCAAGCGGCACCAGGAGCTGCGCGCGCTGTTGGCGGACGACGACCTCAGCCCCGCTGTGGACGCGATGCTCGCGAAGGGCAGGTACGGCAAGGTGCTTGCCCTGTGGGCCATCGGCCTGAAGCTGGACTGGACCGAGCTGTACGGCGACGACCTGCCCTATCGCATGAGCATGCCGACCTACCCGTTCGCCAAGGAGCGTTACTGGGTCCGGGACGCACCCGGTGCGGGGGAGGCCACGGCCGATCAGGACACACGGCGGGACGTACCGGAGGAGACGGCTCCCGTGCCGGCCGAGCCGGTGTCCGTAACGGCGGAGCCCGACAAGGCAGCGTCACCGCACCGTCCGCGCGTCCGGCTCTCCCCGCTGCCCACCCGCTCCGCACCCGAGCCGGCACAGGAGCGACCGCGCCCCGATGCCACCGCCCCGGTCCCGGCTCCCGCCCCGGCTCCCGCTCCCGCACCCGCACCCGCGCTCCCGCGCTCCCCGGTCACTGTCGCCCCCGAGCCGACGCTCGTGGCGCCGAGCGTGCCGGAGATCTCCGCGGAGCAACTGGAGGACGAACTCACGTCCAGCCTCTCCGAGATCCTGGTGGTCAAGCGCGGCGAGATCGACCCCGACAAGAACTTCGTCGACCTGGGACTCGACTCGATCATCGGCGTGGAGTGGATCCAGGAGCTCAACAAGCGGTACGGGCTGGAGATCACGGCGTCCAGGATCTACAGCTATCCCACGATCCGGGAGTTCACCGGCTTCCTGTGGAAGCAGGTGTCCGCGGCGCCGGCAGCACGTGGCGCCGCCTCACCGGACCGGCAGCAGGATCCCGGCGGTGAGGACTCCCTGCGCACGCTCATCGAACGGGTGCGGCATGGCGGAGTGGAGATCGACGTCGCCGGCGAGCTCTTCGAGAGCTTGGTCAGCAAGGGGGCCCGATGACCGCCGAGGACATCTTTCACGCCCTGCGGGCCGGCGAGATCAGCCCGGAGACGGCCGAGCACGAGCTACGGGCCCTCCTGGCGGGCACCGGTCAACAGCCTCGGCAGGTGCCCGCCAACCCGGAAGCGAGCGGCGAGGAGGCCGTGCACTGGCGTCTGGTCCGGCCCGGTGTCGCGCTCGTGACCATGGAGGACCGGGAGCACAAGAACACCTTCTCCCAATCCCTGCTGTCCGGCCTGGGCCGGGTGTTCGGCGAGGTCCAGGCGGACGAGCGCTGCCGTGTCGTGGTCCTGACCGGATACGACGGCTACTTCGCGTCCGGCGGCACGAAGGAGGGCCTGCTGGCCATCCAGGAAGGCCGGGTCCGGTTCACCGACAGCGATGTCTACACCCTGGCTCTGGACTGCCCTCTGCCGGTCGTCGCGGCGATGCAGGGACATGCCGTCGGTGCGGGCTGGGCGATGGGGATGTTCTGCGACTTCGCCGTCCTCGGCAGCCAGAGCTACTACACCAGCAACTACATGAAGTACGGCTTCACGCCGGGAGCCGGCGCGACACTGGTCTTTCCCGAACGGTTCGGGGCCGCCCTGGCCCGGGAGATCCTTTTCACGGGCCGGAAGTTCCGCGGCGCGGAGCTCCAGGCGCGTGGCGTACCGTTCCCGGTGGTGCCGAGGAACGAGGTGCTGCCGACCGCGCTGGACCTGGCCGGGGAACTGGCCGAGGCACCGCGAGACGCGCTGATCGGGCTGAAGAGCCTCATGGCAGCGCCTCTGCGGGAGCGACTGGCCGACACGCTCGAGCGTGAACTTCGCATGCACGACCTGACCTTCGTCGACCAGCCGGAGGTCAGAAGCAGGATCGACGCCCTGTTCGACGGTGTGAGCACGCCTCGGACTCAGCCGGTCGCCCCGGCGGCCCGGCCGCACCCGAAGCAGCCCGCCCTGTCCTCCACAGTGCCGTCAACTCGGCCGACGGGACCGGAGAGCGCTCCGGCCATCGCGGTCATAGGCATGTCGGGCCGGTTCCCGATGGCCGAGGATCTGGACACCTTCTGGACCAATCTGGCGACCGGCCGGGACTGTGTTTCGGAGATCCCCGAGACACGCTGGTCGCAGGCGGCCTATTTCGACCCCGACCCGAAGACGCCCGGCAAGACGCACAGCACGTGGATGGGGGTCCTGGAGAAGGCCGACTGCTTCGATCCCCTGTTCTTCAACATCTCCCCGGCCGAGGCGGAACAGATGGACCCGCAGCAGCGGGTGTTCCTCGCCGCCGGCTGGCACTGCATCGAGGACGCCGGCATCCTTCCGTCGTCCCTCTCCGGCAGCCGCTGCGGGGTCTTCGTCGGATGCGGGCCCAGTGACTACGGCCAGTTCCTCATGACGCAGGGCGAGAACCCCCAGGGGTTCACGGGAGCCTCCTGCGCGATTCTCAGCTCGCGCATCGCGTACTTCCTCAACCTCAACGGGCCGTGCCTGGCCATCGACACGTCCTGTTCCTCCTCGGGTGTGGCGCTGGCCGAGGCATGCAACAGCCTCGTGTTGGGCACGAGCGATCTTGCCCTGGCCGGCGGCGTCTGTGTACTGTCCGGGCCGTCGACGCACGTCATGGCGAGCAAGGCAGGCATGCTGTCCGAGGACGGCCGCTGCTTCACCTTCGACAGCCGGGCCAACGGCTTCGTGCCGGGTGAAGGCGTCGGCGTCCTGCTCCTCAAGCGTCTGGACGACGCCGTCCGGGACGGTGACCCCATACGCGGCGTCATCCGCGGCTGGGGCGTCAACCAGGACGGAAAGACGAACGGGATCACTGCCCCCAGCGGCAGTTCGCAGACCCTCCTGGAGAAGGACGTCTACGACCGCTTCGGCATCGACCCGGAATCGATCACCATGGTCGAGGCGCACGGTACCGGCACCAAGCTGGGCGACCCGATCGAGGTCGAGGCGCTGACCGATACCTTCCGCTCCTACACCGACAAGGAGGGCTTCTGCTCCCTGGGCTCGGTGAAGAGCAACATCGGGCACCTGCTCACAGCCGCCGGTGTCGCCGGCGTCATCAAGGTCCTGCTGGCGATGGAACACCGGATGCGCCCGCCGACGATCCATCTGTCGACGGTGAATGAGCACATCCGCATGGAGAACAGCCCGTTCTACATGAACACGTCTCTGGAGCCGTGGGAACCGCCCGGCGGCGCACCGCGGCGTGCCGCCGTGAGTTCCTTCGGTTTCAGCGGGACCAACGCCCACCTCGTCATCGAGGAGTACGAACCGCGGGCCGCGAGCACCGAGGCACGCGACCGGGCCGGTTGTGACACCCCGGTCCTGCTGGTTCTCTCCGCGCAGACGGACGAGCAACTACGGCGCTACGCGAGCGCCGTCGCGAGGACGCTGGAGAACTCCCCCTCGCTCGACCTCGCCGAACTGGCCTACACCCTGCAGGCAGGGCGAGAGACGATGGAGCGCAGGCTCGCGCTGGTGGCACGCACTCGTGAGGAGTTGCTGGACGCGCTCACCGGATACCTGGAGGGCAGGACACCCGGGTTGCGGACGGCGAACCCGGGCGACCAGGAACTCGTCGAGCGCTGGCTCGCCGGTGAGCGGCCCGAGTGGAACCGGCTGTACGGCGATGCGGTACCCCGTCGTATTCATCTGCCGGTGTACCCCTTCGCGGAGGAGCGGTACTGGCTGCCGGCCTTTCGCCGGTCCCTGCGTACTGCCGAGGCGCCGGGCGCCCGGCCGGAACCCGCTCCGCCGACGGCGGAACCCCGGGAATCCGCTCCTGCGGCGTCAACCGACGCCGCAGACCGGCTGTCCCAGGTGGTCGAGCTGCTGATCGCCGAGCTCTCCGAGCTGCTGCGCATCCCACGCCGGCGGCTGGCAACGCGCACCGCCTTCGCCGACATCGGCGTCGACTCGCTCGTCGTCCACCGGCTGCTCGAACGCCTTGAGGAATTCTGCGGCACCATCCCGGCCGAGGCGTTCTTCAAGTACAAGAACATCGGAGACCTCGCGCGGTACATCAGCGATCACCAGGAGGTGATCGTAGTTCCGCAGCCCTCCGTCGAGGAGCGGCCCGCGCCCGTTGCCGCGCCGACGTCCCACGACGTCGCGGTCATCGGGGTCAGCGGGCGGTTCCCGAAGGCGGAGACGCTGGAGGAGTACTGGGTCAATCTGGAATTCGCCCGGGACTGCGTGGTGGAGATTCCCAAAGAGCGCTGGGACCCCCGCGACTACGACCGTTCCGGCGGCGCATCGCACGGCAAGAGCGGAGACATGTACTGCAAGTGGGGTGGGTTCTTGCAGGACGTGGACAGGTTCGATGCGGCGTTCTTCCGGATATCGCCGCGCGAGGCCAAGTTCATGGATCCACAGGAACGGCTGTTCTTGCAGACCGCGGCCGCCTGTTTCGAGGATGCCGGCTACTCCCGTGAGCGGCTGAGCGACAGCCGGGCCGGAGACGGCCGGGCCTCCGTCGGCGTGTTCGTCGGCGCGACGTACAACAACTACCAACTGCACCAGATCCAGGGCTTCGCGACGGACGCGGGTCCCCCGGTCAACTCGCAGACCTACTCGATCGCCAATCGTGTCTCGTACGTCCTCAACCTGCGCGGCCCGAGCATGTGCGTCGACACCGCTTGTTCGTCCTCGCTCGTCGCGCTGCACCTCGCGTGTGAAAGCGTCAGCCGGGGCGAGAGCGCGATGGCGATCGCCGGCGGCGTCAACCTCTCCCTGCATCCGAGCAAGTACGTGTCGTTGTGCGCGGCGCAGTTCGCGTCGACCGACGGGCACTGCCGTGCCTTCGGCAAGGACGGGGACGGCTACGTGCCCGGCGAGGGTGTCGGCGCGGTGCTGCTGAAGCCTCTGGCGCGCGCCGAGGCCGACGGCGACCACATCTACGCCGTCATCAAGGGCACCGCCGTGAACAACGACGGCAGGACGTTCGGCTACAGCGTGCCGAACCCGACGGCACAGGCCGAGGTGATCCGGGAAGCGCTGGACCGGGCGGGCGTCGATGCCCGGACGATCAGCTACGTCGAGGCGCACGGCACCGGAACCAAGCTGGGCGATCCGGTCGAGATCAGCGGCCTCACGGAGGCGTACCGCAGGGATACGGCCGACCGGCAGTTCTGCGCCATCGGATCGACGAAGTCGAACATCGGGCACCTGGAGGCCGCGGCCGGCATCGCCCAGCTGATGAAGGTGCTCCTCCAGATGAAGCACAAGAAGCTCGCCGCCTCGCTCATCCACGCGGAGGAGCTGAACCCCGGCATCGACTTCGTCGGGTCGCCGTTCCATGTTCAGCGGGTGACGGCCGACTGGAAGCGGCCGGTCGTCGACATCGAGGACAGCGAAACGGTCGTTCCACGCCGCGCCGGGATCAGCTCGTTCGGCGCGGGCGGGGTGAACGTTCACGTGATCGTCGAGGAGTACGACGCCGACCGCCACCGGGCAGGAAACAAGGACGCACCGGAGAGCGGACCGGCCGTCATCGTGCTCTCCGCCCAGCGGGCGGACCGGCTCAGGGCGTACTCCGAAGCGCTGAGGACGCATGTCCTGCGGACGTCGGATCGGGCCACGAGTGTGACGGACATCGCCTACACGTTGCAGACGGGGCGTGACCCGCATCCGTTCCGGCTGGCTTTTGTCGCCACTGACCGGGACGACATTGCGCGCAAGCTGGAACTGTTCCTCAAGGACCACACCGTCGACGGCGAGACCTTGGTGCACACCGGCCGGGTGGATGTCCTCGCCGGTGACACCGGGCAGAACATCCACCCGGCCGTGCCCGAGTCGCTCGACTCGCCGTCGGCGATGGAGCGGGTCGCGCGGCTGTGGGTCCAGGGCGCGGAGATCGAGTGGGACACCTACTACCGCGGTCCCAAGCCCGGCCGAGTGCCTCTGCCCACCTATCCCTTCGCGGGCGACCGCTACTGGCCGGCAGGTGCGACGGCGGCTCCGGCAACGCCTGTGGCCTCGGCAGCGGTGACCGAGCCTCCGGTACAGGTGGCGGCGGCTCCCGCGCAGACGGCCCCGACAGCCCCGCGGCCACCGGAGCAGTCATCGCTGTCGGCCGAGCAGGAGACTTCGGAGCTGCTGTCGGAGCTCGTCGAGGCAGTGGTCGTCGAACGCGAGGAAATCCTGAGTCAGTTCATGCAGGAGCGGCTTGCGGACCTGCTCGACTACCCGCCCGCCGAGGTGCCCGAGATGAACCAGGGCTTCTTCGACATGGGCATGGAATCCGTCATGGTCGAGAAGTTCCGGTCCTCGATCGAGGAGCAGCTGGCTCTCACGATTCCCGACACCGCGATCTTCGACCACCCGTCTGTCGCCTCGCTGACCGAGTACCTGCTGGGGCTCGTCCCCTGGACAGACCTTGAAGCAGGTGCGGCGCACCGGACGAACCCGGCTCCGGTCAGCCCGTCGGAGACGACATCGGCGGACACGCCTCCGGAGGACCCCGGACTCGAGGAGGTGGCAGGGGAACTGAGGGAGCTGCTCATGCAGCTGGGCGACATCCGATAGCGGACTGCGAGGGGACACGGACATGGCTGTTGAGGTGAAGCCCGATGACTACAGGGCACTTCTGTCGCGGTCGCTGGAGACGATCAAGCGATTGACGGCAGAGCTGGAAACGAAGACGCCGCCGAGGGAACCCATCGCCATCCTCGGCATGGGCTTCCGGCTGCCCGGTGGGTGCAGTGACCCGGACACCTTCTGGAAGTTCCTGCGGGACGGGGGAGACGGCGTCGTCGAAGTCCCCGCGGACCGCTGGCGTCTTGAGGACGTCTATGAGCCCGACTCGGAGACACCGGGCAAGATCTATCTCAAGGAAGCCGGGTTCCTGCGCGAGGACGTGACCCGGTTCGACGCGCACTTCTTCGGCATCTCGCCCCGCGAGGCGATCGAGATGGATCCGCAGCAGCGGCTTCTGCTCGAAGTCGCCTGGGAGGCGCTGGAACGGGCGGGAATCTCCCCGGAGGGGATCAGGGGAAGCCAGACCGGCGTCTTTGTCGGACAGATTGGTTCGGAGTACGCCGGCCTGCCTCGAGCCCAGCAGTTCGGCAACCCGTACACGCTGACCGGGTCGATGTCCAACATCACCTCCGGGCGCATCTCCTATGTGCTGGGGGTGCACGGTCCGTCGATCTCGATCGACACGGCGTGCTCGTCCTCGCTCGTCTCCGTCCATCTGGCGTGCGCGAGCCTGAACAGCGGTGAGTCCGACCTTGCCCTCGCGGGCGGAGCGAACCTGCTGCTGGCGTCCCAGGGCTTTTCCTCCCTCTGTGACATGGGGGCGCTCTCCAGGGACGGACGCTGCAAGACCTTCGATGCGGACGGCGACGGTTACGGGCGCGGCGAAGGCTGCGGTGTTGTCGTGCTGAAACGGCTCTCCGACGCCATCCGGGACGGGGATCCGGTGCTGGCCGTCATCAGGGGAAGCGGCGTCAACCAGGACGGGCCCGGCAGCGGTCTCACCGTGCCGAACGGGTCGGCGCAGCGGGAGCTCATGCGCGCCACCCTGACCCGGGCCGACGTGCTGCCCAGCGAGGTCGGCTACTTCGAGGCGCACGGTACCGGTACGGCCCTGGGGGACCCGATCGAGTTCCAGGCGATGACCGATGTGTTCGGTGGCGACCCCTTGCGGAAGGCACCGCTGCAGGTGGGCTCGGTGAAGAGCAACATCGGCCATCTCGAAGGCGCTGCCGGCGTCGCGGGTCTGATCAAACTGGTGCTGTGTCTGCAGCATCGGGAGATTCCCCCCAATCTGCATCTGAACACTCTCAACCCGAAAATACGGCTGCCGGACATCCCTGCGAACGTGCCTCGGACGTGTGTCCCCTGGGAAGCGGAGGACCGCCCCAGAATCGCCGCGATCAGCTCTTTCGGATTCAGCGGGACCAATGCGCACGCGATCCTCGAGGAGGCGCCCGAGACCGTCGCCGGAGCGGCCGACGACGCGCTTGGCCAAGCCGGCCCGTCCGGGGCCACGGGGGAGCGTCCGCTGCACATCCTGACCCTCTCGGCCAAGAACAAGGGCGCCCTGCTCGACCTCGCCACCGCGTACGAGCTGCTGCTGGACGCCGATGACAAGCCGGCCCTGGCAGACATCTGTCACACGGCGAACGTGGGTCGCAGCCACTTCACGCACCGCCTCTCCTTCGTCGCCGCGGATACGCGAGAGCTGAAGCAGCGGGTGTCCGACGCCGTACGCGACGGCGTGGCGGGGGACGAGGGCAGCAGGAACCGCAGGCAGGCACCGAAACTGGCCGTCCTGTTCAACGGGCGTGGCGACAGGCGCCTGGCGAGTCACCTGTTCCACAGCCAACCAGAGTTCCGGGCCGCAGCGCAGGCCTGCGATGAGGCGGTCAGGAAACTCACCGGGACCGGCTTCGTCGAGCACTGGTCGGCGAAGCCGAACGGCTCGGCCCCCGGTGCGCCGGCCGTCGCCCCGGAGGACCGCGGCAGCAGGGACATCGAGTCCTTCGCCCTCCAGTACGCCTTGTTGACCATGTGGCAGAGCTGGGGTGTGCGCCCTCGCGCGGTGCTGGGCCGGGGGACCGGTGAACTCGTCGCCGCCTGCGCGGCGGGGGTGATGGACATGCCCACCGCTCTCGGATTCCTCGTCGCTGGAACCGAGCTCGCTCGTACCGGGTCCGAGGCCACCCTCCACGTTCCGCAGCTCCGGGTGCTGACCGCGACGACGGGACAGGCCCTGACGAAGCAGGACGCGCTCTCCGCCGCCCACTGGGCGAGCGTGGTGCCGGCGGGGACGCGGCCCGAGGCGGGCATCGACGAGCTCATGGCCCAGGGGTACGACGGTTACCTCGGGATCGGCGCGGAGGCCACCGATGACGCGATGGCCGCCCGCCTCGTCTCGTCGGATCGTCTCCACCTCCCGTTCCCCTCCTCGTCCGACCCGTGGGACGTCCTCGCGCACGCGCTCGCCGAGCTGTACGAGGCCGGCCTCGACGTCGACTGGAAGGGGTTCGACCGGGGTTACCGGCGGACCAGGGTCGCCGTCCCTACCTACCCCTTCCAGCGCAAGCGCTACTGGATCGAGACGGCTCCTGCCCACCCCGCGGCCCCGGTCGTGGCCGAGCGGGACCAGGACGTCTTGGACGGGCGTGTCCTTCCGTCTCCCCTCAAGGAGACCCAGGTCGAGTTCACATTGCCGATGGACGCCGTACCGGATGTGCGCGCCACGCACGGGGTGCTGCACGTCGGCTACTACCTGGAGATGCTCAGCCGGGCGGTTCGACAGACCTTCGACCGGGCCTGCACGGTGCGCTCGCTCGCGTTCATCAGTGCTCTCCTCCTGCAGGAGGAGAGCGAGAACAAGATCATGCTCGTCCTGGAGCAGCAGCAGGACGAGGCGTCATTCGTCTTCTACTGCCGCACCGGCACCCTGGGGAACTGGAGCAAGCACGCGCAAGGCACCGTTCGGCTGCACGAGGACGAACCGGTGCTCGGTGGCTCCCGGTCCATCGAAGCGCACACAGCGGATCTTCCAGAACGACGGCCGGGCTCCGAGTTCTACGCGGAGGTCGCTCGCACCAGGCGCCTCGAACTGGGTGAGGGGGTGCAGTGGATAGCCGACCTCTGGCAGGGGGACGGTGAGGCCCTGGCACGGCTTGCGACGCCGCACACGGCCCGGACGCCGCGCACCTTCACGATCGGCGCACATCCGGGGGTCTACGACGCGTGCGCACAACTCTTCCACGCCGCACTGCCGGACAACGTCGAGGCGGACACGCGGTTCATGGTCACCGAGTGGCGTGACATCGCCTGGCACGCCGCGGACGCCTCCCGGGAGCTGTGGTGCCACGCCACCGTCGAGCGCTACGACTCCGGGTCCGGTGAGCTGCACGGGCGCTTCGATCTGCTGGACCAGGACGGCATGGTCGTGGGGCGGATCGAAAGCGGCACCATGAAGGGCCTGAGTGCCCGGCACGACCAGATGTTCCAGCAGCTGTCCGAACAGCCCTCCGAGGCATCCGCCTTCGACGACGAGCTCTCGGAGATCATGCTGAGCCTCGGGGACGCCGCGGTCGCCGACCGGCCCCGTGTGCTGGAGGACTACCTGCGCCGGTGTTTCGCGGACCTCATGAAGATGGAGCAGGGCGAGCTCGACGCGGAGGAGCCGCTTGCCGACCTGGGGATGGATTCGCTGGTCGGAGTGGGCGCGAAGAAAACGCTGGACACCGAACTTCGTATCCAGCTGCCGCTGGCGCTGTTGATCGAGGGGCCGAGCGTGCACGATCTGACCAGGACGGTTCTGCCGATGGTCCGGATCGTCGAGCGCCCGCGCGAGCGGCCGGCCGATGGTACCGACGGGTCCAGGACCGCTTCGGAGTCCGTCGGCAGGGCAGCGCGCAGCACACGCTGGATCGCCCTGCGAAAGCCGAACCCGTCGGCGCGGTTCAAGCTGTTCTGCTTCCCGTACGGGCGGGGGCGGGGCGCTTCCGTCTTCCGCGACTGGCAGCGACTGCTGCCGGACGAGGTGGAGGTGTGCCCGGTCCAGCTTCCCGGCAAGGAGTCCCGGATCAAGGAACGGGCTTTCGAGGACGTCGACACGGCCATCGACACCCTGGCCGAGGTGCTGTCGCCGGAACTGGACCGGCCCTATGCCCTCTACGGCCACAGTGCCGGCGGGCTCCTGGCGTACCGGCTGGCGTACCGGCTGTGGCAGACCCACGAGAACACACCGCACCACCTGTTCGTCGGCGCGTACTCGGCGCCGCCGGTCTACCCGAATCCGATGATCACCTTGACGCGGAACCTCTTCAAGGAGATCGGGTTCGACGACATTCCGGCGCCGGACGATCTGCTCTCGGCCACCGCGGCGGAAAAGCAGAAGATCCTGCAGGTCCTGACGTCGGAGGCGGACCTCAGCGGTGAGCTGGCCGAGTTGCTGCTGCCGTCGCGGCTCGCGGAGCTGAAGCTGGTCCAGAGCTTCCAGTTCGACGGGGCTCGGTTCGACGTGCCCGTCACGGCATTTCACGGTCTGCGGGACGACAGGGTCGACCAGACACACATGACGGCATGGCGTGAGATCACGGACGGCGCCTTCACATTCCACCTGCTCTCGGGCGACCACCTCTTCCTCGGCGAGGACCAGGACCAGCGCCTGCTGCTACACCACATCCAGCACGGTCTGGGACTGGTCTAGGCCCATGGCCGAGGAGGTACAGATGGACATCTACCAGGATCTGCACCGGTACGGAGACCGAACGGCGGTCGTCGACGCCTGCGGCACGCGGTATTCGTACCGCGAACTGCACGACATGGTGACCGCCTTCGGAGCCGCCCTGCCGTCGGTGGGACGGGCCTTGATCCTGCTGCGGACCAGGAACCGCATCGAGTCGCTCGTCGGATATCTGGGGGGCATCGCGGCGAACCACGTCGTGCTGCCGGTCGACCGTTCCGTGGGCGACGATCTGGTGCGCCAGGTGAGGGAGGCGTACCGGCCCGAGTACGTGTGGGAGGAGAGCCCGAGCGACGGCGTACCGCTTTTCACCGCGGGTTCCTACCGACTCGTAAGGACCGACCACGCGCCGGGCGGTGCGGATCTGCACGAGCGGCTGAGCGCCGTGCTCCTGACCTCCGGGTCGACCGGCTCACCGAAAGGTGTACGGCTGTCGAGGCGCAATCTCAACGCCAACGCGAGCTCCATCGCGGAATACCTGACACTGGACGCGTCGGAACGGGCCATCACCAGTCTGCCGATGAGTTACTCGTACGGCCTGTCCGTCATCAATAGCCATCTGTGGGCGGGCGGCACCCTGCTGCTGACGGACGACTCCCTGGTAAAGCGGGAATTCTGGGATTTCTTCCGCGAGCACAGAGCCACGTCGTTCTCCGGCGTCCCCTACACATATGACATGCTCGACACCCTGCGATTCGCCCACATGGAGTTGCCGAGTCTGCGTAGTTTCACCCAGGCCGGTGGAAAGCTGCGGGCGGATACCGTCGAGCGTTACGCGGCGGAAGCAAAGAAACGGTCTGCCGGCTTCTACGTCATGTACGGACAGACAGAGGCCACCGCCCGTATCGCCTATCTGCGTGCCGACCTGCACCCGGACAAGAGCGAGAGCATCGGAGCCGCGATTCCCGACGGAAAGCTTTATCTCAGGGACACGAACGGGCTCGCGGTTTCGGAACCGCACACGCATGGAAACCTTCACTACGAGGGTGCCAACGTGATGCTGGGTTACGCCCGTAACCGTGCCGACTTGTCCAAGGGTGACGATTTGGGTGGCTGCCTCGATACCGGAGATATCGCCTACTTCGACCAAGACGGCGATTACTACATCGTCGGCCGACGCAGTCGCTTCGTCAAAATGTCCGGGGTACGGACGGATCTCGACCAGATCGAGCGTCAGCTGCAGCAGGCGGGATTCACCTGCGTCTGCGGAGGCAAGGACGAGGAGCTGTCGATCGCGCTCGAGGACATCTCCGCAGCGCGTTCCGTCAAGCAACTGCTCCGCAGGATGTTTCACATCGATCCCGGACAGGTCCGCCTCATCGAGGTGGCGGCGATACCGAAAACCGCCCATGGAAAGACCGCCTACGCGCAGATGTTCGGGTCGGCGGACGAAGGGGATTCGCGATGAACACCAGGCTCGTCATCGCACAGTTCGACGAAGGAGCGGAGCACTTCGACTCCTGGTCGGTCACACGCGACGAGAAGATGCTGCGCGGGCTCGCGGAGTTCTGCGGTGTCACGCAGGAGGACGAACTGCTGGATGTCGCCTGTGGGACGGGCGCCTTCGCCCTCCACGCGGCCACGCTGGCCCGCTCGGTGACCGGCGTGGACATCTCGGCCGGGATGATCGCCGTGGCCAGGAAGAACGCGTCCGAGCGAGGACTGGACAACGCCAGGTTTGTGCACCGGAACGTGGAGAACCTCGGCTTCGAGGACGACACCTTCTCCATGGTGGTATCGCGGTCGGCCTTCCACCACATGGCTCGCCACCGGGAGGTGTTCGCCGGAATGGTCCGGTGCTGCCGGCCCGGCGGCGTCGTCTGCATCCAGGACATCATGGCCTACGACGAGGAGAAGACGGACCGGTTCTTCGAGCGGATGGAAATTCTCGTGGACCGAAGTCACCACCGTACATACACAAAGCGTGACTTCTTCGATCTGTATCGGGACAGCGGTATGAAGCTGGAAGCCCTCTTCGAGTCGGAATCGCTGCTGGATTTCCATGACTACGTCGGCCATGTCGCGCAAACCAGCGAGATCCGGCGTGAGACTGCACGGCTCCTCGACGAAGGCCTGGCGGACCCTGATATCGCCTCCTCCTTCGTCGAAAGGGACGGAAGGCTTCTCTGGAAGAGACGAGTCTGCACCATCAAGGGCAGAAAGATCGTGCAGTCACGGAAGTCGCGCGGCGAGGGGAACTGATATGCATTCCGATGTGCTGGAGCAGCGGATCCGTACGTTCATGCAGGAGGAACTACTGGTGACGTTCGACGACACGGTCACCGCGGATACAGACCTCTTCAGGGAAGGCGTCGTCGAGTCGCGGGACTACCTGCGGATCATCAAGTTTCTGCAGGAGGATATCGGTGCGGCGATGACAGACGAAGATCTTTTCATGAACGTACTTGTGTCGCTCTCCGGGATCGTCGACTTCGTACGGAAGAAGCAGGTCGGCATATGAGTGGCATGAAAGACATGACCGAGAACAAAGGCATTGCCATCGTCGGGGTCAGTCTCCGGTTTCCTGGGGCCGAGTCCCTGGCCGATCTCTGGCGTCAGTTGGTGGACGAGCAGTGCGTGATCAGCGATCTGCCCGCAGCTCGCAGAGACAGCGACGAGTCGTTCTCGGCCTCCGACGGTGAAGCGAGCCGTATCAGAGGGGGATTCCTCGCGGACGCGGACGCGTTCGACGCCTCTTTCTTCGGCATCTCGCCGAGGGAGGCCATGTACATGGACCCCCAGCAGCGCTTCGCCCTGGAGCTTGCCTGGAAATCCGTTGAAGACGCCGGATATCAGGCCGCCGCGTTGCAAGGCTCCAGGACCGGGGTCTTCATGGGAGTCGCCAACACCGACTACACGGAGCTGCTGGAAAAACAGGCCGACGTATCCGACGCCTGTGTACCGACGGGGACGTCGTCGGCCATTATCGCGAACCGCATCTCCTACTGGTTCGACTTCCACGGTCCCAGCCTCACGGTCGACACGGCCTGTGCCAGTTCGCTGGTGGCCGTCCACCAGGCCGTGCGCGCGCTTGAGCGCGGCGACTGCGACCACGCCCTGGCGGGCGGCGTGAACCTGTGCTGGTCCGGACGGCGATTCGCGGCACTCAGGCGCAATGGCATGCTGTCCGACAACGGTCTTTGCAGAGCGTTCGACGCGTCGGCCGACGGATATGTGCGTGCCGAGGGCGGCGCTGTCATCATGCTGAAACCGCTGGCCACCGCGCTCGCGGACGGCGATGCCATCCACGCCGTCATCAAGGGAATCGGCACCAACCATGGTGGACGAACCAACTCCCTGACCATCACCAATCCGCAGGCCCACGCGGATCTGATCTGCTCGGTCTACGCGGAGGCCGGTGTCGCGGCGAGTTCGATCAGCTACATCGAGACCCATGGCCCAGGCACTCCCTTGGGCGACCCCATTGAGATCCATGGCCTCAAGACCGCCTTCAGCCGTTTGACCAAGAGGGAAGAGGAGGGAACGGCGAAGCCTTCGTCGTGCGGACTGGGATCGGTCAAGACCAACCTCGGACACCTGGAGTCCGCGGCCGGGATCGCCGGCATGCTGAAGGTCATCGCGGCGATGGAGCACCGGACGCTGCCGGCCACACTCCACTTCGACCGGCTCAACCCGCTGATCAAACTGGACGACAGCCCGTTCTACATCGTCGAACGCACCCAGCCGTGGGAGCCCGGCCGGGGAACGGACGGTGAACCGCTTCCGCTGCGGGCGGGAGTCAGCTCATTCGGGTTCGGCGGCACCAATGCCCATGTGCTGCTGGAGGCGTACGAACCGCGGTCCGGCAGCGGGGAGCCGGAGACGAGTGCGCCGGTGGACGAAGCAGCCGACGTGCTCCGCCTGGTACCGCTGTCGGCCAAGGACGGCGAGCAACTGCGCCTGATGGCCCGAAACCTGCTCAATGACCTGCGTGGCCCCGAAGGGGCAGGGCGGGTGCCGGCCGGTCAGGACCGAGCGGGGCCCGGTGTGCTCCGGGACATCGCGTACACCCTGCAGGTCGGACGTGAGGCCATGGCACATCGAGCGGTCTTCCTCGCGGCCGATCGCACCGACCTGATGGCGCGACTGGACGCGTTCGTGCATGACCGGCAGGCCCCCGACATCTGGCAGGGAGTGGTGGGGCAGGACCAGCGGCTGAGCCTCCTCGCAGGAGACGAGGACGCCACTGCGATGTTTCGGTCCTGGATCGAGAAGAGGAAGCTGGCCAAGGTCGCCGAGCTGTGGACGCTGGGCTGCGACATCGACTGGAACCTGCTCTACGCCGACGAGGCACCGCGGCGGTTGCATCTGCCGGCATACCCCTTTCAGCGGCGGAAGCACTGGATTCCGGGCTCTTCCGTCGGCAGCGAGCGGCCTCTGCAGTCTCGGGACGCAACCGCCGCGAGTGGCGAGCGCCCGGAGCCGCGTCCGAGTGGGCCCGTTATGAGTACTGCCGTGACCAACGGCACCGCCCTGCAGCCTCCGGCGGCTGTGGTATCCGCCTCGGAGCGCGGGTTCACCGCGGAAAAACCGCGAGGCGTTCAATTGCTGTCCCTGTCGGAGGCCGACGGTGACAGGGAGAAGGATGAGGTGCGGGACATCTCGCGCCTGGCATCGCGTGGGATACCGGTTGCGACGCCGACAAGGCAGCGCACGCGCAGGGCGGCACCGGATCGGGGAGGCCGGGCGGAGCTGGAGCGGCAGTTGGTGCAGAGCTTGGCTGAGGTGCTGTACATGGAGCCCAACGAGGTCGGCGTCGATCAGAAGTTCATCGACGTTGGACTGGATTCCGTCATCGCCGTGGAATGGATCCGCGCAGTCAATGACCGATTCGGTGCCGCTCTGTCGACGAGCCATGTCTATGACTTCCCGTCGGTTCGTGCTTTGGCCGGCGAGCTGACCGGGGTGTACGACCCGTCGACAGGGACCGCCGTAGCGCCCCAGGCGGTGCTGTTGCCTGCCGAGGAAGCGGTACGCGACGTTTCGGTCCGTCACCCGGCGTCGGACACGGCCTCGCTGGAGGCGGAACTCACGGAGAGCCTCGCGGAGGCGCTTTATATGGCGAAGGCAGATGTGGCGGTCGACAGCAAGTTCGTGGATATAGGCCTCGATTCGATCATCGCTGTCGAGTGGATGAACACGGTCAACACACGCTACGGAACGAGTCTGCCGGTGGCAGCCGTCTACGAGCACTCCACCATCCGTGAATTCGCCGTTCACTTGGCGCAGAGGGGCACCGGCCAGAAGTCGAGCGATGCGCAAACCTCCGACTTCGACGTTGATGACGTGCTTCGTCAGGTGCAGAGCGGACACTTGGATCTCGAACAAGCCGAACGGATGCTGCAGTTGTGACTGGGCACGCAGCGAAGCAAGCCGAGGATGTGGTGAATCACATGTCATCCGCTGCAACAGGGCAGAACGCGTGGATACGGCGTTTTCATCCGGCGCCCGAAGCCCGTACGCGCTTGATCTGTCTGCCACATGCCGGTGGTTCCGCCAACTACTACTTTCCGATATCGGCGGAACTCTTTCCTTCCGTGGATGTGCTCGCGGTCCAGTATCCGGGCAGGGGAGACCGTATTCGGGAGAGCAGCGTAGACAACATGGAAACGCTCGCCGACTGCATCGTCGATGCGCTCGAACCGTGGCGGGACCTTCCCCTGGCTCTGTTCGGACACAGCATGGGGGCAACACTGGCATTCGAAGTCGCCAGGCGCCTTGAAGGCGATGCGGTGCCTCTTCTCGCGCTCTTCGCCTCTGGACGCCGTGCCCCGTCGCGACACCGCACCGGCACAGTGCACCTGTACAGCGACGACGAGTTGATGGCAGAGCTCAAAAAGCTGAACGGAACAGATTCTCAACTTCTGGAGGACAGCTCCGTACTGCGTTTGTTCCTGCCTGCAATTCGCAGCGATTACAAGGCAATTGAGACCTACGTGCATCAGTCGGGTTCGGTGATCAAATGCCCGATCTATGCGTTCTTCGGCGACCGCGACACGGGCGCCACCCTCGAAGAAGTGCGGGCTTGGCGCACTCATACCGTGAGTCACTTCGAACTGACGGAGTTTCCCGGCGGGCACTTTTACCTGAACGAACAGGCACCTGCGGTCATCGAGATCGTGTCGAAGTATCTCGCGAAGCTGTGAACAGATCGGGAAGGGGAGCTGATGAGGTCCGCAGCGGCAGCCTGGATGGCTCCGGCGCAGCAACTACGGCTAGACTTGCGGCCGGTCGCGACTGGCGTAGGTGGAGCACCACCGGGGAGCGTCCGAGACGAGATTTGGTGTGAGCGTCGACCGCCTGGGCGCCTCTTTCAGCGATGTCCCGCTGTGGAGGCTCTGACATGAAATTGCGTTATGGGATCAACCCGCAACAGTCGGCGGCGCAAGCGACGCCTTTGGCGCCGGACAGCCAACCGATCAGGCTGCTGCACGGCGAACCGTCCTTCATCAACGTGCTGGATGCACTGAATGCTTGGCAGCTCGTGCACGAGGCGGGCCAGGCGCTCGGCAAGCCCGCGGCCGCGTCCTTCAAGCACGTCTCGCCCGCAGGAGCGGCCGTATCTGGGCCGATCGACGAAGTCATCGCCGGTCTGCATGGGATCACTGACGGCGTCGGTAGCGTGACCAGCGCGTATCTGCGTGCGCGGGATGCTGATCCGAAGTCGTCCTACGGCGACTTCGCGGCTGTGTCACACCCGGTCGACGCCGAACTCGCTGAGCTGCTGGCGAGTGTGGTGTGTGATGGCATCGTTGCTCCCGGCTATGAACCCGGCACGGTGGAGCGGCTCAGCAAGAAGAAGAAGGGCCGCTTCCTGGTCATGGAGGCGAGCGAGTCTTTCGTGCCTCCGCGACGGGAGGCGCGGGAAGTCTTCGGTATGCGCCTGGAGCAGGACCGGGATCAGGTTCGCCTGTCTACGGATCTGCTTGCGCCCGTCGTGGGCGGTTCGCTTCCCGCGCAGGCCGCGGAGGACCTGCTGTTGGGGCTGGCGGTGCTGCGATATACCCAGTCCAATTCAGTGTGTTACGTGCGTGACGGTATGACGCTGGGAGTCGGGGCGGGCCAACAGTCCAGGGTCGACTGCACGCGGCTGGCCGGCGCCAAGGTGGACACGTGGTGGCTGCGGCGGCATCCGACCGTACGGTCCCTGACGTTCCGGCCGGGCGTCCGGCGCCAGGATCAGATCAACTGGCAGACCCGCTTCATCGAGGGAGACCTGACGCCGGATGAGAACAAGCGGTTGGAGCAGGCGCTGTTCGAACCGGGGGGAGAACTGACCGCCGATCAGCGGGCGCAGTGGACGCAGCGCCTCTCCGGTGTGGCCTTCGCATCTGATGGAGCGCTCCCTTTCCGTGACAACGTCGACCACGCGCATCGGCACGGCGTGGCATACATCGCTGAACCTGGAGGGTCGGTCAGGTCCGGAGATGTCGAGGACGCCTGCCGCGAGCACCAGATTGTTCTGACACGCACGGGGCTGAGGTTGTTCCATCACTAAGAAGTTCCCAGAACTCACAGGGAGCGTCTTGTTGGCCGACTTCTGCAACGCGCCCAAAGCGTCGCGTAGAAGTCGGCTGCCGATGTCGGGAACATGTTTCCGAGAGTCAATGCGGGAAGCCTGTACACAGGAATAGAATTTCGGATACACTGATCCGGCCGCTGAGTCAGTCGCGGTTCATCGATTTCACCTATTTCCTGGCGCGCGTATCGCATGACGCAACATGCCGGAATTTGATAGCGGCATCATTTTCATCGACGCTGACCGTCTGCGTGTATGTGTGGCGCTATTTGGGCTCTAGATCCAACACATTGCTTGTCTGCCGATATGGCAGTGGTTCCATTTGCTGGATGCTGCGACTCCGATCCTGAGGCAAAGACAAATGTGAGGGTGGCCATGAACGACGCTAAGTCCGGCCAGGTTACCGCTGGACCCCCTGCTTTTCCCATGAACAGGGGCTGTCCGTTTGCACCTCCGGGGCGGTACGCCGAACTGCGCAAAGAACAGCCGATCACTCGTGTCACTCTTCCGACCGGACGATTGGCCTGGTTCGTCACACGCCATGAGTACGTGCGCACGCTGCTCATGGATCCCAGGATGAGTTCGAACCGGGATCATGAGGGCACGCCGGTTATGTTTCCGATACCCGAGCGCACAAGGCGAGTGTTCGACGTCTTCGGTAAAGCCCTTATAGGGCTGGATCCGCCAGAGCACACGCACAGCCGCAGGATGCTCGCTTCCGAGTTCACTCTTCAGCGAGTGCGCTCAATGCGCCCACGTATTCAGGAGATAGTCGACGAGTGCATCGACGATCTTCTGGCCGGCCCCCGCCCTGTCGATCTGGTCCAGGCGCTGTCCCTGCCGGTGCCATCCAAGGTGATCTGTGAGTTGCTTGGTGTGCCCTACAGTGACCGTGAGTTCTTCCAGGGCTGCACCGCGGTAATGGTGAGTCGTTCAACGCCTCCCAGTGAGCGACACCGTGCGGTGGAGGAACTGCGGCAGTATATTGACGAGTTGGTCACCGCTAAAGAGAAAACGCCGGGTGACGATCTCTTCGGTCGTTTGATGGCCCGAAACGAGAAGACGAGGGTCTTCACACACGAGACCCTCATAGGTGTGGCTCTCCTGCTCCTGATGGGTGGGTACGAGACCACGGCCAGCATGATCTCGCTCAGTGTGACGTGGCTATTGGAGCACCCCCAGCAGCTCGAAGTGATCAAGGCCGACCCCGCTGCAACCAACACTGCACTCGAAGAGCTGCTGCGGTACTTCAGCGTGTTCGACACCATGCCTCGGGTAGCGCTGGCCGACATCGAAATCGGAGACTGCGTCATTCGTGCCGGCGAGGGTGTGCTGCTCGGGTTCGGCGCGGCCAACCGCGACGACGAGGTATTCGAGAACCCGGACGTGATGGATCTGCGTCGTGGCGACCGGAACCACGTCGCGTTCGGTTATGGAGTTCACCAGTGCCTCGGGCACAACCTCGCCCGAGCGGAGTTGGAGATCGTGCTCAACACTCTCTTCGCCCGGATTCCTGACCTGCGGCTTGCTGCTCCGGTCTCAGAGCTCTCTTTCAAGAAAGACGCAGGGATCTACGGAATTAACGAAATCCCAGTGAGTTGGTAAGGTGCGTCATTTCAGGTCGACGGTGCTGTGCCGTAGGCGCCGTGCCTGAGGGTGTGTCAGATCCATCTGGTCGGTGAGTTCCTGAATCTGACCCACGAGCTGTTCCTTCCGTCGTAATCGCGTCTGAAGTATTCGTCGGGATGCGACCTCATTCGGCTCGATTTCCTCTGTGTCGCCCGCCTTCTGCTGTTCCTACCTGTGAGGTATAGATGCTCGAAATCATCGGTGCTGGATTCGGCCGCACGGGAACGCTTTCCCTTAAAGCTGCACTTGAGCGTCTCGGCTGTGGACCTTGTCATCACATGCAGGAGGTATTCAGTCACCAAGAGACCATCTCGCATTGGGAGCGTGCTGCCCGCGGGGAGGGCGTCGACTGGCAAGAGATCTACGGCCCGTACAGGTCCACGGTGGATTGGCCGGGATCTCGGTTCTGGCGGGAACTTGCCGACTTCTACCCGTCGGCCAAGGTCATCCTCACCACCCGTGACCCGCAACCCTGGTACGAAAGCGTTTTCAACAGCATCTATCAAGGCGTGTTGGCCCAGCCGCCCCGTAAGGCCCAGGAAGACGTTCGGCTCACACGGATCAAGAATCTGACGAATTCGGTCGTCTGGGAGGGAATCTTCGATGGCCGGTTCGCCGACGAAGAGCACGCCAAGAAAGTATTTGCCGAGCACAATGATGCGGTATGCCGGGAAATATCGGCCAGTCGATTGCTCGTCTTCGAAATCAGTCAGGGATGGGGTCCGTTGTGCGACTTTCTCGACGTGCCTGTCCCCGATGAACCCTTCCCTCGGCTGAACGACCGAAAGGCATTCTCTGCCGGCTCCGGCAGCGGTCTCGGTGGGCCGAACAGGGGAACTGAGGATCGAGGCACCGAGAATCGATGACTCCATGGCGGGTTGCCGAACAGGATTGGTGGGACCCGGTGGAGGCCGGTAATTCCGCGAATGCACGGCAACCCGCTGCGGCACTTCATTCCCTTGAAGAGTCAGGCGAAGAAGGCGGAGGCCGATCTTCATGCCACTTTCTGAGGGCCACTTCTTTCGTGTTGAGAAGGGCCACGTTCAACCCGAGGAGCTTGCGGCGATCACCACGGTCTTGATCGCTTGTGCAGCCCGACAGTTCATACGAGCCCCGGCCAATCCTCGGTCCACCAAGGCCAGTTGGCGCCGTCTGGATCGAAATCTGGGCTTCTGCGCCCCACACAGCTGGCAGAATTGATGTGCCCTGGGGCTTTTCCTTCGCGGCTTCGCAGGGGGACGGCGCAGGGCGCGCAGCAGCCCGGGCGCACGGTCGGCGAACAGGTCGATGACGGCCGTGGTGCAAGCGTGGGCGGTGCCGACGGAGATGCCGAAGCCGGCCGCGATCTGCGTGAGGGTGGTGTGCCGGCGCAGGGGGACCGGTGCGACCAGGGCACGATAGTGCGGTGGGAAGTAACAGCGGCGGTCACCTCGCCGGGTGACGATGAGCATGGTGCCCCACTCCACGAGCGCATGAGGCAGGTCGAGTGCGGCAGGACGGATGACCAACGAGGCCCCCGAGCAGCGTGGTTGAGACGTCAGACACCTCGATCAACAGCCCGGGGGCCTCGCTCGTTGCGGTTCGTAGGCCGTCACCTGATCGGTGGCCAACTCGAAGAACCTCAGTGATTGGCCGTTCGGCGCCCCACGACGACTCGGCTGCCAATTGGGAACTGCGAATGATCGCTCGGTAGGGAATCGACAGCGAGGCCGTCCGTGGCCGGCACCAGCAACACCCCTGCACGGAGGCACCACATGGCCGCGATATGGGCCGGCATCGACGCAGGCAAAACCCACCACCACTGCGTCGCCAACGACGAACCCGAACTCCTCGAACTCCTCGCCGACGTAATGGACTTGGCCGACGGCGGAGCCGCGCTGGCCATCGCGACCCTCCTCAACCATGGCCAGCCGGTGCACTGCATATCCGGCCGGGCCATCCACCGCGCGCCTCCGAGAGCTACCACGGCGAAGACAAAACCGGACGCCGAGGATACCGCCGTCATCGCCGACCAGGTCCGCATCCGCCGAGACCTGTGCCCCTTGCGCGTCGGCGACGCCACCGCCCTGGGCCTGTTGACCTCCCTCGGACTGCAACGCGCCCGCGCCCGCGTCCGCGCCTTCGTGCTCCGTGCCGACGAGCTGCGGTCGGCCGGCAGTGCCTACCGTCAGCTCTCCATGGATCCGGCAGACGCGCGCGCCCGCGCGGTCGAAGCCGCCGCGGACCGTGCCCGGCGACGCTTCGGACCGGAGGCGGTACGCCCGGCGGCGCTGGCCGACTGACCTCTTCCGGCCACAACCGTCCCTGCGCTCAAGGGCGTTGGTGCAGGTCGGGGTTCTTCCGCACCCGCCAGGCCCGCAGCAGCAGGAAGAGCCCGATCAGCACGACCACCACGCCCAGTACCGCGTACTGGCCGTGGCCGGACATGGCCGAGCCGTTCATCGCGCCGACACCCTGCGCGATCCAGACCGCGCCGAGCACGACGAGGATGATCCCGCCGACACCACGGACCACCATGGTCACTCCATTCCCCGCACCGATACGTCACGCGGACGGCACCCGTCCGCGTTCATCGCTCAGCTTCGTCCCGTTCGGTGCGGCTGGGGCGGTCGAAAACCTTACGGAACGGGAACGTCGTGCCGACCGGGGTGTTGGGGGCATGGGCGCAGGGGCGTCAACTGTTCGCCGCGGCGCGCAGGATGAGCCCGGTGATCGCTTCCGGGTGCGTCACGAGCGACAGGTGGCCGGAGTCGACCTCGATGGTCGTGGCGTTCATACGGTGGGCCATGAAGCGCTCCAGGTCGGGGTCGATGGTGCGGTCGTCCTTCGAGACCGCGTACCAGGACGGCTTCCGGTGCCAGGCGGCGACGCTCGTGGTGGGCGGCGGCTACGCCGCCGGTGTGCTGCCCGGACTGCTCCTGATCGGTTCCGGCATCGGCCTGTCACTGCCGCCCGCCGTGAGCCTGTCCATCCACGGGGTCGGGGTCGAGGACGCGGGGGTCGCCTCCGCGGCGGTCAACACGATGCAGCAGGTCGGCGGCGCCATCGGCACCGCCCTGCTCAACACCCTCGCCGCGAGTGCCTACCTCGTCGGCAGGTCATCCACCCCGGCCACCGTGGCCCAGGCCCAGCTGTACAGCTACTCCACTGCCTACTGGTGGTCGGCCGGCCTCTTCGTCACCGGCGCCGTGATCGCGGCCCTCACGTTCCACAAGGGCCGCCCCGAGAGCGGCGAACCGAGCGCGCCTCTCGTCCGCATGTGACCAAGGCCCCTTGTCCGTACGTCAGTTGGCCCACGGTGCGACGACGCGTGTGCCGTCCGCCAGCTCCGCCTCCAGGCCGATGGTCGTGGTGACCCAGGTGACCGCGGTCCGCTCGGTGGGGTTCTCGGCGCCGAAGGTCGCGCCGGGGTTGATGATCAGCGTGTCACCCGCGCCGACCCGCTCGGTGCGGCCGTCGAGCGTGATCACCAGCTCGCCTTCGAGGATGTGCAGGATCTCCTCGCGGTTGACGGTGTGCAGGGTGGCTTTGGTGCCGGCGGGGATCTCGCCGCGCCAGGCGCACAGTTCCTTGCTGCCGGTGGAGGGGTGGGCGTACGAGACGAAGCGGGCGCCGTGGATCTCGTGGACGACGGCGTCGGACGGGTGGACGACGGGCATGGCTGCCTCCAGAAATGGACGGCCGGACGGCCGGGTGGCCGGACGCTTGGATGGTCAAGCTGCTTGACCATATGAGCCAACATGGTCAAGCAGCTTGACCGGTTCGTCAAGGGTGTTTCAATGCCGTCGTGGAGAACTCCGAGGCCATCGCCCTGACCGCCGCCCTGCTCGCCGCCGCGGGTGACCTGACGAAGCGCATCAACGACGGGGTCGTGGCCCGTGGGTTCGAGGGGCGTCCGGCGTACGGCTTCGCGTTCGCGCGGCTCGCGCCGGACGGTGCGACGGCTACCGATCTCGCCGCGCACCTCGGCATCACCAAGCAGGCCGCGAGTCAGCTCGTCGACGAACTCGTGCGCAAGGGGTACGTCGAGCGCCGTCCGCACCCCGGTGACGCGCGCGCTCGGCTGGTCGTGCTCACGGAGTTGGGCTGGGCCTGCACGCGAGCCGCGGAGGAAGCGGCGCTGGAGGCCGTACAGCCCTGGATCGAACTGCTGGGTGAGGGTGAAGTGCGCGTGTTGTGTGACCGTTTGCGGCGAATTGCGCCCTACGGTCCCTTCAGGCCCGCCTGGTGACTGGCTATCACTGGAAGTTTTTACTGACGCGTAACTTCACACTTCACCTACTCGCTCGTAACTTGACGAGTGAACAGCATTCTTGTGATCCGGATCACAGGGCGTAAGGCCGTCGCAACTCCCTTGAGCCGCAAGGAGATCACACGATGCTGCCCTGGAAACGAGTGCTCAGACCCCTGACCGCACTACTGCTGACCGCCGCGGTCGTCGCCGTACCCGCCGCCACCGCCCAGGCGTCGACCGCGTCCAGCACCGGTTGGAACGACTACAGCTGTGAGCCCTCCGCCGCCCACCCCGACCCCGTCGTCCTCGTACACGGCACCTTCGCCAACGGCACCGACAACTGGCTGGCCCTCGCGCCCTATCTGGAGGCCCGCGGCTACTGCGTCTTCTCCCTCGACTACGGCCAACTCCCCGGCGTCCCCCTCGTATACGGCCTCGGCCCCATCGACGAGTCGGCGGCACAGCTCCAGGTCTACGTCGACAAGGTGCTCGCCGCGACCGGCGCCGCCAAGGTCGACCTCGTCGGGCACTCGCAGGGCGGCATGATGCCCCGCTACTACCTCAAGTTCCTCGGCGGCGCCGCCAAGGTGGACACCTTCGTCGGTATCGCGCCCGACAACCACGGCACCACCCTGGACGGCCTCACCAAACTCCTGCCGTACTTCCCGGGCGCCGAGGACGTGATCGCCTCGGCCGCTCCCGCCCTCGCCGACCAGGTCGCCGGCTCGGCCTTCCTCACCAAGCTGAACGCGGGCGGCGACACCGTCCCCGGCGTCCACTACACGGTCATCGCCACCAGGTACGACGAGGTCGTCACGCCCTACACGAGTCAGTTCCTGAGTGGGTCCGACGTGCACAACGTGCTGATCCAGAACCTGTGTTCAGTCGATCTCTCCGAGCACGCCCTGCTCGGGCTCACCGACCGGATCGCCTTCCACGAGGTCGCCAACGCCCTCGATCCGGCACACGCCACCACCACCAACTGCCTGTCGGCGCTCAGTTGACCGTACGCACACCGCGGGGCCTGTCCGACCTGAGCCGCCGGACAGGCCCCGCCCCCTGCACAGCCGTACTAACGGCCGTGCCGTCCACCGCCGTTGGTCGCGCGCCGGCGGACCGAGGCGAACAGGGCCGCGGCGCCGAGCGCCAGGGAGGCGGCGCCGCCCACGATGAGATACGGCGAGCTGTTGTTGGCGCCGGTCTCGGCGAGATTCTTCGAACTCCCCGCCGTCTGCGGCTCGTTGGCCTCGGTGGTCGGCTGGTTCGTCGCGGCGACCGGCTCCGCCGAGGTGCTCGCGTCCGCGTCCCCGTGGCCGTGGTGCTCGACGGTCGACTTGTCGGCGCCGGCCGCGATCTGTTGGCTGGAGGGCGCGGAGGCGGTGGGTGCCGGAGTCGTCGGAGCGGCCGGGGTGGGCGTTGAAGTGCCCCTCGAACTCCCGGCCGTACCACCGCCGTTGGCCCCGGTGCCGCTGCCGCTGCCGCCGAAGCTGACGTCCGAGCAGGAGTAGAACGCCTCCGGGCTGTCCGAGCGCTGCCAGATCGCGTACAGGAGTTGTTTGCCGGAGCGTTGCGGCAGGGTGCCGGAGAAGGTGTAGAAACCGCCCGAGGCGACCGGGTCGGTGGAGGTCGCGACCGGGTGCTCCAGGTCCAGGTCCGCCCAGGCGAGCGGCTGCGCGGGGTCGTAGCCGGACTTGGTGATGTACACCTTGAAGGTGCCCTTGTGCGGGGCGGTCACGCGGTACTTGAAGGTGTACGAGCCGCTGCTCACGCTCGTCGCCGGCCAGTCGGCGCGGGCCAGGTCGAGGCCCTTGAACTCCTCGTTGTTCGCGCTGCACAGCTTGCCGTCCGGGATCAGCGTCTGGTGCTGTCCGCTCGCGTCGCCGATCCGGATGCCGTTCCAGTCGTAGAGCGCCTGCGTGCCCCCGGCCGCGACCGCCGCCTTGCACGCGTCCGACTTCGGGCTCTCCGGCCCCTCCGCGTAGCACTGCGCGACCCTGCTGACCGGGTCGCCCATCGAACCGTGCGCCACCGCGGGCGCCGCGCCGAGCGCGGTCAGCGCGAGCGGGGTCAGACCGAGGACGGCGACAGCGGCGGCCTTACGGCGTGCGGGCATGGCGGAACTCCAACTCCTCGGACGGTGCGCGGCGCGGGGGACGGATCCCGTGGGGGTGATCAGAAGCTAGCCCCTGGAAACCGCGAAATCGCCTGCTGGAGACGGGGGAGGGAGATCCTTATGGTGGCGTTAAGGCAGGGCTAACTGAGGGCTCAGGGAGGGATGGTTCGGTGAGCGCGGAGAGGGATGTGGTGCAGATGGGTGGACGGGACGGGGTTCGCGTCGCCGTCGTCGCTGATGTGCCCGCCGTGAAGGCCGTGACCGACATGGCGTACCGCCACTACATTCCGCGCATCGGTGTGGTGCCGCAGCCCATGGAGGCGGACCACATGGCGAATGTGGTCGCCGGGCGCGTGTACGTCACGGGGGAGCCCGTGATCGGGCTGGTGGTGATCGAGGAGCGTGAGGATCACCTGTTCCTCGACAGCATCGCCGTCCACCCCGAGGCGCACGGCAGGGGCGTGGGGCGGCTGCTCCTGGATTTCGTGGACGCACGCGCGCGTGCGCTCGGCCTGCCGGAAGTCAGGCTCTACACCAACGCGCTGATGTGGGAGAACCAGGAGATCTACCCGAGGCTCGGGTACGAGGTCGTGGAGCGGCGCACGGACGGGCCGTACGACCGCGTCCACTACCGGAAGCGGCTGCACTGACCGCGGCAGACAGGCGGCAGGTCGGGCTCAGCCGTCCGGCCACCACGTGCGGGCGATGTCCTTTCGGACCTCGGGGCGCTCTACAGGGCGCTCGTCGGTCTCGTCCCGTACCCGACGGGTGTCCGACTTCCTCAGGGGCTTCTGCACGGTCACGCGGCGCATGGCTGCCTCCTTGTGTCCACCCGGGGTTCGTGTTCTCGCGGGGTGGACCGTTCCCGGGAGGGTGACTCATCGGCGGGGATCTGTCTGTGGTCGCTGTCACGATGGGACTGTCAGTGGCGGGTGTCACGCTGGGCGCATGAGTGAACCTGTAGCGAACTACGACTGGGACGCGGAGGCCGCCGCCTTCGACGAAGAGCCTGATCACGGCCTGCGCGACCCGGAGATCCGGCGGGCCTGGGCCGACCGGCTGCGCGGCTGGCTGCCCGCCGGCCCCGCCGACATCCTCGACCTCGGCTGCGGCACCGGCAGCCTCTCGCTCCTCGCGGCCGAGCAGGGGCACCACGTCACCGGCGTCGACCTCTCCCCGGCGATGATCGACCTCGCCCGCGCGAAGCTGGCCGGCCGTGACGCGGCGTTCCTCATCGGTGACGCGGCGGCGCCGCCGGTGGGCGAGCAGCGCTTCGACGTCGTCCTCGTACGGCATGTGCTGTGGAGCCTGCCCGACCCGGCCCGGGTCCTGCGGCACTGGCGCGGGCTGCTGCGCCCCGGCGGGCGGCTCGTGCTGGTCGAGGGTGTGTGGGGCACGGTCAGCCCGGCCGGTATACCCGCGGACCGTCTCACCGAGCTCCTGGCACCCCTGGTGTCCGACGCCGGGCACGTGCGGGTGGAGCGGCTCTCGGACGACCCGCTGCTGTGGGGCAGGGCCGTGGACGACGAGCGGTACGCGGTGGTGGCTGTGCCGTAGCCCGGCCCGCCCCGCCGTCACACCGACAGCGCGCCGGACGTCATGCCAGCAGCGCGTCGAACCCGCCCGCACGGGCCAGCCTCTCCAACTCGTCGAGCGCCCCCACGGCCGCCGCCGCGGCCGTGGGGTCCGACCCGGCCAGCCCGCTCTCCTCGAACTCGTCCTCGTCCAGCCGCAGTACGTCGCTCCCGTCGGCGGAGACCCACAGGTCCAGATCGAGGTCCTCTACGACGAGTTCGGCGCCGGAGAGCGTGGCGGGGCGGGTGATGTCGCAGTACCAGCCCTTCAATTGCCCGGCGCTGTCCCGGACTTCCTTCACCGCGTACCACCGGTCCCGCCAGTAGTACTCGGTGAACACGTCGCCTCGCTCGAACCGGACGAAGCCGAAGTCGCGGACGCCGTCACCGGCCCACGGGGCGCGGACGGCGAGGCGGACGCCGTCGTCGAGGAGCAGCTCCGCCGCGTAACGGATCTTCGTACGGCCCGCCTTGACGAGGACGACGTCCAACTGGCGTGTGTGATCAGGTGAGTTCACGGACATAGCGCACCTCCGCGGCGCAGATTTCGTAGCCGAACCATTTGTTGATCGCGAGCATCGGCTCGTTGCCGGCGTCGTTGCCCGTGAACGCCTCCGTGTATCCGGCGGCGCGGGCGCGGTGCAGGGAGTCGTTCTTGGCGAGCTTGGCGAGGCCCCGGCCGCGATGGGCGCGGGCGGTGCCGGTCATGGCGGTGAAGTAGCGCGTGCCGCCGTCCGCGCGGACCGCGCTGAAGGCCGCCGGGCGTCCGTCGACGACGGCCACGGACGTCAACTCGGCGCTGAACAGGGGGTGTCGCCAGGTCTCGTCCAGCCAGGCCTCGTAGTCGCTGAACTCGGTGTCGATGTCGCTGGGTTCGTCCCGCGACGCCTCCGCGTCCAGGGCGAACAGGGGGCGCGGGTCGGCGGCGAAGTCCGAGCCCGGGCGGATCTCCACGTCCGGCGGTGGATCCTGGAGCGGGGGCAGCGTGCCGTGCGTCAGGTCCAGGCGGAGGAAGCGCGCGGAACGGCTCGCCGTATAGCCGAAGTGTTCGGCGATGGCGCGGTTGGCCGGGTCGTCCAGGACCCAGGCGTGGAGCCGGGTGGCGTTCGCGCCGGCCAGGTGTTCCTCGGCGGTGCGGACCAGGAGTCCGCCCGCGCCCCGGCGGGTGTGCTCCGGGTGCACATGCACGTTGACGAAGCCCTGGCCCGGCTCCGGGCTGTCGTAGGCGATGCCCACCTGGGCCGTGCCGATGATCTCGCCGTCCTCCTCCGCGACCAGCCTGCGCAGCGCGGCCTCCGGATGGGCGTGGGCGATGTCGAAGGCGACGGACTCCGGGGTGAACACCATGAAGGGCAGGACGACGCGGCGGACCTGGACGAAGCTGTCCAGGTCGGCTCGGACGTCGGGGCGAAGGTCGCGCACGATCACGGTCATGGGGTCGCACGCTACGGCGGAGCCGAGCCGGAGTGCCTCTCATTTTCCGGGGAGTGCGGGACAATCGGGCCGTGACTTTGAAGATCCACATCGATGACAGTGCGGCGCCGTACGAGCAGATCCGCGCCCAGATCTCGAAGCAGGCACGGTCCGGAGCGCTGCCGGTCGGCTACAGGCTGCCCACCGTACGAGGGCTGGCCGAGTCGCTCGGCCTCGCCGCCAACACCGTCGCCAAGGCGTACCGGGCCCTGGAGGCGGACGGAGTGATCGAGACGCGCGGACGCAACGGAACGTTTGTCGCTGCCGCGGGCTCGGCGGCTGAGCGTGAAGCGTCGTTGGCTGCGCAGGCATATGCGGAGAAGGCGCGGCGGTTGGGGCTTGCGGAGGGGGATGCGGTGGCGGCTGTGCGGGATGCCCTGCGGGCGGCTTACGGGGAGGGGTGAGGGGAGTTCGGCACCGCCGTTGTGCGCCGTTGCGGCTGAGCGCCGCTGCGGCGGAAATGAATGGCAGCCGTATTGGATGGGTTGCCGGCGGGCTACGAGGCGTAGCGCAGCCGGTGTCGTCACAAGTACAACCCCGCGTCCGCGCCCTCCCGTTGGTCCGGTACCGACGTCGGCTGGGTGCCCCGGCGCAGCGCGTACAGCTCCGCCAGGGTCGCGCCCTCGCGGCCCACGCCCTCCTCCGTGCCGAGCCAGTTCACGGACTCCTTGCGGGTGAGGGGGCCGACCTCGATGCGGGCGAGGCAGCGGCCGGGGCGGACCACGGCGGGGTGGAGGCGCTCCAGGTCCTCGTTGGTGGTGACGCCCACCAGGACGTTGCGGCCCTGGCCGAGGAGGCCGTCCGTGAGGTTCAGGAGGCGGGACAGGGCCTGGCCCGCCGTGTGCTTCGCCTCGCCGCGGATCAACTCGTCGCAGTCCTCAAGGAGGAGGAGCCGCCAACGCCCTTTCCCTGTCGTGTCGTCCTCACCGATCGCGATGTCCATCAGATAGCCGACGTCGCTGAACAGCCGCTCCGGGTCCAGCACACAGTCCACCTGGCACCAGTCCCGCCAGGAACGGGCCAGCGTGCGCAGCGCCGAGGTCTTGCCGGTGCCCGGCGGGCCGTGCAGCAACAGCAGCCGGCCCGCGATGTCCTCCGGCGTCGTCTTCATCAGGGTGTCCATCGCATCGGCCACCGGACGCGTGTAGTTGGCGCGCACCTCGTCCCATGTGCCCGCCGAGATCTGCCGGGTCGTCCGGTGCGGGCCGCGCCTGGGGGAGACGTACCAGAACCCCATCGTCACGTTCTCCGGCTGCGGTTCGGGCTCGTCGGCCGCGCCGTCGGTCGCCTGGTCGAGGACCTTCTCGGCGAGCTCCTCGGTCGTCGCCGTGACCGTGACGTCGGCGCCCCGGTTCCAGCGGGAGATCAGCAGGGTCCAGCCGTCACCCTCGGCCAGCGTCGCGCTGCGGTCGTCGTCGCGGGCGGCGCGCAGCACACGGGCGCCCGGCGGGAGCAGGGTCGCCCCGGACCGTACGCGGTCGATGTTCGCCGCGTGCGAGTACGGCTGCTCGCCCGTCGCGAAGCGGCCGAGGAACAGCGCGTCGACGACATCGGACGGGGAGTCGGAGTCGTCGACGTTGAGCCTGATCGGCAGAGCGTCGTGTGGGTTAGCGGACATGGGGCCATGATCCGGCACACGGACGCCCCGTGCACCCGCTTTCCGCAGTGCGCCCCCGAGTGTCGCCTCCGCCAGGTGCGCCCGATGCATCCGATGTGTCCTGCTTGTGTCCGCCGTGTATCCCATCCTTCCTGTTACAAGGCTGTGCACGCGGAGACCTGCCCCACCGCCCGGAACCGACGTTACTGTTGCCCTTGATGGGACGTCATGGGTGGAATTCGGGGGCACTGCGGTGGCGGCTCACCGCGCTGCTCGGCGTGGGTGTGGCCGCACTGGCCCTGATCGTGACCCTGATCAACACGCTGCCCGGCGGCGGCAGCACCACGGGCACCTCGCGCGACGGCGACAAGGTGCACGGCACTCCGGCGAGCCCGCCCGACGAGGACCGGCCGGAGGTCGGCTGGGGCTTCACCCACACCCAGTACAGCGCCGACGAGGGCAGCGACACCGCGACCGAGCGCGTCGAGGGGCTGCTGGCGAAGTCCCAACTTCCGCAGGACCAGGCCATCATGGGCTGGGGCGCCGACAACCCCGAGCCGGTGAAGGGGCGTTACGACTTCGGCGCCCTGGACCGCCGCGTCGACTTCATGCGCAAGTCGGGCGGCACCCCCGTCATCACTTTGTGCTGCTCCCCGGACTGGATGAAGGGCGGCAAGTCCGGTGTCGGCAACACCAATTGGAGCCAGGCCTCGTTGGAGACGGCGCCGAAGCCCGAGCACTACGCGGACTACGCGGCGCTCGCCGCGACGGTCGCCAAGCGGTATCCGGACGTCACCCACTTCATCGTGTGGAACGAGTTCAAGGGCTTCTGGAACGACGCCGAACAGCGCTGGGACTACGAGGGTTACACCCAGCTCTACAACCTGGTCTACAAGGCGCTGAAGAAGGTCAACCCGAAGATCATGGTCGGCGGTCCGTACCTCGTGATGGACAGCGTGGACCCGCGCGACGCGAACGCCTCCAGCACCTTCAAGGGCAGTTGGGGCGCGATGGACCAGCGGATCATCGACGCCTTCGACTACTGGAACAAGAACAAGGTCGGCGCGGACTTCGTGGTCGTCGACGGCTCCAGCTACACCAACGACGACGACCTGCTGCCGAACGAGTTCGGGGCCACCGACAAACTCACCGCTGTCAGCAAGTGGGTCCGTGAGCAGACGCACGATCTGCCGCTGTGGTGGGCCGAGTACTACGTAGAGCCCGCCGACGGCAACGACGACCGCAAGGGCTGGTCCGAGACCCACCGTGTCGCCGTCCAGGCCACCGGCATGATCGCCATGGCCAAGGGCGGCGCCACCTCCGCCTTCTACTGGAACCCGGAGGACGAGAAGGGCACGGACTGCGCGGGCTGCCTGTGGACCCCGACCGACAGCTCCGACGGCGGGAAGCAACTCCCCATGTACGACCTGGTCTCCCGCTTCGACGCGGCCTTCGGGCCGGGCACGACGTACGAGACCGTGTCGGTCGCCGACGACGACGTGCCCAACGTACGGGTCCTCGCCACCGACAAGACGATCCTGGTCGTGAACACCCTCGACCGGCAGATCACCGCGAAGGTCGACGGGAAGCAGTTCGACATGGCGGCCTACGGGGTCAAGTGGCTGACGCGATAAGCCACTTGACCCCGTAGAACCCCGGAACTCCGCTGCCGCGCGGTCACTTCATCGTCAGGAACCGCTGCACCAGCGAGGCCAGCACCACCGCCAGCAGAGGCAGCGAGAACCAGAAACTGCTCTGCAGCCACCGCAGTTGACGCACACTCGGCCGCACCGCGACCCGGACGACCTCGCGGGCCGCCAGCATCAGGATCAGGGCGAGCGCGGCCAGCGCCCCCACCACCGACCACGGCGTCCAGGTGATCTGCGGTCCGATCGGCCCGGGATCGGGCTTCGGGACCGCACCGGGCGGCTGCTCGCGCAGGGAGTACATGGTCACGTCGGCGTTGACGAGGACCTTCTTCAACTCCTGCCGGTTGTCCAGGTTCTGGATGAGCCGGGACTCCCAGGTCGCCGAGTAGCCCGCGTCCAGCTGGAGCGAGACGACCTGGCTCTTGTTGAGCATCAGATACGAGTTCGGGCCCGCGTCCTTGAGCGCCTTCACCAGACCGGACACCAGCACCGGGTCCGAAGGGGCCGGCGTGGGAACGTAGTTGACCCGTTCCATGTCCTTCGCGCCCCACGGCATCGCCGGCGTCACGTCGTTGACCGTGTCCTCGGTCAGCCACAGCACTCGTACCGTCGGCTTGTCGTGGGCGTACACGTAGTTCATGGCCGCGACCTCGCCGGGCCGCACCCGCTCGAAGCCCTCGTTGCCCCAACGGGCCACCAGGAAGCCGCTCATGAGCAGCAGCCCGGCGAGCAGGGCGGCCAGCGGGGCGAGGCTCATCCGGTCCTTCTCGCGCTCCTTGGCGGTGGCGCCGGTGCGCGGGAAGAGGGCGAGGCCCGCGAGCAGGGCCGCGCCGGGAACGGCGAACATGAAGACGCGCAGCGCCATCTCGCCGCCGTAGGACTGCATGCCGAAGCCCAGGAACGGGACGAAGGTGAGGACGAGCAGGGAGCGTTCGCGGTACTTGTGGTCGCGGCGGCGCCACCAGCCCCAGCAGGCGAAGGCCATGACGCCGCCGGCCAGCAGGACGCGGGTGTAGAGGACCAGCTTGTGGGTCGAACTGCCGCCCTGGATACGGCCGGAGACGGAGGTCGAGACATTGCTGCCGACGCCGCCGACCCCGCCGAAGAGGTCGTTGAAGTGTCCGGACCAGTACGGCTCGGCCATGAAACCGAGCCAGACCGCGACCAGCACCCCGAACAGGATGGGCAGGCCGCGGAGTTCGGAGCGGTCGATCAGGACTAGGACCGTGAGCACGCCCAGCATCACGAACGGCGTGAGCTGGTGGGCCGGGACGCTCGCCGCGAACAGACCGATCAACACCAGGAGCAGGACGGCCTGTTGACGCCGGTCGGTGGGTTCGACCTCCGCCTCGCCGGGCCGGACCTTCGTCCACAGGACGTGCGGTGCCCGGAACCAGACCAGGAGGATCGCCACGAAGGCCAGATAGAGGAGGAACGTGAAGCCCTGCGGGGAGAAGTAGTCCTGGCCGACCCAGCCGCTGAGCACGAAGATCCAGATGCCGGTCCACTTCGCCCGCCAGCTCGCCCGCAGCGAGCGCACGAGCAGGAACATCGGTGCCAGATAGGCGAGTTGGATGGCGGTGGGCCACCAGCGGATGACCTCGGTCCAGTCGGTGATCCCGCACGCCTTGCCGACGAACGCGGCCACCGCGAAGAAGCCCGGCCAGCTCCAGCGCGCGTCCAGGTCGGGTACGGCCGACCCGGTGCGGTCGATGTAGTCGATGAACCCGAGGTGCTGCCACGCCGTCGGGAAACGCGGCTCGGGCTCGATCACCGCGGGCAGCGCGTGCAGCGAGATCACCGTCGCGAGCAGGGTGATCAGCAGCAGCGCCTTGTGCTCGCGGCCCAGCCACAGCAGCGCGGCGAATACCACGATCAACAGCGCGGCGCCGACCAACGTGGGCAGCGGCAGCACCGAGATCAGGCCCAGCCCGCCCATCCGGTCCAGGTCGGACTCGCCGAGCCGCGCCGCGGGCACCCAGTACAGGAGCAGCGCGGCGACCAGCAGACAGCCGAGGACGACACCGGGGCGCGTGGGCATCAGACGCTCACGCAGGGGCAACGGCCGTGCGGGCGGCGGCACTTCGGACTCCTGCGCCTTCCGCTCCTTCGCCGCCGCGTCCTCCCGGGCCTGTTCCCGTACGAGCGATTCCTCCGGTACGACCACCCGGTCGGAGCCGTTGGCGGGCTCGAACGGCGCGTCCACCTCCGGTTCGGCGGACGGGCTCACCGAGGACTCCGAACCGGGTTCCCGTTCCTCCACCGGGAGGCCCACGATCTCGGACCGCTTGATGCCGAGCGCCCAGGTCGGCCGCTGCTCGCCGGACACGATGGGCGTGCCGGTGGGCGGGGTGCCGGGGCCCGGGCGTACGTCCGGCCGGCGTTCCAGGTGGTCGAAGTCGACGTGGATGCCGAGCGCGAGGGTGTCGGAGTCGAGCGCCCAGGCCGGGCCCCGGCGGCGCGGTGCGGCGGCCGGGACCTCGCGGGCGCCCAGGTCGGCGAGGTCGCCGTCGGGTGCCGCGTCCTCGGGCAACTCCGCGGCCGGTGCGGCCCGTAGCGTCTTGAACAGCTTGGGCGCGGCGATCGCCACGATCACCGCGAGGCTGGAGATCTCGGCGACGCCCGCGCCGGTCAGGCCCATGCGGGGCAGCAGCAGCAGCGTCAGACTGAGCACCAGGACGCACAACAGGCCCTGGAGCCAAGCGAGTCCACCGGTGCGGCTCTGCGCGCGCAGCACCGCGAAGTACGTCTCCATGAGGACCCGCAGCAGCGCGCCCACCGCGAACCAGCGCAGCAGCGGCGTCGCCGCATCCGCGTAGCCCGCGCCGAACACGCCCAGGATGTACGGGGCGCCGAGGAACAGCAGCCCGCAGATCGGCAGCATGATCCGGGCCATCCGCTTGATCGCCGCACGGGTGTTGGCGGCGAGGCGGGTCGGATCGTGGGAGCCCTCGACGGTCAGGGAGGCGCCCATGTTGATGGCGAGCAGGTTGACCGTGCCGCCTATCGTCGTGGTGATGTAGAAGTACGCGTTGTCCTCGGAGCTGACCTGCGAGGCGATGATCACCGGCACCAGGTAGACCACGGCGAGCGAGAACAGCGAGCCGGTGTAGTCCCCGGCGAGGAACCTGCCGATCTCCCGCAGCGTCGGCGGCTTCGCGTGCTCCTCGGTCGCCTTGATGTGCCGGGGCACCAGCCGCCGGAACACCAGCCAGCCGAGCGGGACCACGGAGAACGCGATCGCGGCGACCCAGGACACGAAGACACCGCTCGTGGCGAACACCGTCGCCAGCCCGACGAGCAGCGCCAACTTCACCGCCGAGAACACGGTGTTGCCCACCGGCACCCAGGGCGCGCTGCGCAGCCCGGTCAGCACCCCGTCCTGGAGCGTGAGCACGTTCCAGGCGACGATCGCCAGGATGAAGCCGAGGCCGTTGACCGGCCCGTGCAGGAAGCGGTAGGAGGGTCCCCATGTGTTCAGGGTCAGCAGGAAGACCCCGGCCCCGAGCGCGACGACGACCGAACTGCCGACGTACGTACGGAAGATGAGGCGCCCGGTGGCGCGTCCGGCGACCGGGATGAAGCGGGCCAGGGCGCCGGTCAGCGTGACCGCCGTGAGCCCGGCCAGCAGCTTCATCGCGGCGATCGCCGCCGAGCCCTGGCCGACCGCGGACGGCGAGTAGTAGTGGGCGGCGATCAGCCAGTAGCCCAGCCCCAGCACCGCGGAGATCCCGGTGTTGAGCATCAGGGCGTAGGCGTTGCGGAACAGCGGGCTGCCGCCGGGGGACTTGCTCCTTCCCGGCAGGCGCAGTCGGCGCCCCGTCCGCTGGGGCGCCTCGGTCGCGGGCGCCGCGTCCTGGGTGGTGGTCGTCGTGTCAGACACGGGAACGGCTGGCCTTCCGGCGGACCTGTCGAGCTCTGCGGACCATGGCGTAGCCCTGGGTGAGGGCACGGTCCCTGGCGAAGTTGCGGGCGATCGCACGACCCTCGACGAGCCGCTCGAACTCCTCGACTCCCGTACTGCGGCGCACGGTTACCCGCCGCAGCGCGTACGGTCCCTGCCGGCGCCGGGCGAGGTCGTTGCCGACGGCGAGCGCCTGCGCGAACCCGGTGTCCCGTACCGCCTGGCGCACCCGGCGGCTGGAGTAGCCGTAGGGATACGCGAACGAGACGGGTACGGCGCCGAGTTCGTCGGCGACGATCTCCTTGCAGCGGACCAGTTCCGTGCGCAGGGTGTCGTCGTCGAGCTGGTCGAGCTGCGGGTGGGTGTGACTGTGGCCGCCGATCTCGACGTCCGCGCCCACGAGTTCGCGCACCTGGTCCCAGTCGAGCATGGTGTCCAGGCCGCCCCCGGTGTCGTGGGCGCCCCGGATCCAGCCGGTGGAGACGAACAGGGTGGACGCGAAGCCGTGTTGGGCCAGCGCGGGCAGCGCGTGCCGGTGCACACCCTCGTAGCCGTCGTCGAAGGTGATCAGCACCGGCCGCTCGGGCAGCGGTTTGCCGGAGCGCCAACTCGCGGCCAGATCAGCCGTGTTGACAGGCGTGAAGTGCAGGTCGCCGAGAAGTGCCAGCTGCTCGGCGAATGCCTCGGGCGCGACGGACAGTTCGCGGGTGGCGTCATTCGGGGCGGCGGCGATCGAGTGGTACATCAGGATCGGCACCGGTGTGTCACTCATGGTCGCCCCCCGCCGCGCTCGTTGCGGCCACCGCGCCCGGGCGCGTCCGCGTGTTCGGGTGCGTCCCCATGCTCGGGTGCCTCCCCGCACCCATGTCCGCTCCCGCGTCCGCGTGCCTCCCCGCGCTCATGTCCGACCCACACGCTCATGTCCGACCCCCGCGCTCATTACCGCCTCCACGCCCACGCCCGCCCCCGCTCCCGCGCTCGCGTGCGTCCCCCTCGATCTCCATCACCGCGTAGGTCGCTCCGCCGCGCCGGGCCCGGACGCTGCCGACGACATACCCGCCCGCCGCCGTGAACACCCCGGCGACGATCGCGCCCGCCCGGCCCGCGCCGCCCGGTCGGGCGAGCACGGCGTCGCGCAGGCCGCGCGCGACCCCGGCCGGCAGGACCCGGGTCGTGTACCGGCGTTCCGACTCAAGTCCCTTGTCGGCGCCGACACTTCGGGCCACCAGCGCCTTGGAGAGACCCTCGGCGTACGTACGCGTGCGGAAGTATCCGAAGTGTTCGCGCACCGCGGGCACCCGGTGGTGGATCACCGCCCGGTCGTCGATCAGCAGCACCGCGTCCGGTATGGCCCGCGTGAGCCGGATGCAGAGCTCCGTCTCCTCGCCGCCCAGCGGACGCTTGTCGCCGTCGCGTCCGATGCCGGTCGCGAAACCGCCGGCCGCGTCGAACGCCGTACGCCGGAACGAGGCGTTGCCACCGAGGACGTTGCGCACCCGGACCCGGCCCGGCGGCAGGCCCTTGTACGTGCAGCCCACCACCCAGTCGAACTCCTCGGGGAACCAGGCGGGTCGGCGGCCCGACGCCCAGATCGGCATCGTGCGACCGCCGACGGCCATCACCTTCGGATCGGTGTACGCCTCGGCGAAGTACCGCAGCCACTCCCGCTCGGCCACGGCGTCGTCGTCGAGGAAGGCGATGACCTCGCCGCGCGAGACGGCGATACCGGTGTTGCGGCCCGCGGACAGCCCGCGCGGGCCCGCGTTCGCCAGCACGCGGACCTCACCGGTCTCCTCGACGTCCTTGTACTCCCTGGTGAGTCGGTCCAGGAGAGCGGGGTTGTGGTCGACGACCAGCAACGTCTCCAGCGCGGGCCGTGACTGCGCCCGCACCGAGGAGACCGCCGCGAGGATGTCCTCCCAGCGGTCCTCGGTGTAGACGCAGATCACGACAGAGATGTCGGGACTGCTCAAGACACCTCTCCCCGGACCGAGTTGAGCTGGGCGTCGAGTTGAGGATCGCGTTGCGGGTCGAGCGTGTCGATCATCGTGGAGTGCGAACGACGGCGCAGCGCACGCCGGTTGGAGCGCTCCTTGAGGATCACCTTGAGCACCCGGATCCCGTCCCGCACGGCACGCAGATTGCTCGTGCCGTGGATACGGAGGTACTCGTGGCTGGGGATCTCCTGCACTTTGAGGCCGGCCTTGACCACCCGGATGTTGATCAGGGTCTCGATCTCGAAGCCGGTGCAGTCGAGGTCGATCTTGTCGAGGCAGTGCCGCCAGAACGCGTTGTATCCGTAGCAGAGATCGGTGTAGCGGGCGCCGAACTTGCGGTTGACGATCGTGCACAGCGCCCAGTTGCCGAGCTTGCGGATGAACGTCATGTCGTCCGTGCCGCCGCCGTTGGCGAAGCGGGAGCCCTTGGCGAAGTCCGCGCCCGAGACGAGGGCGGAGACATAGCTGACGATCTCGTGGCCGTCGGCCGAGCCGTCCGCGTCGACCATCACGATGATGTCGCCGCTGCACGCCTCGAATCCGGTGATCAGGGCATCCCCCTTGCCCTTGCCCTGCTGTTCGACGACCTTGACCCCGGGCCACAGCTCGCGGGCCACCTCGACGGTGTTGTCGGTGGAATTGCCGTCCACAAGAACCACTTCGTGAATCCACGCGGGCAGTGTCTTGAAGACGTAGGGGAGATTCTCCGCCTCATTCATGGCGGGAATCACCACACTCACCGGCGGTGTGATCGCCAGGTGAGAGGAGATGGGCCGGTAAATGGCCGACATTAATGGATCTTGGCCCGATGCAGCTGGGCGCAGAACAGAACTCACGAGTCTGGTCCCTCTCGTCCGGCGGACCGCCCGCCCCTGGGCGGCCCGGCTCTGTGCTCCGGTTCGAAAGGGGGGTTCTCACGGGCGCCACGGAGAAATGGATCTCCGTGCACGCATGGTGAGCTGGCAAAACTGGTCGACCCCCGGAAAACATGAAAGCCGGCCGCGCGGACGACTCGGTCACAAATACGGTCACCGAGCACGGCACCCCCCTACCGCGCCCCGCCCCGGATCCATCGCGGTCCTTGAGCCCTCCCCTAGAGCCGCTAGATGATGAACCAGTGCGGGTGAGATGTACGACGGTATTGATAATTGAACCTGTATGGCAAGGCCTGGAACGAGGCCTCACGTTTTTGTTGGTTTGACCGTTACACAACTTTGTCAGCCGTTGCACGGCCCGGCATATGCCGTATGAATACCGATAGCGATATCAGGCCACTGATCACCGCCACCGTGATGATTCCGCCGTCGACCGACCACCGGTGCACGGCCAGCATTCCCTGGGCCACCAGCATGTCGACGACCGCCGCGCCCGCCACCGAGGTGAGAACACGGCCGAAGGGATCAAGTCCGCGCAACACCGCGGCAATTGCCGAGGCCGGCGCCGCGAACAGGAAGAACAGCGCGAACGGACCGCGCAACGGTGATCCCGAGTCGACGAGCGCGAGCAGCGCCCCGACCCCGCCCACGGCGACTGCCGCGCCCGCGAGCAGCGGTGCCAGATCCCTCCCCGGTCCTGGCCGTGCCCGCTCGGTGTCAGCGACGGATGGTCTCTTGATACGTAAGGTCTGCATTGGCGACTTTGCCCCCCAGCGCGCCGGATGCCGGACTTCAATGTCGCGCAGCCCGACCGGGCACGTCAAGGTGCGGAAGCCGCTTGCACCGGTTCTCGTGCATCCCCGAACAACCGTTTCCCCGGAGGCGTGTGCTGCCTCCGGGGAAACGGTTGTTCGGGCGGAGCGGTGGAGCGGGCGGAGCGGGTGAGCGTGGTGCGGCCGGGTGTTACGGGACGAGCTTCAGCAGCTTGTTCGGTGAACCCGTGCCCGCGCTGGTCACGACACCCGAAGTGGCGCCGTTCACCAGGGCCGTGGCGACCTGGGCAGGAGTCGACGAGGTGTGGCCCGAGAGATAGACGGCCGCCGCGCCCGCCACGTGCGGGGTCGCCATCGAGGTGCCCGACAGGGTGGCGGTGGCGGTGTCGCTGGTGTTGTAGCCCGCCAGGATCGACGAGCCGGGCGCGAAGATGTCCAGTATCGAACCGTAGTTGGAGTAACTGGCCTTGGCGTCCGTGCTGGTGGTAGCGCCGACCGTGATCGCGGTGGAGACCCGGGCGGGGGAGTACGAGGAGGCGTTGGCGGCGCTGTTGCCCGCCGCGACCGCGTAAGTCACGCCGCTGGATATGGAGTTGGCGACCGCCGTGTCGAGCGAGGTGGAGGCGGAGCCGCCGAGCGACATGTTGGCGACCGCCGGCGTGGTGTGGTTCGAGGTCACCCAGTCGATGCCCGCGATCACCCCGGCCGTCGTACCCGAGCCGCTGTTGTCGAGCACCCGGACCGCCACGATGTTCGCCTTCTTGGCGACGCCGTACGTCGAACCCGCGATCGTCGTCGCCACATGCGTGCCGTGGCCGTTGCCGTCGGAGGCGGTGGTGTCGCCGTCGACCGCGTCGTAGCCGTACGCGGCACGGCCGCTGATCTGGGTGTGGGTGATCCGGACGCCGGTGTCGATGACGTACACGGTCACGCCGGTGCCCGCGCTGTCCGGGTAGGTGTACGTCCCCGAGAGCGGCAGTGCGGCCTGGTCGATGCGGTCCAGGCCCCAGGGCGCGCTGGACTGGGTGGTATCGGTCAGGTGGACGCGCTGGTTCTGCTCCACCGCGGCGACCGCCGGATCGGCGGCGAGTCTCTTCGCCTCGGTCGCGCTGAGGCTCGCCGAGTAGCCGTTCAGCACCGTGCCGAACGTCTTGGTGACCGTGCCGCCGTACTCCTTGACCAGGCCCTTGCCCGCGGCCGAGGACGCCTTGAGGCCGGCGCTCTTCTTGAGGGTGACGATGTAGCTGCCGTCGACGGCTGTGGGGGAGCCGGCGGCCAGTACCGTGCCCGTGGCCGGGGCGGCCTGGGCGGGGAGTGCGGTGAGCCCGCCGACGAGAGCGGCGGTGGCGGCGCCGGTGATCGCGGCGAGCCGGAGCTTGTTGCTACGCAGGAGTGCCATTACGAGGGAGTCCTCCTCCAGGCGGTGCGCGCCCGGGTCGGCGCGCGACGGTGGGGATGCGCGCGTTGACGCGCGCACGGCCGTGGAGCGTTGCGTTCCGCACCAAGGCTGAGCAAAGCCTGGGTCATGAACCGGTGTGGTTCAAGGGAGTTGACGGCCTGTCACAGAGCTGTCATGAGCACGTAATCAAACGCTCGTCGGCCCCTCCCTCGGTCTCCCGTCGACCTCTCTGTCAGCTTCTGTGTTGGCATGGACACTTCCCGTCAATGCGCGTAGTTGGTACGACAGTTGTGGCAGAGATCCTGCTAAGGGAGGTTCCATGAGACGTTCCCGATTTACGGCATACGTGACCCCGCTCCTCCTCGCCACCGCATGCGCCCTCACCGGGGCGACGATGGCGCAGGCGTCCCAACTCGCCGCCACCGGCGGCTATGTGGCCCTCGGCGACTCCTACTCCTCCGGGGTCGGCGCGGGCAGCAAGATCAGCTCCAGCGGGTCCTGCGACCGCAGCACCAAGGCGTACCCCTACCTCTGGGCGGCCGCGCATTCACCCTCGACGTTCGACTTCAAGGCTTGCTCGGGCGCTCGTACGGGTGATGTTCTCGCCAACCAGCTCGGCACCCTCAGCACCTCGACCGCCCTCGTCTCGATCAGCGTCGGCGGCAACGACGCCGGCTTCAGCGACGTCATGACGACCTGTGTCCTGCAGTCCGACAGCGCCTGCCTCAGCCGGATCGCCACCGCGAAGGCGTACGTCGACTCGACGCTGCCCGGCCTCCTCGACAAGGTCTACTCGGCGATCAGCGCCAAATCCCCCGCCGCGCACGTGGTCGTGCTCGGCTACCCGCGCTTCTACAAACTCGGCACCACCTGCCTCGGCCTCTCCGCGACCAAGCGCTCCGGCATCAACGGCGCGGCCGACTACCTCGACGCCGCCCTCGCCAAGCGCGCCGCCGACCACGGCTTCACCTTCGGCGACGTACGCACCAAGTTCACCGGCCACGAGATCTGCTCCGGCAGCTCCTGGCTGCACAGCCTCAACCTGCTGAGCATCACCGAGTCGTACCACCCGACCGCGGCCGGCCAGTCCGGCGGCTATCTGCCGGTCCTGACCGGCGCGGTCTGACGTCTCACTCGTCAGAGGGTGATACCGAATCCGAGGGGGAGGCCCCGTCCGACGGGGTCTCCGCCACGCAAGTCACCGAGAACGGCACCGAGTTGGACTCCTCTTTCACCGGGCTGCGGATCTCGACACTGATCTCGTTCTTGAAGGTCCCGCTGTTCGAGTACGTCGTCAGGAACACCCGGTCCTGCTTGGTCTTCCCGCCGCCCGACGGGAACGACAGCGTCTTCCAGCCGGGGTCGGAGACCGAACCGGTCTTCGTCACCCACCGGTAGGACACCTGGGCCGGCAGCTTCCCCACCGTGATGCTCGCCGTGAAGGTCGGCGCCTTCGCGTTCGGCGGCGGACAGCTGCCGGAGTACTCGGTGTTGGCGCCCTCCACCGACACCTTCACCGACTGCGGCGCCGAGGACGACTTGCTGGCACTCGGGCTCGGGGTGTCGCTCGCGGCCGTGGTCTGGCTGCTCGCACTGGGCGAAGTCCCGTCCGAGGGCTGGCTCTTGGGCGTACTGGTGTCCTTGCCCGCGTTCGCGTCCTTGTCGTCGTTCCGGTTCAGCAGCGCGTACGTCAGCCCACCGATCGCCAGGGCCAGCGCGAGCACACCCGCGATGATCACGACGGCCGCCCGCCGGTTCTGATGCGGTTCGGCCGCGGCCGTCGGCGTCGAGTAGGAGTCGGGCGGCGGCCCGAAGCCCTGCACCGGCTGCGGCGGCGTCCGCGCGTCCTGCTGGGAGTAACCGTCCTGCGGATACCCCGCCATCGTCGGTGTGTACGGCGTCGTCGGCGCCGTGGACGCGCGAGGAGTGCCGCCCGCCGCGACCAGCCGTAGATCCCGCTCCGCCTGCTCGGCGGAGAGCCGCTCGGCCGGGTCCTTGCGCAGCAGGCCCTCGATGACCGGGGTGAGCGGTCCCGCCAGCTGCGGGGTCGGCAGCTCCTCGTCGACGATCGCGCGCAGGGTGCTCAGCGGGGTGTTCTGGCGGAACGGCGAGTGGCCCTCGACCGCCGCGTACAGCAGTACACCGAGCGCCCACAGATCGGACTCGGGGCCCGGTGTGCGGCCCAACGCCCGCTCCGGGGCGAGGAATTCGGGCGAACCGATGACCTCGCCGGTCATGGTGAGCGCCGAACTGCCCTCGACCATCGCGATACCGAAGTCGGTCAGTACGACCCGACCGTCGTTCGACATCAGCACGTTGGCCGGCTTCACGTCCCGGTGCAGCACCCCGGCGTCGTGCGCGGCCCGCAGCGCGGCCAGCACCTCGGCACCGATGTGCGCGGTCCGCTGCGGCGTCAATGGCCCCTCGGCGTCCAGGAGATCGGCCAGGGACACGCCCCGCACCAGCTCCATGACGATCCACGGGCGGCCGTCCTCCGTCGCCACGTCGTACACCGTCACGACGTTGCGGTTGGCGACCCGCGCCGCCGCCCACGCCTCGCGCTCAAGGCGGGCGTACATCCGCTCCACGTCGTCGGAGGCCAGTCCGCCGGGCGCGCGCACCTCCTTGACGGCGACCTCGCGTTGCAGCACTTCGTCGCGGGCCCGCCACACGGTGCCCATCCCGCCCTCACCGAGGGGGGACAGGAGCCGGTAGCGGCCCGCGATCACACGTTCAGTGCCCGGATCTTCGGACATGGGCTCCCCCCATTCGCAGCCGGGCGAATTCTCGCCAAACGTAACTCAGCCGAGCGCTGATGCCGCCCCCTTGAGCACCAGTCCGACCCCGAGGGCCACGACGACGAACGCCGATCCCAGCGGCAGGGTCCGGCGGACCAGCACCGCGATGGGGCTGGTGGTCCAGCGGGGACGCCGGTCCAGCACTCGGTTCATCCCTGTACCCAGCTTGACGACGGCGAATCCGGCGGCGGTGAGGGTGAGCGCGAGACCGACGCCGTACGCGACGACGAGCAGCAGCCCGAACCAGGCCTGACCGAGCGCCGCGGCGCCCACGAGGACGACCACGGCGGAGGGGCTGGGCACCAGCCCACCGGCGAAACCGAGCAGGATCGTGCCGCGGACGGTGGGGGCGGTCTCGTGGGTGTGGGTGAAGCCGCCGTGCGTGTGTTCCACGGCGTGGTCGTGGGGATGGGGGTGGTCATGGCCGTGGTCGTGGTCATGACTGTGACCGTGGGTGTGGTCATCGTCGTGGCTGTGCGGGTGGGGGTGCGCGTGGGGGGCCGAGGACGCGGCTTCGGTGTGGGCGGAGACCAGGACGAGAGCGCGCTCGGGGGTCTTGGCGGTCTCGCGCGGGTGGTCGTGGGGATGGGGGTGCGGGTGTGAATGGGCTTGCGGGCGTGGGCGGTTGCGCCATGCCCGGCGTACGAGGTTGGCGCCCGCGAAGAGGACCAGGACGCCGCTCGCGATGCCCAGCCAGGCGATCACCGAGGGGGTCGCGGCGGAGCCGGCCGTGACCAGGAGGCCCAGGGCGACCACGCCGAGGGTGTGGGTGACGGTGACCGAGGCGGCGAGCGGGAGGACGTCCTTGAGGCGGGCGCGACCGCCTCGCGCGGCTGCCGTGGCCGCCATCAGGGTCTTGCCGTGACCGGGGGCGAGCGCGTGCATCGCGCCCAGGGCGATCGCGATGAGCAGGGCGAGGGCGGCGAAGCCGACGGTGAGGTGGTGGCGGGCCACCAGGTTGTTCAGGGCCTCCGTCCAGCGGTCGGCGCCGCGCGGCAGCACGGAGGCGGCGGGCGGTTCCGACGTGGACTGGTCGGCGTCGGTGAGGGCCGGGCCGCCGGGGCGCGCGTGCAGGGACGCGGTCGTGGTGTCGGCGGGGGAGGAGAGCAAGTCCTTGGGGTAGCTGGTGAGTTCGCGCGAGATCGACTTCTTGGCTACGTCCGACTTGGTGAGCGTCATCCGGTCGGTGCGCGCGGTGATCTCCCGCCAGCCCGGGCCGGTGGTCAGCCCCGCACTGTGGAAGCCCAGGGTGACCGTGCTCCCCTTGGGCAGCGCGGCGTTCGAACTGCACTCAACTCGAAGGGTGTTGAGCCCGGCCTGCCCCGGCCGCAGCCGCGCGGTACTGCTGCCCGGCGTGAGGGCGAGGGTACGGCCGTCGACGGTGACCTTGCTACCCTCGGCGGCCTTGTCGCAGCGCTGCCGGGCCCACTCGGTCATGCCCAACCGCTTGATCTCCGGCTTGACTTGGGTCGCCGGGATCTCGGCGAGGTCCTCGATGTGCGTGACGCGCAGCTCGCCCGGGGCGACGACGAGACCGTCGTAGCGGTTGACGGTGAAGTTGCCGAGAGGGTGCGCGCTCGCGCTCGCCGTGGGGACGAGCAGGAGCGCGCCGGCGGCGGTGAGGACGGCCGCGGCGGAGGCGAACAGGCGGCGGAGGGCCCGCACTTGGGGCCGGCGGGCGGGCGTCACCTGGAGGCGGCGGACCGGCGTCACTTGGTTGCCTCCAACGCCTTACGGGCCTTGCTCGCGCCCAGCGGTGAGAAGCCCGGGTTCAGCTTCAGGGCCTTGGTCAGGTGGGCGCGGCCGTCCGCCTTGTGGCCGGTGGCGAGCTCGAGGATGCCGAGGTGGTAGATGAACGAGGCGTTGTGGTAGTTCGTGGCGGTGGCCTGGCGGGCGTAGGGGAGGGCCTCCTTGTCGAGGCCGTTGACGTGCAGGGCCCAGGCAAGGGCGTCCGCGGTGTGCACGGTGTGGCGGCGGGCCCACTCGGCGCGGGCGGCCTTCAGGGCCGACTTGACGTCGCCGTGGTCGGCGGCGGCGAGTGCGGTGTCCAGGTCGGCGTTGACGCCGTTGGCGCGGGCGAGGGCGATCCAGGCGTCGACGAGGGCGTACTGGTCGTCGGCCTTGGCCTTGTCGCCCTCGGCGCCCCGGCTCTCGTACAACTCGCCGAGTTCCACCAGGGGTTGGGGCAGCGGGTAGCGGGAGACGACCAGTTCCATGCCCTTGATGGCGTCGGCGCGGTCGCCCAGGGCGGCCTGGGTGCGGGCGCGGCCCTCCAGCGCGGGGAGGTAGTTCTCGTCGGCGGCGAGGGCACGGCCGTAGTCGTTCAGGGCGGTCTTGTAGTCGCCCTGGTTCCAGGCGAGTTGGCCGAGCGTGCCGGCCACGTACGAGATGTCGCCGGGGGAGGTGGCGGCTGCAAGAGCCTGCTCCAGGACCCGGCGGGCCGTGGTGACATCGCCGCGCAGTTCGTGCACGTACGCGTACCGGGTGAAGACCGGGACGCCGGGCTTGCGGGCGTCGGCGAGGTCGACGGCCTTCGACGCGTCGGCGTAGCGGCCGAGTTCGACGAGCGCGTCGATACGAGAGCACAGGGCGCGCTCGCTGTAGGGGTTCTCCTTCAGCACCTGGTCCGCGTAGGCCAAGGCTTCCTTGAACTCGTGCCGGGCTGCCGCGAGCGCGGCACGGCCCTCAAGGGCGTTCTCGTTGTCGGGCGAGATCTTCAACGACCGTTGGAAGGCGGCCTGCGCCTGCGGATACCGGGACGGGTCACCCTTCGTCCTGGCCTGCTCGACATACGCCAGCCCGAGCGTCGCCCACCCGTCGAAGTCCTTCGGCTGCGTCCTGAGATGGGCCTGCAGCGCGGTGATACTCGCGTCCAGACTCCCGCTGGCCAGCAACTCCGGTGACACGGCACTCGACGCGGCGGCGACCCCGGTGGCCCCACTGTCCTTGGCCGCCCCCATCGCAATGGCCCCGGCGGTCATCGCCACGGCCAACAGCGCGGCACAACCGGCCAGTTGGACAGTCCGCCAGCGGCGGCCCGCGGCGGCTATTCGACGTACGGCGGCGATGCGTTCGTCGTCGAGGTGGGGGAGCGCGGGGGGTGTGTGGCTGTGGGGGGTGGTGGATCCATCGGCGTGATCGTGATCGTGATCGTGATCGTGATTGTGGTGATGGTCATGATCGTGGTCGTGGGAGTGGCCCGGCTCATCGGCGTTGCCGTGCACGGGGGTTGAGGCCTGGTCCGTGTCGTCGACCGCATCCTCGGAGGCCTCGGTGTCTGCCTCTGTGTCCGCGTCCCGCTCACCCTCCGGCCCGACGTCCTCCTTCGTGCTGCCCCCGCCCTCGCCCCCCGAGTCGTCGCCCTGTTCCCACAGTCGCTCCCACTCCCGCTGGGTCGCCGCCGGCTGCTCGTCCTTCGGCGGCTTGTTGTCGTTCTCGCGCGGGGCCATGCCGTTCCTCCATCGCCTGGGTGGTTCCGTGGATCTGCGGATCGGTGGATACGTGGGGATACGTGGGTCAAGTGCCGTACTGCTCAAGGAAGTCGCGTGCCGTACCGCTCAGGAAGGTCGCGACACGGGGTGGCGCGGCCCGCACCGTGGGGGAAGGTGAAGTGCGGGCCGCGCCAGTCGGGGGGTTTAGTACGGGCGGTGGGTCATCCGGCGGCGCCACCACGCGACGCCCGCGCCGATCAGCAGGACACCGGCGACACCGGAGGCCGCCGAGGCGACGATCAGCATCATGTTGTCCGTGCCGGAGGACGAACCCGCCGGCTGCAACGCGTCGCCCAGCTGGTTCTTGACGTCGCTGCCGCTGGTCGTGCCCTTGGCGAGCGGGCCGCGCGAACCCGAGGTCGGCTCGGCGACGTACGGGAAGTACTTCTCGAAGCCCTTGTCGTTCTTGTCGACCGCGTCGCCCAAGTCGTTCTTGGAACCGACCAGTTCACCCTCCATGACCTGGAGCGCCTCGTCGATCACGTCGTCGGTGAGCCGACGCCCGTTCGGGAAGCCCGCGGTGTCGCCGTCCAGGACACCGAGGCGCTTGGGGTGCGCGGCCGGCTTGATCGACGTGTTGAGGCGCAGCATCTCCGACGGAGTCGCGTACGGCTGGAGCGTGTTGAGGTCCTTGACGCCCGTGAGGAACACGCTGACGAGGTCGTTGCGCGGCTCGGCCGGCGCCTTGATCTTGTAGATCGACTCGATGAGCTTCGGGATCTCCGGCTCGGTCACGTTCTTCAGGAACTGCGCGTCGTCCTTGGGCTCCGACGCGTTGAACTTGTCCTTGTCCTTCTGCGGGTTGACGACCTCGTTGACCAGCGGGTTGCCCAGGCGCGAGACCTGCGTGTAGTAGCCCTTGGCGTTCTTGCGCTGGGTCGTGGAGTAAATACCCACGGTCGGCCGGGACTTGGACTGCCGGATCAGGTCGTTCGGCACCTGGAGGGCGATCGTGTTGACGTTGTAGCCCTTGAGGGTGTCGTTGCCGACCTCGCTCAGGTTGCCGCCGTACAGCAGGTCGAAGACGCGCAGGTCGGCGAAGAACGGGTCGTCGGCCTGACCCGCGAAGGTCGCGCCGCCGTTCGACGTCTTGTAGATCGCCTGCGAGCGCAGCTTGGCGTAGTCCGGCATCGACGCGTCGCCGACGTCCGAGGGCGCCGCC